>Ga0226835_1000271_pt1 | contig 76931 bp, 58 predicted proteins | sample LAC_MetaG_1_FD_163627 | JGI IMG/M metagenome (GOLD analysis project Ga0226835, IMG submission 163627) | Anaerobic ammonium oxidizing microbial communities from anammox membrane bioreactor (MBR) in UC Berkley, California, United States -... | ecosystem: Engineered > Bioreactor > Anaerobic >... | reverse complement strand
GATACGGTATGTAAATCAGGATTTCAGGGATAGCTATAGAGAAAGAATGATGGAGAAAGAGTCAAAAGAGAGAATAAAATTAAGGAAAGCAATAGTAGAACATCCGATTGGAACGATAAAGTTGTGGCTGGGAAAGAATCCACTGTTGTTGCAAGGTAAAGAAAAGGTAAAGACAGAAATCAGGTTGGTTAGTCTTTCATATAATCTGCTGAGGATATTTAATATAGACGGATATGAAAGTCTGAGTAAGAGCATAGAGAATTACGATTGGAAATTAGCTTGAGGTGGGCGAGCAATTTTTATTTTTCAATAAAATGAAAAGTCCACCCTTGAAGAGATGGACTTTTAAATATAAACGGTGAAAGGTCGATTTTCACACAGCCTCTATTAAAGGATGAGCTATGCGGTGTCATTCGGATACATATTTTGCTCTATGTGCAAAATCAACATCCTCGTAGCTAAGCGCTATTATGCGGATATTTCTGACAGCGAGAGAGCGGATCACCCCAATTCCACCCACGTAGCATCCTATGATAATTGCAAGATTAGCGTTTTTCATTTTTCAAAGATAAAAAAAAGGATACATTGCAATGTATCCTTTTTTTGAAGATAATTATCTTAAGTATGAAAAATATCTTGCCCAAGTATGGCCAAACTTAGCACTCTTAAAAGGTACCGGACAATTATTGTACGGGAATCCCCAGGCATTTTTAGTAAAACAGTTACCAGGTGTATTTTCTACAGGAAATTCTATACCTACTACCTGTCGTTGAGGATTACATATGTCACCCGGGCCGTAAACTAAAACTAGAATTTTTTGATTTTCACCAGGTGTAAAACCTTCTCCATTAGCAATGGCCAGTGCAAATATTTCCTCGCGTAATGCTGCATTATGCGTCCAGTAATTTGATCCTTGTGGGTCTAAGTAATTTGTTAAGTTTCCGGATGGATTAATTAATTTCCATATTACTGCTTGTAGTGTTCGTCTATCCCAGTTGGATTGACGATTATTTATTATCCAGTTTATAAGATCCAGGTTTTCGGGTTTTTCGATAAACATTTCGGAAGCAGAACATTCGGGCATTTCATCATAACTACTCAAAAGTTCGACTGATCTATTGGATCCACTTCCAATATATCTCGAATTATCAACACAAAACCCAGAGTATGTGCCGAAATCCATCACAGCTTTAACAGTATAATCAACCATATCAGATGGGAGCCAGTTTGGGGTCATATTTGCATCTTCTGGAAACTCAGGCAATAGATTTGGCTGACCATTCTGATCGCAATTTTGCACTTTGGCATGCGCAGCAACATAAAACTTATTGGGAAGATTATTGATAGGGATAAGATATTCAACAGTAGTTACGTTCTCATGTATGCCTTTGTAAGGAAAGTGCTTTAGTTTAGGAGCGCCATTCCATCTTTGGGGAAAATGCTTTTTATTGCCTACTACTGCTAAATGTGTTTTAGTAATACTCCAGCCTGCTAAAGTGATTGTATAAGTTACCTTTAAGTTTGATCCAACTCTGTCTACGCAAACATTACCTATAACTTTATTACGTGCAGCAACCAGTTCAACACAAGCTTCCTCTCCTGCAATACTATTAACCGGTATCAATGAACAGGTATTATTCCCCCATCTCTTCTCCAGTCCATCAGCAACTGGTGATATGACATCCTCACTGTTCTGACAACCAATTTGAATAAAAGTTAAAATTAGCACTATTGAGAAAAATGAAAACAGCTTTTTCATTTTTACCCTCCTTAAATAATTGAAGAAAATAATAAATTAGTTTGAGCCTACCTTTTTAATCAATATAAATGCCGTTTAAACAGATAATAAAAAATAAATATATTAAGAATCTATAAGTGTAATATTGAGAATCTAATAAGAAACGAATTATTTTGAGATAATTATCAGCTTTAATCAAGATGAGGATAAAGCAGCTTTCCTTCTATTTTAAGTAAAGATGCAGGCATAAACATATTTACTTTTTTCATAACTCTATTTAATGTTTTCTTATTTTTTTTAATAATATTTGATTCAGGATGCCAGTAATTGGAAATAAAAAATGGTTTGGCATTCCATTTTTCCTTAAAAGCAATTAAAGTTTGATGGTTAATATTTGATCTGCCAAAATCGATCTTTCTAATTCCTTTTATATGTGCCGCCTTAATTATCTCCCAAAATAATTTTTGGTTAATATATAAATCAATGTAATTTCTATTAGAAGCTGTGTATTCTAAGTAAGTTGTATCCTTAAATTCTAGAATGAATCCAGCTGCAAGTGGAAGGTTGCTTTTCCGGACTATTGGAATACAAATTAAATTGTATTTATTAAGTTCAACAAAAACTTTTTTAAAGAATTTAAATGGCAAAGGTGGCAGTGCAAGTCTTTTTCTTAAATCAGTTTCAAGATTGTAAAAGATCTTTAAACCATTGTCATTGTTTAAAAATTCAAAACTAAGATCATTCTTTTCAGCTTTTCTAATTGATGCTCTTACGCTTCTTCCGTGAAAAGAGTTGAATGTTGATTCTAAAGAATCATCCATTTCTAATATATGAGTTGTGAACTCTGAACTAAATGAGAAATCTGAAAGTATATTATTAAGGTTAGAGAGAGTTCTTAAATCTATTTTAATATTGTTATCAAAATGTAACTTTAGGAAACCGATTGCAGCTTTAAGATCATTAAAATCAATTAAGGGATCACAATGAGTAGAAAATGGTAAACTTACTACTCTTTTCTTAGTAAAATTACTGTTAATAATCATAAAAGGAATTAGTCCAGTAATATTATTTGTATCATCTATTTCTAAAAGATAGAATGCTTTATGATTAAAACATTTTGAAATTCCTTTTAACCAGGCAGGGTGGTGATAAACAGAAGATCGCTCATGAGTTAAAAGAAAAGGAATAATCCTCTGATCATCAAGATCATATAAAATCTCAAATGAATGCATTTTTATAAATCCTGCTGGTTAAATTAGCCGACATGTTTATATAGTATTTCCCCCATCAATTTTAATGCCCAAACAGGTATATGCCTTAAAATCTTATTATGAGTACCCTCTGTTTTTGTATGTACATTCTGATAACTGCTTTTCTTAATATAAAAGCGCGTTGTATAGATTATTCTTTCTTCGGTATTCCACCCGAGCTTGAATTTCCTTAAACCTTCATGAAAAGTCTCTGTACGTCCAAAGTCAAACTCTTTATAATTTTCATTAAGATACTTACGGATAGCAAACCACATTACTGCATTATTTGCTCTCAGATCATTATGCTGAGGGTATGAAGCACCGAACTTGTAAAGTATTTTCTCCCCGAATTTGAAATACATTGACCCGGCAACATAATTATCGTTATGCTTTGCCAGTATAATATCTCCATACCCGGGTCTGATGATTAATTCAAATATGTTGCGGAAGAATGAAAATGGCTGCGGCGGCAGGCCGTGTTTTTTGCGGGTAATACAAAACATTTCATAGAATGAACTCAATCCTTCAGGGCTATTAGAAATATCTACGTTAACATTTTGTTTGGCAGCCTTCTTAATATTTCGCCTGTTATTCTCCGAAAATGATCTAAGTAATTCATCTTCACTCTTGTTAAGGTATAATATATGCCTGAGATCGGTTCTGTACTGCTGGGTGTCAAAAGGAAACTTTGTTTCAGAAGATCTGAATTCTACATAGGACAACTTTTTATTTTCACTATGTCTGAATATTTCTTTTTTGATCTGTTCAATATCAGAAGAAGATGAGAAAAGCGGTTCACAAAAATCACTGAATGGCAGTGAAACTAATCTTCTGCCTGTTAACCAACTATCTATTACAAAAGCAGGCAACACTGCTTTAATTTCGTCTTGGTTTAAAGCAACGAAGACAACACTTTCATAATTATAAGTTTTTTGAATAACCTTCAGCCATTCAAGAGAATGAAAAAAAGAGTAGTTTTTATATTTATGAATTTGTTCATTCCAATTACTAATATTCAGCGGATCGATTATTTTTATTGAACTGCTTATGGCGTGTATTTCCCAAATTATTTAAAAAAATTTCTATCTAATACAATTAAACAGATATCTTAGAATGATCAATATTTTTTTTTGTTTCTAAAATTTTCTTGCTGCTTCTCTTTTCAGTTTTCCCATAACCATATCCGTATCCGTACCGATATCTATAATAATATGATTTCTCAATATTTGACGCATTTGCAACAATTCCTTTAATATTTGCATTTGCTTGTTTCAGCTCTTGCATACCCCAACGAACTGTTTCAATCAATGAAAGATCTGGTCTAACTACTAAAATAATATCTTTTATATATTTTGTTAATACAAGTGGGTCTACTACTCTAGTGACAGGTGGTGAATCAAATAAAATAATGTCATAATTAGATTGTGATAGGTTAGCAAATAATGATTTCATCCTTGGTGATGCTAGTATTGTCCCAGATTCATCAGTTAAACCACCAGCAGGAAAAACGTCAATTAATTTTGAAGCCCTTGAATAAATTTTTGGATTAACATCCTTTGTTAAAAAGTCTATAAGCCCAATATCTTTTGTAGTTAATCCAAAAGTTCTTGTTAAGTCTGCTTTTCGAAGGTCACAATCTACAACAAGTACACGTTTACCTTCTTGAGAAATAGAAATTGCCAAGTTTGCAACAACTGATGTTTTCCCGGAGTTTTCTTCACAACTGGTTATCATCAATATTTTTTTCTCAGGGCTAAGGCGTTGAAACAACTTAGTTCTAAAAAGTCTGTATGTCTCGACTAGTCCCTCGTCTTGGCTAACAAGCGAGGCAATTTTGTATTCTGATCTAGTATTTTTTAATTCTCTTTCTATTTCCTTTGAATATTTTGGTATAATTGATAAAATAGGTGTCTGGAATTCTGTTTCAAGTTCGTCGAGATTTACAAATCTTGTTCTATAAAGTTCCACTGAAAAGACCAATAAAATACCAATAAAAGATCCAAGAATAAGACTTACAAGAACTATCAAAGGTTTTTTAGGCCAGGAGGGGTCTATTGGAATCTTTGCTTCATCCACAATAGAAATATCCTGTGTGCTTGATAATTCTGCAACACGCATTGCTTCTCTTTGATCTAATAGTATCTGAAAGATCCTTTCGTAAGTGCCTCTTTGCCTCATCAGCTGAGCAAGCTTATTTTCCTGTGCCGGTAGACTTCTCATCTGTACTTCATATTTAGACATAAGTGCAGTTATCTTGAGAAGTTTTTTCTCAAGAGTGTTTATCATGATCTTATAAGCGGTTATCGTATTCTGATTGAAACCAGCAAGCTTTGATTTAGTGAGAGATATCTGTTCATCAAGTGCAAGTACATCAGGATGATTTTCAGTTCTTTTTTGCAGGAGTTCAAGTCTTTGAAGTTCCAGATTAGAAAGCTGGGTCATCAGCTGTGAAAAAGGTGTATTTCCCTCGCCATAATTACTTTGTGGTCCTAATCCAGTCTGATCAAAATAACCGCTTTTTTTAAGTTCTTTTTCCAACTCCAAAACCCTGTTACGATAATCAGATAACTGCATATCTGTTGCGTTCTTTTCAGCTTCGAGACTGCTAAGAAAGCGAACTAATTCCTGTGAGCTTGCATCAATTGTCACAATCTGTCCGCTTGCTTTAAAACTGCTTAGCTTATCTTCAGATTTCTGAAGATCGCCTTGAACTTCTTTCAATTGCTTATCAACAAAATCAAATGAGTATCTTATAAGTTCTTTTTTTTGATTCAGTCTTTCTTCTCTGTATTTGTCAACTATAGTGTTAGTAATCAAAGCTGCTGAAGTTGCAGAATTTGCTGAGTATGTTATGTTGAATATATCTGTCTTACCTTCTCTTCCAACTTTAGTATTGGCAGCTATTTTGTTAACTGCTTTACTAAAATCACCAAATATAAATTTTAGTTCGCTGCTAAGCGGTGCATCTTTCCAAGAAATATTTATTGAAAAACCATTATAGGTGATAGTTTGATATATCGGTGTTTGTAATAAGTTCATTAATGAATCGGTTAAAGTCGAATCAATATGAGAGATAGAATTAGCTAAAACTCTTCTATCTGTCCCATCAAGTAATAAAAAATCGTTTTTGGAAATTTTTTGGATAAAAAACTCATCGTCTTCATTAAGAGATGTATCATTAAAAACAATTTCAAACTTTTCAGGTACAAGAAATTTATGTGCATTTTTTGATCTAAAGACTGGGTCAAGCATATCAAGGAAGGATTTTTCAATTTTAAATGATTTTCCGTTACCCCATTTAACTGATTCAATTGAGATAAAAAGATCCAATTTATCAACAACTTTGCTCATAACAGAATAAGTTGTAACTAACTGCATATCTGTTTCTATTACATCAGTTGATTGCAAGGTCAGTAACTGCGATATATCTGGTGCCCGGAACCTATTGTCTTCCGGATTAGATTCTTTTTTAAGTACAGCAGTTGCTTCATATTTAGGCTCAGTTAAAAAAGCATAGGAAAGTGCTAAAGCCAAGGTAATAAATATTGTTGTAAATAATATATATTTATTCTTTAAAATAAGCTGAAAGATTTCAAGCAGTGTCTTTTCCTTTTTCGGGATTTCAGCATTTATCTTTTGAATAGTTTGATTGTTGTTTTTCTCATTCATAAGCAATTAAAGTCATTAGTTTTAAAATTTTTGGCATTAGTTCCCTAGCACAACAACTAAAATAGTAGTTAGAAGAGCTAATCCGGAAATAATTATCCCGTATTGCCCCGCATCTGCCCAAAAACTTCGTGGAATATATAATCTATCCCCGGATTGTAATCCAATTTGTGCAGCCGTATTTCCTTTCTCTATTAATTCTGACATATCGTACTCAATTTCTTTTTCATCACGAATAATAATTACTTCTCCTGTTGCAGCGGCACCTGTAACCCCTCCGGCTAGTGCTAGTATACCAGTCATCTTTTCAATATCAGTAACATAATAATAGCCGGGCGTTCGCACTTCTCCCAGAATATTTATTCTTAATAAAGGTTGTATTGTAAGAGCAGGTTCCTTATAAAGTTCTGAGTATTTATAATAAATTGTCTGCTTTAAACTTTTATATTCAATATTTGTTGTATTTACAAGCCCAATAAATGGCAGCTGGATGTTTCCATCCTGCTGAATATAGTAATCTCCTGATATTTGATCAGTTATATTCAAGAATATAATTCTTACTCCATCACCGGGATTAAGAATTTGGGATAGTATTACCGGGCTGAGCAAACAAAAAGTTAAGGTGATAATAATGATTTTTTTCATTCAGTTCCTGTTGTTTAAGCAGATAATATTTTTTACACACAATTTTAATAATAATTATTAACAAACGATATGCCGTTAAAAAGTTATTTTGTTAATATTTTGCAATTAAAAGATAATCCTAATTTAAAACAATGAATGAATTTGGTGCATTTGATTTTTTGTGTGATTTATTTTGCAACCTCAGGATAAATCTATTTTCAATAATACTTTAGAAATAAACAATGTTTGTCTTTTTATTCAATAATTTATGTAAATAAATTTTTAGCATTATAATTGTTATAATAAGAAACAATAAAAAGATTTTTTGTTTTTTTAACAATCGAAGATGAATCAATATTTGATTCCCAAATATGACTTATTTTACAGTGTTACTTTATCATTATAAAAATAGACTTTAATCAAAACTGTTGAGTTAATTATTTATTGGAGATAAAATGAATATTCCTTTCTTAGATTTAAAAGCAAATTATAATTCAATTAAGTCAGAGGTCAATGCTGCTATTCAGCAAGTACTTGATAATACTGCTTATATACTTGGTGCATCAGTTCAGAATTTTGAAAGAGATTTTTCCGCTGCTCATCAAGTTAAATATTGCCTTGGTACAAGCTCAGGCACAGATGCTAATCATCTGGTTTTGTGGGGTTTGGGTATTGGTGCCGGTGATGAAGTCATTGTTCCAGCTAATACATTTATTGCAACTGCCTGGGGAGCAACTCTTTGCGCTGCTACACCGGTTTTTGTTGACTGCGATCCTGAAACCTATAATATTGATCCTGCTAAAGTTGAAAAGGCTATAACAAAGAAGACAAAAGCTATTGTTGCTGTTCATCTTTACGGACAGAGCGCAGATTTAGATCCCTTAATTGATATTGCAAAAAAACATAATCTTATTCTGGTTGAAGATGCTGCCCAAGCTCATCTTGCAGAATATAAAGGAAAATTAGTCGGTGGATTAACTGAAGCTGCTTCATTCAGCTATTATCCGGGCAAAAATCTTGGTGCATACGGTGAGGGTGGTGCTGTAACTACAAATAATGAAGCGCTTTATAACAAAATTAAAAAGCTGCGCGAACATGGACAATCTCAAAAGTACTATCACGATATCCTTGGACATAATTACAGGATGGAAGGAATACAAGGCGCTGTACTTGAAGTAAAATTAAAATATCTAAGTAAATGGACTGATGCCAGAAGATCTGTTGCTGCAAAATATAATGAAGGATTAAAAAATTTTGCTAAGGTGATTACCCCAAAAGAGGCGTCGTATGCAAAGCATGTTTATCATTTATATGTAATACAATTAAATGATGGAAGTCTAGAAAAAAGTAATCAGTTAAGGGATAAACTAAAAGATTTTTTAACACAAAATGGCGTCAATGTTGGATTACATTATCCAATTCCATTACATATGCAAGAGTGTTTTAAAAATCTTGGATATAAAAAGGGAGATTTCCCTAACTCGGAGAAAATTGCAGAATCAGGATTATCTTTACCAATGTTTCCTGAGTTGACTGATGAACAGATCAACTATGTAATTGAAAAAATAAAAGAGTTCTTTAGTAAATAGTTTCTTAAAAACTTCTTAAGGATGGCAAACAGCCCGATTAGTCGAATCGGGCTTTTTTATTATAGTGCTTCAAATCCAAATCAATTAGTTGTCTCAAATCTCTTTAAAGAAACTGCTTGAAATCTCATTTTGAAATTTATCTATATAGAAAGCTTTTGAAATGATTAAAAAACAAAGAATTGACAGGTGGCACAATTACTGAATAATAAAAAAAGCTTAACTATTTCTATTAACCTTATGAAAAAAAATTACAGATATAAATACTTTTTTGGAATTGCAGATTTCTTTATTCTGATCTTTTCATTCTTAATCTCAATTTTCGCACTTCGAAATAATACATCCTTGAATTTTTTTGAGTTTTACGGATCTATACCATGGGTGCTTTCGTTAGTATTTCTAATTTCATCAATTATTGTATTGATTTTTCAGTATAACGGATTATATCGTCTTGATATAATTTTAAATCGAACAGCACACTTTACTCAGATACTTAAAGCAATATATTATAGTTCGTTAAAAATTGTTCTGTTATCTTTTTTACTTGATTCAAGAACAATTATTGATTCAAGACTTCTTTTCGTGTTTTTCTTTCTGATAGCAATTGGTCTACTGTTTATTGTTCGTGTTGAATTGCTTAAGTGGTTATTTGTTGAATTAAGTCAGAGTAGTTTTAAAAGAAATGTTATAATAGTTGGCAACGGTAAACCCGGGAAACTTTTAGCAACAAAATTAATTTATGAAAATCCTTTGGGATTAAATATCCTTGGTTTTATTGATGATGAGAGACAGATTGGTGATTTTGTTGTTGCCGGTAAGAAAGTGTTAGGAAATCTGGAAAGTCTTAAGGAGATTCTTGATAATAACAAAGTTGATGAATTAATAATTTCAAGTGACAGTCAATCTTATGAAAAATTCTTTGATGTTGTTGATTACTGTAAGTCATTTAATGTTCCAATAAGAATGACATCAAGTCTGTTAGATGTTGTTAACCAAAAATTGAAAATAGAGAAATACTCAGATATTCCGGTTATTGATGTTTCTCCCCAGTATAATGATAATTTTACACTTGGACTAAAAAGGTTTTTTGATGTTGTAATTGCTTCTTTTGCTATCATACTTCTTTCGCCTGTAATGGCGTTCATTACAGCAATGGTAAAGCTATCTTCACCCGGTCCCATTCTTTTTAAGCAAAAAAGAATTGGTAAAGATGGTAAAGAATTTAATTTTTATAAATTCCGGTCAATGAAACAAATTATTGGTGAGGATGAAGAACGTAAAAAGATGATGATTGAATTTATGAAAAATGGTTCTGATAAAAACGGATCAGATACTAAAATAATTAATGAAAGCCGTGTAACCTGGATTGGAAAAATTATCAGAAAAACTTCACTTGATGAATTGCCTCAATTATTCAATGTAATAAAGGGCGATATGAGTCTTGTTGGACCAAGACCTTGCCTGCCATACGAATTTGAGAATTACGATGAATGGCAAAAAAGAAGAGTAAGTGTAATTCCCGGCTGCACAGGAGTTTGGCAGGTTTGGGGAAGAAGCATAACTACTTTTCAGGAAAGTATTGTGTTAGATTTATACTATGTTAATAATATGTCCCCTTGGTTAGATATACAGTTGATATTTCAAACTGTTCCTGTTATGCTTTTTTCCAGAGGAGCAAAATAAATTTTCTTTATCAGATACTTTAACAAGGATTTAAAATGAAAGTAGCAGTAGTTGGATTAGGATATTGGGGACCAAATTTACTAAGAAATTTTCTTGCGCAGCAAGATGTTGAACAGTTAATAGCCTGTGATACCAGAGAAGACAGACTGAAGGTAATGAAACAAAAATTTCCCAGTGTTATCCTTTCTAATGATTGCGAAAAAACCTTAACCGGTAACAGCGATCTTGTAGTTATCGCGACACCTGTTGCAACTCACTATCCTATTGCCAAAAAAGCACTATTAAGCGGTAAACATATCTGGGTGGAAAAACCTTTTACAGCTAATGTTGCTGAAGCTGAGGAATTGATTGAAATTGCTGAGTCCAAGAATCTTAATATTTTTGTTGATCATACCTTTATATATAATGGCGCTGTTATTAAAATGAAAGAACTTGTTGATAAAGGCGAGCTTGGAAACATTCTGTATTTTGATTCTGAAAGAATTAATCTTGGCTTATTTCAAAGAGATGTTAATGTTATTTGGGATCTTGCACCACACGATCTTTCAATAATGCAGTATATTCTTGGGTTTAAGGCAAAAGCTATCTCGGCAAATGGAATTGCGAACTTTAATGGAAAAGAGAATATCGCACATATAAGTATTTATTTTGAGGATAATTGTTTTGCTCATTTTCACGTTAATTGGCTTTCACCGGTAAAGATAAGAAGAATGATTGTTGGGGGATCAAAGAAGATGCTTGTTTATGATGATATGGAAAATTTTGAAAAGATAAAAGTTTATGATAGTGGAATAGAAATAAAGACAACTGAAGGAATTCATGAAGCACTGGTTCAATACAGAATCGGTGATATGTTTTCACCTAAAGTAAATCAGACTGAAGCTCTTGCACTTGGCGCACGCGAATGCCTTGATGCAATAAAAGAAAACAGACAGCCCTTGACAAACGGATATGATGGTTTGGAAATAGTTAAATTGTTGGAAGCCAGTGATAAATCATTAAAGGGAATGGGCAGAATAGTTGAAATCGAAGAGCTTGTTCACTTTTAATTATTAAATTTTGTTCGGGCAGTATATTTGGAAAAGAAAAATCTTAATAATGTAAAACTCGGTAAAGATGTAAAGATATTTGATTTTGTCAATCTATACGGCTGCTCAATTGATGACAATTCGAAAATAGGCACTTTCGTTGAAATACAGAAGAATGCATCTGTCGGTAAAAATTGTAAAATATCATCTCATACCTTTATTTGTGAAGGCGTTCATATAGGTGATAGTGTTTTTGTTGGACATAATGTTACATTTATTAATGATAAATATCCGCGCTCAGCAAATCCTGATGGATCAATTCAAACTGAATCTGATTGGACAGTAGTTGAAACATTTGTAAAGAATGGTGCATCAATAGGATCTTCTTCTACAATACTTTGTGGAGTAACAATCGGTGAGAATGCTATAGTAGGAGCTGGAGCTGTAGTGACTAAAGATGTTCCTCCAAATACTATAGTTGCAGGTGTACCTGCTAAAGTAATTAAGAAGATTTAATTAAAATTTGAAACTCTGATTGTTTATTTTACGAAAAGAATTATAAGTGTTGCTACTAAAGCAAAGAAATAAATAAAGCCCAGCCGTGATTTGATTTTCCCTTTGTTATTATAATTAAGAAGTGTTGAATTATTTTCAAAATCTATTGATTTACTCAATTGATTCTGTTGAATTTCAAATGTTGAATCTTTCATAATTCTAATTCTTTAATTACTAACTATTCAAAACTTTACAATAACTAAGCAATTATTATTCCTATTGACTACCCTTTGAAATTGCGTCGAAAATGGCGGGTAAATTTAAAGTAAGTAAATATTACAGGTAATAATTCTTTCTAGTGAGAGAAAATTATTAAGCAACTGATCAATATTATCAATAATTGAATTTTTAATCTTCTCTAATTATCATTATCCTACGATTAGCGCTGCGTCCTTCTGTCGTGTTATTATTGCCAACCGGGAAAGAATCACCTAAACCATAAACTTCAATTTGATTAGGTAACACGCCCTGCGAAACAAGATAATCGTAAACTGCTTTAGCACGATCATAAGATAATTTTTTAATAGTATAAACAGAACCCTGGCTGTCCATATGACCTTCAATTCTCCATTTGCTATTCGGTTGATTTTGAATATAAAAAGCTATTTCATTTAATACAATCAGGGCACTCTGTTTAATATTAGAAGAGCTGTTAATAAATAAATCTTCACCTCTAAGGTTGAATTGAAAAAAGGTCTCTTCTTCCTTAGGCTTATTTAAATCTTTTTGAGTATCAAGAGGTTTGTCATCAATTTTTGGAATAACTTCGTTTTCTTTCTCTTTAAGTTTAGTTAAATCTTTTTCATCAGTTGATTTAATATCAACATCAGGGGTGATTTTACTTGAATCTTTGTGTACTTCCTCATTTCTTAACCCAATAATGTCTTCGGGTTTAGTAAGAGGTTTTTCATTAACTTTTGTTGTTTTATCTAAATCAGATTCAAGTTTGCTGCTAATTGCATAGGATAAACCAACCATTGCTGTTAAATATGAATCTGAGTTGTCAGCTGCAGAAACATCTTCCAGGTAATCAGTAGAAGTAGGATGATAACTAAGTGATGCATTTATACTAAATTGATCTGAAACTTTAAAGAGAACAGAACCTTCTATAGTGAAAGTAAGGATTGATTTATCGTACCTGTCCAAACTATTAAAGTTAAGTATTTTTCCATTATTATCTTTTGGACTGAAATTAAGAAATGTTCCTCCTAAAGTTATTGATGGAATTAAAAAATCATTTAACAAGTATCCGAAACTTAATCCTACTCCTAAAAATATCATATCTGTTCTAACATTTTTATGGATAGTTCTTGGGCCATCATTACTCGAGATTAAATTTCTTGAATCATTAAATTTAAGATTTAATCCGCCACCAAAAATTTTAAACCCAAGTCGTGCATTCTGGACAATTAAAGGATAATATTCTAATGAGGTCTTTGCTGCCAATCCTAAGGAGCTGCTTTTATAATCGGCAAAACCTTGAGTAATACCACCACCAAGGGAAATAATAAAATTTTGATCAAGAGAATTACCGCTGTTGGAAATTGGTTGACATTTGGTGCTGTTTGTACTAAAAATAAAAACAACAGTTGTTATTAAATATATAAAATAGCGACTCATAAGATTTATTAAGTAACAAAACTGAGTATTAAAATAGATCAGAATAAAGTACCTAATTCACAATATAAAGATAATCAATGTTTAATCTTGAAAAAACAAGATTAGCAGAAATTTAACTGATTAAAAACTTGATTAAAAATAGAAAATTTTCAAAATGAAACAAAATTATTTTTGTAAAACTCATAATAGATAACATTTGGACATTTTAATGATTTGGCATGAACTTTGGCTACAAAAAATAAAACAGAGGAGAGAAATGGTTCGTAAATGCTTAATAATTTTTTTTGTGACCTTTAATGTTGTAGTGTACTCCCAAGCATTTGAAAATAAGTGGGGTTTGAGTATAGGTGGAGTGTACCCTCGTTTTTTTAGTGTTACAGGAACGGGTTATTCAGGAGACAATAATTACGGTGCATATTTCTCTATTGAAAGATATTTTAATGAACACGTTAGTCTAAGAGCATTGTTTAACTTTGTTCATATGGAGTCCATTTATTCGCCAATTGGCGGAGGTAAACAGAAGTCACATACTGTAAATCAATTTGCATTAAATGCTGATGTACTTTATAAATTTCTTCCTTGCGATCTAGTTAGTCCTTATTTTATCTTAGGAATGGGAGCAACAAGTTTTACAAATAAAAATTCGTTCAATCCAGATGTTGATGACACATTTGGGGGATATCAATTAAATCTCGGTGCAGGTATAGAGTGGGGATTTTCAGAAAATCTTGCATTAAAAACAGAAGCGGTTTATCGAACTGCTTCTAATAATCGGCTCGATGGAAATGAGAGATTAAATGAGAACTTTAAAGGTCTATTTGGAGGAAATGCTGATACTTATGCAACTATAGAGCTTGGTTTAACTTGGTACTTCAGTAAAGGTGATTTATCTAATATTTGTGATAAATGTCCTGAAGGCTATCGTGAAGTTTTAGTGCGTGATACTGTTGTATTAGAGAAAATAGTTGAAAGAAGGCTTGTTGATACTGTAACAGTTTTTCAAAAGGATTTACAGATATTTGGCGTAAACTTTGCATTTGATAAGTATGAGTTAAATCCTGAATCATATGCTATTTTGGATAGAACCATAAGTGTTCTTAAAGAAAATCCTGATATTTATATTATTATTTCAGGACATACTGATGATAGAGGTAGTAATGAATATAACAGAAAACTTTCTGAAAATAGGGTAAATACAGTTTATAATTACTTGATTTCAAATGGTATTAACTCAAATAGAATTACTAAAACTTGGCATGGAGAAGAAATTCCTATTAGAGATAATTCCACAATTATTAATAGGGCATTTAACAGGAGAGTAGAAATCAAAATTCAATAAAAATTGTTGTTGGTTAGTAAGGTTGTTTCGTGTGTTTATTCTTTTAATTAAAAAGAATGAGTGTTCCGAAGCAACCTTTTTTTTAAACTTTTCCGCTTTCTTCATTCTAAATAGTAAACAAAAATTATAACCCGTTTACCGATGATTCCCTTTATTTTACCGATTTTTTCTTTTCCTAATGGTATCTTTGTATTACTTTTCAATTAGAAATTGATATATCTTAATAAGGAGCTGAAAAAATGGAAGAAAAAAATAATAAAGTTGATAAAAGAGTTCTGCTCGGCAGTTTATTGATTGGACTGGGCGGATTATTCTTCCTTAAGTCACTTAATGTGTTTGATTTTAATTTCACTCGTATATTTTTTTCCTGGTCTTTCTTTTTTATAGTCATAGGTTTATATCTTTCATTTAATACTTCAAGAAAAGTACTTGGTGGAATTTTAGCAGGACTTGGTTTTATCTTTATTCTGCCGCGAATATTTCCTTCAATAGATTATAATAGCTCTGTAATATTTGCAATATTTTTAGTTGCTATAGGTATTTATATTATTGTTAATCAGAGAAAAAAAGCAGAAGCAGAAAATGATAATTTTGGACAGATTAGCAAGGATGTTATTGATGATGTTGCAATTTTCGGAGGCGGTACAAAAATAATAACTTCTGAAAATTTTAAAGGCGGAAATGTAACTGCTATCTTTGGCGGTTCTGAAATAATTCTAAAAGGATGTAAACTTGCTGAAGGAACAAATGTAATTGATGTGCTTGCTGTTTTTGGCGGAACAACTATCATCGTACCGAGTGATTGGAACATAGTATTAAATGTTACTCCAATCTTCGGAGGTTTTTCAAACAAGAGTGTTAAAGACCCTAATAGAGTAATTGATTTAAGCAAAACACTGATTATTAAGGGTCTGGTAGTCTTTGGCGGCGGTGAATTAAAAACTTATTTTTAGCATTAAACAATGTCAACCAACCCGATTCTTAAGAGTACAAAGAATATTCTTTTTTATTTATTGTTTATTGTCATCATTGCAAATCTCTATCTTAACCTTATCAGCTATTATAGCAAAACCAATGTAACAATTATTATTGTTGACGCAATAGTTTTTAATTTACTGATTGCTATACTTGGGTTCAGTTTTTGGTATTCATCTGTCTATCTTTCGATTGAGAACAATAAAATTTCAAAAATCATTTTAACTCATTTGGGTGGGGGTATTTTAATTTCAGTTGTATGGATGGTGCTGGGTTATTTAATCGTAGTAAGTTTAGTAGCTGACACAGAACTGTTTGACACTTTCTTTGTCAGTACTATCAGATCAAGATTTGTCATTGGTATTTTATATTACTTTCTGATGACTGCATTTTATTATATAGTGATTTATTATTCAGGATTTCAAGAAAGAATTGTTAAAGAGACAGAATTAAAAAATCTTGTAACAGAGGCAGAATTGAGATCTCTGAAATTTCAGATTAATCCTCATTTTATTTTTAATAGTCTTAATTCAATTAGCGCCTTAACAGAAATCGATCCTAAAAGAGCAAGACAAATGATCATAAAACTTGCTGACTTTTTGAGATTTACTCTTGCAAATAATGATAGACAGAAAACTACTCTTACTGAAGAATTAAAAAATATCAGACTTTATCTGGATATTGAAAAAATAAGATTTGAAGATAAATTTGAGTATATAGAAGAACTTTATGAGGAATGCGGAAAGGCTGAGATTCCAAGTATGATATTGCAGCCTTTGTTCGAAAATGCAATAAAACATGCAGTATATGAAACACTGACTACTGTAAAGATTATATTAACCTGTAAAAAACAAGATGACTTTCTAAAGATTACTCTTTGTAATAATTTTGAAGGCGAGTCGCATAAAAAAGGGGCAGGTGTTGGTCTTAAGAATATTGAGGATAGATTGAAATTAATCTATCATCAAGATAATCTTATGGAAGTAAAGAAAGAGAATAATAAATTTACTGTGAGTATTTTTATTCCCGTAAAATCTTTTGATTAAAGTATCGTTAATTACAACTGGTAAACTGCCTGACGGCAGACAGGTTAAATGAATTTAATACCAGCTGATATTTAATTGCAGATTTATTATATAAAGACGAATTCCATTAAAGAGCGGTATCTGCACGGAAGTTCAGGGAAATCATGGTAAGGGTTATTTGAAATAAGATATTGAAAAATTATACTTCCAACCAAGTACTTTACAGAAATTACAGTATTTAATAAAATTATTTTAACAATGTGTTGTAAACAAATTCTAAATTATTTATCAGCTTCAAAATTTTAATCAGGTATTATTGTTAACTTTAGCAAAGAATTACTTAAACATAAAAAATTAGTGCTTTTAATTAATGGTTTAGCTTATTTGCAGCCAATTAAAAATAATTTCACACTAACTCAGGAAAAGGATGAAAGACAAAATTAAAATTATTATTGTTGATGACGAATCATTGGCAAGGCAGATTACTAAAAACTATCTTGCTAACAGATCGGATGTTGAAATACTTGCAGAATGCTCAAACGGATTTGATGCTATTAAAAAAATAAATGAACTTAAGCCGGATTTGATTTTTCTGGATATTCAGATGCCGAAGCTTAATGGATTTGAAATGCTCGAACTATTAGAGGATCCTCCGATAATTATTTTTACAACAGCTTATGATCATTATGCAATTAAAGCTTTTGAGGTAAGTGCAGTTGATTATCTTTTAAAACCCTTTTCGGAGGAAAGGTTTTCAAATGCATTTCAAAAAGCTGTTTCACAGCTTGGCGACAGGTATCAGCAAAACTCAGCAATTCAAAATATTATTCAGCAGCGAGATGAAAAGATTGAGTTTCTTGAACGAATTGTTATTAAGGATAGCGGTAAAATCACAATCATTCCTGTTGAAGAAATTAAATGGATTGAAGCCCAGGATGATTATGTCTTGATCAATTCGGAGAAGGGAAGATTCTTAAAGCAGAAAACGATGAAGTATTTTGAAAACCATTTAAATGAAAATCAGTTTGTCAGGATTCATCGTTCGTATATAATTAATCTTGATTTTCTTCAACATCTCGAACAAACCGATACAGAATCATACCGCTTAGTCTTAAAAAACGGTAAAGAATTACCTGTAAGTAAAACAGGACTTACAAAACTCAAGTCAACTCTTTAATATCCTGCAAAATGACTTTCTCTGGCATTTGACCTTGACTTTAAAAGAAATTCGGACTAAGTTTTTAACGTTTGAAAAATTTCAAAAGTAAAAACTGATGACTACAGAAGAAAAAATAAAAAAAGAACTTATTCAAAGATTTGGAGATGCTTACAAAGCATTTGGTTTAAGTAAGTTAATGGGGCATATCATTGCTCTTCTTTTATTTTCTCCGGAACCATTATCATTAGACGAAATAACCAAGCAACTTGGAAGAAGTAAAGGACCAATCAGTCAAATAGTAAGAAGATTAAGAGACAAACATTTGATCCGAAAAGTCTGGATGCCTAACGACAACAGAAAAGATTATTACGAGATAGAACCGGAAGTGTTTGAACATGCATTCAGAAACAATTTGGAATTAATTAAGAATAATACCCGTATTGCTAAACAACTAAAAGAAGAAATTAAGTCATCAAAGAGCGAGAGTCTTAAATCAATTGGGAAGAGAATGATTGAGATGGAAAGATTCTATCTATTAATGGAGGATCATTATAACAATTTTCTTTTATCCTGGACTAAAGAGAGAAGCAAGCTTTTAGGCTGATAATAATTTTTTTCAACTAATCGTTTGAAATATTTCAAACATTAAAAACAAGGATTGATAAATGAAAAGATTGGAAAATAAAATTACTGTAATTACAGGTGGCGCACAGGGAATTGGAAAAGCTACTGTTAAAAAATTTGCTGAAGAAGACGCAACGGTATTTATCTGGGATGTTAATGAAGAAAAAGCAAATAATACAATCGCAGAATTAAAAGACATCAGTAAAAAGATTGAATTTCAAAAAGTAAATGTAACCAGCTTAGCTTCTGTTACAGATGCTGCTGACATAATTGTTCAGAAGTATAAAAGAATTGATGTTCTGATAAATAATGCCGGAATTACGCGCGACGCATCTTTTCTTAAGATGACCGAAGAGCAATGGAAACAAGTAATTGATGTTAATCTAACCGGAGTTTTTAACTGCACCAAAGCAATAGCTCCGATTATGGCTGAAAATAAATACGGTAGAATTGTAAATACCTCATCAGTTGTTGGATTATATGGAAACTTCGGGCAAACTAATTATGTTGCTACAAAGTCAGGTATTATTGGAATGACAAAAGTATGGGCACGTGAGCTTGGAAGAAAAGGAATTAATGTAAATGCAGTTGCTCCGGGATTCATTGCAACAGAAATGGTTAATACTATTCCCGAGAAAGTTATTGAAATGCTTAAAGAGAAAACTCCTTTGGGTAAGCTAGGTGATCCTGAAGATATTGCAAATGCATATTTGTTCTTAGTCAGTGATGAAGCAAAATATATTACAGGAACAGTGCTTAGTGTTGATGGCGGTTTGGTCTTATGATTAGAAATGCTCAAATAATCTCTTCCGGAATGTATGTGCCTGAAGGAGTTGTTCCTAATTCATACTTTAATGAATTACTCGGTGAAGATGTTGATACATGGCTGGTTGAAAATCTTGCTATTAAGGAAAGAAGATGGTGTAGTGAAAATCAGTCAACAGCAGACCTTTGTGTTGAAGCTGCAAGAAAAATTCTTAAGGATGGGAAAACCTCTGCTGAAGAATTAGATCTGATTATAATCGCAACTGATACGCCAGAATTCATTTCTCCTTCAACTGCGTCAGTTGTTCAGTTCCGTCTAAATGCAGTTAATGCAGGTACCTTCGATGTTAATACTGCTTGTGCAGGATTTGTTACTGCACTTGATATCGCTTCAAAATATATTCAAGCAGATAAAAAGTACAACAAAATTCTTGTTATTGGTGCTTATGCAATGAGTAAGTATTTGAATCTGCAGGATAAGAAAACCGTTACACTATTTGCTGATGGTGCTGCGGGAGTTTTGCTTTCTTCTATAAATAATAAAGATGAAGGCTTTATTATCAGCAGATTACATACTGAAGGACAGTACTGTGATTGGATGGGGATTTACGCTGGCGGAACACACAAGCCTATTACTCAAAAAGTTATTGAAGAAAAAGATCACTTACTTAAGTTTGTCAAAAAATTTCCTAAAGAAATAAATCCTTTAACCTGGACAAAGATGATTAAAGATGCTTGTGATGAATTAAATATTCATCCTGTTAACATCGACAAGTATTTTTTCACACAATTAAATATCAACTCCATTTGGGAAACGCTTGATAATCTTGGAGTTGATAGATCAAAAGGACATACAATAATGCAAAACTTTGGCTACACAGGCTCAGCTTGCATTCCAATGGCTTTTGATGATGCGTGCAAAAAGGGTTTAGTTCAAAAGGGAGATATGGTTTTATTTATTGGTTCCGGTGGAGGATTAGCTTTTGCATTATCAATCTTTAAACTTTAACAGGAAGCTTTATGGGAATTGCTTCTAAGGAATTAGTAACAGCCGGCTGGATACTTGTAATAGCATACAGTTCAGTAATCTTATATTTTGTTATCCGCGGTGCGATCAGAATAAAAAACATCAATGATTATGCTATCGGCAATGTATCATTTTCACCAATTGCAGTTGGTTTGGCTTTAGCAGCATCGATGACAAGCGCAGCAACTTTTATTATAAATCCCGGGTTCATTGCATTCTATGGAATTAGCGGTGTTATTTCTTATGCATTTGTAATGCCTGCTGCAGCAATGGTTTCTTTAATTGTGCTGACAAAAGGATTTAGAAAACACGGTAGTAGTGTTAAAGCATTAACTATGGCTCAATGGATGGGAACCAGATATGAAAGCAAAGGTTATGGGTTGTTCTTTGCTTTTCTTTCACTTCTATTAATTACTTTCATAGTTCTTATATGTGTCGGATTAACTCAGGTATTAGCAAGAACTTTAAATGTTAGTGAGCTTACAATTTTGATTGGAATAGTAGTATTTATTTTTGGTTATATGATGTTTGGCGGGGCTAACTCAATGGTTTATACCAACACAGTGCAGGCAATTATAATGATTATAGTTGCATTTATTCTTCTTGGCTCTGGTTACAAACATTTTTCTGATGGCATCCATGGATTTTTAGATAAGCTCTCAGCAATAGATCCAAAACTAACTCAAATAACTAATGAATCAAGTTTTTTGTTTCGCGATTATTTTGAAATTATATTTTCGCAGATTGTAATCGGAGTTGCAATTGTATGTCAGCCGCATATAATAACAAAATCACTTTTACTTAAAACTGATAAAGATGTAAACAAATATTTAACGGCTGGTATTATAGTGCAGGTATTATTCTTTCTTGTTGTGATAACAGGTTTATACGCGAGAATTGATTTCCCTGATCTGACAATTAATGGTGCACCGTTAAAACTTGATGGAGTTATATCAGCTTATGTTGTTAAGGAATTTCCTGTTTATGTTGGTCTGATTGTAGTAATGGGTTTGATATCTGCCGGTATTTCAACACTTGAAGGATTAATACAATCTGTCTCAACTTCAATTACTGCAGATATTATAAAACCATTGTTTGGCAAGTATTTGCCAAAAGATGAAAATAAAAATGTCAGATCAATGATAATTATAAATCGTATAGTAATTATTGCAATCGCTCTGATATCTATAATTTTATCTTACGACCAGCTTGTTAATCCGAATTTAAGCGTAGGAATTTTTGCACAGAACGGTGTATATGCTTACTTCTCTGCTGCTTTTGTTCCCATCTTGTTTGGAATGTTTTTAAAAGATACGCCTAAGTCTGCTGTTATTACAGCTTCACTGGTTGCTATAATTGTTCACTTTAGTTTTTTCTATGGAAATATTAAAGTGCCGTTCAGTATAGCAACTGGACAGAATCCAGGAGTTTCAGCAGCTATTGCAATTTCACTTTCAGTTATTGTTGCTTCAATAATATATTTGTTTAACAGAAGGAAAGTCAATGAATAGTTTTCACACAGACTGGTTAAATAAATGGGCAGCTTATACTCCGGACAGAATGTTTCTCAGAGAACATCAACGGGATGTACAGTGGAGTTACCGTGATTTTAATAATCGCACAAATTATTTAGCACAATTTCTTATAGACCAATATAAAATAAATAAAGGCGATAGAATTGCAATCTATTCAAAAAATAAATCTGAACATGTTATTCTTTTTTTAGCTTGTATTAAAATCGGAGCATTGTTGGTTCCGTTAAATTTTAGATTAATGCCCCGTGAACTTGATATTTTAATAAATGATGCTGAGCCTAAAGTATTTTTTTATGATGAAGAATTTTCTGATCATTTACCAAAGCTGTCTTCCTTATCAAAAGTTAAGATTATTAAAAACCTGAATGAACCATCAAAGTTTTTACTGGAAAATAATCTTAAATCTGAATTTAATGTATCTGTAGTGATTGATGAGAATGATCCGGTTATGATACTTTATACTGCCGGAACTACTGGTTTATCTAAAGGAGTAATCATAACCCACAAGATGTTGTTCTGGAATTCTATAAATACAGGATTAAGATTAGACTTGAACTCTGCCGACCACACACAAAGTTTTGCACCATTTTTTCATACAGGCGGATGGAATGTGCTGTTTACACCATTTCTGCATCACGGGGCTTCACATACATTACTGACTCAGTTTGATGCCGATCTGATTTTACAATTGATGGAAAAAGAAAAAGCTACAATACTTTTCGGTGTTCCAACTATGCTTCAGATGATGGCAGACTCTCAATACTTTAACAAAGCAGATCTCTCATCTGTAAGATATGCCATTGTAGGCGGTGCACCGATGCCTATACCTTTAATAAATATTTGGCATAGCAAAGGGGTTTTTATCAGACAAGGATTTGGTTTAACCGAAGTAGGTCCAAACTGCTTTTCACTTCATCAGGATGATGCGATAAGAAAAAAGGGATCGATTGGTTTTCCGAATTTTTATTTCGATGCAAAGGTTATGAAAGACAATAAAGAAGAATGCAGAGCTAATGAAGTTGGAGAGTTGTGGCTAAAATCTCCTGTTGTTACACCTGGTTATTGGAGAAATGAAAAAGCTACAATGGAAGCAATAACTGATGGATGGTTCCATACTGGTGATCTGGTAAGAAAAGATGAAGAAGGTTATTTCTATGTTGTTGATCGTAAAAAAAATATGTTTATAAGCGGCGGTGAAAATGTTTATCCTTCAGAGGTTGAAGCTTTTTTATACTCAAATAATAAAGTTAAAGAAGCAGCGGTAATCGGTGTAGATGATGAAAAATGGGGCGAGGTTGGTAAGGCATATATTGTTAAAAAAGAAAATGAGAAGCTTGATGAAAATGATATAAGAGAGTTTTGTTCAGGAAATCTGGCTAAATATAAAATTCCAAAACATATTGAATTCTTATCCGAGCTGCCCAAAAGTGAAGCAGGAAAAATTGATAAGAAAATATTATTACAAATGCATAAAAATCAATTAACTAACAAATCAAAAACAAAATAAAAAGGAGAAAGTTATGAAGCGATTATTATTAGCGGCTCTTTTCACATCATTAACATTTTTATATGTTGGTTGTGACAGCAAAAAAGATGATACCGTTGAACCCCCGGCAGAACAAGATAAAATTGTTAATACCTGGTATTCGGAAGGAGCAGGAATTGCGCCTGGTTTGGCTGCAACATTAAAGTCAGTTAAAATTAAAGCTACATTTAATTCGAACAACACATACACTGTTATTGCAAAAGACAGTGCAGGTGCAGAAGTTACTTATTCGGGAACTTATTCAGTTTCAGAAAATACCGGCACATCAATCCGTTCAATCATTTTAAACCAAACAGTTCCAACTTCAGTTACTTCAAAAGGAATTTATCAGGTGGACTCAAAAGGTATGATGAAATATGAAGTTGTTCAGACAACACCGGAAATAGCCGGAATTACTCCGCCAGTTCCTGCAGAGGGTTTTGGAAGCACTAAATATATGAATGTTGCACTTGGCGAGACCTGGATACAAGGCTTTGTTCCAGCAACTCCGACTACAGAATTGTTGACAGGCACCTGGGTTTCTGAAGGTGCTAATGTTGCGCCTGGATTAGTATTAACTTTAAAAACAAAGAAGATTGTTGCTACTTTTAACAGCAATAATACATATACAGTTGTTGCAACCGATAGTTTTAATGTTGATGTAACTTATTCGGGTACTTTTAGTACAGCTGCAAATTCGGGTACATCTATAAGAAATATTACTTTAAATCAAACCGTTCCCACAACAGTTACATCAACAGGAATCTACAGAGTAACCACCAGAGATTTAAAGTATGAAGTATTACAAACAACTCCTGCTATAACCGGATTTACTGCTCCGACTGCTGCAGAAGGTTTTGGCAGTACTAAATACAATAATATCCCTTTAGGAGCTACCTGGATACAAACATTTATTTATCAATAATCTAAATAAAGACGGCAGTAAAGCTGCCGTCTTTTTGTTAACAATCATTGGAGGTTAACCAATGAAAAAAATTTTACTTATTAACATTTTTTTGTTTTTAATGATTGCTGATTTTTTTGCACAGGATGATAACAGACTAAAAGATCCTGCACCAAAAGAATTTCAATTTATCGGCTATTCATTTACTAGAATGACAGGTTCAAATATTACTCCTACAAATGACCTTTTACAGGGACAGGTTATAGGAAGATTGTTTGGTCAAAACTCAACTAATACTGTTCCTCAAACAGCAATTTATGCAGAGCAGAGATTTGTTCCGATGTTTATATATAAACCATCTATCCTTGATGGATTTGCTACGTTTCGGGGATTATTTAAAATTGATTATACCTGGGGCGATCAGGCTTATGGTGTGGGTAATAATCGCGGTGGTGCAATAAATGCCGGACAGGTAAATCTGCAAACATTGTTAGCTAATGTTGAAATAAGACCGGAGAATTCTGATTGGAATGCAGTTATTGGATTGCAAAGGTTATTTGATAACGTAAGTGATCCAAATATTAGTTCAGTTCAAATGGCGCAAACAAGCGGATATAAGCTTTCCTTCTGGGGAACGCAGGCTGTTGGTGCTAGTATATTTGCTGATCTTTCATCTACTACAAAAAGCAGATTAAGTTATTTCCAGTTGTGGGAAAATGAAATCAGCAAAAGTGATGATGTAACTTTATGGATGTTTGATGTTGATTCCAGAGTTCATCCACTCCTGGAAGTAGGCGGAAGTCTATGGTATGTTTGGGATAAAGGAAAAAATGCAGGCGGTATTAGTGTTTTAGGGCAAGGTCTGACAAGCGCTTTAGCTGAATACAACGGTGCTACCCGGATCAGATTCCCGGGAATTAATCAAAAGTATGAAGCAAATGTTGGCTGGATAGGAATTCACTCAGCTTATAACCGTGATTTTCTTGCTGATAGATTTTGGGCAGACGCATTCGTAGTCGCTAATATCGGAACAATTGATAGCGTTGGTACCGAAACAAACAGAGCTGCAAATATTTTTGGATTAACTGCAAATGCAAGTTTTCAATATAAATACGGAATGACTGCAAATGATAAAATTTCATTAGAAGGATTATATACCACTGGTGATGATAATGGAATAAGTGATGGAACTTTGAACAGTGTCATAACAGGTAATGCATATGGTTCGCCGGTTGGAATTTATAGTGCACATCGTGCATTATTACTTTTTCCCGATCCGCAGGTGGTTAATAGATATTATTCAGTTGTTCACGATATTTCTAATATGGGACTTGGAGTTACGGCTGCATTTTTAAATTTCTCTAAAGATTTTATTCCAAATAAATTCAGTGGTAAGATTGGGCTTGCCTCTGCGTTATCAAATGTTACACCTGCCGGCGGCAGTTCTTATATGGGTACAGAAGTAAATCTTGAATTCAAGTATAATCTTAAGGTATTTCTTACCCTTGGAGTAAGTGCCGGTTATTTAGTGCTTGGTGATTTTTTTGATGCACCTTCTGCAACTTACTCTAATACAAGACCAAAAGATCCCTGGGTTTTATTTACTACTTTAAGCTGGTTAATGTTTTAAGGAGAAGACAATGAAAAAATATATACTAATTCTACTAACATTAATATTTACAGGTTGTTCCGGCTATTTATATTGGGATAAACCAGCTTTGGAATTTTCAGATATTGATTACGGGTACCGGGTGAAATTTTCAAAAGGAAATCCTAAAATTGCATATATAGATGAAGGCAGCGGAGAACAAACACTTATTTTAATTCATGGTTTGGCAAGTAATGCAGGTTTCTGGCGATATAATATTCCGGAATTATCAAAACATTTTAGAGTAATTGCAGTTGATCTGCCCGGTTATGGAAAATCCCAAAAGGGTAATTACACTTATTCGATTTCTTTCTATGCTGAACAAATAAAAAATTTAATTGAAGAATTAAATTTAATGAATGTTGTTCTCGTTGGTCATTCTATGGGTGGACAAATAGGGATTATGTTTTCGATTAATTATCCGAACACTCTTTCAAAATTAATTTTGGCTTCTCCTGCAGGGTTTGAAGAGTTTCAAAGAGGTGAAGGAGATTGGTTAAGAAGTGTGATGACAATGAAAGCTGTTAAATCAACTACCGAAGAAGGAATAAGAAGAAATCTTTCTAATAATTTTTATTCGTGGAAAGATGAATGGGAATGGATGGTTGAAGAAAGAGTCAGAATGAGAAAGGCTGCTGATTTTGATGAGTTCGCTTATACTGTTGTTAGATGTGTTAATGCAATGCTTGATGAGCCGACTTTCGATAAATTAAATAAAATCAAAACCAGTACTTTGGTTATTTACGGAAAGTATGATGGGCTGATTCCAAATCCTTACTTAAACCCCGGCTTTACAGCGGATGTATTTAATAATGGAATAGGACAAATAAGCAGTTTAAAACTTATCGAATTTGACAACACCGGTCATATGATAATGATTGAAAAAGCAGATGAGTTTAATAATGCATTAATAAATTTTCTAAAATAATCTTTATCGGCTTCCTTCTTTGGAAGGAAGTCTGTTTTTTTGTATGAGCCGGACTTTTAATCAAATCAATTACAAATTCAAGACTAATTTTGTTAAAGTAAATGAATACGATGTTGCTTACATTGATGAAGGAAGTTCATCTGATGTTTTACTTTTTATACACGGACTCGGCAGTTACTTAAAAGCATGGGATAGAAATGTTCCTGTTTTAAAAAATTATTTTAGATGTATAGCTTTAGACTTACCCGGATATGGTAAATCCAGTAAACAAATTCACAGCGGAACGCTAGAATTTTACAGAGATTTTATTGATAAGTTTATAAAATTACTCGATTTAAAAAATGTAACCTTAGTCGGTCATTCTATGGGTGGACAGATTGCATTGTCTTATGTGATAAACTTTCCTGATGTCATAAAGAAACTCGTACTCGTTGCACCTGCAGGATTTGAAACTTTTAATAACAGGGATATTGAACAATTAAAAAATATTATCTCTCCCGAAATTTCCTATAGTACTTCTGATGAGCAGGTAAGGATTAACTACAAGACTAATTTCCATCAAATGCCTGCTGAAGCAGAAGAAATGATAGCGGACAGAATTGCGATCAAAAATGATGAGGAGTTTTTTAATCATTGTCAGATTGTGGCAAATTCGTTAACCGGACTGCTTGTTGAACAGGTTTTCAGTCAATTAAATAAGATCAATATTCCAACTTTGATATTTTTTGGGAAAAATGATTCACTGATTCCAAATCGCATACACTACAAAACATCAACCGAAGAAATCGCAAAACTTGGGGCTTCACAAATTGGAGACAGTAAACTTTTACTATTCGAAAATTGCGGTCACTTTTTACAATATGAGATTCCGGAAATTTTCAACTCAAGCGTAATTGATTTTTTAACCAATAAGAAATAATCTTTTATTCATTAAAGCATTGCGGAAATCTTTTTCGAACAAGATTATAAACTATCTCTGCTGTTTCCTGATAAGTGAGTTTGCTTGTGTTTAAAATTAAATGATAAAGTGATGGATCATCAGCATCTTTAAAAAAATGGGACTTCAGATATCTCTTTCGACTGGTTTCTTCTTTTGTAATATACTCCAATGCCTTTGGTTTTGAAAGTTTAAATACTTCCTGTATATGTTTAATTCTGCTTTCGATCGAAGCCACTAATCTAATCTGAAAACAATTTGGGAGTTTGGCATTAATAACTACACTACCTCTTCCTACAATAATTGTTTTACCGAATCTTGATAATCTTAAAATAATCTCGGTTGTTTTATGAACTATTGTCCATTCGGAAGGTTTTACACCAAGAAGCTCATTTACTGCATCAGAAATATGGCTGTACTTATCTTCAACAAAGTATGCACTGAAATTTTTTGGTAATTTAAAATCCTCAAGAACCTGAGAGATTAATTCTTTGTTAAAGTAAGTCCAGGGATTCTCGGGCTGTTTGGTATTCTGCTGTAAAAGGTCTAAAAGATTTTGCGCTACTTGATAAGATCCGGCACCGCTTTGCCGTGATATAGAAATACAGGGATAAATTTCACGAACTTCTTCAGATTCAGTTGACTGTAGTTTTAAATACTGTTTACATTTTTCATATGCACCAATGGCTAACATATTTATATCCTCCTTTGCGTGATTACGAAAATGTGTTTATTTGTTACAAGTTTTAATAACTATGTTAGTATTATAAAATTATTCAACACAAAGTCAATTGATCATAAAATGTACTGCTTAGTTAAATTCGAACCAGCTTTTAATCTTGTCCAATTCTTCACCGTTTGAAGAAATATGAAAATATTCGTTCTTGGTTTTATCGTAATAGTATTCTTTTTCCCAATTGTTTATGTTGGAGATAATCTGTTCTATTCCGGTGAGAATTGTATTTAGTTCTTCATCGGTCATAGTTTGATGAATAGACATTCTGACCCATCCCGGTTTTTCAGAAAGATCACCCTGATCAATTTTATCCGTAATTTGCTTAGACCTGTTTGGATCAACGTGTAATAAATAATGTCCGTAGGTTCCGGCACAAGAGCAGCCGCCTCTTACCTGAACACCGAATCTATCGTTAAGAAGTTTTACTATCAGATTGTAATGTATATCTTCTACATAAAATGAAATTGCTCCAAGTCTGTGCTCGATATTGCCCGCAAGAATGTGGACTTTAGGAATTTTCTTCAAACCTGTAAGAGCAAGTTTAACTAATTCTTCTTCACGCTTTCTAATATTCTCAGTGCCCATTTCTTCTTTTAATTTTATACAAAGTGCGGCTTTAATCGTCTGAAGAAAAGCAGGGGTTCCTCCGTCCTCACGTGCTTCTATATTGTTAACAAACTTATGCTGACCCCATGGATTTGTCCAGTCAACTGTTCCGCCGCCGGGTAAATCAGGAACTTTGTTTTTGTATAATTTGGAATCAAAAACTAAAACGCCAGGTGTACCCGGTCCTCCAAGAAATTTATGCGGGGAGAAAAATATTGCATCAAGTTTGGCTTCAGGGTCATTTGGGTGCATATCAATTTTTACATAAGGAGCAGCACAGGCAAAATCAACAAAACAATATCCGCCATGCTGATGAGTTATTTTTGCCAGCTCGTAATAATCAGGCTCGATACCTGTAACATTTGAAGCCGCAGTAAAAGCGCCAATTATCAGTTTTCTATCTTTATATTTTTTCAACTTTTTCTTGAAGTCTTCAATATCAACAAGTCCTTCATTATTCGGATCAATTACAATTACATCAGCTATAGTTTCTAACCATGTAGTTTGATTTGAATGATGCTCCATGTGAGTGATAAAAACAACAGGCTTTAATTCATCAGATAGATTAATGTAATCAACAAGCTGTTCGGGTATTTTAAGACCAAGTAATCTTTGAAATTTACAAATCACAGTTGTCATTCCTGAACCGGCTGTTATAATCACATCATCTTTATCAGCATTAACATGTTCTTTAATAATTTTATGTGCCTGATGGTAGGCGAGTGTCATTGTAGTTCCGGTAACACTTGCTTCAGAATGAGTATTGCCTACAAGCGGACCAAAAGTTTCGCAGATTTTTTCTTCAATAGGTTTATATAGTCTGCCGCTTGCTATCCAATCAGCATAGATAATTTTCTTTTTTCCGAATGGAGTGTTAAATGATTCATCAATTCCTATTATATTTTTACGAAATTTAGAAAAGTACTTTTCCAGTTCGCTCATAGTAATCCTAAAACTTTTGGTTAAATATAATAATTAGATTGGAAGGATACATCTCATTTTTTCATTAAAGTAATTTAGGTTAAATTAAGTATGTAAATACTAAGGAAATTCTGACATGAAACTCAAAACAATTTTTATTCTTTCACTGAATCTTTTAGTTCTTAACCTTTGTGCACAAAACACTAAATATGATTTTGCAGATGTTGAGTCAGTTGTAAAAAGTGGGATTAAAGATAAAGCATTTCCCGGTGCAGTGGTTTTAGTTTGGCAGAATGGAAGTATTATTTATGAAAATTCATTTGGAAAATTTACTTACGAAGAAAATTCTCCTGTTGTAAATAATAATACAATGTTCGATCTTGCTTCTTTAACAAAGGTGATTGCAACAACTACCGCAGCAATGCTTTGTATTGACAGAAGTTTTTTTAGTTTAGATGATAAAGTTGCTGAGTTCATTCCTGAATTTGGAAATAATAATAAAGAAAATATCACAATAAGAAATTTGTTGCTTCATAATTCCGGATTACCAGCTTTTATCAGATTTTATGAAAAAGGTTTGAACAATAATCAGGTGTTGAACGAAATATACTCAGCAGCTTTGGAATATAATCCGGGTGAAAAAACTATTTACTCTGATCTTGGATTTATTACATTAGGAAAAGTTATAGAAAAGGTAACTGGAAAAACACTTGAAAAATTTTGTACAGATGAAATATTTAAACCCTTAGAAATGAATTCTACTTATTTTAATGTACCAGACTCACTAAAGAAATATTGTGCCCCGACTGAGATTGATAATTACTGGAGAATGAAAACAATTCAAGGAGAAGTTCACGACGAAAATTCTTATATACTAAACGGAGTTGCTGGTCACGCCGGACTCTTTTCAACCGCCGGAGATATTGCAAAGATTATGTCTATGCTTATGAATAAAGGAAAAGTAAACGGCAGAGAGTTTTTAAAAAGCGGTACTATTGAGATGTTTACCAAAAGATTTGGCAGTGAAAGTACAAGGGCTTTAGGATGGGATACCAAATCCGAAAAAGGTTCTACAGCAGGAAATTATTTTAGCAGCAATTCTTTTGGGCATTTAGGATTTACAGGCACTTCAGTTTGGGCTGATCCTGTTAGAAACCTGTTTGTAGTTTTTCTGACTAATCGTGTTTATCCTACAAGAGAAAATTCCGGCTTAACAAAAGTACGCCCGGCACTGCACGATGCTGTTATTAAGGATATAAACCAATCAGATGAGAGATAAGTTTTTTGGCAGAATAATTTTTGGATTACTTACTCTGATAATTTTTCAATTGTTTGTTTCATTTTCTCCATTAAATGGAAATAAAGGAGAAGAAAAATTGATTGATAAATCATCAAGGGGAACAAGAAAAGTGATTGAGCTTTCGGAAGAAGATGAGCTATGGGTAAACAAAACTCTGGAGGCAATGTCACTGTATGATAAATGTGCTCAGATTTTTATGCCCGCTGTTTTCGGAAAATCTCTTGATCAGCAATCCAAAGAATTTAAGTTTGCTCTTGATTTGGTCAAGGTGCACGGAATAGGTGGAATAGTAATTTCAACAGGCGATGTTGAAGAGACTGCATCAATGATTGCAGAACTTCAGAGACATTCTAAAATTCCTTTGCTCGTTTCAGCGGATTTTGAAAATGGAATTGGAATGCGGATCAATGCATCAAATAAATTTCCGCATAATATGGCATTGGGTTCAACATATAATCCGGATTTTGCATACGAAACAGCAAAAGCAACAGCAATTGAAGCATTGATGCTGGGTGTTAATATCAATTTAGCACCAGTAGCCGATGTGAATAATAATCCTGAAAATCCGGTTATCAATCTTCGCTCGTATTCGGAAGATAAAGATATTGTATCTGAATTTTGTTTATCGTTTGTTGATGGTTCTTTAGAAGGCGGAGTAATTCCTGTTGCAAAGCATTTTCCGGGTCACGGTAATACAAAAACTGATTCACATGTTGATCTGCCAGTTATTAATGGAAACAAAGAAGCTTTGATGAATAACGAATTAAAGCCTTTCATTTCGCTTGTTGAAAATAAAGTTCCCGCTATAATGACCGGTCATTTAAATGTACCTGCTTTCGAAAACAATATGAAAATTCCGGCGTCGTTATCATACAAAATCATAACAAAGCTGTTAAAACAGCAGCTGGGTTTTAATGGTTTAATCATTACAGATGCACTTGATATGAAAGCGGTTACAAAATATTACTCCAATGCTGATGCTTGTATTACGGCTTTTAATGCCGGCAATGATATTTTATTGATGCCTCCTGATTCAAGAGAAGGGATAACTGCTATTTATAATGCTGTTAAATCCGGCAAAATAACCAAAGAAAGATTAAATGAAAGTGTGAAGAAAATCTTAACACTTAAACGCTGGTTAAGACTGGATGTTAAAGATTATAAACAAAAAACTGTTTTACCTAAACGAATCCGGATTGAAGAACATTATCAGCTTGCAAAAACTATAGCAGAAAATTCTGTTACAATAGTAAAAGCTGATAAGGAATTATTGCCCATTGACTCAAGCAAATATTTAAAGATGTTTATAATAGATATAACGAATCGTAAAGAAATTAAAGATGCACACTTTTCACAAATACTACATGAATCATTTTCAGTTTACTCTCATACACTTCTTAACAGCGAGTCGGTTAATTCAGATTATAAACTGGCGTTGGATATAGCAAAGGACAGTGATTTTATAATTGTACCCGCATATTTTTATATCCGAAGCGGCTTAAATGGCAAGACAGTATCAGATATGCAGTATAATTTCTTTAGGGATTTACTTGCTCTAAATAAAAAAGTTCTGATAATCAGTTTTGAAAGCCCTTATTTACTTTCAAATTTTCCGGATGCAAATAATTATATCTGTGCTTTCAGTGATTCAAAGGCATCGCAGCGTGCAGTGCTAAATGTATTGAACGGAACTTTACCTGCTAAAGGAAAACTTCCTGTCTCAATTCCTAATACAAGGTTTAGCGTTGGTTATAGCTGGAATGAGGAATAAAATCTAATAAGTGATTGAAACACTGACAGCAATAATTAGAAAGGTCAGACAGGTTAATCTGTATAATAGAATTAATATATTAAATCAATAAGCTGTTATGTGTTTGAATAATGATAATTCTTTTCAATAAACCATTTAATGTCCTTTGTCAGTTTACAGATAAAGAAAACAGAAAAACTTTATCAGATTTTATTCCGGTTAAAAATGTTTATGCTGCCGGAAGATTGGATTATGATAGTGAAGGTCTGGTATTATTAACAGATGACGGAAAGCTTCAGCATAAAATATCTGATCCGGAATATAAGCTGGGGAAATGTTATTGGGTTCAGGTTGAAGGAAAAATTAATTGGACTGATGTACAAAAACTTAAAAGGGGAGTGTTGTTAAATGATGGTTTTACTAAAGCAGAAAAAGTAAAAATTATTGATAAGCCAAAAATCTGGGAAAGAAATCCCCCAATTCGAGAAAGGAAAAGTATCCCAACCAGTTGGATTGAATTAACAATTACAGAAGGCAGAAACAGACAGGTAAGAAGAATGACCGCAGCAATTGGTTTCCCGACCTTACGACTAATAAGAATCTCGATAGGTCAATGGAATATAACCAAACTTATACCAGGGGAATATAAAATTATCAATTCTCCTTAGGCGGTGAAAAGAATTTTTTCTTTATCATAAATGACAAATAAACGGTTATAATTCCTACAATAATTACCGCAGCAGCAGGGATAAAAATTGCAATAAGAGATAATGAAATTGATCCGCCAGCTTCAGCAGTTGAAACCAAAGGATTACCCGCACCACCCGTTACTGCAGAAGATTTTAATCTTATCATTCCTGTTGCAGCGTGGATAGTTCCTGCAACACCGCCGCCAGCAATAAATGCAAGCGACCATTTAATCAACGGCGGAAAATCTGTTACTACTGCACCGCTTAAAACAATTCCGGCAAATATCGCCAATGGATGACTTATTGCATCAAGAAAATTATCAACCCATGGAATATAGTAGCTGAAAATCTCTACAATTGTTGCAACAGCAAATAACACCAATGCAGGCAATGTTCCTATCCAGCTAAAGTATGTTGATAGTTCAAGATTTCCGGTATAAGCAGTAATTGACACAATAAGAAATGGAATAAAAATTCTGAATCCAACTGCAGCAGCCAAACCAATACCAATAAATATGCTTAAAATTATTTCCATCAATTCATCTCCGTATTATTATGTTTAAGTGGCAAATTATGTAATTGAATTTTTTCACATAGTGTCAGAGAAAATTTTAATAGCTCATATTATTTAATTTTACTTTGCCGCGGAATATCCAATAAATACTGATTGTATAGGCAAGAACAAACGGAATACCTATAAGTGCAATTATCAACATAATATTCAAAGTCTTATGAGATGATGCCGCATTATAAATATTTAAACTGAATTCAGGATTATTGGATGCTATTACAAAGTTAGGAAATACACCAAACGCAAACAATGTTAATAAAGCAGCAATCGAAGCACAGGATGAAAGGAAAGCAAAGAAATCTTTTCCTTTAGAGATTTCTCTTGGAATATTTGCAATCGCAAGCATATTTAATAAAGCTAAAACAAAAAGGACAGGATATTCCTTAAAATGCTGAATCATATGCGGATAATATATCAATGTTGACATTGTTGTTGTAATGTAACAGATGATAAAGAAAATTATTGTATTGTTTACCCAGCCTCTAAGCTTATTGTGCAATTCATTCTCAGTTTTCATAACACCGTAAATTGCACCATGCATCATAAAAAGCGCAACAGTTGTAACACCTACTAAAACAGTGTATGGATTTATTAAACCCCAGAATGTTCCGATAAATTCTTTATTAGCATTGAGCGGAATACCAGTAATTAAATTTCCTACTGCAATACCGGCAAGAAAAGCTATGAAAATACTTGCAATACTAAATGCAGTATCCCACATTTGTCTCCACCATCTCATAGGTCGTTTACTTCTAAATTCAATTGCAACTGCTCTGAATATCAGCATAAATAAAAGCATCATTATTGCAGTGTAAAAACCTGAGAAGACGGTTGCATAGACATGAGGGAACGCGGCAAATAATGCTCCTCCGCCGGTTACAAGCCAAACTTCATTACCATCCCACACAGGTCCGATAGAGTTGAGCATAATTCTTCTTTCGGTATCATCTTTAACAAAAAGGTGAAGAGCTCCAACACCAAGATCAAAGCCATCGAGAATTGAATAACCGATTAAAAGAATTCCGATTATTAAAAACCAGATAGTATTCAGATCAAAAGTAAATTCCATTTTTCATCAGTCCTTTATGATTTTGGATGTCCTATTTCTGATGGAATTGCATCAACATCTTCGGGTCCATGCTTAATTTTTTCATTAAGCAGATAAACAAATAAGATGAACAATCCAATATATATCAAAGTAAATAATATTAAAGAAAACCAGACCTGATCAGCACTAACAGCTTTTGATAAACCCTCAGAAGTTCTTAACAATCCGTAAACAATCCAGGGTTGTCTTCCCACTTCTGCAGTTATCCAGCCAACCTGATTTGCAATTTGAGGCAGCAATACCGAAAAAACAAAAGCCCACATCAGCCATTTTTGTTTGAATAATGTTCCGCGGATCCAGAAGAAAACGCCAAACATACTTAATACAATTAGTAACATTCCAATAGCAACCATTAAATGATATGCTTGAAATACAATGTTAACAGGGGGTCTGTCTTCTTCCTTAAATGAATTTAATCCAGTTACTTTAGTTTCTGTATCGAAGCCGATCAGATAACTTAGCATTCCCGGTATTGCAATACTGAAATTTACTTCCTGTTTTTCTTCATTAACCCATCCAAATAAATAAAGTTGTGCATTCGTCTGATCGTCAAAAACAGCTTCCATTGCTGCCAGCTTTGCAGGTTGATTTTTACTTACACCAACTGCACTTGAATGTCCGGTAAACAATTGAAATAGTGAAGCAATTAAAGCAACGAATAATGCAATCTTTATTGATGATTTTGCAAACCTGATATGACGGTTTTTTATAATATAATATGCACTGATACTGATGATTAAAAATGCACCGGCTAACCAGCAGCCTGATATTACATGCAAAACTCTATCAACTGAAGAAGGATTAAGAACCATTGCCCAGAAGTCTGTTATTTCTGCACGTGCATTTATTCCTTCTCCGACAACATGGAATCCTGCAGGAGTTTGCTGCCAGGAGTTTGCAACCACAATCCATACAGCACTGAACATTGAACCAAATGAAACCATCAATGTTGAAAAGAAATGCATTTTAGGTCCTACTTTATCCCAGCCAAAAACAAGAACTGCAAGAAAACCAGATTCAAGAAAGAAAGCAAATATTCCTTCGGCAGCAAGTGCACTTCCAAAAACATCTCCTACGAAACGAGAATAAGTTGCCCAGTTAGTGCCGAACTCAAATTCCATTACTATTCCGGTTGCTACACCGATTGCAAAAGTAAGGGCAAATACTTTTACCCAGAACTTTGTCATGTTTTCGTAGAACTTGTCTTTTGTTTTAAGATATCTGCCTTCCATTATCACAAGAATTATTGCAATTCCTATGCTCAATGGCGGATATATGTAGTGAAAAGCTATTGTAAAAGCGAATTGTAAACGAGAAAGTATTTCAACATCCATTACAAACCTAATTTGTTAGTTTTGCTATCGCAAAATAACAAAAACAAAACTGGTAAGGAAAAATTGAAAAAGTATTTATTAAATCAATTTTCTAAAAATTACATCATTGTTCATTATTGATGATCTGAAAACAATAGACTGATGTAATTCAGAATATCAGGATTTATAAATTGTCAGCAGCCTTTCAGCAGCAAGAGTTGGTGTGATTTTACCCTTTGAAAGCAGATCCTTTACTTGTTCAATCTCACTCTGAACTTTTCCATTATTATAAAATTCATCCCTCAATGAATCTTCAACCATTCTGAATACCCATTCTACAGATTGATCTTTTCTTCTCAGATTAAAGAAGCCCGAATGTTTAATTGTCTTTTCAAATTTCTTAATCACTTCCCACAATTCCGGAATTCCCTTACCCGATAAAGCCGAGCTTGTATAAGCCTGCGGTGTCCATCCCTTTGTAGCAGGCTGCAGATAATGGAGAGCATTGTTGTAGTCAGCTTTTGATATGTTGGCTCTTTTTTCATTATCGCCATCAGCTTTATTTATTAATACTGCATCAACCAATTCCATAATACCGCGTTTAATTCCTTGAAGCTCATCTCCGCCTCCGGCAATCAAAACAAGCAGAAAGAAATCAACCATTGAACGGACAGTAACTTCACTTTGTCCGACACCGACTGTCTCAATAAGTATTACATCATATCCGGCAGCTTCACAGACGGTTATTGTTTCTCTGCTCTTTCTTGTAACACCGCCAAGTGTTCCGCTTGAAGGTGATGGTCTGATAAAACAATTTTTTTCTTTTGAAAGATTTTCCATTCTTGTTTTATCGCCGAGAATACTTCCTTTTGTTACTGTGCTGCTCGGATCAACGGTTAATACAGCTACTTTGTGTTCGTGCTTAATTAAATACATTCCAAGGGATTCAATCAAAGTGCTTTTACCTGCACCGGGAACACCAGTAATCCCGATCCGTAATGAATTTCCGGAATAGGGAAGAAGCTTTGTTAAAACTTCCTGCGAAATATTGTGATGATTTGGATTGTTGCTTTCGATTAATGTTATTGTTCGTGCAAGAATATTTCTATCTGATTTTAAAACACCATTTACATAATCATCAACCAAAAGCTGCTTACGCTTAACATCTTTTGCGGTTGATATTGTTTTTGTGTTTGGATTTTGTATTCCTTTAACAACACGCACTGCAAATTCATCTCCGGCATTTTCAGGAGTCCAATCAGGTTTATATGAATTTGTTTTTTTTGAAGTTTGTTTTTTCATAAAGCTAAAATAATGATTATTCCCATTTCCATTTATCCGGATAGTTTGACTGCGATAAACGATAGAGAAATCTTTCCTGCACATATTGGCTAATAACACTTTGAAATTCTTTTTCGTTTTGAACCGGAATATTTCTCAATCTTTCTTTAACTGAAGCGGTAATATTTTTTATTTCTTTTTTCTCTTTCACGAGAGTATCGCCTTCACCATAGGTTCAATTTTCTTTTTTACTCCGTATATTTCTGCATACTCAATAAGCTTTGGAATATTTCTTTCTTTCCGATTTTGCAGATAGGTTTTTAGAGATTCCACTGCAATATCTCCACCAATCTTTTTCATATATCTAAAAAGATCACCAATTGTTTTTTCTTTGTTATAGATTCTAACAATTCCACTTTTTGTTTTCAGGATTTCAATTCCTGGCGAGTAGTAACTATCAGCAAAGTAATAAACTTTTATTGGCGGATAATCGAGTTTAAATCTGGGTGTATTATGTGGAACAGCTACTGTAATATACGAAGGATTAAAAGTCGTCAGTTCATAATATTCAGCGGCTGAAGTAAGACAGATTACAGCTTTCGTGTGTGCATGATTTACTTCAGCAAAACTGCTATGCTCGTCCCAAGAATAATCTTTTAATTTATAAAGACCTGGCTTTATCTTTTCAATTACACCTTTTTCAACGGCATTCGCAATTCGTCTCGTATGAATATTCGCTTTCTTCATCTCCACCATACGAGCATAACCTTTATTCTTTTCAAATATTTTAATTATTTTTTCTGAAAGTAATGAAATTATCTTAGATTTGTCCTCTTCTGAAAGACCCGGGCCCACTCTACTTAGAATTATCTTTATATCATCCAATTAATATTTTTTCTTTCAGCTGATGTAATTTCAGGAAATCCTTTCAATAGTTGAGTTAATAATTCACCAGATACCTTTGAAAACCCACTTAAAGACGATCTTGATATTTCTTTCTGATATTATCAATTCGGTTTTGGACATCTCTCATTCCAAATCAGTTAAAATCTCTCTTTTATCAACTCCATTATTTTAATTCCTGTTTCCGGAATTTTAGTCCCTGGTCCAAATATCGCTGAAGCTCCGTGTTCATAAAGAAAATCATAATCCTGTGCAGGAATTACTCCGCCGCAAATTACAATTATATCTTCTCTTCCAAGTTTTTTCAGTTCTTCTACAAGTTGAGGTAAAAGTGTTTTATGCCCGGCTGCAAGTGAACTCATACCAACAACGTGTACATCGTTTTCAACTGCCTGCTGTGCTGTTTCTTCGGGAGTTTGGAAAAGCGGACCAACATCAACATCAAATCCCATATCGGCATAAGCTGTTGCCACAACTTTTGCACCGCGGTCGTGTCCATCCTGTCCCATTTTCGCAATCAGAATTCTAGGACGGCGTCCTTCGTGTTTTGCAAATTCATCGGTCATTTTTCTAACCAGCTCAAACAAATGATCGTCCTGAGCATATTCGCTGCTGTAAACACCTGATATTGTTCTTGTCACTGCCTGATACCTTCCGCTTACTTTTTCAATTGCTGTTGAAATTTCACCAAGCGTTGCACGCGCTCTAGCCGCAACGATTGAGAGTTCCAATAAATTTCCTTCACCTGTTTCTGCACACTTTGTTATTGCATCCAAAGCTTTTTTAACTTCATCATCGTTTCTGTTTTTCTTAACATCCTGTAATCGCTTTATTTGTGATAATCTTACAGCGGTGTTATCAACTTCCAGAATTTCAATCGGATCTTCTTTTTCTAATCTGAATTTATTAACACCAACTATTGTCTCTTTTCCTGAATCAATTCTTGCCTGTCTTCTGGCAGAAGCTTCTTCAATTCGCATCTTAGGAATACCAGCTTCAATTGCCTTGGTCATTCCGCCGTAGGATTCAACTTCCAGAATATATTCCCAGCCCTTTTTCAAAAGTGCATCGGTTAATGCTTCAACATAATAAGAACCAGCCCAAGGGTCAATAACTTTAGTAATGTAAGTTTCTTCCTGAAGATAAAGCTGTGTATTGCGGGCTATCCGTGCTGAAAAATCTGTTGGAAGAGCTATTGCTTCATCAAGTGAGTTTGTATGAAGTGATTGGGTATGACCAAGTGCGGCTGCCATTGCCTCGATACAGGTTCTGATAACATTATTAAACGGATCCTGCTCAGCTAAACTCCAGCCTGAAGTTTGCGAGTGAGTTCTTAGCGACATTGATTTTGTATTTTTTGGATTGAATTGTTTAATGAGTTTTGCCCATATCAATCTTGCTGCACGCATCTTTGCAACTTCCATAAAGTAATTCATTCCTTGTGCCCAGAAGAATGAAATTCGCGGAGCAAATTCATCAATATCCATCCCTGCTTTAATTCCTGTACGAACGTATTCCAAACCATCAGCAAGAGTGTATGCCATTTCAAGATCGGCAGTAGCACCGGCTTCCTGCATATGATATCCGGAAACAGAAATGCTGTTGAATTTAGGCATGTTTCTGGCAGTAAACTTAAAGATATCCGCTACAATTTTCATTGACATTTCAGGCGGGTAGATATAAGTATTACGAACCATATATTCTTTAAGGATATCGTTTTGTATTGTTCCTGTAAGTTGTTCATGTTTTACACCCTGTTCTTCGGCAGCAACTATGTAAAATGCAAGTACTGGTAAAACAGCTCCGTTCATTGTCATCGAAACAGACATTTTATCAAGCGGGATATTATCAAAAAGGATTTTCATATCAGCGATTGAATCAATTGCAACTCCTGCCTTTCCAACATCTCCAACAACTCTTGGATGATCGGAATCGTATCCGCGATGAGTAGCAAGATCGAATGCAACAGAAAGCCCCATTTGTCCCTGTGCAAGGTTTCTTCTGTAGAATGCATTACTTTCTTCAGCAGTTGAAAACCCGGCATATTGTCTGATTGTCCAGGGGCGCTGAACATACATAGTTGCATAAGGTCCGCGGAAGAATGGCGGAAGTCCTGAAAGATAATCTTTGTGTTCAAGTTCTTTCAGATCATCATTTGTATAGAGTGATTTAACAGGAATCTGTTCCATTGTTTCCCAGATAAAATCATCAAGACTTTTTCCGGTTTCCTGTTTAAACTTTTCTTCCCAATCTTTTCTGGAAACACTTTTTGATTTTAGATTTAGTTCAATGTCTTTAAAATTTGGTTTCATACAATTCTCAAAAATTAAACTCAATATCATCCTGAGCGAAGACGAAGGATGAAGTTTATTCTATTTCTCTAAATAAGTCACACTTCAACTTCGCTCCGTGTGACAAAGGCTTTTATTGCATAGTGATAATTTTATTTAATAAAGTTGAGAGAATTTTATGAGCATCTGCTCCGAGATAAATGAAATCATCAACTCCGGATTTTTTATGTTCTTCAACCTGATCTTTCGGGTAACCAGCAAGTATTACAAAAATATCTCTTGATTTTTCTTTTATCCCTTTTACGATAGGCGGAACAAGTTCAGGATATGTATCATCAGTTGAGCAGATGACTACAGCCTGAGCTTTTGAATCAATAGCTGCATTTACTGCTTCATCGGTTGAGTTAAATCCGTTTGGATAGATAATTTCAAATCCGCCGACTTCAAAAAATGCTCTTGAAAAATCTGCACGTGCTTTAAATTGTTTTAGCGGTCCCATCACTGCTAAAAATATTTTTGGTTTACTACCGGTTTTGGATTTATAATTTACTGCAGCCAGTTTTATTTTTTCAAACATCTCAGCAAGACGGAATAATTTTAAAGGCTGAACTGAGATTCCTTTTTCGGCAGATGCGCGTATTGATTTTGATATTTCACCGATTGAAGCACCTTCAATAAAAGCTTCAACAGCATCTTCAATCATATCATAAGATTTGGTATCAGCTATCTTTTGCAGTTTGCTTAAAATACTTTTATGCTTTTTATCTTCGCCGGTAATTCTATACTTCTGTATATATTCAACACGCTTTTTATAAATTGCATCGAAGTCAATCTTTTTAATTTCTACTGCTTCTTCTTTTGGATTTGCATACATGTTAGTTCCAACAAGAACAGATTTCCGTTTTGCAAAATCTTTTTTTCTTGCTTCAGCAGTTTTGTTTATTTCTTCCTGCACAAAACCTGATTGAATAGCTTCCAACATTCCGCCTTTTTCTTCTACAGTTTGGAATAACTTCCATGCAGCTTTAGCGATATCATCCGTCAGTTTTTCAACAAAGTAAGAACCACCAGCCGGATCAATTACCTGATCGAGATGCGACTCTTCCTTTAAAACTATCTGGGTGTTACGCGATATTCTTCGCGAAAAATTATCTGACGGATTAAAAGATTCATCATAAGGATTTGTATGAATTGAATCTGCACCTCCGACAATTGCCGAAAAGGCTTCGGTTGTTGTTCGAAGCATATTTACGTAAGGATCAAAATAAGTTTGATTAAACTCTGATGCTTTACAATGTATAAACATTTTACGGTTTTCTTTGTTAACACCAAAAGCTTCAAGAATTTTACTCCAAAGCATTCTTGCTGCGCGAAGTTTTGCAGCCTCCATAAAATAAAACGAACCGATACCGAATGTAAACTTAAATCTTCTTGCCGCATCGTCAACATTTAATCCGCGGGAAATCATTTCATTTAAATAATCAACTGCGGATGCAAGGGTAAAAGCTAATTCCTGAACTGCATTTGCACCTGAATTATTAAATGCTAATCCGCTTACTCCGATTGTTTTAATAGCAGAATTTGATTTGATCATCAACTCTGCCGCTAATTTCATTTCATCAAAAATCTGATTAAATGAAACCGGCAGTTCACCTTTAGTTAACAGATATTCATAAGGATCAGAAGTAATTGATCCTTTAATATTCATCAAACTTGTTCTTGTTTCATTTGCATAAGCATTAAACAAAAGTGTGAATGGCAAAGCAGAAAATCCGCCCGAAATATTAATTGGCTGATTTGACAGATCAATATCTTTGAAAAGGACGAGCATCTTTCTTATACCAGAAATTGATAACCCGTCTTTACCTGCTTCACCGGATTTGGATTGATCGGCATCCAAACCGAGCTGTGTAGGATTATCAAGAACGATATTTATCGAGTTCAGTCCTCGTTTTAGATCGTGCACTAATGCATCATTAATTTCTTCAGGCAGTGCCTGATTATATTCTTGCGATATTTCCCAGTCTCGTCCATTAAAACCGGCAGCAAAACTGCCGCGCAGATAATTTTCAAAACCCGGAAGAGTATTTAATTGCGGTAAATCTTTTATATCGTCTGAAGTGTAAATTGGCTGAAGGTCAATTCCTTCATAAGTTTTTGTGATTAGTTTTTTATCAAATGATTCGCCCTTAAGATCTTTTTCAACAAGCTGTTTCCACTCATCAAAAGAGGGGATTGGGAAATCTTTTTTTAGGTTCAGCTTCTCGTCAAGTTTTACTTCGTGAGACATTATAACTCCTGAATTCAAAAAAATGTTACTGTAAAATTACTAAAAAGTTTTATGTTTATAGAGCAGGATAGAATCAATATCCTCCCCTTTATTTGTGTTTTTAAAGATTTTAAGGGGAGGAAAAAGAAAAGGCTTAACTAAGCGGGCGGATTCCAGGTTTCATGTTTTAGTTTTTGATCTTTTTGCAGATTGTTTTTTATTTCAGTAATTCTGAAAATAGTGCGGTTAAAAACTCCGCGGATATTATCTATATAAAGCCGGATTGCTTCAATATCATTTTCATCAGGTCTTTGATGTAAAGCTTCGATCATATCTGTATAGATTAAATCCATAAGTTTAATTTCGTTTTCAAAATTTTCAACCGATTTTTTTTCTTCGCTCATTTTATTCTCCTCTGATTAAAAAGTGTTTTTGTGTAATTCTTCAATAGTATTAAGTATAGAATTAATTTTTTCAATTTTTGTTTTAGGATATTCTTCCAATGGTTTAAAACTCAAAGCTTTTTCATAAAGTAATTTTGCGTCAGAATATTTTTTATCATTAAGCAGCTTATCAGCTTTTTTTATGTTTTCATTATAAGCGGCGGTATGGTCTGTAAATATCTGTTTCATTTTTAGTGTTTCACCTGATTCTTCAGCAATCATTCTTTTAAATTCATCCGGATAACCTATGTTCTTTGGTCTGAAAAACTCTGTCTTTGCAACACCATCCATGTATTTTAATATCAAATCTTCACCAAGCTTTTTCCAGCTTGTAATTGTAATCTCAGCAGATTTTAATGAGTGATTTGTCAGATATTCAATTGCCTCGCCTCTTGAGTTCTTTAATAATGATAAAGCAGTTGATTCAACATTTTCCTGCTGTGCAAGAAATTTTCCTTCAAGTTCATTCTGTATTTTTTGAACATCATCTAAAACTATTGAATATCTCGGATAAGAAAAGTTTGCTACAAAATTAAAAATCCAGAATGCTGAATCCCAGCTAAACTTTGAATACGATCCGACACCGTGTGAAAAATTATACGGCACTCTTGTCATTGAAGCATACATTGGAGTATAGACTGTGAAATAAGTATCATCAACTCCAAACCATAAAACTCCGCCAACTTCTCGCGGCATATAAGAACGTGCTTGAGAAACAAATGAAAATCCCGTTTGCGGTGTTGAGATAGGTCGTTCATTAAAATATTCTTCGCCGTTATAAGACCAGGTTAAAGGTCTCCAGCGATAAGGCATCTGATATGGACCGGCAGCAATTCCTTTAGTCATATCAAGTTCAGTTCCTTCATAATGATCGCGCATTAAACTCATAACATCATGAACTGAAAGTTTTTTATCTGGTTTGATATAAAGTGGCATTCGTTCTAATGATTCGCCGCGCACGTAAGAAATATATTTATCCATTTCCAAATTACATCTTCTGAACAGCGACCATACTCTTGCGTCACAAAATCTAATTGCACCAAAATCTAAAGGGGCATAAGCTGCAGAAAAATCGAACTCGGAATCCTTTCCAGTAAAGTATCCCTTCTCTCTTGCAAAAGAAATTACATCGGCAGAATACAAACAATTCTCAGGATCATTTAGTGGAAATGTTGTAATCCTTGCCTGATTAGCATGTCCGGAAATATATCCATCAGGAATTCTGACTGCAACCCAAACAGTTCCTTTTCCTTCTTCGCCCTTGCCAATCATTTCAAGAATCCAGGCTTCGTTTGCATCAGCAATTGAAAAAGATTCGCCGCTGCTGTAATAGCCGTATTCGTTTACAAGGTCAGTCATAATTTTAATTGCTTCGCGTGCGGTTTTACTTCTCTGAAGTGCGATATACATTAAACTGCCGTAATCAATAATACCATTTGGTTTAGAAAGTTCTTCTCTGCCGCCGAATGTTGTTTCACCGATTACAACCTGATGTTCATTCATATTTCCGATAACATTGTATGTTACTGAGACCTGGGGAATTTTTCCAAGAAACTTACCGCTGTCCCATTCATATATTTCCAGCCAGCTACCGTTTTGATAAACCGCCGCCGGAAAGTGAAAAAGCTCGCCATAAAATCCGTAAGAATCCGCAGTATAAGTTATAATAACAGAACCATCAGTGCTTGCACCCTTAGTAACAATAAAGTTTGTGCAGGAATAAGTTTCTGCAGAAAACAAAATGGAAAACAAGAACAGGCTTGTAAAGAAAAACTTTTTGATCATACAATTTCCAATGCAATTAATTATTAAAAATATTGCTGAAAAGATAACGAAAATTGATACGATTTGAGAATAAAAAACTCCAAGTAAATAATAATGCTGTTTGCTCAGGTAAATTGAACAAACAGCAATATGTGATAGAATTTATTTTATATAAACTCTTATTCCTTCTGAATGACTTGAAAATTCCGGTGCATACATACATTGAATTGAGGTAATTCCGTTTGAAAAATCACCCTTATAAGTTGCTCTTAATGGATATTCAAAAACATAAGTGCCGACTGGTAATTTATAAATGAAAAAATTTGTTGCTGCATCTTTAGTGTTTTCGTAATACCATAAACCATCCTGATATTTATAAGTAGATAAAACATTAATAGGTTCTAGTCCTGCCGCTCTCATATCTTTTAAATGTACATATTCCATACTTCTGTCTACTCTTATCTCTATCCTTACTATTATTTTATCTCCGGGGTTTAATTCGGTGTTATCATCAACAGGTGTAATCTTTTTACCACTTTCAGTATCAATTTCCAGGAACAATTTTTTATTAATTTTTAATGGAGTTTCTGAAGGGGTAATCTTATCTAGCTGTTCAAAATATTGCCAGTATAGTGTACCCCAACTAATAATATTGTTATTATTTGTTATTGTAATATCCGCCATTTCTAATTTTATATTATCATCCTTCCAGGATGTTTTAAAATAACCGGTTCCTTGCTCTGTATGTAAATCGGATTTATTTTCGATTTGCAGAATTTCTTCTCCGATTTTTATATCTGGCAATTTGGTTTCAGCAAGCCATTCCGTTCCTCTAAGTAAAAGTGCATAACAAGCTTTTGCAGTAGCAGTCGTGGTTTTCCAGTCATTAACTTGTTTATTTTTAAGCAGCCATACTTTCATCAAATCAACAGATTTTTGATCATTAGCAATTTCATCTACTGCTTCAATTAGTAATGCCTGAGTTTCGATTGGTGCCTGATACCAAAACCAACCCCGCTCTTCCTTAAAATACATTCCTGTTTCATCATTAATCACTGCATTTTCAAGTATTGATTTTACAATATCACCTGCTAATTCAGTTTCAGAATATCTGAACAGCATCAAAGCTATCATACCCTGCATATATTTATTATTTGATAACCAATACATTTTTGCCTGTTCTTTCCAATAATTAAAAGCTTCCGAATATTTTTGATTTACAGGTATATCAATAAAGTAACTTCTGCCGTAGAGATAATGAATCTGACTGTAACTTATATTCTTTTTATTTAAACTAATTCCTAAAATTTTTAATTTTTCATAATCTTCATACATTCTTAAATCAATGTAATCGATAGCCTTTTGAAGCATCTTGAATAGATTTTTATTATCTCTGAAATTTTTAATTCCAAGTCTTTCCAGATTCCCAAAACCTGTAACAATGTACTGAGTTATATAATTACTTTCCGGTAAGCCTTCAAACCATGGCCAGCCTCCATTTGAGTATTGAAGCTTTAACAGTTTATCTTCAGATTTTTTAAGTTCGTCAGACATTTTAACAAGGTCAAACAATAAACCGATGCTTCTTTTTCTTGCAGATTCATTTTGGGCTTCTAATACCCAGGGAGTTTCTTCCAACAATGCATATTTAAGTTCCTGATTCTTTTCCAAGTTAGAAAGCAGTGCGTCCTTATCGGTAGTTCTCCAGCTATCAAATACTTTTTTAATTTTTGGATTTGAGTTTGCGATAAAACTTGCAATACTATTTGCATAATAACGGCTGAATATTTGTTCGCTGCATTCGTGAGGATATTCCATTAGATACGCCAGAGCCTGAATAGCGTACCAGGCAGGATTTGAAGTAAACTCAAGTGTTAAGTTGTAGTTTCGCAGTGTAGTTGATGTATTGTTTTTCAACTTATCAAATACAAAACTTTTTGTCTGATGGGCATTTAACGGAAGCGGCAAAGTTTCAGTAACCAGCATACTGTTTGTGAGAATTGGAAGCGCATTTTCCTCGCCATCCGAAAAATTTCCCGATTTCGCCAGCACACGATAAACAACTGCTTCTGTTTTTCCGGTTGGGATTTTCAATTTCCAGCTTAATGCTTCATTCATTTTCTTATCTAAAATAAATGATTTTATAGCTTCATTATTCTCAAATAAATTATCAACCGGCTGCATTGTAAAAGCATCAAAAAGCTGTAAAGTTGCGGATCCAGAGAGTGAATCATCTGAAAGGTTGCTAACTTTTGCTGTGAAGTATATTTCATCACCCTCTCGTAAAAATCTTGGTGGATTTGGCTGAATCATCAAATCCTTTTGAGTTATTGTTTCTTTTGTTATAAATCCTAACTCAAAGTCTTTTGTATGAGAAAAGCCCATAAACTTCCATCGGGTTAAAGCTTCGGGAGTGGTAAACGAAACTATTACTTCACCGTTTTTATTTGTTTTTAATTCTGGAAAGAAAAAGGCGGTTTCGTTAAGATTTTTTCTTGAATTAATTCCTTCAAATTTTAATTTTTCACCAGCAATTTCCATCTCGTTTTGTGAAATTCCTTCTACAATATATGCAACTTCATCTTCTCGCCCACCTCTAACTGGGAGAGGTTGAATTTCTTCACTAGAAACCATTCTCACAGCATTTGTAGAAGATTTTTCTATCAAAGGTCTTTCAGAAACAACCAATACTTCATTAAGACTTACAGAGCTTTTGAGATAATCAGAGTTTTCATCTTTTATAAATGATACTTTATCTTTTTTCCCTTTCTTTTTTTGCTGCTGATAGATATACATATTCCTGTAACCAAATCCATAAAACGAAAATCCGAAGTTATTCAGTTGTGGGTATAAAAGTTCAAAATAGAAATTGTAAGGTTCGTTAAACTCAATAGCAAAGAAAAATGAATTATTTATACTAAAGCAGTTTGAACTGTTCCAGAATAATTTTGTGCTAAACTGAGGATGCACATTAAAGCTCCAGAAATTAGCAGCAAACTGATCTAATGATGCATCATACATGGAAGCAAGAAACTCTGCGTTTGCTTTATCTCCTTTGAAATCAAGAATTCTAAACGACCATTTTTCTGGTACACCTGGAGTTATTTTATCACGGAATGTTTCTACAGCAATACTTAATCTTTTGTTTGTCCACGGGACTATGATATGCTTATTAATTAAGAAAACTTCATTATTTATAACACATAAAATTCTTGCAACAATATTTCCTCTGTGCTTCTCTTCAATTTCTATTTCAATAACCTTCTGTTCATTGTTTATCTCAATCAGTTTTTCATCTAAAATATTTCCATCTTGCTCGAGTTCATACAGCACTTTAACATTTTTCAAAGCCGAACCGAAATACAATTTAGCTCTATCATCGGGTTGATAAATTTTATTATCCAGATATACCCAGATTGCATCATTAAGAGGAATTGCTTTTGAATCAGGATCAAACAATGTAAAATATTTATTTATTTCAACCGGAATTCCATTCTTGTCCTTTGTTTTAATATTTACAAAATACTTTCCTCTCGGCCAGATTTTCTTTCCATCAAATCTAATAGTCGAGTTTTCTTTTGTTATAAGATTTGTTTCATAAACTAGGCTGTCTTTTTCCCAATTAAAGTATTCATTCTCACTGTTGTAAACATCAAATTCAAATGTTTTATAAAATTCTGATTCAGATAAAATAAAACTATCTGGTTTATTCCACATTCTTTTTCTAAACACTCTTTCCGGAGTTTTTAGTTTATAAACCTTAATACTTACCTCTGCTGATTCAAATTGCCCGTTCAGATTATTAGTTTCAATTACATATTCATCATTTGATTTCTGGTTAATTATTTCAGGAATTTCAGAATAAATATTTAATGCAATATAGCCGACATTTATATTAGTTTGAGCAGAGCGGGTTTCACCAGTAACATCTACAATATCAACATAAACTGTGTAGTTAAAAATTGGGTAGGTTTCTTTTAAAACTTCCGGATCCGGTATAGCATCGAACTCAATTATAAATTTTCCTTCATTATCAGTCTTAGATACACCGTTAGTAATTTCTGTTGACGGTCTATTGCGATAATACCAGCTATAATAGTACCTATATCTCCAATCGTAAAACGGAAATAGAATGTTTCTTTTAACGCTGTACTTAACTTCAACATCATTTAAGTTTGCACCAAAAAATGTTTTTGCAAAACCATTAACTGAAATTTTTTCATTCAGGACATAGCTTCCTTTAATTGGTTCAAACTTCACTTCAAACTTAGGTCTTTTATATTCCTCAACTCTAAGTATTGTTTGAGTAAACTCATTTGATAAAGTATAATTACCGCCTATTCTTCCATATGGAATCCTAAACTGTCCGTTGAAAGTTCCAAATTCATTTGATGTTAAAGTTGTATCAGCAATTTTCTGTTTGTTATTATCATAAAGTGTTACTGTAGTTCTTTTATCTGAAATAACATCATGGTCTTTTTTATAATCAGTTTTATACATTAAACCCTTGAAGTAAACAATCTGTCCCGGTCTGTATATTGCTCTGTCAAGGAATAGTGCAGTATTGACTTCTTGTGCTTTCCTGTCTATTGAAATCCAATAATTGTATCCATCCTCTGACTCAAATTTATCCTTATCTTTTATCAATGAAATTTTATAATCATAGATATTATAATTCTCAGAAAATTTATACTTAAACCTTCCTCTAGAATCAGTTTTTCCGGAATCAGATTTTTCATACTGGTATTCTCTTGATTCCTGATTATATTTGTTATAATATAATTCAACGCTAACATCAGATATAGTTTCACCTGTTTTTCTGTTAAGCACTATTATTTCTCCAAATCTATCAGGAAGACTTCTTTTTATAAAGCTAAGATTTGTAACCCAGGTTATACAATATGCTATTCCATTTTTCCTGTAGCTAAAATCTGCATCAGTTGCAGCCATAATTAAATACTTTCCAACCGGTAAAGATGGAATGACTATCTCTGTTTTATGATTTTGATAATCTCCTTTATCAGGCAAATCAAGCAGCCATTCTTTAATAACTGGCTGAGCAGTGTATATTTTTATTTTTTGTTCATCAGCCTTGTTTTTTTCTTGAGCTTCAAGAGAATCATTAAATTCTATGACTCTCATATAAAGCTTACTGATATTTTTGTGTGATGCTAAAACTCTAAAAGGTTCGCCGGGCAGATTTGCATTTTCAATCTGCAGACTTATTGATCTGCTTAATATTTCAGTTTTCAAGTTTAAACAATTATATGTGCCTATAGTTTTTGGATATTTTGCAGCAATACTATCGCATATTTGTAATGCTTTTTTTATATGCCATTTTAGTTCATCGGAAACATCAGGATCGTATTTATTTCCTTCCGCTTTATAATATTGCGCAAGATAAAAACAAACTAACGATGAGTGAGGAATATCCTTGTGTTTTTCAGCCAAATACTGCAATGATCTGAAATAAAACTTACTCTTATCCTTTAATATGCTTGCTCGCTTAACAAAATTTAAGCGTGCAAGATCAATATCAAGCAAAGCTTCACTATTTCCGGAGGATAAATGGAACTCAATTAATTTCTGATAAAGCTGGATTGCATAATACTTTGGAGATAATGAGTCTTTAGTTGTATAAACATTTTTTATAAATACTGTATCAACAGCGAAATCATCTTCATTGTTTAATACAAATTTATAAACAGGTTGAGTCAATGAGGATTCCTCATTGATAAAAAAAGCTAAAGCCTTATGTGTAAGTAAATCAAATAGAGTAGGACGCAGATGAGCATCATCCGAATCTTCATTGATTAAAATCGGTTCAAGTTCTTCTAATGTAATTTTCTGAAGCTTTTCTCTGTCTTCAATTGAGCTTAAATAATATTTTATTATTTCTTTGAATATCCTGTTTAAATCCCATGTTGAAAAATCATCATTTTCAAAGTTTACAGTCTCCGTCCTTTTCAAATATGTATAACGGTTGTTTTTATAATATTCCCATAACATATCAGCAAGTACTGATTTTAGTATTGCATTTGAAGGGAATGATGATTCCTTAATTTCTTTCTTAACTTCATTTACAATCTTAATATGGCTGTTCTCTTCAACATAATTTGCATATTTCAGTTTAAAGAAAACGGCTTTTATGTACTGAGGATATTGCTTTTCTTTTTTTGAGGATACGAAAATCTTTTCAACAACCTCAAGAGCTGATCTTGTAAGTCCATTTCTTTCTAACGAATCAACTTTTTCCCAAGATGAATTATAAAACTGCTCAGAAGATTTAGTGGTTTGTGAAATACTAACGGGTACCAGAAGGAATGAAATTATAAACGACCAAAGAATAAAACTTATTTTAGCCATTGGATTTCCCTTGTGTAAGTTAATACAAAAACATTGTATTTTCTATTTTAATATAAGAATTATCAATTCTTAAATAACAATAATTCTTACCGGATTTGTCTGATAGAAATTATTATTGCCAAAATAATGCCATTATTCTAAGCACTTATAATTAGTTTTAAGACAGTTAATACAAATTTTGTGATAAAAATTTCTTATCGGATGTAAAAAACAGGGATCCTCTTTTTATAGTCAACATTACTCCAAAGGCATTTTACTCTGGGATTAAAAATTCTCTCTATTTTGAGTGAATCTAAATCCGTTTAATACATTAAAGTAATTTAATATTATTACATTCTGCTTAGTTCAAAAATTAGAAGTTTTAATATATGATTTTTAACTTATGCCATCGTTTAATAATTAATATTTTATAATGAATAAAATTTGCTTAATAACTGGTGCTACATCCGGAATAGGGAGGGCAGCAGCTAAAGAATTGTCAAAACTTGGATTTGATTTAATATTGACCGGAAGAAGCGAAGAAGAAGGTAAAAGGTTATCTGACTCGTTAAATAAAAAATATAAAATTAATTCAGAGTTTATCAGATGTGATATTTCTGCATTAAAGGACGTGAGGCTATTTGCTGAAAAAGTAAAATCGAAATACGATCGGCTGGATGTATTGATTAATAATGCCGGTTCACGATTCAGTGAATATCAAAAGAGCTCTGATGAAATTGAACTAACCTTTGCAACAAATCATCTTGGACATTTTTTATTAACATATCTCTTGATTGATCTTCTGAAAAGATCTGATAATGCAAGGATTATTAATGTTTCATCTTCTGCACACTACGGAAAGCAGATTGATATTGATGATTTAGTTTCACCAAAAGAATATAATCGCAGTTTGGTTTACGGAAGATCGAAGCTTGCAAATGTTTTATTTACTTATGAATTTGTAAAAAGGAATGATAATCCCAACATTGTAATGAATGCGCTGGATCCGGGAGGAGTTGCAACCAACTTTGCAAAGAATGAAGGTCTTATCCATTGGTTAAAACATATTGCTTATTACATTGCAAAAAGACAGTTATTAACTCCCAAACAAGGTGCGGAAACAGTTATTTATCTTGCATCTTCTGAAGAAGTTAAAGACATTACTGGCAAATTCTTTTTTGAAAAGAAAGAAAAAAAATCTTCTGATGAATCGTATGATTTAGTTAAATCAAAACAGATTTGGGAATTAAGCGAAAAACTTTGCGGAATTAAATTTTTATAATCATTATAAGCTTATTTTACAAACCCAATTCCTTTGAGAAACCGGGTTTGTTTCTATCGAGCAGTATTTAAAATTTCCTTAATTGATGTTTAATATTTTATAAACTTGTAAGGTTGAAAGTCCAAACCTTCTGTTACGAATAAAGTAAAGGATTTTACTTTACCATCTTCAGTTTCAAACGGAAATACCTTTATACCGTAAGTCGGATTTGAGTATGTGCATAAAAATCTGTTGCTGCCGATGTATTCAAGTTTTGCAGTTAGATTGGAATGATGTTCTAACTTTAACAACAATGAGTTTCCATTCAGTTCAAGTTCAGCAAAACCGTAAACCTCGTGTTTGTATTTTCCGGCAAAATCAGAAAGAGGTATTTGGGGTTTTATATCCATTTTAACAGAATCCTGCCATTGGATAATTAATTCATAAATCTGATTCTCTCTTGTTAAACTTCTATTAAATGCAACCTGATCGTAATTTCTGTAAGGCAGTCCAAGATAAGAATCAACAATTTCCCATTTAAGCATTTCAAAAAGACTGTTTGCATCTGAATTTGTTAAAACAGCTATACCAAGATTTTCTTCAGGAAGCAAAGTTACCGAAGATAAAAATCCATTAACAGCTCCTGTGTGTGAAACAATTTCAGTACCTTCATAATCTGTTAAAGCCCATCCCAGCCCATAAAGATTAAAATGACCTTCATTGTAAAGTCTTCTTGCCCTTCCGATAATAGTTTCCGGTTTTCTTGTCCGCCTGATTACTTCAAAAGGAATTTTTATTTCGCCTTCAAATTTACCGCTGTCTAATTGTGCAATCAGCCAATGACTCAGATCTGAAACCGATGACCCAATACTTCCGCAAGGAGCCATATTGTCAATGTTTTCAAAAGGCAGAACTATAATTTGATTATTTGCCTTTGTATGTGGTTTTGCAGTATTATCTGATTTGCTGAAATCAACAGATAACGCAACAGTCCGGAACATCTTTAATGGTTTAAATAATTTTTCTTTAAGAAAATTTGACCAGGTTAATCCAGATACCTTTTCTATTACTTTGCCTGCTATTGCATATCCTGCATTTGTATAACCGTATTTTGTTCTGAAGTCAAATTTGGGAGTAGTACTGCCAAGTTTTTCAATCACTTCATCGGCTGTTAAGTCAGAAGCCCAGAACATAAAATCTCCCTGAAAAGTTTCATATCCCATTCTATGGGTAACAATATCTGTAAGGGTCAAATCATTAGTAATCCAAGGGTCTTTCATTTTAAAATCAGGGATATATTTAATCACTTTGTCATCAAGTTTTAATTTTCCTTTCTGTTCAAGTAATGCCAGTGCAGTTCCTGTAAATGCTTTTGTGTTCGATCCAATAAGAAACAAAGTGTTCTCATCCGCCAAATCACTCTTTCCAAGTTCTTTAACACCATAAGCTTTAGATACGATAATATTTCCATCTTTAACGATTAAAACAGCCATTCCGGGAATTTCCCAGTTTTTCATTCCGCGTAAAACATAGTTATCAAGTGAATCAGTTACAAACATGGGAGTAGTCTGAGAGAAGTGAATTGATGCTGAGAAAAACAAAATACAAACAGACAGAAAAAACTTTTTCATAAAAAATCCCTTTGAATTATGAAGTAAGCAAAAATAAACAACGTTTTGTTACCCATCAAAGATGTGAGGAAGCATTAAATTTTATCCATTTTAGTTGACAATTTTCTTATATTTTCCACCTGAAAATTATAAATTAACAATTCGATCAACATTTGCGGTTTTGAATGTGGCTAAAGAAAAGATAATTGTAACATCTGCTCTGCCTTATGCAAACGGAAATATTCATCTGGGTCATTTGAGCGGTGCATATCTTCCTGCGGATATTTATGTAAGATACAAAAGGTTAAACGGCGACGATATAATTTATATTTGCGGCTCGGATGAGCACGGTGTTCCGATTACAATTAGTGCAGATAAAGAAAAAGTTTCACCAAAGATAATTATCGACCGTTACCATGAAGCCAATAAAAAAGCTTTTGAGCGGTTTGGAATGAGCTTTGACAATTACTCACGGACAAGTTTACCAATTCATCACGAAACTGCTAAGGAATTCTTTTTAAATTTTTATAACCGCGGATTGTTTGTTGAAAGAAAATCACTTCAGTTTTTTGATGAAAAAGCAAATATGTTTTTACCTGATCGTTATGTGGAAGGCACCTGTCCTAAGTGCGGCTACATCGAAGCAAGAAGTGATGAGTGTGAGAATTGCGGCTCACTTTACGATCCATCTGAATTGTTAAATCCAAAAAGTAAGATATCCGGTGCAACTCCTACGTTAAAAGAAACATCACATTATTACTTTCCGCTTGGTAAATATCAGCCTGCATTGGAAAAGTATGTTGATGAGATGAACAAAAAATACGGATGGAAAGAAAATGTTCTTCAATATTGCCGCGGATGGTTTAAAGATGGATTAAAAGAAAGAGCTATTACCCGCGATCTTGATTGGGGAATAAAAGTCCCTGTTGATGGAGCAGGGGGTAAAGTTATTTATGTTTGGTTCGAAGCGGTCTTGGGATATATCTCTTCTACCAAAGAATTTTCTCAACTTAAAAATGATCCTGATCTCTGGAAAAAATACTGGCTGGATCCAAATACTAAATACATTGCATTTATTGGAAAAGATAATGTTGTCTTTCATACCCTTATATTTCCTGCGATACTTATGGCTTGGAATGAAGGCGGAAAGGAAAAATACTGTCTGCCTCAGAATGTTCCTGCAAATGAGTTCTTGAATTTTGAAGGTAAGAAATTTTCAAAAAGCAGAAATTGGGGAATTGATGTAGATGAATTTTTAAATCTCTTTCATGCAGATTTATTGAGGTATGCACTCGCGGCTAATTTACCTGAAACACGAGATACCGATTTTTACTGGAAAGAATTCCAGATGAGAAATAACAGCGAGCTTGCAGATATACTTGGCAATTTCATCAACCGGACTTTTACTTTTGTATTTAAGCATTTTGATGGAAAAGTTCCTGCACCTGTAAAACTTGAAAAAATTGATCAGGATATGCTTAATGAAATTTCTGAATATCCGAAACGAGCTGCTGATCTCTTTGAAAAGTATAAAATCCGTGATGGGGTAAATGAGATTATGAATCTTGCCAGAGACGGCAATAAATATTTTAATGATTCTGAACCATGGAAAACGGTTAAATCAGATAAAGAGAAATGCGGAACATCTCTTAATATTTGTTTGCAGGCTATTTACACCTTAGCTGAAATTTTTTATCCCGTACTTCCATTCTCAATGGAAAAACTTTTTGTAATGTTAAATTCAAAACCGGTTGAATGGAAAAAAAGCGGCACACCTCAATTAGCTGTTGGTCATCAGCTAAATCAGCCGGAAATTCTCTTCCCTAAAATTGAAGATGAAAAAATTGATGCTCTGATAAATAAACTTCCAAAACCAGAATCTGAAACAGAAAAAGTTGAGCTTGTTTCTTATGATGATTTTATGAAGACTCAATTAAAGGTTGCAGAGGTTACCGAGGCAGAGAAAGTTCCGAAAAGTGATAGGTTATTGAGATTAAAAGTGAGATTAGAAAATGAAGAAAGACAGATAGTTGCTGGTATTGCCAAACATTATCAACCCGAAAGTTTAATTGGTAAGAAAGTAATTATTGTCGCAAATTTACAGCCCGCAAAGTTAATGGGATTGGAATCAAAAGGTATGGTTCTGGCAGTTGAAACTGCCGAAGGAACTTTACAGGTTCTAAGTGTATCTGAATCAGTAAAAAATGGTACAAGAGTTAAATAAATAATTAAAGGAAGAAATATGAGAAGTTTTATAGTTGCTTTTGTTTTGTTAGGTTCATTAAATGTATTTGCTCAGGATTTAAATGTAAAAATTTCTTCAAGATTACAGGCTAAAATTCAATCTGAAGGTCAATTCGGAAATTTTCTTATTTGGGTTGATTTTAATGACAAAGGTAATGACCTTCAAAAATATTTTAATAATCCGGAAACAGTTGTAACTCAGAGATCATTAAAAAGAAGAGCAAAAGTTTTGGATAAAACAAATCTGTTGAGATACTCTGATCTTCCGGTAAATCAGGTTTATATCGGGCAACTGATTCGTGATGGTTTTATAGTAAAACAAAAATCAAGATGGTTTAATGCTGTTAGCGGTTATGCTACTCTTGATGTAATTAATCGTATTACTCAATATCCTTTTGTAAAGCAGCTTGATGTAGTTGGTATTTATACAAGCAAAAAAGATGATATTGAATTTGAATACTCAAACAATGTTACAGACAAAATTACTCAGCCAGAAGGTATTCATTCATTGAACTACGGAGATTCCTATACTCAGCTTAGTCAAATAAACGTACCGGCAGTACACGATTCCGGATATAACGGTGCAGGTATTATGATTTGTGTTCTGGATGCCGGCTTTTCAAATCTTACTCACGAAGTTTTCTCAAGTATGAATATAGCTCAAACTTATGATTTTGGTACTAACAGTCCGAATCTTACCGGACATTTTCACGGAACAGCTACTCTTTCTCTTATAGGAGGATTTAAACAAGGAGAATTGATTGGTCCGGCATACGGTGCAACTTATTTGTTAGCAAGAACTGAGGTTGATCCCGGTGAAACCCCGCAGGAAGAAGATAACTGGATTGCAGCTATAGAATGGGCTGATAGTCTTGGTGTAGATGTAACTTCAACTTCTTTGGGCTATCTGGAATTTGATCCACCATATTCAAGTTATACATGGATGGATATGGATGGAAACACTGCACGGATAACAATAGCTGCTGATAATGCGGTTGCTTTAGGAATTACTGTTGTTAATTCTGCAGGTAATAACGGTTATAATGCTTCACATAATACATTGAATGCTCCGGCTGATGGTGATAGTGTCATTACGATTGGTGCAGTTGGCAGCTCAGGTGGTATTACATCATTTAGCAGTGTTGGTCCTACTTCCGATGGAAGAATTAAACCTGATCTGATGGCTATGGGAAGCAATGATTATATTGCTACTACTTATGGAAACGGATATAGTTATGGTTCAGGAACTTCTTATAGCTGTCCATTGGCGGCTGGAGTTTGTGCATTGTTGCTTCAGAAAAATCCCTTACTTACTCCAATGGAGGTATTGGATATTTTAAAATCAACTGCTTCACGCAGTACAAATCCGGATAACCAATATGGCTGGGGAATTATTAACGCTCTTACCGCTATTAATTCAATTGTTGTACCGGTTGAACTAACTTCATTTAATGCTGAATATATTAATGGAATTGTTGAGTTACAATGGATTACAGCCAGTGAAACAAATTGCTATGGTTTTGAAATTGAAAGAAAGGAAATCTCCGGTAATTATCAGACGATCGGTTTTGTTAGTGGAAGCGGCTCCACAACAAACAGGGTTACTTACAGTTTTGTAGATAATAATTTAAGTGCTTCCAGATATTTTTACAGATTGAAACAAATTGACTTTGATGGCAGTTATGAATATTCAAATGAAGTTGAAGTTTTGATAAACAGTCTTAATGGGTATAAACTATTTCAAAACTATCCAAACCCATTTAACCCGGTTACTAATTTGCATTTTATAATTCCTGAAGAGGGAAATGTTAAAATTGCTTTGTATGATATACTTGGTAACGAAATAAAAACATTATTGGATGAAAATGTTGTTTCAGGATCCTACAATTTAGTAATTGATGGTTCGGATTTATCAAGCGGGACATATTTTGTGAAAATGTTAAGCAGAAACAATCAACAAGTTATAAAAATTAGTTTGCTAAAATAGTAATTGAAAGCTGGTCTTTGTTCAAACTGCATTGACCAGCTTATAATTACCTTGATTTTCAAACCTTCAGGTGATAAAATTCTAAGTTAAATTTATAAAACTATAAAGGAGATAAAAATGTCTTTAAGGAATTCTATTTATTTTGCTGCCTTATTAACATTTCTGATAACAGCCTGTTCAACTGAACACTCAAAAATTGTTATTGCTGAGTATGATGATGTAAAAATAAGAATGGATGAGTTTGAAAAGGCTTATACAAAAAATGTTGGAAATTTAGAAGCCGCTGCTAAAGATAGTTTTAGTAATTATAAAAACTTTGCTGAGCTTTATACTAACTTCAGAATGAAGCTTGATGATGCTAAGTTACGCGGTTATCAGAATGATTCTGAATTAAACGAAGAACTTCAAAACTATAAAAAACAAGTTGGTTCATCGTACATACTGGAAAAGTATCTTGTAGAACCGAATGTAAAAGACTTGTATGAAAGAAGAAAAACTGAAATCAGGGCAAGTCACATAATGATTAGACCTGATTCATCGGGTGAACTTGCTGCTCGAAATAAAACTCAGGCGATACTTGACAGCATAAAAGCCGGACAGTCATTTGAATCAATGGTTCAGAAACATACACAGGATAATTTTTCTAAATCCAAGGATGGTGATATTTTTTATTTCACTGCCGGACAATTACCGTTTGAATTTGAAGATGCCGCATATAATACACCCAAAGACAGTGTTTATCCGCAAGTAGTTCAGACACGTTTCGGTTTTCATATTATTAAAGTTACTGATATTAAACAACGAATTCCTAAAATCAGAGTAAGCCACATTTTAATCAGTTACTCAAACCCGGATGGGACTGTTGATACTGCCGCCACTTACGCTACAATGGATAGTGTACTGGCAGAACTTAAAGCAGGCAAGGATTTTGGTGAAGTTGCAAAAAGATTTTCAGATGATACCGGTACAAAAGATAAAGGCGGTGATCTTGGATTCTTTGAACGTAGAATGATGGTGCCTGAGTTTGATGAAGCAGCTTTCAATCTTGGAGTCGGGCAGGTTTCGGATGTTGTAAAAACAAGTTTTGGATTACATGTTATCAAACTTACTGAAAAACAATCTTATCCGACTTTTGAAGAAGATAAAGAAAACTTGAAGAATATTCTTAAAAGATCGCGTTATAATGATCTTTATACCGAATTAGTCGAAGACTTTAAAAAAGAATTTAATTTCAAAATTGATGAAAATGTCTTTCATCAGTTATTAGATCAAAATGATTCAACTATTATCGGCGGTGAATTAAAAAGTGGAGAAGCTCTTGGTAATAAAACTCTCTATTCCTTTGCAAATAACGCTGTTAGTGTTAATAATTTTTATTCCAGATTAAAAACAGATACCGAATTTACCGGCAAAAGGTTTAACGCTGATTATTTGAACAAAGCAATAAGTAAATATGCTGATCAGCAAGTGCTTGAAGAAAAATCAAAAACATTGGATAAAACTGATCCACAGTTTGCAGAACTGATGAAAGATTATCAGAATGGAATTTTTATATTCAAACTTCAGGAAGAAGAAGTCTGGAATAAAGTAAAAATCGATAGTGTTAAGCTTTTGGATTTCTATCAAAAGAATATGGAGAAATATAAATGGGACGACAGATTGGCATTTACTGAAATATTTGCCAGAAGAGATTCTGTAATCAGACATTATTATGATCTGTTAAAGTCAGGTGATAATTTTGATTCACTTGCTGCCAAAACTGAGCGCCCAAATATGAAAGAAAAACATGGTAAGTATGAACTTCAAACTATTAGTTCAGATTTATCAAAGATTGCAAATGGCTTATCAAAACCCGGGGATTATTCGGAGCCTGTGCCAAACCAGGGCGGTTTTTCTATAATCAGATTGGATAAGAAAGATCCTGCAAGATTAAAAACTTTTGAAGAAGCAAAAGCAGAAGTGTCGGGTGCATTTCAGGAATATGAAAGCAAACGACTTGAAAATGAATATATTGATTCGTTAAAGAAAAGATATTCACCGGTAATTAATTATGATCAATTGCGTAAGGCTTTTACACAATACAATAAATAGTATTATTTTATTTTCGGTTGTTCTGATATTTGTAAGTTGTTCAGAAAAAAAACAGAAAACAGAATATATAGCACGCGTTAATAATTCCTATCTAACCAGAGAAGTTTTTGCTTCTCTGGTTGATACTTCAGGAATTACAACTGAAGAAAAAGACAATGCTGTTAAATTATGGGTGTACGATGAATTACTTTATCAGAAAGCCGTTAGTGAAGGAATTACAAAAGAAGAAGTTTTCTTAAGGATTATAAATGATTCCAGAAGAAAATTAGCCGGTTCTATTTACATTAATAATTTAATTGATGATGAAGATTTTGATATTTCGGATGATGATCTTGCTGAGTATTATGAGAAAAACAAATTATACTTCAGAGCTGATGAAGATTATTTTAAGCTTAATAAGATTTATTTTAATAATGAAGACAAAGCAATTAAATTCAGGAATATTGCTGTTGAGTCAGGCTGGCAGAACGCTTTGAATATGTTTGAAAATGACCTGTCCGTTATCAATAAAATAAATCTGCAGGTAGTAAAAGAATCCAATCTTTATCCTGTTCAGATTTCAAAAATAATGAAGGATTTTTATCCTCAGGAAATAAGTGTTGTTATTTCAGAAAAACCCGGAACTTATTCTTTAGTACAGTTTATTGCCGGATATACAAAAGGATCAGAATTACCTTTTGAATCTATTAAAGAAGAAGTAACTAACAGATATAAAGCAGAGTTGAAAACGAAAGCAATTGAAAACCACATAAAAGAACTTTACACAAAGAATGATATTGAGATAAAAAAATGAAAATAAAATTATTAGCAATTCTTATCTTATTCACTTTAACATTACACGCTCAGGAAACACTTGATAAAATTGTTGCAGTGGTAGATAATGAAATAATTCTGAAAAGCGAACTTGATTTTCAGATTAGTGTTTTTGCATCGCAGCGACAGCTGGATCCAAACACACCGGGTTTACGTAATCAGATTTTAAATTCAATGATCGAGGAAAAACTAATTTACGCTCAGGCTGATCTTGATTCGATAACAGTTTCAGAAGATGAAATAAATCAGAGAATTGATTATCAGATTAATATATTTACACAACAATATGGTTCTGTTGCCAACATAGAAAAAATTTATGGCATGAGCATAGATAGAATTAAACGTGAGCTAAGGGATGAAGTCAGAAAAAGTCTGATGTCTCAACGTCTGCAGGAAAAGAATTTCGGAAAGGTACAGGCAACCAGAAGAGAAGTTGAGGAATTCTTTAATACTTATAAAGACAGCATTGGCATGATACCGGAAAAGGTAACAATCTATCATATTTTTCAGAATCCTAAAGCAAGTGAAAAATTAAAAAAGAAATTTTATGATAAAGCATTGGCTTTACTCGATTCGATAAAAGCAGGTAAAGATTTTTCTGAACTTGCAAGAAAATATTCTGATGATCCCGGCAGTGCTGCACAAGGCGGTGATCTTGGATTTGTCAAAAAAGGCGTATTCTATCCCGAGTTTGAAGAGGCGGCATTTAAACTTAATGTTGGTGAAACTTCCGGTGTTGTTGAATCACCGGTTGGATTTCATATAATTCAGATGCTTGAAAAACGAGGTGAGTCTGTTAATACCAGACACATTTTAATAAAGATAAAAGCTGATGAAGATGCAGATTTGAAAACAATTGACTTTCTCAGCGAAATAAGAGACAGCATACTAAAAGGATTCGGAACTTTTCAGGATTATGCTAAGAAGTATAGCGAAGACAAAGAAACTGCTCCATTTGGCGGTGAACTTGGAACATTTTATATGAATCAATTGGATAAAGCTTTACTTGATGCTGTTGGAAAATTAAAGCAGGGTGAAATCGGTTATCCGAGAAGACTTGAATATGCACCGGGCACTTATGGCTATCATATTGTATGGCTTAAATCCCGCGTTCCGCAGCATAAAGCAAGTCTTGAATCAGATTATTCTGAAATTAAAAAATTAGCTGATGATTTTAAAAAGCAGAATGAATACAATAAATGGATAGCAGAAATTAAAAAGAAAATTTTCTGGGAAGTAAGAATTTAAGTAAAACAAAAGGCTAAAATTGAGCAATCTAAACTCCGGTAAAGAAGATGTTCTGTTAGTAGAACAGTTAAATAAAAAAGTTAATGAGATTAAAACTGAAATTTCCAAAGTAATAGTTGGTCAGAGTTCTGTTATAGACCACCTGATTATAGCGCTGCTTTCACGAGGACATTGTCTGCTTGTAGGCGTACCGGGTTTAGCAAAAACTTTATTGATCAAAACACTTGCAGAGGTTTTGGATTTAAAATTCAGCAGAATTCAATTTACACCTGATTTGATGCCAAGCGATATTACCGGAACTGAAATTCTGGATGAAGACACTATAACAAAGCAGAGAAATTTCAGATTTATATCAGGACCAGTTTTTGCCAATATCATTCTTGCTGATGAAATTAATAGAACTCCGCCAAAAACACAGGCTGCATTACTTGAAGCAATGCAGGAACATAAAGTAACTGCTGCCGGAAAAACTTATCAGCTTCCTGAACCGTTTTTTGTTTTAGCAACACAAAATCCGATTGAGCAGGAAGGAACATATCCATTACCAGAAGCCCAACTGGACAGGTTTATGTTTAATCTTTGGTTAGATTATCCCAGTGCTGAAGAAGAGGTTAAAGTTGTTCAGACAACAACAAGCCAGTATAAAGCAGAGCTAAACAAAGTTGTAGCAGCTCAGGAAATAATTGATTATCAGAAACTTGTGTTAAAAGTACCGGTTGCACCAAATGTAATTGAGTTTGCGGTTAAAATCTCTAATATGACAAGACCTGTAAACGGTTATGCACCTAAATATGTTAAAGACTGGGTTACCTGGGGTGCTGGTCCAAGAGCATCTCAATATCTTGTACTTGCTGCCAAAACTAAAGCAATTGTTGAAGGCAGGTTTACACCTAATATCGATGATATAAAATCTGTTGTGCTTCCGGTGCTGAGGCATAGAATAATTACAAATTTTAGTGCCGAAGCTGATGGGATAACTTCTGTAGATGTAATAAAGAAAATTATTGAAGAAAAAATTTAGCCTCTTCTATAACTTTGCAATACTATAGTTTTTGTAAGCAAAATAAATTTCTTTTATAGCAGTTTTAAATATTGTAGCAGTTGGAACCGCAAGCAGCATCCCGATAATTCCGAACAACTCACTTCCCGCAATGATTAAAAGTATTATAAAGATTGGATGGATATCAACACTTTTTGAAAAAATATATGGCTGTACAAAACCGTTATCAACAGTATAAGTTAAGATAATTACTAAAATTATTAATGGAACCATTGACAGATTACCGGTGATCATTATTGATAAAATAATTGCAGGTATGCCGCCGATAATCGGACCAAAATACGGAACAAGATGTCCTAAACCGGCTATTACACCAAGTGGAAGGGCATTTGGCAAACCTATTAAATAAAAACCAAAGCCAATAAATACTCCAACAAATGCAGCATCAAAAATCCAGGCTCTTACAAATCTTCCAAGCTGAAGAGTTACTCTTTTAAGTATCCAATAAGACACTTCAAAATATTTATTAGGAACCTTGTAAATCAATCCCTTCTGTATTGCGTCAGTATCCTTTAATAAGAAGAAGGATATAAACGGTACAATTACAAAAAATGAAGCAATGGATACAATACTGCCGAGATAAAAAGTAAGATGACTTATCAGATCATTAAATGAAGTTGAAATAATATCTTCAGCTTTCTTTACCAGATTTCCCTTATCAAAAAAAGGAAAAATACTTAATAGCTTTTGTTCGATTATGTTAAGCTCTTCGTTAAGTGAAAAATCTTTTAATGCAATAACAAGCTGATCCATCTGATAGATAAGTTTTGGTATAACTGAAGAAAGTGCAAGATAAACTAAAAATGCAAACAGCAGGAAAATACTTAATGTTGAGATTGTTCTGGATAAACCTTTTCCTTCCAGTAAGCGAACAAATGGTGCAAAAATAAAACCAAGAAGCACTGAAAGTACAAACAGAATTACAACATTGCTTAATACATACAGAAGAAAGATAGCTGCTGCAATTCCGATAAAAACAAAAAAGTAGTTGAATATTTTTCTATTTAATATATCGGTCATTTAATTAATTGCTTCAATTCTTTTTATCGAAGGAACTTCGTTCATAATTGCTCTTTCAACACCAGCTCGTAATGTCATAACAGAAAGCGGGCAGGTTTCACAGGCTCCAAGCAGTCTTACTTTAACTATTCCATCCTCAGTAATATCAACAAGCTCAATATCGCCATTATCAGCTTGTAGAAATGGTCTGATGTTGTTTAGTGCTTTTTGTATTTCACTTCTTATCTGAGTCATATTTTTGATCTGATGCAATTTGACTTAACTTAGAATTATTATAATTTCCAAAAATATTTCAACAAACTGATTAACCGGTTTAAAAAGAAATTGCTTTATTTAAAAACTTCTGCAAGTGTTTCTTCAAGCTGAGTACCTCTTAAAACATTTTCATCCCTGATTATTGTTCCGTTTTTATCAATAAGATATAAAGTCGGCCAGTGTACAATATTATATAGTTTGTGAATAGTCTGGTCTTTGTCATCTAAAGCCTGAGTCCAACTCATGTTATTTTCTTCAGTAAACTTTTTAAACTCATCCTCATTTTTAGAGTTAAACATCAGATCGCTGCTAATGCTGATTATTTCAAATCCCTTTTCTTTAAACTTTTCATAAGCTTTTACGAGATTTGGAATTTCACTTAGGCAAGGTCCGCACCAGGTTCCCCAAAAATCTAACAGAACAACTTTACCTTTAAAATCCGAAAGCATCCTTTTTTCACCCTTGGTTGATATAAATTGAAAATCAATTGAAGGTTTACCAATGATCTCTTTATTGAACTCAGCTGATTTTTTTTGTCTTTGATTCATGTCATACATTCTCTGAATAATCGAAGCTCGTTTACCATCTGGAATCTGTTCAGCTATTTCAATAATTTTTTTAGAAGCTGATTCATAATAAGGCATTAAAACACCACTCAAAGCGGATTGAAAGGCAACGTAGCCTTTACCTTGTGCGTTTAAAAACTCATAATCATCAGGAAATCTTTCTTTCAATTGATTGAACTCTTTTTCGAAATCATTGTACAACAGAAGCAGCTTTTCAAAATCTTTTTCGCCACTAAATTTTTTCTCCCAAAACACGTAGCGTGCAATATGAAAATCCGGATAATCTTTAAGCTCATTTTCTATTTCATCAATGCAGGTTTTATTATCAGCGCCAGCCATTATCAGAAAATCGATATTTCTGAATCTTGCCCCTTTGACGGGCTTACCGGAGTTATTATAAACATAACTTGTATAAGTTTTTTTATCATTAAAATCAGAATTATTACCGTCGGTAAGATAGTATGAAAGCAATTCTGCTGAGTCCGGAATATTAATCTCAGCGGTAAAGATACCGTTTAAAGGTGACATATTGATTTCTTTTTTTCTTCCTTTATCGGGTTTAATAACATTTTGAAATAAGGACTCAGGTCCTTCTGATGAAGTTCCTTTTGTGCCCCAGTAATCAAACGTGTAAACAAGTATAATTTTAGAATCCTTTGTGAAAATATTTTTTTCGGCAGGGTCATATTTTAATAAGAAAGTTTTTCCGGCAACGGGTAAGGATTGAGCAGCCAATGAGAGCGAGAATAAGAAAAATAAAAAGATTATGTTTTTCATTTTATCACCTCAATTGTTTTTAACTAATCTAAAATAAAGCTGATAAAGTTTAATTCCTACTAATCCATTTAAAGATGCTTTTTATTAGAAAATATCTGAAGCTTCAGAAAACTTATTGTTATAGTAAGTTTCAGAATCAGGTAAAAAGAATTCTGAAGTAATCCTTTTTTTGCTTACAAGATAATATTCCTCATTTTTAATTATTAGAATAGTCTTTCAGAAGTCTGAATTTAATTATTGTCACCAAGGTCTATTTCAATTTTGTCATCTGAACCAGTATTACGGATGTTTACCTGCTCAGTAAGTTTTCTAGATATATCCATTAATATTTTTGTTTCCTCTGCATCAGGAATAGCAAACACCATCGGCTTTCCATTATCTCCGCCTTGTCTGATACGCGGATCAATAGGGATTCCACCGAGTAAATTTGTATTTAATTCTTTACAGATTTTTTCTCCTCCGCCAATTCCGAATATATCATATTTCTTTCCTGTATCAGGTGCGATAAAGTAACTCATGTTTTCCACTACTCCAAGTACCGGTACATTTACTCTTTCAAACATCTTAAGAGCTTTTCGGGCGTCTATCAGCGATACTTCCTGAGGTGTTGTAACAATAACAGCACCGGTTAAAGGGATAGTTTGAACTAATGTAAGCTGTATATCACCCGTACCCGGAGGCAGATCGAATAACAGATAATCAAGTTCACCCCAATCTACATCTGTCATAAATTGTTTGATTGCTCCGCTTGCCATAGGTCCGCGCCAGATTATCGGATCTTTTTCATCCACGAGAAGACCGATAGACATAAATTTAATTCCGTAATTTTCGAGCGGTATAATCTTAACAGAATTTTCTGCCTGATAAACTTTTGGTTTGTCATTTGCACCAAGCATTAACGGAACACTTGGACCATAAATATCTGCATCTATTAAACCAACCATTGCGCCATCCTGTGCTAATGCCACTGCAAGATTTACAGCAACTGTACTTTTGCCGACTCCGCCCTTACCGCTTGCAACTGCAATGGTGTTTTTTACTCCCGGCAGTATTGCATCCTTACGCGGATCTTTATGAGTAGAAATATGTGAAGAGCTTCTTGCTTTGATGTTGAGATTAACTTTTTTTACTTCCTTGAAATCACTTTTTATCTGATCGGTAATAGCATTTTTAATATCATCCGGGTTTTTTGCTGTTACAGAAAGTTCTAAAAAAAGTTCTCCATCTTTTTGGTCAAACTTTTTTATTGAATTTAATGTTATCAGATTAACATTTAATTCAGGGTGCTTTACATTTTTAATTGAATTAATCAAACTGCTTTTTGTTATTTCGGACATTATCTTACCTTAGAAATATGAATTGTATTAGATGTACCACTATTAAAATTTTTATGTGTCTTAAATTAAAATCACTTTAAAAAAATTCTTAACTTCTGACGCCTGCTGCCTTCAGAGTATGCTTCATCAGCCACTCCTGACTGTTTACTTTTTTTGTTGTTTCTTTCAGTTCAGCAAATTTATAACTGCCATCGGGCTGCAATAAGCGCGCTTTAACATTATCTTTCAAAGTAACTTTTATCAATGTGCTTATTATTTCTTCCTTTAATTTTTGGTTTTCAACCGGAACAGCAACTTCAACTCTTCTATCAAGATTTCTCTGCATCATATCTGCACTGCTGATAAATACTTTTTCATTTCCGCCGTTATAAAAATAAAAAACTCTGCTGTGCTCAAGATATCTGCCTACGATACTTTTAACTTCAATATTTTCGCTAAGTCCTTTAACACCGGGAATTAAACTGCAAACACCCCGAACAACAAGTTTAATATCGACCCCGGCAGATGAAGCTTCATATAAAGCAGATATAACCAGGGGATCAACAAGTGAGTTAAGCTTCATATAAATTTTTGATTCAGTGCCGGCTGATGCATTTTCAATTTCTTTGTAAATCAGTTCCAAAACTTTTTCACGCATATTTACAGGTGATACCAGCAGTTTTTTATATTCTTTTTGTTTGGAGTATCCGGTAAGAAAATTAAAGATATCAGAAACATCACCGCATATATCTTCATCTGAAGTAAAAAATCCTAAATCAGTATAAAGCTTTGCTGTAATTGCGTTGTAATTTCCGGTTGAAATATGTACATATCTTTTAACCCCATCATATTCTTTTCTTACAACGAGGGTCATCTTGGCATGAATCTTTAATCCAACCAAACCATAGACAACATGTATTCCGACTTTTTCAAGCTCTCTTGCCCAAAAAATATTGTTTTGTTCATCAAATCTTGCTTTAAGTTCTACAAGCACGGCAACCTGTTTTCCCATTTCTGCCGCTTCGATTAAGCACTTGATTATTGGTGAATCAGAGCCAACTCTGTATAGTGTTTGCTTAATTGCCAATACATCAGGATCCTTTGCTGCATTTTTTATAAAATCAATAACAGGTGTAAATGAATGGTACGGATGATGAAGAAGAATATCTTTTTGTCTGATTATTGAAAAATAATCTTCATCTTCTTCAAATACTTTTGGAGTAACAGGATAAAATGGTTTCTCTTTTAATTGATGAACAGGCAGATTGTATAAACTCATTACATCACTTAATCCAAGCGGTCCATCGGATGTATGAACATCCTCTTTATTTATTTCAAGATTTTCAATTAATGTATCAAGCATAAAATCAGGCATTGGATGTCCTACTTCTAATCTGACAACACTGCCGAATCTTCTTTGTTTGATGTTTTCTTCCATTACACTTAATAAATCATCAGCTTCATCTTCCTGAAGTTCAATATCCGTATTTCTTGTAATTCTGAATCTATGTGCCTCAACTATTTCCATTCCGGGAAATAATAAATTCAGATTATTTTTAATTATATCGCCGAGCCAGATGTAAGTTGCAGAGAAATTTCCATCAACACTTGATTGTTTGCTTGAATCCAAAATACTATCAATCTGCAGCAGTCTCGGTAAAATACTTGGCATCTTTACTCTTGCAAAATGCTGTTCGCCATTTGGTTTTTGAATAAGTATTGCGAGGTTTAAGCTTAAGTTTGATATATATGGAAATGGTCTTCCGGGATCAAATGCCAATGGAGTTAAGACAGGAAATATTTCTTTCTTAAAATAATTTGTTAATTTTTCTTTTTCAGCTATGCCAAGCTCATCAATTGAAATCAGACTAATACCTTGCTCTTTTAATGCAGGTATTATTTCAGTCGTCCAGAGATTATCAAGTTTTTTAAGTAATGGCTTTAATGCTATCTCTACTTTATTAAGCTGTTCGATTGGTGTCAGTCCATCTATTGCCGGCTCGGAAATATTTGCTGCAATCTGTTCTTTAATTCCTGAAACCCTGATCATATAAAACTCATCCAGGTTAGAACAAAATATTGAAATAAATTTTATCTTATCAAGTAAAGGTAATTCAGGATTAAGAGCTTCATCCAGAACGCGTTTATTAAACTCGACCCAGCTTAAATCACGATTTATAAAATTTTCCGGTTTACTATACTTTTTTAATAATTCTTTTGTATTCATTTAATCAACTACAATGGGATGCAAATATAACTTATTTGCAAAAGATTTGCCGATAAAAAACTCTTAGAATTGATTTAAAACAACATAATTAAATAATTGATCGGTAGTTTTTCCCAATAAGCATAACAAAAGTTTTACTGAAGCAGCGGTTTTAAGGATAATTTTTCACAATTATAGTCCAAATGAAAACAATAAATTAGAAATGTTGCTCTAACTTTTTTAAATTGCCCATCATTTTTATAAAAATCAATTCCTATAGTTATGAAAATATGATGCTTGATTATTTTTTACTCGGCAGTGCAATACTTATACTTTTAAGTGTAATCTTTGCTAAGATATTTGATAACCTTGGCTTGCCTACTCTCATATTATTTATTGCTCTTGGTATGCTTGCCGGCTCCGAAGGAATAGGGGGAATTTATTTTAATGAAGCATTAATAGCACAGAATATCGCAATTATTGCTCTGGTGTTTATACTTTTCTCCGGTGGTTTAAGTACAAGTTTACAGGAAGTAAGACCAATAAGATTTCAAGCACTTAGCCTTGCATCTTTTGGTGTGATAATTTCAGCGATGGTATTTGGAGTAATTGCTTCTTACATTCTGGATATAGATATGATCTATGGTTTGCTTTTAGGAGCAATAATTTCTTCAACAGATGCTGCGGCTGTTTTTAATGTACTACGGTCAAAAAATGTTAGTCTTAAAGATAATTTGAAACCGCTGCTTGAATTTGAATCCGGCAGCAATGATCCGATGGCAATATTTTTAACAATCAGTCTGATTGAAACTATTACAAATCCGTTATCTGATTGGCTGAGTTTTGTAAAGCTTATTGTATTTCAATTTGGTTTTGGATTTCTGGTTGGTTTATCTATGGGCAGGATTGTTGTTTTAATAATGAATAAAATAAAACTTGAGAATGAGGGAGTATATCCGGTTTTATTGGTTGGATTAGCTTGTATGATTTATGCAGCAACAAATCTTATTGGCGGAAGCGGCTTTTTGGCAGTATATCTTACAGGTATTGCTGTTGGCAACCGGGATTTTGTTCAGAAGAAAAGTTTATTAAGATTTTTCGATGGACTTGCATGGCTTGGACAGATAAGTATGTTCCTTACACTTGGATTGTTGGTCTTTCCCTCAGAAATAATTCCAATTATTGGTATTGGTCTTGTACTATCGATTGTTCTTATGTTTATTGCACGTCCGGTTGCAGTATTTATATCGTTAATTTTTGCTAAGGTAAGTTTTAAAGAAAAAGTTTTTATTTCATGGGTCGGTCTTAGGGGAGCAGTTCCTATTATATTGGCAACATTTCCCTTATTAGCCGAAGTTAAATATGCCCGTTTAATGTTTAGTATTGTATTCTTTATTGTTTTTACATCTGCGTTATTGCAGGGCTGGAGTTTAACATACGTTGCAAGATGGCTTAAACTTGATGCGCCCTATATTAAAAAGATAAGATCACCGATTGAATTTGAATCAATGCAGGGCGATGATAACGATCTATATGATTTTTATATTTCCGACAATTCAAGCGCTGCCGGTAAAACAGTTGTTGAACTTGGTTTGCCGAAAGATAGTCTGATAGTTCTGATAAACAGAAATGAACAATATGTTGTTCCCAAAGGTGCTACAACCATTGAAGCGGGTGATATTTTGCTTATACTTGCAAATAAAAAAATTCTAACTGATATAAGAACATTAATTACTTAATATTTAAAATCTATTTTGTTTGTTAACAGATTACATAAAGCAAAAAGCATAAGTGTCCTTTTAGTGATCTTACTGTTTGGTATTCAAATCAATCAGATTTCAAACTGTAACGATTATTCTGTTACAAAATTTTCAGAAACCAGTTTTCAGATATATTATTACAGCAGTGAGTTAAGTGCTGCCCGAAGTAATTCAAACCCGATTAAGCAAAATCCGGAACGTAATTTTACCTCTTTCCATTATTTATATGATAAGTATGATCTGATTTCTGAAAGTGATATAACCGACCCGAAAAAAATTTGCAACGGCGGATTTTCCACTACATTTCGTTTTAAAACTTTTCTTACGGTCATCTTTTCAACAAGTACATAGTACATCCTTTCAAAAACTTACTAAGGTTACGAAAATATCCTGCTGAATTTGTTTCAGCATTTAATGAGCCTGTAAAAATAAATTTCCAGGACAAACCGCTTATGGTAAAACGGAATGACATCTTTACAGCTTTATTCATTTCGCGTAACTGAAATTACTTATTTAATTAACCGAACATTTAATGGAATAAATTGATTTGAAAGGAATTATTCTATGCAAACCGAGTTAAAAAATGAAAAACAAAAAAATATTGTTACAGATATTGCTTTTTATGGATTGGTTGGACTTTTGGGTTTGAGTGCTTTAGCTGCAGTTGTTGCTATTGTTTATTGGATATTTATAGGCTGATGAAAATTAGCTTATTATTGTAAAGACCGGATTTTCTGCTGCCTGCAGATTGTCCAAAAAAATGATTAAAATATTTTTTAAACCCAATTCCTCAAAAGAATTGGGTTTGTTTTTCAATTCAGCATTAAATTAAAATCAGATAAAAAAGAAAAATTTATCAGAAGTTTTTTTATGAATAGATAACTATTTTAACGCAATAAAAATAAAGTAACAACTGCTTGTTACTTCTTCCAGAAATATGGAGTAAAGATAATCAGCACAGTAAACAGCTCTAACCTTCCGAACAACATAAGTAAACTTAACAGCCATTTAGCAAGTTCGGGCAGATGTCCAAAATTTGAAACCGGTCCTACTGTACCTAAACCAGGTCCGATATTTCCAAGACAAGTAGCTGCACCGCCTATTGAAGAAATAAAGTCCATGCCCAGTAATGACAGACTTATTGCGCCAAGAACAAAGACCAGCATATACAGTATAAAAAATGCCTGCACATTTGAAATTATCTCCGGAGTTACAGCTTTGCCGTTTAATCTTGTTGGAATTACAGCTCTTGGATGTAATAATCTTTTCAATTCCAAGAAGCCATTTTTTATTAAAAGCAAATGTCTTACTACTTTAATACCACCGCCGGTAGATCCTGCAGATCCACCAATAAATAGAAGAATCAGAAAAATCATTTTAGAAAAGATTGCCCAGTTTTCATAGTCGCTGGAAACGAATCCTGTTGTGGTTATAAGTGATACAACATGAAAAAGTGATTGTCTGAAAGCTTCTTCAGGTTTAAAATCTACATAGGGGATATGGATAAGAGTGATGAATACAGAAACTCCGATTGTAAAAAACAAATACGCTTTGAACTCATCATTTTTTTTTAAGAATGAAAAATTCTTATGTATCATCTGATAGTGCAGAGTAAAATTCATTCCAGCCAAAAACATAAACACAATCAGTATATATTGAATATAAGGCGAAGTAAAATAGGCGGTGCTGTTGTTTTTTGTTGAAAAACCACCTGTTGCTAATGTTGCAAATGAATGATTGAGAGCATCAAAAAAGTTCATACCCGCTATCATTAACAGAACAGTTTCCAGAAATGTTAAAGCCATGTAGATAACCCACAATCTCTTTGCTGTTTCCTTAACCCTCGGATGAAATTTATCTTTTGTAATTCCGGGAACCTCGGCAGCATAAAGCTGCATTCCGCCAATGCCAAGCAAGGGTAATACTGCAAGAGATAAAACGATTATTCCCATTCCGCCTATCCAGTGAGTAAGAGATCTCCAGAACAGAAGACCGTGCGGAAGAGATTCTACATCAGACAAAATAGAAGCACCAGTTGTTGTAAAGCCCGACATAGTTTCAAAAAATGCATCGCTGTAATTAGGGATTGATCCATGTATAACAAATGGCAATGCACCGAATAAAGACATCAGCACCCAGCCTAATGTTACAATTAAATATCCTTCTCTTTTACCAATATCAGACTTATCTGCATTTCTTGTTTTAAACCAAAAACTAAAGCCGATAACACTAATTCCGATTCCTGTTAAAAGCAGAACAGCAATATCATTATCACCGTAGTATATTGAAAAAGGTATCCCAAACATCATAAAGACACCTGTAATCAATACGAGAAAACCAAGAATATTTAATACACGTTTAAAGTTCAAAGGGCAGCTATCCTACAAAAAACTTTTCTAATTTTTCTACAACATCGGGTAATGAAAATACAACAACCTTATCGCCGGCATTTATTTTTGAATCACCAACACCTATATGTCCTTCATCATTTCTGATAAAACCGCCGATGATTGTTCCTTTAGGCAGTTCAAGTTTTGCAAGATTAGATTGTGTTATGTGTGAACCAGGCTGTGCAACATATTCTAACAGAACTGCATCAATTCCTTCCAGCGTAGAATAAGATACCAATCCGCCTTTCTTAATAAAGCGAACAATATTGTTTGCAGTGGTTAATTTTTTATTAATAAGAGAATCAAGTCCAATAGTTTGAGTAAGAGGGATATAATCAACTTTATCAACCAGTGCAATTGCTTTCTTAACTCCAAGATGTTTTGCCATCAAGCAGGAAATTATATTTGTTTCAGCATCTTCTGTTAAAGCTACAAAAGCATCTACATCGATAATACCTTCCTGTGCCAATAGATCAATATCTCTTCCATCGCCTTTTATAACTAAAGTATTGGGAAGCTGATCAGCCAGTTCAAATGCTTTATCAGTATCATTGTCTATCAATTTAACTGTCATTTTATCACTTAAGAGACTTGCAACCCGTCTTCCAATTTTACCGCCACCGAGTATCATGATATTATTAAATTGAATGTTTTCCTTACCTGATAGCCGTAAAATTGCATCGTGACCCTGAGGTTTTGAAATTACAAACACCTGATCGTTGGCTAAAAATTGATCATTGCCCCTTGGAACAATTGTCCTAAAATTTCTATGAATAGCAACTACACGGAAATCAACATTTTGGAATTGCTGAGTAACCTCAAATATTTTTTTGTGTATTATTGGCGCATTCTTATCAAGCCTTATACCCATTACAGAAAGCTTACCATCTTCAAATTCAAGTACATCTGTTGCTGCAGTACGGTTAATAAGGTTAACAGTTTCAATTGCGGCAAGACCCTCAGGGTAGATCATAAAATCAACACCGAGTTCATTAAAATTTACTCCGCTTTCCGGTTCAAGATATTCATCATTAAAAATTCTTGCGATAGTTCTTTTTACTCCAAGCTTTTTGCCAATTATAGCTGTGGTTATATTAACTTCTTCCGATGCAGTTACAGCAACCAGAAGATCAGCCTTATCAATACCTGCTTGTTTAAGAACTGAAACTGAAGTAGAAGAGCCGTTAATTGTAAGTATATCAGCCATCTGATCAGAATAGGATAATCTGTCTTGGTCTAAATCAATAGCAATAATGTCGTGGGATTCAATTGAGAGCTGCTTGGCAAGCTGATAACCAACATCTCCCATTCCGGCAATAATAATTCGCATATCAAATTCTATATTAATTTCACTTCAAAATTAATAGTAAATAAACAAAATATTTTGATGAATAACAAAATTATTTAGCATTAACGATCAAACACAATTTTCATCTCTAAAAATATTATCTGTATTCGGGAAGTATTTATTTAATCTCTTGTCTTAAAAAAATTATGTTTTCACACTTAACAAAGACAACAAAATATCGGTAAATAAGAGTATAATTATCAGGTAAATATTTTCAAATAAGAATTATCTTTTATTCAAATTCTCAGGAATCAATGTTTTTGTTTTGCACAAAAGTTGAGAAAGACTGAATATGAGAATAGCCGGTAAAATAAACTATCCAATACAGCAGCAAAAACCACTTAAAGAAAACACAGCAGCTTATTGTTTTATTGGAGAGATTGATTTACAAAAAACAAGCGATGGTATCCTGGTGGTGGGCGATGAGTGTGATGAGGAGATTGTTTTCGCCATTACAAATGACCAACAAAGGACTAGTGCTGATTCTAGCGAAATAAAACTATTACGAGCTGATAGTTATTGGAACTGGACGGACAGTCTGAAGATCC
>Ga0226835_1000270_pt1 | contig 76936 bp, 61 predicted proteins | sample LAC_MetaG_1_FD_163627 | JGI IMG/M metagenome (GOLD analysis project Ga0226835, IMG submission 163627) | Anaerobic ammonium oxidizing microbial communities from anammox membrane bioreactor (MBR) in UC Berkley, California, United States -... | ecosystem: Engineered > Bioreactor > Anaerobic >... | reverse complement strand
TAAGATCTGGGTGCGTATGTTTGGATCGCATGGGGCTCCTTTGTTTGGTGTTTGGTTGTTTAGTTTCTCCAAATTACCAACCACAAAGCGAGCCTCTTTTTTTTCAACTAACTTCCGGACACTGTCTCGGCATCATCCTGTTGTGGAATATGGTTAAATGCAATATGCGTAGATGAGCCCTGCAGACCATTCCATGCCGAACCAACGTAGATCGTGTTCTTGCCGAACTTGCTGTTCAGATGGTCGAGTGACTCATTGAGTTTGGTGCGCGCCGGTCCGTTGGTATTGAACAGCGGAAGTGGAACCGAATCGGCAATGCTAAGTTTTGTTAACTCAACGGATACTTTCATAGGCGCCTGGGTATGACTGGCAGTCCACTCACCAAGCATCTCGCTCATCAGTTGTGTAAGGTACAGCGAATCGTTGGTTGGTGCAATATGCGTGCTCTTCTTCCATTTAACGCCGGTAGTATGTTTAATCGTGATTGTAACCTGGGCGGTGACCATTGCGTAGGAGCGCAAACGTGTAGCTGCCTTTTGCAGGAGCCGGTGAATAACGCCCGAAGCTCCTGCAACAGTGCGAAGTGACGGTTCCAACACATGTTCGTGCGAGATACTGCTTTTGTGGGTTGCAGCCAGCGGAACGTTAGCACCGCGTATTCGTGCATACATACGCTCGCCTTCAATTCCACCCCACACCGTGCGCAGCTTTTTTTCGGAGGCGGCAAATAGCTGTTCAACAGTGTAAATGCTATGTCGGTGCAAACGCATAAGCATTTGTTTTCCGATTCCTACCAGATCACTGAGGTTTAGTGAATACAGTATCTCGGGTAGCTGGTGCTGCTCGATCACAACAAGGCCATTGGGCTTCTGCATATCCGACGCAGTTTTTGCCAGATAGTCATTTGGTCCGATTCCAATACTGCAGTTCAGTGCCACACCCACCGTAGTGTGAATCGTTTCTTTGATGTGATTGGCCAGACGTCTCGCCTGGTCGGGCTCGCGCTGCCCACCCATCAGGTCGCACACCATCTCGTCAATACTCATCACCCGTTTTACCGGTATTACCGTATTAACACAGTCCACCAGGGCATGGTGCATCCTGATGTATTCGGTGTGGCGGGCCTGGACAAGAATTAGTTGCGGACATCTGACAAGCGCGTCTGCGATGCGTGTGCCGGTTGTAACGCCGCATGCCTTGGCTTCGTAACTGGCAGCAAGGGCAAACGTTGTTAGCGCCTTTACCGGTACAATGGCAATGGGCTTGCCCCGTAGCTGCGGCTGAAGCTGCTGCTCTACCGACGCAAAGTATGCGTTAAAATCGATGAAAATTGACTTTAGCACAAGAGTCCACCGATACATACCGGTACGGAAACACATTCGTCAAACCCACCGTGATCCTGAGCCCCCTGAGAACCCTCACCACTATCAGGTCTTTGTAATTCCCGTAATAACTCCTCTGCGTAGGGGATTTGGTGGTCGGGAACAAACAACTTGATACCGCCCGCTGCAACCCCAAAAGCCACCAGTGATCCGCCAACGTTCCGGTCAACCAACTCTACCTGCACATCATGGTCACGCAGATATCCGGCGGCAAACTCCGCCTCGAATTCGTTGTAAAAAACTGCAATCTCACGCATAATGGTGCTCCACGTACATAAACCGTCTTTCTAAACGAAATTTTAGTCTTATTTGAACAAAGTCTGTATACAACGTTCGAGATTAGTAATTTTGCTCAACCACTTCAAGACTACCATGACAATACCGCTTCAGAAGGCACAGACCGGACGCATGTACAAGGTTGTTACCGTATCCGGGACCGATGTACAAGCCCAGCGAATTCGCGAACTTGGCGTCGTACTTGGTGCCGAGTTAATTGTTCTGCGCCGACATCCCTTTGGCGGCCCGCTTGAAATTCAGCTTGCCACCCGCAAAATAGGGATTCGCCTTGGATCGGTTCATGTTGTTGTTGAACCGGTTGCCGAAAACCCTGAACCGTTGCAGGGTAGTGTACACTAATGACGTCAGGTAAAACGGTTGCTCTGGTTGGTACGCCAAACGTAGGCAAGAGTACGCTCTTTAATGCGCTTACGGGGCTTCGGCAGCGAGTTGGCAACTTTCCGGGTGTGACTGTTGAACCAATGGTTGGCACCGTAGTTACCCCGGAAGGAAGTATTAACCTTATTGATCTTCCCGGTGTATATTCCTTAGATCCTGCATCGGAAGATGAACGGCTTACCATTGAAACCCTTCAGGGTAAACATCATAGCATACCCCGGCCTGACGCTGTTCTGCTGGTAATCAGTTCTGTTGATCTTGAGAAATGTTTGGCTCTCTATGCTGCTCTTTCTTCGCTGAACATTCCTGTTCTATGCTGTCTTACCATGGTTGATGCGCTTAAAGCCGGCGGGGGAATGATAGATGATATTGGAATGGGACATGAGCTTGGCGTTACCATCATTCCCGTGGTAGGGTCAAAGGGGCTTGGTATTCAGGATGTAAAACATGCTCTGGCACAACCACTCCGTATTCCACGGGCACCCGATATCGGTGATTCTGTGGAATCGCGGTTGAAATGGGCACAGGGCCTGGTATCACGCTTTGTGAAGCCGGCAGCAGAGCGGGCTCTTACACGATGGCTGGATAAAATTCTGCTGCATCCGGTGTGGGGTACTCTGGTGTTTATTTCCGTGATGTATTTCTTCTTCCAGAGCATCTTTGCCTGGGCCGAGCCACTGATGGAGCTTGTAGAAAATTCATTCGGCTGGCTGCAGACGTGGGTGGGGACCATGGATATGCATCCGCTGCTGGCATCCTTCCTGTCAAACGGTATTATCGGAGGCGTTGGCTCGCTTCTGGTGTTCCTGCCTCAAATCTTGATATTAAATTTATTGATAACAATTCTTGAAGAGAGCGGTTATCTGGCCAGAGGCGCATTCCTGGTTGACAGGGCGATGGGTGTTTTCGGTCTCCAGGGACGCTCCTTTATCCCGCTCCTTGGGTCGTTTGCCTGTGCCATCCCAGGGATTATGGCCGCCCGAGTCATCCCGTCATACCGCGACCGCATAGCCACCATTATGGCGGCACCGTTAATGACGTGCTCTGCCCGATTGCCGGTGTATGTTCTGATCATTGCTGCAGTGATACCAAACACAACGATTGCTGGCGTGTTCTCGCTGCAGGGAACAGTACTGGCGGGTTTGTACGTACTTGGTGCAATCAGTGGTTTGCTGATTGCCCTTGTGTTAAAGCGGACAGCACTGCGGGGATCGGTTGTACCGTTTATGATTGAATTTCCGGAATATCGGCTACCGTCACTGAAGAACATCGGTACGGTTCTCTTTAGCCGCGCCCGTGATTTCGTGGTTGCAACATTCACGGTCATTATGGGGTTTTCGGTCGTACTCTGGATTTTTACACAGTTGCCACAGGCCACCATACCGGAGGGGACATCCGAGGTACAGGCGCAGCATATTCAGCTGGAGCAGTCGTACGCAGCCGATATCGGCAAGGCAATACAGCCATTCTTTGAACCACTGGGATTTGACTGGCGGATCACGATTGGCGTGCTAACCAGCTACGGTGCACGAGAGACGTTTGTAAGCACGATGGGGCAGATGTATGCGGCCGATGTTGCCGATACCGACTCGTCATTGCGGTCAATTCTTCCGGAGAAGTTCTCGCTGGCAACCGGACTAAGCCTGTTGGTGTATTACGTGTATGCCTTGCAGTGTATCAGTACCATCATTGTGATGCGCCGAGAAACGGCTACCTGGAAGTGGCCGGCACTTGCTTTTGCAATTACGTTCGTACTGGCGTATGCACTGTCGGCATTAACCTATGCCCTTGCAGGGTAACCACGTAACAGTGGGTGTTACAGCAGTACGCCGGCCAGCAGCATTGTTGCAATTGTAAAATAGATAATTGTCCCCACCACATCACTAAACGTTGCAATAAACGGTGCGCTGGATGCTGCCGGATCAAAGCCTAGCCATTTCATCACCAGAGGGAGCACGGAGCCGGTAACCGCACCGGCAGTAACGATTGCTACTAATGAGAGGAAAACAACAAAGCCAAGCAGGATGCTTACAATTCCAAAGGTCCCGTCTAAAGCGGCCCAGATTACAATTCGTGCAAAGCCAAGTACTCCTAACATAAAGCCAAGCATCAGGCCGACGATAAATTCTCGCCGAACAATCGCCCACCAGTCACTAAGCGTAACCTCGCCAAGTGCCAGGGCACGTACAATCAGGGTGGCAGCCTGGGAACCGCTGTTGCCGCCGTTACTGATGATCATGGGCAAAAGGATGGCCAGGATAACGGCACTGTCGATAATGCGTTCAAAGTAGGTTAGAGCCGTAGCCGTAATGATACCTCCAAGAAACAATACCACAAGCCAGATAGCACGTTTGCGGAATAGGTCGCGGATGGTAGCTTCCATATAGGGTTCATGCAGTGCAGCCGAACCACCGAAACGTTGCATCTCTTCGGTGGCCTGTTCTTCGGCAACGTCTAACACGTCGTCAATCGTTACAATCCCCAACAGCTTGCGGTCAGCATCAACAACCGGTAGAGCAAACCTGTCGAGCCTTCTAAACATAGCCACGGCTGTATCCTGATCATCGGTAGCGTGCAGTGATTCTGCCTTGTAGTCCATCATGGTGCTAACAAGAGCCGCCGGGTCAGACAGAAGCAGCTCGCGGATATGGATATCATCCACCAGCGTTCCGTGTTCAGTTACATACAGGTAGTTCAGTGTCTCGGAATCCTTGCCATACTGCCTTATATGCTCTAATGCCTGCTGAACGGTCCAATGTTTTTTTACAATAACGTAGTCGGGCGTCATCAGTCGGCCAACCGAGTTTTCGGGCCAGTTCAGCAGTGCAAGGGCTACGCTCCGCTCTTCGGGTGACAGGGTATTAATGAGCTCTTGCACAACATTGGCAGGCAGCTCTTCAAAAAACTGGGTCCGGTCATCCGGATTCATGTCGTTCAGAATTTCGGCCACCTTCTCGTGTGCAAGCTCATGCAGCAGGTCCTGCTGGGTATCGAAATCGCAATACGAGAATGTTTCGCTTGCCACATCCTTTGGCAGCGATGCAAACACGATGGCACGCGCTTCGTTTTGCAGATCAGCAATGAGTTCCGCCACGTCAACAGGTGCCCAGTCAGCAAGAACTTCACGAATGGTTACAAAATCCCGCGCACGAACCAGCTCTTCGATTTCGGGCGTGATCAGGTGTGCATACATGGGGTTACCAAACCTCACTTCGTAATACGGCCGTGCAAAGGTACCGTAATAGCAGTAATTTGCGCTATGGTTAACTGTGCTTTTTTCCTGCTACCCTTGAGTTTCCTGTGCTCCTATGCGGCTACGCTGCATACAGGACCAGGCTTTGAGTTCGAAACGCCTGACCGGGCAGCGGCGGCCGCTGTGGCGGGTGACACGGTGCTGATACACGATGCTGTGTACGAGGGCACGTTTTATATCAGCAATGTGCTGGGTACCGAGGCGATGCCAATTGTTTTCCGTGGTGAAAGCACATCGGGCGTGATTTTCCGCGGCGGTACGGAGTCACTGCACTTTTCACGGTGCGGACATCTTATTATCGAAAACTTTACGGTTGAGCGGCAGACCGGTAATGGAATGAATATCGACGATGGGGGAGAGTATGATTCACCGGTACGGGGCTTTGTCATTCGGAATGTCACATTCCGTGAGATGGCCGCTACGGGTAACAATGATATGCTTAAAATGAGTGGCGTGGATGAATTCAGGATTGAGAATTGTACGTTTACGGACGGGAGCCCGGGTGGCAGTGGTATTGACTTTGTTGGCTGCCATCACGGGGTGATCACAAAGAATACGTTCCGAAATATGGGCAGTAATGCCATTCAGGCAAAAGGGGGTACGCAACATCTGCTGATAGCAGGAAATTCGTTTACTGACTGTGGACATCGCTCAATTAACCTGGGCGGCAATACGAGTCTTGCGTACTTCCGTCCGCCCGATGCACGGTTCGAGGCTGCCGATATCCTTGTTGCCGCTAATGTTTTTACCGGCAGTACTGCACCGGTTGGCTTTGTTGGGTGCACACGGGTACGGGTGGTGAACAACCTGATTCAACAGCCGCAAAAGTGGGCATTCCGGATACTGCAGGAAACGGTTGATGAGACTCGCTTTGTGCCGTGTGGCAACAACATGTTTTGCAATAATATCATTATTTACGATCAGAATCTGTCAACGTTGGTTAATATTGGTCCGAATACAGCCCCCGAAACATTCGTTGTATCACATAATGTGTGGTATAACGGATCGTCTGTAACGACGCTTCCCACTGTCGGCCTTCCGTTTACCGAAACCAACAGTCTTGCCGGCGTTGATCCGATGCTGCAGGGCATGTGTCCGCTACCGCAGTCACCGGTTGTGGGTGCCGGCCGACGTGTTGAAGGCCTCACCGTTGATTATAGTGGCAAACCATTTGGCGTCCCGCCCAGTATCGGGGCCTGCGAAACTGATATTCCGGTTTCAGTTGCTGTAAAGCCCCTTCCCTGTAATCGGCTGTTTACTGTTCTGGGGTATTCTGTGAAAGGGGCTGTGGTAGATGTATGCAGCGAGTGGTCTCCCTGCCGGGTGTTTGTTTATGATGGTATGGGGCGCCTGCTCTCAACGCACGATGTTACTGCGGGAATTCACGTCCTGGACGGTATTGATCATCGAAATTACCTTGTTGGTAAGCCACTGCCCGCAACTACTCATAGCGAAGTGCTTCGATAGGGTCAAGCCGCGCAGCCTGCCACGCCGGATACAAACCAAACACCATACCGATGGCTGTACAGGCTATCACGCTGAAGATAACGGTTTGCCATGGCCATACGATGCTCAGTGTTGGCATTCCGGCGGATTGCAGGATCAGGGCTGTGACGGCAGTGATACCCAGACCTCCGATGATGCCGGTGAAACCACCAAGCTGACACAGCGTGATGCTTTCGATAAGGAATTGACGGACAATCCAGGACCGTCTGGCACCAAGAGCTTTACGTACGCCAATTTCACGAGTGCGTTCCTTTACGCTTACCAGCATCATGTTCATAATACCGATGCCAGCGGCAAGTAGTGCACCCAGACCGCTGATCCAGGCCACAACAAGGATGGCAGAGCTTAGGTTGCTGAACTGCGATGTTAATGCTTCGTTGGTATCCAGTTCAAAGTTGTTTTCTTCGCCCGGCTTTACACGCCGAAGCAAACGCATCACTCCAATGGCTTCGTCAACCGTTGGCTCAAGGGCAATGGCCGACACTGCCTTAACGCTGATGTCAACACTGGTGTCCCACTCAGAGGTATAGTACTTTACAAAAACACTAATCGGAATCAGTACCCGGTTATCCTGGCTTTGTCCTAAAACCCCACCCTTCCGTTCCAGAATGCCTACAACTGTGAACCTCTGGTTTTTCACAGTAATAACCTTGCCAAGCGGGTCTTCGTTTGGGAACAGCAGGTTGGCCACATCATAACCAATAATAGCATTGCGCGAACCAAGAACAATGTCCTGCTCTACGAAGGAGCGTCCCGAAGCAACCGACGCGCTGTTCACAGCAAAATACATGTGGTCAATACCGATAAGCGAAACATCGGGATTTGTTGACTCAAGACCACGCTTAATGGTGTACCCCGGTGATGTGTTGCTAACGGTAATCAGCGGTGTCAGCGTCATCCTTTGCCGAAACTGTCGGGCAAGCTCTACCGTGATTGGCTTTCGTTTCATGTATTTGCGCCAGTTGCCATGAAACTGAAACGACGGCGTTCGTTGGATAAGGAAGCTATGTTCCCCAAGGTCTGCAAGCTGTGTACTAAGCGAGGCAGAGAGTGTAGAGGTGATACCAACTGACGCGATGATGGCAAACACGCCGATCCCAACAGAAAGGAGGGTTAAACTTGACCGTAGTTTATTGGCACGGACGGCGTCCAGTGCCATTGCCACTGATTCCCGAAGGTTCATCGCATCCGTCCCTGCAGAATGTTATTCATATCGCAGAGCCTCGACCGGATCTAATCGTGATGCACGTACTGCCGGCAGTAAACCGGCCATAAGGCCAACAACTACCGAAACACCAATGGCGATGAGTAGTAGATCAAATTGGATAAAGGGGCTTACGGCACTAAGCCAATCCAGATTAAAGATCGAGTGCGCAACCCAGTATGTGGTGCCCACTAAGATCTGGGCGATTGGAAGGGCAATAATCGCTCCGATCACGCAGAGTGCCGAGCTCTCGATCAGAAACTGGACGAGCAGACTGGACCGGCGGGCTCCAAGTGCTTTCCGGATACCAATCTCGCGGGTGCGCTCGGTTACGCTAACGTACATGATGTTCATGATGCCAATCGAGCCAACAACAAAGGCCAGAACCGTTAACCCGATACCAACTGCCCAAATTGAATACCGTATGGAAGCTACCTGCTGATCGAACGCCTCCATTTCGTTGATACTAAAATCATCCTCACTTCCCGGAGGAACATTCCTGATTGAACGCATGTGGCCGCGTGCTTCGTCACGTACAATGTCCATCAGTTTTTCGTTCCCGGCTTTGACGGCAACTGAAAAGCTTTTCCCAAAAAAGCCATAGGTAGTCTGAAATGTTCCAATGGGTATAAAAACCTGGTTGTCGATAAAGTCCATGAAAACAAAACCGCGCCGCTCCACAACGCCAATAATCGTAAACGGGTGACCATTAATTTTAATGACTTTGCCAAGAGCATCCCGTTCCGGAAACAGAGTTTTTGCAATACCATACCCGATCACAGTAACTCGTGCACCGTGCTGATTTTCAATACCGCTAAACCAGCGTCCCATCTCGGTGACTCCCGCCGGAGTGTTACCATAGTCCGCTGTTGTACCTTGCACGCTGCACATCATCTGTTTATTGCGAAAGCTAATACTTCCGCCCCAGCGCTGAATTACCGGGATTGTATATTCGGCACTTTCCATGCGGTCTTGCAAGCGTAGAGCCTGCGCATAGGTGATGTTTTTCCGCGCTTCCATTGTTCGCCAGTTCCCGCCACCACCCCAATGCCATTTGTCAATGTAGAGCATGTCCCGGCCAAGAATACCAATGGTTTGTTCCCATACCGAGTCAAGCCCCTTTAACGTCCAACCCATGACCACAACAAGTAACACGCCAACCACAACACCACCGGTTGTGAGAACTGACCGCATCAGGTTTTGTCGGAGTGCGGTAACGGAAATTCTGAACGATTCTGTCAGCTCACTCAGGCGTAGCATCGTCGCTCTCTATTCTTCCGTCGCGAAGCCGGATAATTCGTTTGGCATGTCTGGCTACATCTTCCTCGTGAGTAACCAGAATAACGGTATTCCCGGCCTGCCACACGGCTTTAAACATTGCCATAATATCATCACCTGTTTTACTATCCAGGTTGCCGGTTGGTTCATCGGCAAGGATGATGGCGGGCTTGGTTACTAAGGCACGGGCAATGGCCACGCGCTGGCGCTGTCCGCCGCTCAATTCGTTGGGTTTGTGGTCAACCCTGTCGGCCAAGCCTACCTGGTTTAGAGCTTCAGTGGCCCGGCGACGGCGTTCTGACGCTTTTACGCCCGCATACACCAGCGGGAGTTCCACATTCTGCAATGCTGTTGACCGGGGCAGGAGGTTGAAGGTCTGAAAAACAAAGCCGATTTCGCGGTTTCGTACCTCTGCCAATTCACTGTCTGACATTGCGCGAACGTCTTTACCCTTAAAGAGATAGGTGCCCGATGATGGGGTATCAAGGCATCCGAGCATATTCATGAGGGTACTCTTGCCGGAGCCGCTGGGTCCCATGATAGCAAGAAACTCATTATCGTTAATAGTTAAGGAAACATCGTTCAGGGCGTGAACGTCTTCGTCGCCCATGGTGTACACTTTCGAGACATGCTCAATGGCGATGATCATTCCTGTGTGCCTTTGCGCAGTTTGTCGAATCTTGCCTTTCGCTGCTCCGGTGCTTCAACCTTGATTTTGCTTCCGTCACTCAGCAGCTTTGTTACCGCAGCAAAGGGGCTAGTAACAACGTGTTCGCCCAGGTTCAGACCCGAGAGTACCTGAATATATCCGTGGTCACTGATGCCGGTGCGGATAGGCCGTGACCGTACCGAGGTACCATTGGATACCCAGACGATGCTCTGGGGTTCGTTCTGCCTGCTGCGCGATTTCTGGTTTCGGTCAGAAACGCGCCATTCATCAGAACTTCCATTGTCCTGCTTGGGCTGCTGAATCGTGATTGCCTGAATTGGAACTGCCGGGACGTTGTGCCGGGTTTCGGTTTCAATATCAACACTAACGCTCATTCCGGGGCGCATCCGTTTATCAGGATTCTGAATTCGGATGCGGACCTGAAAGTTGATGACTTCATTCTGGGTGCCTTGTGCCGTAGCTCGAGGTGAGTGACTGATCTCGTACACAATGCCGGTAAATGATGTGTCGGGCAGGGCATCAACGGTAATCCTGGCGGTATCGCCAACAGAGACCATGGCAACATCGTTTTCATCCACGTCCACCCATGCATTCATGATGTTCAGGTTTGCAATCCGCATGATTTCGGTTCCCTGCATTTGAGCCGTACCTACCACTTTCTCGCCGTTTTCAACGGCAAGGTAGGTCACAACGCCCGACATAGGGCTAACGATGGTGGTTCTGCTTGCGGTGGCTTCGGTCTGCCGTAATGCTGCTCGAGCCTGGGCATAGGTGCTCTGAGCCTGGGTATAGCGTCCGTGAGCCTGCTCGTACGCAGCCTTAGCTCTGTCCAGCTCTTCCTGCGTTGCATAGTCTTTTTTATAAAGTTCGTTAATACGTTTAAATTCAGCATCGGTACGGTCCATTTCGGCCTTTGCAATCGTTATTGAGAGGCGGGATGCATCGGCTGCGGCAACAGACTGAGCCATCTGGGTTTGTACCAGGTCGGGCTGAATCCGAACCAGCAGCTGTCCCTTCTGAACGGTATCACCGTCACGAGCGCCAAGGTAAATAATCTCGCCACTGGCTTCGGATGAGATTTTAACCATGAACTCAGGTTGCAGGTTTCCGATGGCATTCACCGTTTGCACAATTGTTCGCTTCTGAACGGGCTGTGTAGAAACAAGGATGGTGTCGGAACCCCGGGATGTAACAAACCAGAGAGACGCGCCGACGATGACGAATACGATAAAGGCAATACTCAGTATGGTAAACCATCGTGTTTTTTTCTTTGCCATTGGTTATTGCTCCTGGAAAAGTCCGGTTGAATATTCAACAAATGCCTTAGCATCCAGCCAGGCGTACACGGCACTGATTTTATTGATGCGGGCTGTAATGAGTTGATAGTTGGCCTGCTGCAGCTCTACCAGCGTTGAGCCGCCAACGTTAAATCGGGTTTGCATTGCATCGTAGGCGGTTGTGGCCGGTTTAATTGCCTTGTTGGCAATCTCCAGCCCCTTATCGGCGGCGGCAAGCTGAAGGTATGCCCGTCTGACATTTTGCTGGATGCCTTGCTCGATTCGCTTGAGTTCAATGTTGGACTGTTGCTGATTTAACCTGGCCTGCTCGATTGACCGGTTGGTGCGGAACTGGTCAAAGACGGGTATCTGGATGTTCAGACCGACAAAGGTGCGGCTCTGAGTATCAAAGTTTGTGAGTTCAAAGTTGCTCCAGGAATAGCCGCCAGATGCAGAAATGGTGGGGAAGTAGCCGGAGCGGGCAACTGTCATCGAGGCTTCAGCCGCCTCCATGCGTTTGCGGGCAGCAGTCACATCCGGTCTGCTGAGCACGGCTCTGCGTACACTTTCCTGCTCGCTGCCAATCGTGTTACGAAACTCATGAAGGTCAGTTTGGTTAATATTGGTCTCAACCGATGTTTCGTCAATCTCAACCGGTACCGAGGGGTCGGAACCCATGAGGACGAGGAGTTCAACCTTTGCGGTTTCGAAATTATTCTCTGCCTGAACAACCGAGGTCTCCTGGTTTGCAACTTCGGTTTCCTGCGAGAGAAGCTGGGTAATCGGGGCCTTTCCGTTGTCGTACAGCGCCTTCACTCTGTCATACAATGCCCTGGCAACGCTGAGTGCCTCCTGTTGGGTTTCCACAACCTGTCGTGTGCGCAGTACGTTCAGGTAGGCGCGGGTTACCTGGTAGGCAACAAACATGCGCTGTGAGCGAATATCGGCTTCGGCTGCGTCCACATTAAATTTCGCGGCGTCGTACTGGGCTTCGCGGCCAAAGCCGTTAAAAACCAGCCAGCTAAGATTGGCACTCAAAGAGTAACTGTTTGCCAGGGGGTCACCATACACGGGGATACCACCAACAAACGAGATCTGCCGGCGCAGGTTGGTAACCTGCCGGGAGTAGTTTGCATTGATGGATGCACCGGGCAGGTACTGTCCGAAGGCCGCAGTTAAACCGGCAGCTGCGCTTCGTGCCGATGCATTCGATAACAGGATGTCAAAGTTTTGTTGTAACGCAATGGCAACACAGTCATTCAGCGTTAGTGGTTTTTGGAGTCCCTCAGTTTGAGTGTGAACGGCTACCGTAAAAATCAAAAGGCAAAGCAGAGAAGACAAGCGAATCATTTGTGTGCCGGTGATATTAAACAGGGGTGGGTGTTGCGGTGGGAGTAGAAAAATAAGGTTAGTTTATCAATTCACCTGCTATTCCTGTGGGGTAATTAAATGCATGTTCATCATAAGATGGTGTTTCCCTTCTTTCGAGGTTCCGTCATCAAACGAAATTTCCAGTTTGTTCTCCAAGGTAGTAAACTGATGGAAGAGTGCGTTGGTACGGGTATCAAAGGTTAGCTTGCCGTAACCGGCCATCACACAGAGTGTGGTGAGCGATGTTTCTGCAGCCTTTAGGGTGATACTGCCAATGCCACTCTGGGTGTACTGGATTTGGTTGAAGGTTTTTCCAAGAGTGTCAACCTTGTCCTGAACACGCCATAGCCACATCATCGAAGCAACGGGGTACGGCGTTCCAAACTCAGCCAGCACAATCGTATCCGCAAACAGCCAGCCTTGATTTTGGCGACCACATGATGTGTCGATCGGCGGGAAGTACAGTGGCTGAAAAGCTCCGCCGGGCGACAAAAGGGCTATGTCGGGTTGCGAGTTCCAGGCAGCAAGGCGGTGTCCGAGCGAGTCAATAACAAGGTGTGAAATGCGGTGTACCCACGGATGGGTTGTACGCACGGAGCTGTCGGATCCGGCAATGGTCTTCTCCCTGGCTTGTATGGTCTGAAGCGTTAGGTGGTATATGCCCGGGGCGGGAACACTGTCACAGACTACGCGGAGCGTTTCAATGCGAAGCCGAAGCAGAACCGGTTCGCCTACAATTGCAATACTGTCGGCAGCCTCGATATGGTACAGCAGAGTGTCGCCCTTGCTGAACTGATACCGAAAACATAACGTGTCCTTTCCCAGTGGTGGCTGAACATGTCTGGGCGGCAGTGTAATCTGAGCTATACCTGTTGCCGGAAGAATGGCAGCAGTAAGACAAAACACAAGAATCCACAGCCCCTTCATCATTAATGTCCACCAGATCGTTTGTTAATAACGATAGTTAGTTTTGAAAGAGCCGGAATTTCTGGGATAGCGGCAGCCTTGTCGGTGTCTCCAGAGATGTAAATGGTGGACGTGATCGTTGCCACAGTATGGACCGGCATGCCTGTGCGGATGTCATGCAGTGACCAGCCGGCGATGCTGCCGCTGCCACGCACGTTAAGCGCCATCGCCTGTCCCTGTAGTGTTCCGTTCTGACTAATCGTTGATGGTCCGAAGGAGATTTTCCAGCACCGCGTGCCCAGAGTGTCGGTAATTCCATCAAGAGTGTACCGGATAGTACCAGCAGAAACAACATTGTTCTTCCCGTTTTCCGAGGTGGTAGTGTCGGCCATCGGCACCGACCACATTTCACCAATTCTGAGTTCGTGTGGCGGGAAGGGAGTAAACAAGTAGTCAGAAATTTTAGTGGATGAAATCATTTCCGATAACGACAGCGCTTGTGAATCGGCAACAACAGTTTTACTTATCACCGTTCCGGTTGGCAGCAACACCCAGCGTTCGCTTATGGCCGACGTAGGAACTGTTACCGTGCTGTCGGTGTGTGCAGAGGGCGAATTGGTAGGTCCGGTCGTTATCGTTACTCCTGCATTTCCCCATTGCAATGCCAGTGTGGTTTGTTGTAATACCGATTCAATTGCCGAAATGGTTACAGGGAGAGTAGTTACAACTTCGGTGACAACATCGTTATCGGGGACGGCAATGCGTTGCCACAACGTACTGGTGGCCTGGTACTGCACGCTCTGACCGTTTGAGAGTTTGTAAAACAATCGGTACTGCTGGGCAGTAACCGTTACGTTTACAAGGCACGAACAAGTAATAACGATGCTGATTATGTGTTTCACGAGGTCACAGTTTCCCTTTTTCTGGCTCGTTGACGCATAGTGGTGTCAAGAATTTTCTTACGAAGGCGGATATTTTCTGGCGTTACTTCGAGCAGTTCGTCATCTTCCAGAAATTCAATGCATTGTTCCAGGCTCATTGTCCGCGGTGTGTCCAGTTTTACAATTCCATCCGATCCGCTACTGCGCATGTTGGTAAGGTGTTTGGTGCGGACGGCATTCACGGCAAGATCGTCCTCTCGGCTGTTTTCGCCGATAATCATGCCTTCGTAGGCTTCGATACCGGGCCCAACAAACAGTGAACCGCGCTCCTGAATTGATTCCAGTGCATAGGCGGTGGTAGAGCCCCCTTCCATATTCACCAGTGCGCCACGTGAGCGTCCGCTGATAACGCCGCAATACGGGGCATATTCGGCAAAGGTGTGGTGTAAAATCCCCAGCCCACGCGTATTTGTCAGAAATTCGGTACGGAAGCCGATTAGGCCACGTGCGGGCACACTGAATTCGCAGCGTACACTGTCAGTACCGGGATTCATTGCAATCAGGATGCCCTTGCGCCTTCCCAGGTTTTCGATTACCGTGCCGCTGTATTCCACCGGCACGTCAACGAGTACGTTCTCGATTGGCTCAAGCACGTCACCGTTGGCTGTTCGTTTAAAGAGTACTTCCGGACGTGACACTGCAAACTCATACCCTTCGCGCCGCATGGTTTCAATTAGAATTGCAAGCTGGAGTTCGCCGCGGGCACTTACCTTAAACACGTCGGGTGAGTCGGTATCCTCAACCCTCATACTAACATTATTTCGCAGTTCACGGTAGAGTCGTTCGCGCAGTTTTGGCGTTGTTACAAACGTACCCTCACGTCCGGCAAGTGGCGACGTATTCACCATGAAGTACATTGCCAGCGTCGGCTCGTCGATGTTAACGGTGGAAAGGGGCTCTGCCAGCGTGGCAGCACCGATGGTATCGCCAATAAAAACATTTTCGAAGCCTGACAAGGCGATGATCTCACCGGCTTCAGCCTGCTGTACTTCCACACGTGAAATGCCTTCGAAGACGCTCATCTTTGTAATGCGCGAGTTCTCGCGTGCACCGTCAGGCTTGATCAGCGCAACATTATCGCCAACCCGTACGGTTCCGGAGGAGATGCGCCCGATGGCAATCCGGCCAACGTAATCGTTGAAGTCAACCGCGCGAATAACCATACCGAACTCGGCTTCCGCATTGGTTTCAGCCGGAGGAATGTGCGTTAAGATGGCATCGAACAGGACGGTGAGGTCCTCCTCGGTAGAATCGGGAGTAGTTCGCGCAATACCTTTTTTCCCAATTGCATAGACTACCGGGAAGTCAAGCTGTTCGTAGCTGGCACCCAGGTTCATAAATAATTCAAGTATTTCGTCATACACTTCGGACGGACGAGCGTCCTGCCTGTCGATCTTGTTTATCACAACAATCGGATGCAGGCCCATCTCAAGCGCTTTTCGCAGCACGAAGCGCGTTTGTGGTAATGGTCCTTCGGCGGAGTCTACAAGTAACAGCACACCGTCAACCATGGAGAGGACGCGTTCCACTTCACCACCAAAGTCGCTGTGGCCGGGTGTATCAACGATGTTAATCTTAACATCCTTCCAGCGCACTGCGGCATTCTTGGCCATGATGGTTATTCCGCGCTCCCGCTCGATGTCGCCACTGTCCATAACACGCTCAGCAACCTGCTGATTTTCGCGGAAGGTGCCGCTCTGGCGGAGCATGTGATCTACAAGTGTGGTTTTCCCATGGTCAACATGGGCAATAATTGCGATAGACCGTTGGTCTGTTCTTTTCGTAATTGGCATGGGTTGTAATGAGTATAGCCTGCAAAAATACGGACTTCATGCCAGTCTCAATAACATATATCGTCAGAATCGTGCAGATGCGATAGGCGTGACCGTCCCTGCCCCAGGGCCGGATGGTTGTACTGGTTCCCTGAGGTGGTTTCCCCCGACGAACTTCGGCATGCCGGATACGATTGCCCCTCAAGGATCTTCGCGCAGGCTCTACACCGAATCCGTACTCAATAAATCAAAAAAGGGCATCAGTTTGATGCCCTTTCAAGTGATGGTGCAGCAACCCGGGTTGGACTAATTTACTTTGTAAATTCAATGTTAAAGGCGCCGGAGGTGATTTTAACCACGCTGCCATCGCCGCCGGTATTCTTGGCATCAAAGTAGAATGTACCTTTCACAACTGACTCTGTAAGCTCAGTTATTACAATTTCACCAACCTTCATTTCATTGTACGGTGCCTGCCATGTACCGATTTCAGGCTTACCCGGGTTTGACATGTCAACTTTAATGGACGAGTATGATGCAATGTTTGCAATATTCGGTCCGCCGCCGATTGGATAGGTTCCGGTACCGTTGATACCAACAACTGATAACGTTATGGCATCAGATGATGTACCGCCTGTATTCCCCTGGATCATCAGAGTTGTTATTCCGGCCGCCTCGATTTGACTGGCATTTGTGGTCATGGTAAGAGTGGTAAAGGTTCGGCCGTTTACCGTGGCTACGATGGTGCCGGGCTGAGCTCCGCCATCAGGACCGGTATTGTTGCTGGAGCAGGATGGTGTTAAAGCAACAATTGCGATTGCGCATAGAGCAACAAGTGCAGAGTGAAGACTCCTCATTCGAAGCATTCCTTATAGTTAATGAAAAAAAGGTTTCAATAGGTGCGAATATACATGAACGCCGGCATTGTAATCACGATCTGAACCAAGATACAACAAGCACCAGACACCAGATCTGGTAGATACTACTGTTGTTTACGGTCCTTCCAGTACCACCAGCGGAGTTTCTCGGGTTCCCGGTGGTGCGGCTTGGTTTCGGCATAATACACCGCACACCTGAAAACGTAGAGCAGACATCGGTCCTGAACGTGCCCTGCATACTGGTTCGATGCGGCATAGAGGTCTTCCGGATTACGTCCAACCAGGTCCTGAACCTGAAAGATGCCAATGTTATGCAGGTCGGCTGCAATAGACTTGCCTACACCGGGGATCTGTGTTAGAGTTCCGATGGGTAGTGAAGGGGCTGAGGCAACGGGTACCATAGTACAAAAATGCATGGTGGTCCTGAAATTCTACTGCTGCCGAAGGGTGGTTGTCGTAACAACCACCCTTCCTTGCTATCTTTGGCAATAGAATTACAAGGAGATATCAGTGGACACTATTCAATCCTTTGCTGTTCCGGAAAACGATCAGCCGATTCACGTTCATAACAATGCCGCTACCGCCTTCCTGGGTGTGCTCACCGGCCTTCTGATTTGCCTTGCCCTTGTTGGCATTGCCTCAGGAATGGGATGGCACCCGGTAGTTGGTGGCGTGCTCACCGGCTTTAGTGGTGCTGTTGTTGGCGCTTCCGGATCAAGTACTCCCAGCGGGAATCGTGCGGCAATCCTTGGCTGGGCCGGGGCAACTAACTTCGTACTCGGCCTGGTGATGTTTGTATGTACACTGCTGGGCATCATCCACTAAAGGGTGTCGGCCTTGTACGCACCCTGCTGATTACGATGCTGCCGTTGGTTGTAGCATCGTGCATCAATCCGTTTGCACCGGCGCTGGCAACAGATACCTCAGACCTGCCGATGCTGGGTGATCAACGAACGATTCCGGGACTGTTCCAGAATTTCCGGTACTCGTACGTGTTTCGTGATACACTGATTTACGGACGTTTGCTGGATCCGAATTTTACGTTTGTGTACCGCGATTATGACAAGATGCTCGATGTTACGTGGGGAAGGGACGAAGATATGCTGGCAACAAATGGACTTTTCTCGGCGGTACGAAGCCTGGACCTGGTGTGGAACGATGTCGTGGTGGCCGATGGCGATTCACTGCAACAGGTTATTTCAAGGGGCTTCATTTTAACGATTACCTTTACCGAGGACGATATTCAGCGCGCCCAGGGCAGGCTGAGTTTACGGGTGCAGCGTCAGGCCGTGTCCGAGCCATGGAAAATTATTCAGTGGCGCGATGAATCGAACTACTTCTGAGCAGAGTTTTTTGACGATATAACTACTCTTGTTTTTTAACTTTTAGTACGTGCCTGGTACTTCCCAGGTCAAGCACAAGAAAGTAAAGCCCCTTACTAAAATTATCCAGCTTAATAGTAGCGTCAAGCACTCCACCTGTTACGTTGGTTAACAATTGTGTGAGTTCACGGCCGGTAACGTCCGTAATAGCTATTGAGTACGTTCCGTCAGCCAGACCCGATGCCTTAACCGTAACAGAGCCGGTGGCCGGATTCGGGTAGGCAATGATGCCGGTTGTTGACGGTGTTTCATGTACATCAGTAACCGTTCCCTGGTAGCATGCCGATGTATCGGTACAGTTGTTCCGGGTTATGATTACGGCGTATGTAGCGTCATCCTCCGGAACAAACTCGCGTGCGGTAGCACCCGGTACTGGTGCCATTTCCGGACAGCGTACCCACTGATACGTAGCGTTGGTTGCGTTGGAGATCAAAACACTGTGGCTCGAATCCGGATGAACAAGCCGTAGGGTTACGCTAGTGTCGATGGTGGTTTTTGTAACTGTGAAAGGGGCTGATGTTGCGTTGCATCCTGACCTGGTAGTAATCGTTACGGTATAACTGCCTTCATCAGTCACGGTGATTGTTCTTGTAGTTTCTCCTGTACTCCACAGGTATTTGGCAGCCTCAGAGGCGATTAAGGTAATCGCATCGTTCCTGCACAGGACAGATGAATCAGTGGCGGTGATGGTAGCTGGTGGGGCAGTCTCAACCCGAACAGTCAGAGTCTGTGCTTCGCTTGTGTTACAACTATCGGCAGCTGCAACGCTGATAGTTCCGCCTGCTGTTCCTGCCACCACGGTGATCGAAGGCAACGTTGAACTGCCTTCCCATCCACTCGGCAGTGTCCATACATACTGTGTAGCTCCCGGTACCGGTGCCACGGAATACACAGTGGATGAGTTGGTGCAGACTTCGTGTTTCCCGTTAACAGCACCTGGCTTTTGTAGGGGGCTGTACACAACAGTCCACACCGTCTGGTACGTATGAGGCTGCGTATGACCGTCGGATCTGGACAACTGGGTGGTATCTGAAACCACTGATCTAACGGTATTAATCGCCCCTTCGGTTAGCATTGCCGCGGTGATGCTGATTGAATCTGTGTTGATTGCCACCAGGGTGTCATTAATAAACCACTGTACGTTCAGAGTATTGGGTACCGGCTTAATCAGATGCATGCCGATACGCAGGGTGTCTGATCTGCATAACCGGAACATATCGGGTACTGCGCTGACGTCACGTGCTGGGATACCGATTTTTTCGTGAATTTGCTCAACAATTGTTTCCTTGCATACAGCACAAAATGCAGAGTTCAGTAGCTGCATCTTGCAGGCGGGATGAGGCTTGTACCACTGAGCAGAATTTCCGCTGCAGCAGTGGCGATAAACTCCGATACTGTCGGTTCCAACCCAGTTCTTCCACCGTACACGCGATGGATCGCTCTCCCGCGTCATATTCGATGCCTCACGGGCGTAGTTGTCGCCGGCGTAATACTCATCCGCCAGCCGTCCAAACGAATGGCCAAGCTCGTGCGCCAGGATTTCACCAGATTTTTTGTCCAGTGAAACGGTTGCTTGGATGCCGCCGGATCCGCCATAGTACGGTGTGTTAACAAGAACAACCACCTGATCGAATAGCGGAAAACTGTTTACAAGCACAGAATTAATAGCTACCTGATTTGGAGCGAATAATAAGCGGTGGATCGAATTGTAATCAAATGTACTATTGAAATAGTTTTTCGGGTTGCTGACTCCAAATACCGGCTCGGCAACGTCAGTTGCTGTTCCCGGGTGTCGTGCTCCGCTATCGGCAGATGGAACCATGACGGCAAATACATTGAAGTAGTTCTTGTACTCTGCGAATGGCGAAATCGAAAACACATAGTCTGATACCCGCTGTACATCGGCCACAAAACGCGGGAGCTGCTCCGCGGTGTACCCGTCGGGTAAGAAAACCAGGTTAATAAACGTATCAGTGCTGCCACGATAGTACACTGTGTCAACATCATACGTCTGTGCGTGAACCCGCACCGACAGGACAAAACAGAGGATACCGCAGACAACGGTCGTGGTACTGCAAAAACGCCGATAATAAAGGTCGATACTAGCCATGTGTCAGTGCTGCATGATAGGTGCTTCAGTCACGAATTCCGGGAGCAGTTGGTTGTTGATTTTCTCGATTCGGAGCAGGGTCATTGCTGCTGTATAGCGAAATCGTACGATGACTTCGGTCTCGGACTCGGGAAACCGGTGGGTGGTAAGTGAACCATCGTCATCAGGGAATTCAATTCTGCGCATCAATGGCTGGTGTAGCACAATTGTGTCGAGTGCGTTCCGACCTTCGTCCATAATCACACACTGCCAGTCATCGGCTGCCAGCGGCAGGGGAGGCGCTGTGAAATCTTTTGCCGTTTGAATAATCCTGGAGCTTGTTACCAGCGCACCGGCTTCCCCGTTGCGATCCCACATGCGCAGTGTAAGGATTGCAGCGTATGGTTTTTCGGCGGACAGAACCGTTTTGGCAGTATTGACGTTTTTGTCCACGGTGTCCTGCTGTGCTGTGGCTGTTGTTACCAAGAGTAACGGGAGCAGCACAAAAGCACCAACAAATCTCAGCGCAGCCGTATAGTAAAAAACGATATTAGGTGTTAGTGGTGTTGTCATATCAGTTGGCAAGATTAGCCTTTAGGAGTGACCATGTGTTTTCTGCTGAATCAGTAGGCAGGCGTGCATCGATCCACCGTGAAATGCTCCACTGACCGCTGCTCTCCGGCGTTACCGTCAGCACCATTGTACCGCGCAACGTTGTTGGGACTGTTTCGATATTATGTGGTACGAACAAATGGTAATCACTGAGCAGCACCACGCTATCGGGCGACGAGTAGCTGGTTGTCAGCGATGTGAGGGTCAGCTCGGCGGCCTGTCCCGGCGCAATCCGTGCCGACATCGAAACAAAGGCTTGTCGTTCCTTTGCAACAGACCACGAGTCGAACAGTGTTTGATACCGAGCCCGGACCTCTGCTGACGGTTCGAACACAAACTGATAATTGCTTCGGGTTTGATTATCGGCCAGGCAGAGGGCATAGTTCTCGGTATTCTTTTCAGCCAGGGCGTTGCGCAAATTGTCAATCACAATCATCGGCGACGTTGGTGGTACAAACGTTCCTCGGGATCCCGTAGGCCCTTCCGGTGTACGCGTGCCGCAGCCCGGAATGCCAACCATGATGATCATGATCACGAAGCATACTACCGTGCAACCGTGCCGGCCGGCCAGGCATTCTGCATTACACCGTAACACGCACACGTCCCTCGAAAGCTCTGCTTAGTGTGGCATCATCGGCAAACTCCAGGTCAGCGCCCACCGGAATACCGCGGGCAATTCGTGTGATGGTGATTGAAAGGGGCGAAGCCATCCGTGCGATATACTGGGTTGTCACCTCGCCCTCTACCGTTGGATTCAGTGCCAGGATAAGCTCTGTTAAGCCCCCTCCCAGCCTACTCATCAGTTCGTGCAATCGTATATCATCGGGGCCAACGCCATCCAGCGGATTAAGTGCGCCGTGCAGCACATGGTACATGCCCCGGTAATCACCCGTACGCTCGATAGCCATCACATCGGTAGGTTGCTCCACAACGCAGATAACCGAGCGATCTCGTTTATCAGAAGCACACAGCGCACACACCGGTGCATCGGTAAAGGTGTTACACACCTCGCACTCCCGAACCGACTCCCGCATCCGTACCAGGGCATCTGCGAACAGTTGTACCTGTTCCAGTGGTTCTCGCAGCAGGTGAAACGCCAAACGTCGGGCTGTTTTCTTCCCAATCGTTGGCAGTGAGCTAAAATGTTCTACAACGCTATCCAGTGCTTCCATGATGAGTTAATATGTTTGTACTCTATATTGCTTCCTGAATCGTAATTGCCGCAAACAGAAAGGTTGTTCAATGGGAATTTTCTCTCGCATTTCCGACATCTTTAAATCCAACATGAACGATGCGTTGGATAAAGCTGAAGATCCCGAAAAAATGCTCAAGCAAATGGTGCTTGAGATGGAAGAAAGTGTTAACAAAGCTACGCTTGCCGTGGCAAATGCAATAGCCAACGAGAAGAATTTAGCCCGGAAGCTGGAGCGTGAAAAGCAGGCAGCAGCAGACTGGCAGCAAAAGGCAATGCAGGCCCTGAAGGCCAATCGTGAAGATCTGGCAAAGGCAGCATTAGAGAAAAAGGTACTTGCCGAACGGAATGCTGCAGACCTTACACCTATTCACATGCAGGCAGCTCAAACATCGGCAACACTGCGGCAGCAACTGGATGCCTTGAAAAACAAGCTCGATGAAGCACGGTCGCGTCAGAGCACCCTGATTGCACGCTCACAAGCCGCCAAGGCCCAAAAACAAATCGCACAGTCATTCTCTGGCGTGGGCAGTGATGCCTTTAGCAAGTTCGACAAGTTCGAAGGGAAAATCGAAAAGCTGGAGAGCGAGGCGGAAGCCTTTGAACAGCTCGCCGGCGAAAACACCAATCTTGAGCAGGAGCTTAAAAAACTGTCCACCGATTCTGGTGTGGATGCACAATTGCTTGAAATGAAGAAGCAAATGGGTTTACTTGGTGACGGAGGAGCAAATGGCTGACAACACAATGATTACGGCTACACAGGAAAAACTGCGCACCATCCTTGCTGACCGCTTTGATCAGCATATCGATTTTGGTGATGGCACCTTTGCCATACCCTACGGCTCGGCCAGTGTGATGCTTGTGGTTCGGCCATACACCGAAACCGATACCATCGTGGAGCTGATCGCCAATGTTGCAAGCGAAGCCAATATCACTACCGACGTTATGCACTGGCTACTGCGCAAAAACGCCGAGATCCACCTGGGCGGCTTCGGTCTGATCTTCGATGATACCATCGTGTACAGCTATGCCATCAGCGGTAATACCGTAACCGCCGATTCACTCGAGGCAGCAATCACATCAGTGGCAGTTATTGCCGACCATTACGACGATGAGATCATCCGCCTTGCCGGCGGCAAACGAGCAATAGATTAAGAACGAGTAGGGGGCTATGGCAGATGCGTAACAGCCGGCAGCTTTCGGAAACGGTAAGCTCAGCCAGATCGTATAGCTTTATGCGTATAGTCAAAACCTCTGTTTATAAGCTAGGTCCGCACCTGAGCAGTGTACGATATGCTGTGAAGACCACTACCCACTACCCACTAACCACTAACCACTGCCCACTGCCCACTACCCACTGCCCACTGCCCACTACCCACTACCCACTAACCACTACCCACTACCCACTAACCACTACCCACTAACCACTAACCACTAACCACTAACCACTAACCACTAACAGATTAACTTTACCGATAGTAGCAACCTGAAATAATGAACGAATAATGATATGACTTCGGGAAACCCGGTATTAAATAGTCCTTATGATGAGCCGATTTGGCACTATGCAACAGATGCAGAAGGCTCATTGAACTATAAGGACATCAGGCAAGGCAGACGGATTTTTACTCCAGATATTCAAGTGATACCTACAAGGCAGGGTCCGCAATCATCTGCATTTGAATTAAATGACATGAAAGCAGAATATGGCGAACACCTGATTAACCTTTGCCGAGCCGAAGTTGGTAAATGGAGGACAGCAAAATACCCGAACACAACCAGAATCTCTAAAGAGCTTTTAACGTTTTGGTTTGACAATCCTGAGAGACACGCAGTAAAGAAATTGTTTTTTGCTCAGCAGGAGGCAGTCGAAACAGCCGTCTGGTTGAATGAAGTTGCAGATAAATCAAATGCAGGGCAACATATACTAAACTTATTGCGCAACGGACAACATACCGTAAGTGACGACCCGGCAGACCAGCTTCCCAGAATCGCTTTTAAAATGGCAACAGGTACCGGTAAGACCGTTGTAATGGCGTGTTTGATTTGTTACCATTATTTCAACAGACAAGAATACCGAAACGATACTCGCTTTGCCGACTACTTTCTGATTGTAGCTCCGGGAATTACGATTAAAAGTAGATTGGGCGTTTTGTATGTGGATACCAAAAACAAAAACCCGAAAGATATTGAAGATTATTACCGGATACGTGGCTTAATTCCACCAAGTATGGAACATCGGCTGGAAAACTTGAATGCACGATTAGTAATAACCAACTACCACACTTTTGAACCAAAAACCTTACAAGGCAACAAACGCAGTCCGTTTGACGGAAAGGTGGATTTGGAAGGAAATAAAATTGACACGGACAACAAAGAAGATTTTTCACAGGTGGTTAAAAGAACATTAGGGAAATTCAAGTTGGGGAGTCGGTTGTTGATTCTGAATGACGAAGCCCACCACTGCTATCTGCCAAAATCAAAAAGCAAAACCACCGACAACGAAGAAGCCGACGAAAACGCAAGAGCGGCCGTATGGTTTAGCGGACTTCGCGAAATAGCGAAGAAGTTTAAACTTGAAGCAGTTTACGACCTTTCAGCAACACCTTATTATTTGACAGGTTCCGGTTATACGCCCTACAGTTTGTTCCCCTGGGTGGTTTCCGATTTTGGTTTGATTGAAGCCATTGAAAGCGGTTTGGTTAAAATTCCATTTTTACCCGAAAGCGATAACACGCAGGAACTCACAATGCCCGTGTTACGGAATTTATACGACCACGTAAAAGAAGAACTGCCCAAAAAAGGACAACGAGGCCAAAGAAAAGCTGCTGCTGCCGAAGGAAATAAAATAACGGAGCAGGCTCCCCACTTGCCTTCTTTGGTTAAAGGAGCATTAGATCAGTTTTACAATCATTATGTAGATTATTTTAACGGAATCCGTAAAATACAGGAAGAACGAGCCAGCTTATTCTCGGCTCCTCCGGTTTTTATTGTGGTGTGCAACAACACCGGAGTTTCAAAAGAAGTCTATAAATACATTGCTGGTTATCAGTACCAGGATGCAGATGGCAATACGGTAACAGTTCAGGGGGTAAAAGACTTATTCAGTAATTACGATTCTGTTACAGGCAATCCTTTGAAACGTCCACCCACATTGCTCATTGATAGTGATGCGCTGGAAAACAGTGAACAAATCAATGATGATTTCAAGAAGATTTTTGCATCCGAAATTGAAGAGTTTAAGAAAGATTATGTCAGACTGCACGGACAAGGCAGCATTGACAAAATCTCTGATCCGGAAATATTACGTGAGGTTGTAAACACCGTTGGCCAGCAAGGCAAGCTCGGTTCACACATTCGATGTGTGGTTTCGGTTTCAATGCTTACCGAAGGTTGGGATGCCAACACCGTTACACACATTATGGGACTGCGCGCGTTTGGCTCGCAACTGCTGTGCGAGCAGGTGGCAGGTAGAGCGTTGCGGAGAATGAATTACTTTTTACAAGGCTATGATAAGGACGGCAATCCAACCACTGACAAACGAAAAGTGGTGATTGAGAAATTTCCGCCCGAATATGCCCACATCATCGGGGTTCCCTTTAAAATGTTTAAAGGCGGAACTGCAGAACCACCACCGCCACCGGTTGAGTTAACTCAGATTGCTGCCATTCCCGAAAGACAGGCAGAAATGGAAATTACTTTTCCAAATGTGGTGGGCTATCGTGTAGAAAATTTAGATGGTGAAATACAACACGATTTCAGCAACATCGAAAAGTATGAAATTGATGGTTCAAAATTCCCGACCGAAACCATTATGGCAAGTCCGATTTCTCCCACCGAAGAAAAGTTGGAAGTAAAGGGCGTGTTGGAAAAACGAGACCAGGAACTGATATTCTTAATCACCAAGGAATTAATCAAATACCACTTTTGTGATGACGAAGGCAATCCTCAATTCCAGAAATTCCACAAACTGAAAAGTATAGTGGAAGAATGGTATCACGAAAAAGTTGTATTGTTAAATATCACCGACCCTCGCTACAAACGACTACTGTATTTTGAAGAACCTAAAAAAATAGTGGATCACATTGCAAGAGGCATCAACCCCCAGCACAACACCACCGAACATATCCGTCCGGTGTTCAACTATTACAACAAGTTTAGCAGCACCAAATATGTAAATGGCAATACGGTGAAGGGTGTGTACCAAACTGAAAAAAGCCACATCAACTATGTGGTAATGGACAGCGAGTGGGAAGGCATTTGCGCCAAAACTTTGGAAGAAATTGAATCGGTCGAATGTTATGTAAAGAATCAGTTCCTCGGCTTTACCATTCCTTACACCAAAGACGGTAAAGACCGCCAGTACTATCCTGATTTTATTGCAAGAATAAAAACTAAAAACCAACCACTAACCACTATCAACTTAATTATAGAGATTAGTGGAATGAGCAAAGACAAAGCAGAGAAAAAATGGTTTGTAGAAAACCGCTGGCTTCCTGCCGTAAATGCTTTAAAAGATAAATACGACTATCCCGAATGGCATTTTATTGAAGTGGCAAACGATATCCGAAACATCAGAAATCAGCTAATCGAAAAAATTCAGAGTATTTAATTATGACGAATTCGCCTCAATTAGAAATATGGCAAAAAAACAAAAAATAATTGTTAAGGGTACTGAAATAACAGTTCTCAATCAAAATGAAACTGATTTTATCAGTCTTACTGATATGACGATTAGCTTCAAAGAAGGTAGTGGACTGATTGGCAAATGGATAACAAATAAAAACACATTAGAATACTTGGGTACTTGGGAAAAAATCAATAACCCTCATTTTAACTACCCCGAATTCGGGGTAATTGAACAAGAATCCGGAGTAAACCGCTTCATAATGTCAGTTGGTCAATGGATTGAAAGAACGGGAGCAATCAGCATGGTGGTGAAAGCAGGAAGATATGGCGGAACTTACGCACATAAGGACATTGCTTTCCATTTTGCTATGTGGCTTAGCCCTGAGTTTCAAATTTACCTTATCAATGAATTCCAACGCCTCAAAGCAGTTGAAAACGACCGGTTGAAACTCGAATGGAACCTGCAACGCACTTTAGCAAAAGTGAATTACCACATTCACACCAATGCCATCAAAGAAAACCTGATTCCCAAAGCATTGAGCAAAAGCCAGATATCCTTTGTGTATGCCAATGAAGCAGACTTGTTGAATGTTGCCCTATTTGGAGTCACAGCCAAACAATGGCGGGATGCTAACCCAAATGAAGACGGCAATATCCGTGATATGGCAACGATTGAGCAGTTAGTGGTACTGAGTAATTTGGAAAGTATAAATGCGGTATTGATTCATCAGGGTTTGGCACAATCCGAGCGCCTGATACAGTTAAATCAAATAGCGATAACTCAAATGAAATCGCTAATCAACAACAGAAACATTAAAAATTTGAAATAATCATCAGCTTACCGATTTTGGTGAAGTGGTAATAATAGACAAGATATGGCAAAGAATGATATTGAATCCATCAGACACAAAGACAAGCGTGCCCACATACCCAGCAAGGAAGAAGCGGGCTACGAAGATGCCAACGAAAAAGTAAACAGCGGCAAAAAGGTGCTGGAACTGCCCAAAAACCCGGTGGTACACCGCGGGCAAGACCCCGAACTGTTCTGGCTCAACAAATACGGCAATGACGACCGGGATGATTTATTGCGGGTGGACATTCGCAGCTTATACCGACACGAACATATTGCTCCCGAAAAATTGATTAGTAGCCTGTATGCAGTGGCCAGTAGTCAGTATTCAGTAGGCAGTAGTCAGTATTCAGTAGGCAGTAGCCAGTATTCAGTAGGCAGTAGTCAGTATTCAGTAGGCAGTAGTCAGTATTCAGTAGGCAGTAGCCAGTCGAAGCAGTTGGATTTGTTCAGCAGCGTAAACGAACTTTTTGGAAATGCCTTGGATAAAGACGAACTGGAAAAAGTAAGCGAATACTACCACCACCAGGACGGCTGGACGAACCGACTGATACAGGGCGACAGCCACCTTGTGATGGCAAGCCTCCTGGAAAGAGAAGGGATGGCCGGACAGGTGCAAACCATTTATTTTGACCCGCCTTATGGCATTAAATACGGTGGCAACTGGCAAATAAAACTCAACAACCGCGATGTAAAAGACGGCAATGATGAAGCCCTCACCGGAGAACCCGAACAAATAAAAGCCTTCCGCGATACCTGGGAATTGGGCATTCATTCCTACCTTTCTTATTTACGCGACCGATTGTTGATTGCTAAAGAACTACTCACCGAAAGTGGCTCTTGCTTTGTGCAGATTGGCGATGAAAATGTGCATCTGGTAAGAAGTGTGATAGATGAGGTTTTTGGTAGTGAGAATTTTTGTAAACTCATATCGTTCAAAAAAACTGCTGGACAAACAGATAAATTATTAGCGGACGTATGTGATTATTTAATTTGGTATTCTAAGGACAAGGAAAAAGTAAAGTTTCGACAACTTTTTGTAGATAGAGATAAGTCTTCTGTCAACGAGAGATATGTATATTTTGAAGGCTCCCGCATACCAAAAGATGATATCGAAAACTATTTAAGATATCCAATTGAAAAACGGTACAGAATAACAAGCCTTTCAAGTCAAACAGGTTCTGATAGCACACGATTTGAATACGTGTTTCAAAATAAAAAATTCATTCCAACTGGAAGCAGAGGGTGGAGTACTACTAAAGAGGGTATCGATAACCTTAAAAAAAGAAACCTACTCGTTATAGAAGGCAAAAGTCTTAACTATAAGAGGTTTTTTAATGATTTTCCTATTGAACAAATTTCAAACTATTGGAATGATACTGGTGGGGGTGCTCTTGTCCACGAAAAATCCTATGTTGTTCAAACTGCCAGTAAGGTAATCCAACGCTGCCTTTTAATGACCACCGACCCGGGCGATTTGGTTTTAGACCCAACCTGTGGCAGTGGCACCACTGCTTTTGTAGCCGAGCAATGGGGCAGACGGTGGATAACCATTGATACCAGCCGTATTGCACTCAATATTGCCAAGCAAAGACTGATGACGGCTGTGTTCCCATATTACAAAATGTATGATGAACAGGGCGAAGATATTCGTCAGGGTTTTGTTTATAAAACCGTTCCGCATATCACCTTAAAATCTTTAGCTAATGACGAACCGCCTGCTACCGAAACCCTCTACGACCAACCCGAAGAAGACAAAAAGAAACTGCGGGTCAGCGGTCCGTTTACGGTAGAAACCCTGCAAAATTTTGAGCCCATCAGTCCGGAAGAATTAGATGACAGTGAGCAGTGGTCAGTAGCCAGTGGTCAGTTTGAAGAAGTGATTAAGCAACACTTGCTCAGTGCCGGCATCAAAAACGGCAGAAAAGATGAAATGGTGGTGTTCCGCAGTGTAGAACTGTTGGCAGGAGAAGCCCTCCACGCAGAAGGTTTTTATCTCACCGAAAAAGGCGAAGAAAAAGCCTATTTTCATATCGGTCCGAAATTCGGTACCGTCAGCAAAAAATTGGTCAGTGATGCTGTTAAGGAATGTCGCCTGAAAGGTGATGCCAATTGGCTCATCATTCTCGGTTTCAGCTTTGAAAGCGATATAGAAGGCGGCACTCAAACCACCAGTATGGGCAATTTTGAAGTCACCAAGGTCCGCATCCACGATGACCTATTGCAGGAAGGATTGAAAAAGAAACCTGCCAAGTCGGCTGCCAGTTTTGTTACGATTGGGGAACCCGATATTTCAGTGGTTAGTGGGCAGTGGTTAGTGGATAGTAATCATAAAATACTATGCAACTATGACATCTTTAAAAAGTTATCAGGACTTGATAGTTTGGCAAAAGTCAATGGACTTAGCCCAGCAGATTTATCAGCATACATTGTCCTTTCCCAAAGAAGAGATATATGGATTGACTTCGCAGATGCGAAGAGCAGCAGTAAGCATTCCGGCAAACATAGCGGAAGGGCAAGCCAGGAACAGTACGGGGGAGTTCCGTCAGTTCTTGGGGATAGCGAAAGGTTCTTTAGCGGAATTACAGACTTTGATAATTTTATCTCAGAACTTAGGTTTTCTGATGCCGGAAAGCTCAAAACTGCTGTTGACGAATTGCGAAGAAGTCGGAAAGATGCTGAATGGCTTGCTGAAATCTCTTTCTCCAAAGAACTAACCACTAATCACTACCTACTGACCACTATCAAAGGCTTAGACATTTACGATCCCATCAAAGACATCGTCAAACCCCGTGATGTACACGATATTGCCTATTGGATGGTGGACGATGATTATGACGGCAGCAACTTTGTGGTAAAGCAGGTTTTCTTCTGCGGTGGTGATAAAGAAGCTTTTGCCAAATGGCGTAAAGGTTTAGACACGTTAGCCAAAGACAGCACCAAACAGAAGGTAGAAAAAACACTGAAAATTGAAATAGACGATGAAGCCTTCGACCGGCTTTATGGCCATGTATCACATCCAATCGAGCTGAAGAAGAAAGGTCAGAAAATTGCTGTCCGGGTAATTTCGCAATTCGGAGAAGAAACGACAAAGGTTATCACGGTGTAACTGGGCAAGGGGCAGTACATAAGCATCAGCCGTAGTTACGTTGTTAACAGAACGGAATGGCTACTGCACATTATAAACGACAACGTATTCAAAGCCCCTTACGCACATCGTACATGAAGAATTGTTGTGACAGGAGAAAATAAATGATGTAAAGAAATATAGAGAACGGATGGGCTGTACAACGCGCGTTTGTACTGGCCGTGACAACAGCAATTCTGGGACCGGTCTCGCTGGATTTTTTACTACATGACTGATAAGTAGATTACGCCTGTGGTTTCGGCAATCTTTGGAGCTGCCCTTGTTACTGCGCTGGACGGCAGTATACTGTTCCTTCGTGCTCGATATGTGATTCATGAAAAATGAGATGAGCAGTAAGCTCTCGGTAGCTGATAGATAAGGGGCTTTGACTCCGCCATGAAGATCCGAGTCCCGTTTTTGTTGTTCCCATTGCAGTATGCACACGGATCAATCTTATGGTTGTGAACCCGAACCAGTAACCTTGGCACAAGTAACAATCTTTAAAGGTACGTTCGGAGTACAGTCATCAAAATCCGACGTAACGTAACCTCGTCTTCCCCCACGTTCATTATCCGGGATGGTATCAATGTACACCCGGAAAATCAACGATTTTGTATAATGCGAAAAAAATAGTTGCATTGCCCACACCCGTATTTTTACGTACGAGCCAGCGCTGATCGTGCGAGCCATCGTTGCACTCTGTGCAGATGGCTCGCTTTTTTTTATCGATAGTAGCCGGCAGGTTACCAGAATAGGTAACAGTACAAGTTATGGTGATGTAGATATTCAGGACCAAGGATTGCTGGTGTGCAATGCCGGTGTAATTGCATTCGTTGATGTTGAAACAAATACTTCTACGGTGCTGTTCTCCGTAACTCCCAGTCTGCCTGTACAGTGTCTGGCATTAGCTGAAGACAGCATTGTGGTTGTAACTAACATTGGGACAGCGTTTTGGATGGTAAGGGTAAATGACGTTTGGGCGGCAACTGATACGACTGTGCTTGGAATAGCCGGCGCGCGGTGGATGGAGAAAATAGGATCAGCCATTTTAGTTGGCAACCGAGACACCCTGGTGACTCTCCACAACGCTGATGATGTTCGACCAGTTACGTTTGATTTGATTAGGACAGACTTCCCAACCTATCCTCCGAAAATTGTACTTACTGATATCGTAGCCGGCCCTGCGGGCGCTACACTTCTGGTAAAAGCTTATACTTATAACATGACGATTTTTCCAGTGTACATCCTGCATTACGATGCAGTCGCTGACTCGTTGTCCAACATTACGGGAAATGCTCGGTACGACTATACAAATTCACAAGTGGTTGGCATTGATTCTAACTTGGTATTGGTGGGCGGTACCGATGGCTATCTGATCAGCTATCAAGGCGATAACAAAGTGCTGCACCGGCCACGACGTTCTACATTCAGTTCGGATTGGAGTGATTTTTGGATAAACGCATCAACAGTGTATGCCACGAAAACGTATTCCGATGGAACTTTCTCTGTAGGTGTCTCAGAAGGTGGAAAGAATTGGGGCCTTTACAAAGATTATAGTTTTTACAGCGATATAAGCAAAGTATTAGGGCTTTTTACCACTGACTCCGGATTCATGGTGCTTACCAACGTGGCACCGGTATTCGTTAATACCGCTGACAGCGTTGCCAAAAGATGCGATTTCGTTCCTCCGGGGACATTTGTTTCGTGTACGTATGCCGGCACCAGACCCAGACTGTGGGTGAATCAAAGCAATAGTGTGGGTTACATGACCAACAATGAGTGCGTGTTTGTTGAAGCGAAATCTCCCGGTTTTTTGAATACACCACTCTATCCACTGTCTGATGGATCTGTTGTGTTTCGGACCCTGACTGGCGGTATCTATACGGCAGGCATTACCAACGACTCCATTGAATTTAAACAGCATATAATTGAACTGAAATCTGACGAGTTTGCGTCGCTGTGGGGGTCAGCTGGTGACGATTTTGTTGTTGCGAAGGTCTCGAAGCAAACACTACAGTTACGAGCATTAGTTTTTATTTCTCCTGCTGGATCCGTGAGCGCCGAGTATGACTTTCAATGGGCCAATCAACTGAGTGCAAATAGTGTTTTGGTGATTAACGATGATAGAATCGTGTGTTTGCGTAGCGATACTCTAAGTATTATTCATCCACGATCACAACAAGTCTTTTCAAAAGTCATCAAGCTTACAGATGTTGATTTTTACCCGGATTTAAAGGTCTTAGGTATAATTGACGGTGAAATCGTATTGTCGGTTAACAGGTATCGGTTAGCATTTATACCCGAAAGTGTCACGTCTGTTGACGATGATTATCCAGTGCGACATGTATTTATCCAGTCATGCTATCCTAATCCTGTTGACGAATTTCTGCATGTTGATCTGGGACGAAATGTAACGGCCGACCTGGGCAACACATCAGTATATTTAGTGAATATGCTTGGTCAGGTACAGCCGGGAACAGCACAAAATCTTAAATGGGACTCGAATGGGTTTAAACAGCAGATAATGATACCCGTTGGTGGACTATCGCCCGGAGTGTACTGTTTAGTTGTTCAGAACAGGGGATATGCGGAATCCCGTTTAGTTCAGGTTACCGCGCCGTAAGCCCCTTACCATACTAATAATATTTAATGCCTACATATCTGGTAAGCGCAGTCAGGTCACGTGGTCAGACGTCTTGTTAAGACAAAAGCACCCATGGTTTAACACACGAGTGTCAGGGAGGGGGCTATGGTTTTGGTTGCGTTATCGCCCGCACCCTGATGCTTCTGTTCAGGAAGCGTCCTTGTGGAGTGGCATCGGAGAACTGTCCCGGCATTGAGCCGGAGGTAACGTGCAGTTTATTCCCGGCAATTCCGGTGATGAATTCTTCGGTATTCTTGGCGCGCAATGCGCTGAGCTGTTTATTGCGTTCTGCGGTTCCAAGCACGTCGGCAGAGCCAACGATTTCGATAGTCGAACCGATTGGCAGACTCTGGGTAAGCTGGATGAGAAGCTGCTTAACGTCGGCTGTTAGTTCCGAGCTGTTGTAATCAAACCGCAGGACGGCTTCGAAACTGCCGGTCTGTAGGTCAACATTCTCACTGGTGACATAACCGACAAGGATGGAGCACTGACGTTCGGCGGCAGCACCTGTACTGTGTGCAGTTACTGAATACCGCACAGTATCGGTAACCGATGTAACATATTTCTCGAATGGGAACTGTACTGTACCGGAGGAGTCCAGGTTTGCTGTTGCCATTTCGTGTCCGGAGTCCACTAACGCAACGGCGATCTTCTCACTCTTGTACTGCTTGGGATCGCCACCCATGCGGGTTACCGGTATCGTAAGGAAACCCTTAATGGCCGCAAACCGCTGACTGGTGACCCACTCCTGGAGTGGAGCGTCGTTTACGATGACGTCAACACGGTTGTTCTCCGCCCTGCCTTCCGGGAAGTCTGCGTTGGATGGAATTCGTGGTATATCGGAAGAACGTGTGGCGATACGCGACGCATTAACACCAAGAGCAGTAAGGACGGCTTTCACGCTCTCGGCACGCTGCCTGCCCCGCTCGGATGAACCCTGTGCACCACCGGCACCCTCCAGAATGATCGAGGCAGATGGGTTGCGATCAATGATTCGCGCAATGCGGACCAAGACCCAGTTGTGCGCCTTGATTGGATCGTGCGGGATGACGGTACCGTCATCAAATTTATGATAGTCGGGAGGGACAACAGTCTGCGCTGAGTCAAAGAACACGGCATTCACGATTGGGGTTGTTGCCTGTAGCTGGGTGCCAACCACAACCTTGCCGGTAAACTCGGGTTCACCGATAGCAATGGTCACAGGCGTGAACCTGACGGCTGGTGGCGGGGGTGGTGGAATGACGGGTGGTGGTGGGGGGGGCGGTGATGGCTGCATTGAAAACCGCAGGCCTACCTCAGCCCGGATGGCAAATACCTTCCAGGAGGCGTCCGTAACAACGTCCGAAAAAAAATAGTCGGCGCTTACCACAGGTACCAGACTCAGCGTTTTCGAGATTGGGAAAAAACTCTCGGCTCCAATAGATATTCCCACCAGAACCGGGCTGATTGAGGTTAGTGTGCCCTCGGCAATTATTCTGCGCTGCAAGCGCTCACCGTTTACCAGAAAGACTCCGCCTTCGGGAGCAACGATTGTTTCATGCTGCGTAAATGATGCCGGTAACGGAAGTGCAATTCTCGGGCCCGCAATAAGACCAAAACTGCGTTGCCGGTTGCTGCCGCTTAGCGTCCACCGCACGTCGGGTTGCAGTTCTACGTACGGGAGAACGGCATCCAGCGCAGGGTGTGTTTCAAGGAGTCCCTCGTTGCCGGTTTGCCCGTCCCGTACGGGATAGGTATTTGTTCGCGAGAGAGTTCCGCTCCGTGTTGTATAGCCAATGCCTGCGCCCAGTGAGAGAGCAGGGCTGAGCGGGAATTCAACAATGGCCTGAATCACCGGGTTTGCGCCAGTGCCGGAGGTAAACTGTCCGCAGTCAACAATGGTACTGTTGTACGAGAAATCTGCCTGATGGAGCGAGTAGAGGAGTCCGCCCTGTACACGGACGGCAAAGGTTTCAGCAGGTTCTTGTGCCTGCAGGATACACACGCAACAAGAAAGGGCAATGGTGTACAGAAATCGCATCGGCAGCAAATCTACCACCGAACCGAGACTTGCAGGCCTGCAAGCGTCCGCAGGTCTGGCCGGATGTTCACTGAAAGGTCATCACTAACATCAAAGTCGTACAGGTGGGCACCCACGTAAGCATCTACGGCGGCAAGCACGTACGCCGTGAGGAATACTGCACCGCTAATGTCGCGATTATCCCGAAAAGCTTCACGTCGTTGCTTCAGGTTGGCAATCACCGCCGATGATAACCCGCCGGCAACGGCTTCGTTGTATGCTGCCGCTTCTGTATTGTACTGATTATTATTGTAAAAGAACAGGACAATGGTGGTTGCGCATACACCCGTAAACAGCGGGATCTTCCAGTAGTCCTGGGTGTAGTACTGTCCCAGTCCCGGCAGAGCCAGTGAGTAAAGCACTGCGGTGGTGGGATCTTTTGTCAGCTGCACCGTGTCGGTTTCGGCTGCCGTACATTCCTGGGTACGGTTCGGCACCACCAGGCCAAGCAACAGGCATAGGATAAGCAACCAACGACCGCAGGTGCAGACCGGTATCGGCGTTCCCATGGAACCCGTGGTGCGGCTTACCATTTTGGTACGTCCGGCGGTACTATGAGCAGGCAATAACTTCAATTTCAACCAGCACCTGTTTGGGAAGCTCTACAACAGCAACAGTTGAACGAGCCGGTTTGTGACTGCCGAATTCGGCGGCGTACACGTTGTTCATTGCTGCAAAATCTGCCATAGTGGTCAGGAAAACAGTTGTTTTTACAACATTCGATAAACTCAGTCCCTGCGAGGCAAGAACAGCCTTGATATTTACGAACACCTGCTTGGTTTGGTCTTCTACAGTGCTCCCAACAATTGCTCCGTTCTGATCCAACGGGATTTGTCCGCTGAGAAAAGTAAACGTCCCCTGAGCGGATACTCCGTGTGAATACGGACCGATTGCAGGCGGTGCGGCGTCAGCCGAAAACGGTGTGATTGTAGCCATAAGTAATTTTATTTAATTGTGTCCAAGCCCCTTACCAGGTTGATTGTATCGTAATAGGCAACGGACACTGAACAAAACATGTGCGAGAATACGAATCCTTGGACAATTACGTGGTGTACCTTACTCCTGTGCTTTTACAGTGCCAGCCGCTGTGTGGGAATTGCCAATGATGAAAACCTGTTCTCCCGGGCGTACATAGCCGTACCGTTCGCGAGCCAGACGCTCAATGATGGTGGTATCGGATTCCAGCGATTTGATAACCGAACGCAGACTGTCTTCTGTTCCCAGCAGTGAACCACGCTGTTCAATCAGCATTTCCCGGGTGGACGATAGGCGCCACCGTGTGAGCAGACCATGGCTGGAAAAAAAAACAAAGACGAGGATGATGGCTACCGATATGCTTATCACAACAAGCATACGCCGCGTCATCCGCTGCTTTTGTCCGCTGATGTTTATTCTGGGCACCTGTTACCACAATATCAGTGATCGCACTTCTTGTCCGCTATCGGTACGAATGTACACGCCAAGCGGACCCCTCAGGTGGTCTGGCAGGGTAATGTCTGTAAAGCCAGGAGAAAGCATGGCACGCAGTACCTCGGCACCGTTGAGTGCATGCACGGTAACCATGCCCTGCTGATTAATAGGCGTTGAAACCTGCAGTCCTGTTTTTGTTGTTTTGAGCTGGATGTCCGATTTGGAGTCCTGTACTTGCACATCCGACATATCGTTCAGATTGTAGGCGTACACACCGGTAGAGTCGGGCGTTGTTTCATCGCTGAAATAGGCAACAACCCAGCCCGCATCTATCGAGCAGGCACTGGCATAGACGGCAGGATGAGGCATTGGAACCTCGTATGCCGTTGGAATCCACGTAGAGTCTGCGTGTTCCAGACGGTACATTTGAACACGCCCTGATGGTGTTGGACGGAGTGCCACAATGTAGGGTGGTTCGGCGGCAATGGCCAGAACCCGTCCGGCTGCCGCTTCGGCCTGCCAAAGCCCCTTTGCAGACCATTCGCCTGATTTGGCATCGTACACGAACACGCCCTGGTCTGTTGAAGCCAGTAATGCGCCCTGGTATAACGCTACGTCTGTGGAAATATCCAGCCCATCCAGTTTTGACGGCGGATTTTTCAGTGCCCATGATGTTGCAGTGTCGGTGGAAACAAACAGACCTGCAGTGGTCATCAGACAAAACAGTTCGTTTGAAATCAGGGCCTGCCGTACGGTTGCCCCCTGAACTGCCGGTACGATCAGCGAGTCGATGGTAGTGCCCCATGAGTACAGTACACCTTCGGCAGTGGCAATGTACACGGTATTACCGCTCCAGCCGGCCCCAACAACATGGTGGGTGTTAAGGTCCAGGCTATCGCTCTCGCTGAAGTTTGTTCCGCTGATCGAGTAAAATGTGTGTACAACAGAACTGCCCGGTTCCTGAGTAAAACATACCGTACTGCCATTGATAAACTCGGTTAATGCTTTTGGGTGTGACCTGATGCTGTCGATCTGCATCCACGACTCACCGTGACGGTAGGTGATTGCCAATCCGTCGGCAAGGGCATACAGGGCACCGCCCGCCGTAATGAACGAGGGCGCTTCCTTAAAAGGAGGGCGTTCAACTTTAAGCCACGGACGCTGCGCGGCAAGTGTAAGGGCGGAAAAAACAAGGAGCGTAGTTTGTAACAGGATCTTCATTGCAACCGGTGATAGTGAAAAACACCGTAAACTACAACCTGGTGATGAAATTGACTACACGGTTCCCGTTAAAAATGAGGATTGCAACCCTATCGTGCAATGACCAGCGGACGTACGATGGTTTTGTTAGCCACACCATACCGTAGCAGGTAGGTCCCGCTGGGAAGGTGCGAGGTTGGAATGGTGAGGCTACCGTGCGTTGATGCGTGAAAAACCTGCTGTCCCAGGACGTTGATGAGTGACACATCAGCTTCGTCACCTGTATTTGAAATGGTAACCATTACATGGTCCGATGCCGGATTTGGTCCGATATTCAAGTGGCTCGCATCCTCTTCGGCACTGGTTGCAACCCCCGCACGCACGGCATACACTCCCTGGAAATTTACATCGGTCCCACTTGAATACACCTGCAGATACCCGTTCTGCAACCCCATGCAGAACCGGCGTATATGTTCGCCCGGCGGTAGCCCGCCATCGTCCACATTCGTCCACCGGCTCCCGGTCCACCGGTACATGGTGTTGTTAACACCTCCGGTGCGGAAAACGCAGAACAGTACGCCGCCGAGTGAGCGGAGGTCGATTGGTCGGGGGAAGAGCGATGGAACGTTTGGCAGTCCTTCGTTCTTGTAATGCCATGCACGTTCCTGCATGTTTAAAACTGCTGCGCCAAACAGACCACCGGCCCACAATTCATTGCCGTGCACCTCCAGGAGCGAAATCGAACTGCCAAGCTGAATGGGTATGGGTATCTGGATCCAGCTAAGGCCGCCATCGGCACTATACATTGTGCCGCCACTGCCACAGACAACCCATAAATTACGTATCCATGCTACGTCGGAGAGTTGTCCCACCGCAGTGTCTGCAACGATTTCCGTCCACACCTGCTCCGTACCCTCAGTGTACCAGATTGATCCGGATGCCGAAAACGTGTAAAGCCTTCCGGCCGAATACACCATGTCGGTAAGCTGCCGACCGCCGGTGTTAAACAACACGTCCGGGCCTGTTCGATCGAATCGTGCGCCACCATTGGTGGTGGAATATGCAATAACGTCGCTGTTCTTAAGTACAGCAAGTCCAACAAACCCACGCGGTGTATTTGCTGCACAGGCTAATCCGTGCGGCAACTGTCCGCGAATACTCCACCACATATAACCCGACGATTCGCTGTACAACACATCGTCGGCACTGTATAACAACGAAAAACCCGACTCGGAAAACATCTTGCTGGACTTTGCGGCAGTAATCCCCGCAATCCGCATCCAGTTGTTTTGCGCATGCATTTCATGCCAGGGGAATACAGCCCAAAACACAGCACAGAAAAGGAGCGAAAATTTCATTTCAGTATTTTTTACTGAGTGGATAAAGAAAGCTTAAAGACAAATGTCATGCCACATGAGCTAAGTTATTGATTTATCCTAAAATATGCAAATCAGCAAATGTAAAATCTTAAGCGCTGTAACAGTATGTTGACAGGTTTCCCACAGCTATTCCACAATGTGGAAGGGTTGTAAAGGGGCTAAGGTGTTAAGGGAACACGGGAGACTGACCGCCCGGTTTGCACCGAATGCTGCACAATGGCCCCCCATGGGAGCGGGAAGCCATCGGAAGCGATATGGGGAGGCGGGGTCGGGGATTAGTTGGCGTATTCTTCCACGGATGGACAGCTGCAGATGAGAACACGGTCACCGTAGGCATTATCCACTCTGCCGGCGGACGGCCAGAATTTCCGGTCGCGCACCCACGGCAGTGGGAAGGCTGCCTGCTGTCGGCTGTACGGATGAGACCATACATCGGCCGAAACAACATGCTGTGTATGCGGAGCATTTTTAAGCACGTTATCGGAACGATCTGCGATACCTGAGCAGACGTCTTCGAGCTCGGCGTGAATGGCAATCATGGCATCGCAGAACCTGTCGAGTTCGGCAAGGCTTTCGCTCTCGGTGGGTTCAATCATCAGGGTACCGGCAACAGGGAAGCTCACGGTAGGGGCGTGGAAACCGTAGTCCATCAGGCGTTTTGCAATGTCTTCAACTTCGATGCCACCACGTTGTTTAAACTCCCGCATATCCAGGATGAATTCATGGGCGCAATATCCTGCCGAGCCGGTGTACAGCACGGAGTAATATTTCCCCAGCCTGGCCATCAGGTAGTTGGCATTTAAAATGGCGTGACGGGTAGCCTCGGTTAAACCATCGGCGCCCATCATCCGGATGTAAGCCCACGAAATCAGCAGCACCGATGCCGAGCCCCAGGGTGCAGCGCTTACCTGGTAGGCCGATGCAGCAGTGTAGCCCGTGAAATGCTGAATACTGGTATCAATGCCGGGGAGGTAGGGGGCTAATTCAGATGTGCAGCAAATGGGTCCCATACCGGGGCCACCACCACCATGTGGGATTGCAAACGTTTTGTGAAGGTTCAGGTGACAAACATCGGCGCCGATTGCACGCGGACTTGTTAAACCAACCTGTGCATTCATGTTGGCACCGTCCATATACACCTTACCACCGTACTGGTGCACGATCGTGCACACCTCGATGATTGACTCTTCAAAAACGCCGTGTGTGCTGGGGTAGGTAACCATCAGAGCCGCCAGGGTAGAGGCGTGCTTTTCGGCCTGCAGCTTCAGGTCGGCAACATCGATATGTCCGTGTTCATCGCTCTTAACCACAACGACCTTCATACCAGCCATAATTGCACTGGCCGGGTTGGTACCATGTGCACTTGCCGGTATCAGCACCACATTTCGGTCGGGTTGTCCGGTAGCGTCAAGCAGCCTGCGGATGGTAAGCAGACCGGCGTACTCACCCTGGGCTCCTGCATTGGGCTGGAGCGAACAGGCGTCAAACCCGGTAATCTCGCACAGCCATGATTCCAGCTGACGGAACAGGTGGGCATAGCCCTGTACCTGCTGTGCAGGTGCAAAAGGGTGCTGCATGGCAAAGCGTTTCCAGGTAATCGGCATCATCTGGGCTGCAGCGTTCAGCTTCATGGTACACGATCCCAGCGGTATCATGCTGTGGGCAAGCGAGAGGTCTTTATTCTCGAGCCGCTTCATGTACCGCAGCAGTTCGTGTTCGGTGTGGTACGAATTGAATACCGGGTGCTCCAGGTATGGGCTGCTCCGCCGGAGATTTTCGGGAATACGTACGGTGGTGCGCACTAACAGCGTTTGTGCTGCTGAGTGGCTGACGCCGTTACCGTGTGCCTTTGCAAATACATTTAGGATAGCGTCGATATCAGCTACGGTTGTGCTTTCGTCAACGGCAATACTTACACACTTGCCGTTATTAAAATATCGGAAGTTAATATGTTCGGCTTCTGCAACAGGTTTAATCGTGTCTTCCTGTGCATCAACGCAAACGGTGTCGAACCATGATGTGGTGCACAGTGAGTAGCCAAGCTCCTGCAATCCGTCAGCAAGAGTGCAGGCAAGAGTGTGTATGCGGGAGGCTATACCACGAAGGCCCTGGGGACCGTGGTAAACGGCGTACATTGCGGCCATGTTGGCCAACAGGGCCTGGGCCGTACAAATATTACTGGTGGCTTTATCTCTGCGTATATGCTGCTCGCGGGTTTGCAGTGCCATCCGGTATGCCGTGTTTCCCTGCGCATCCACACTTACACCGATGATGCGTCCGGGCATCAGGCGCTTATAGGTTTCCTTCGTTGCAAAATAGGCGGCGTGCGGACCCCCGAAGCCCATGGGTACGCCAAAACGCTGGGTAGTACCAATTGCAATGTCGGCACCGAATTCGGCAGGTGGTGTAAGAAGTGTCAGCGACAGAAGGTCAGCGCCCACGGTAACCAGACACTGAGCCTGGTGCGCTGTATCGCACAGCTCGGTATAGTTGTGCAGGCTGCCGTCGGCAGCGGGATACTGCACATAACAGCCGAACACATCCTCACCAAAGTTAAAATCTTTCCAGGGCATGGTTTTAATTACAATGCCCAGCGGTTGTGCCCGCGTATGCAGTACGTTCAGGGTCTGCGGGAACACATTCTCGTCAACAAGCAGTACGGCAGCATCTTTTTTCGATGCTGGAGCCGCTGCATACATCAGGTGCATGGCTTCTGCGGCAGCAGTAGCTTCGTCAAGCAGCGAGGCATTGGCGATCTGCATACCGGTAAGGTCCATGATCATTGTCTGAAAGTTGAGCAGTGACTCAAGTCTGCCCTGCGAAATTTCGGCCTGATATGGCGTGTACTGTGTGTACCAGCCCGGATTTTCAAGGATATTACGCTGAATGGTGGGGGGAGTGATGGTTCCGTAGTATCCCATGCCGATATACGACGTACCAATGATGTTGGTGGCCGCCATTGCTTCGGCCTCTGCGAGCATTTCAACCTCGGTGGCTGCTCTGGGTAGTTGCAGCGGGCGCGTAAGACGGATTGATGCCGGGATTGTAGCGTCGATCAGCGCATCTAAGTGGGCAACACCAATGGCAGAGAGCATTGAGTCGGTTGAAGAAAGGGTGGCACCGGTGTGCCGGTTGCGAAATTCGTCGCGATAGAGCATGGTCACTGGGAATACAATAATGGAAGGTTGGAAAAACACAAAATTAGGAGGCCGGCAAATTCAGGGCACAGCCTCCTACAAAATCGTAATAGGGCAAACTACAAATTACTCGTCACGATACTGACAGCAGTCGGGCAGATTGCTGTATGCCTCGTTGTCGGCAGTCTTACCGTCAGCATCATGCCCCACTTTAAGCACGGCATTTACAATGGCGTCCTTATTGGTCTTTTCATCGTCAAATGACACGGTCAGCTTCTTTGTCCGCTTATTCCAATCGGCTGAGCTGGTTCCGTCAACAGCCTTTACCGTTTTTTCGATGCGTTTTTTGCACGAACCGCAGTGTCCGCTGACATCTAAAACAAGTGTTTGCTCGGCGCCGAAGACAAGGGCCGGCAGCAGGAGCATCAGGAATGCAGATAATATTTTCATGGGTCCTCGTAACGATTAGTGGTCAAACTTCGTCAGTGCATGACGTTCGGCGCAGGAATAAAGTGCGACCGTGTACAAAAATGGCATTCCGTAGATTTACATCCATTCAAAAAACACCGAGTTATGCATAAAACTGTACGTTATGTTCTTATTGCAATTGCTGCCATCGCGGTTATTGCTCTTTTCATTGTGTTCCGACCAGCTCCTCAGGCATCTGTGCCAATGGGCGGTGGCAGGGGTGCGGGACAGACGCTTACGGTGTCGGGATATGTAGTACATGCCGCACCTTTTAGTGAACAGCTTACCGTTAGTGGCGTTGTTCGTGCGTCAGAAGAGGTCACCGTTTATCCCGAGATCAGCGGTCGGGTAATTAGCATTCACGCAGCTGAGGGCAGTTATGTACAGGCCAACCAGGTTCTGGTTAAGCTGGATGATACGGAACAACAGGCGCAACTGGCACGGTTAATTGCCCAATTGCGGCAGGACAGTTTATCGCTCTCCCGCATAAAATCACTCCGGAGTATCGATGGTGTGAGTGTTGCCGATTTGGATGCCGCCGAGACTCAGTTGGCTACGCGGAGAGCCGAAATTGCACAGGCCAAGGCAGTGCTGCATAAAACCGTTATCAGAGCCCCTTTCCCGGGAAAGGTCGGGCTACGGAATATCAGTCCGGGAGCTGTGGTGACGCCGCAGACGGCGATCATGAAGTTTGCGGATATCTCAACACTCAAGGTTGATGTGTCGGTCCCCGACAGATATGCATACGCTGTTGGTGTGGGCAGTGTGCTTATGTGCAGCGCGCCGTCACGGTCGGGAACCGATACCGTGCGTGCCCGCGTGTATGCTGTGGACCCCGTTGTAGATGCGGACACCAGAACGCTGCGGGTTCGGGCCATTATTGAAAAGCGCGGCTCGGGCAATACCCTGGTTCCGGGAACAGTTGTCGACGTGAATGTTGGCACCGCTACCTATCCCAAGGCGCTGCTTATTCCAACCGAAGCAATTCAGCCCGGCATGGATGGGTCAAGCGTATTTGTCGTAAATGGCGGTAAGGCTGCCCTCCGTGCGGTACAAACCGGCGGACGTTCTACGAGCCTTGTTCAAATCGTTCATGGTATTTCGGCCGGTGATACCGTGGCCACCAGTGGACTACTGGCGCTGAAGGACGGGTTTCCTGTCCACGTACAGCTTACCAATTCCATTCAATAAACAAAATTACCAACAACGGTGCCGGTACTCAATAACGCAACCGGTAAACCGGTACATATCAAACCTTTGTATGTTGCAACTCACATCTGCAAGAACGTTTTTTAAACATTACACTTTGGGGACAATTGTATGAAATACATCATCAGTTTATTTATCATGGCTGGTATTGTTGTACAGGCGCAGCAGCTAAAGCTACCCGCACTTAGCCCAACAGCAACGATTACCCAAGCCTTCTCTACCAGCGAAATCGAAATATCCTACAGTCGCCCTTCCATGCGTGGCAGGGTGATATTTGGTGATCTGGTGCCGTACGGAAAGGTGTGGCGCACAGGTGCAAATGCAGCAACGAAGGTAACGTTTGGTGAAGAGGTGGAGATTGGCGGGTCAAAAATTCAGCCGGGGACGTATTCCATGTACACAGTTCCGGGTGCAACCGAATGGGAAGTGATTTTTAACAGGAATACCGGCAACTGGGGTGCATACGGATACTCCAAGGATGATGATGTTGCGCGATTTAAGGTTAAACCTGCAACACTTGTAACACCTGTAGAAACATTTACGATTGCCATTACCAGTATAACGTTTGCGTCATGCAACATCGAGCTCTCGTGGGAGCGTACCAAGGTAATCATTCCGGTTATTGCTCACAATCAGGAACGTCTTAATAAACAAATTGAACAGGCAATCAATAATCCTTCCATACCGTATCACCAGGCAGCCACATACTACTTTGAAACAAATCAGAACCTGGATAAGGCCCTGGAGTACGCAACAAAGGCCGGAGAAGCAAATCCAAAGGCCTACTGGGTGTTTATGCTCAAGGCGCGGATTGCTGCAAAGCTTGGTGACAAGGAAACCGCACGCGAATCGGTGGCAACTGCCATTAATGTGGCAAAAGGGTCGGCCGACGAAGCTGGCTACGCCAAGATGGGCAAAGAGATTTTGGACAGTTTAAAGTAAGAGGTCGCACTGAGTGTGTATTGTAGTACGTTGGTTGGTATGCACGGCAGGACTCATGCTTGCCGTTAACTCCATGGCCCAGTATCAGAAACCCGCACCGTCAGCCCAGATTTACGGTCAGTTACAGCAGCTGAATAACCTCACGGGCGTGCTGTATGTTGCCGCACACCCGGATGACGAGAATACCCGCCTGCTTTCGTGGCTGGCGCGCGGACAGCATGTACGAACGGCATACCTTTCGGTGACGCGAGGTGACGGCGGACAAAACATCATCGGACCCGAACAGGGCGGTGCGCTTGGACTTATCAGGACTCACGAGCTGATGGCAGCACGACGGATAGACGGAGCCTTGCAGTATTTTGCCAGGGCGGTTGATTTCGGATATTCAAAATCTGCTCAGGAGACGTTTAAGCATTGGGACGAGCTTCGACTGATTGCCGACGTTGTTCGCACAATCCGCCTGTTCCGTCCGGATGTTGTTATCACCCGTTTCCCGCCGGACTCGCGTGCCGGTCATGGGCACCATACTGCTTCGGCCATCATTGCTGAAAAGGCGTTTGACTACTGCACGGGATCACTGGCCTTAAGCAGTGCCGATGCCGCACGGATGCAGGACATGCTTGACGGAACACAGCCATGGGTTCCACAGCGGCTACTGTTTAATGCCTACAGGTTTGGCAACAACAGCACCATTACCGATGGGATGTTCAGGCTGGACGTAGGCCACTTTGATCCACTGCTCGGAATGGGGTACGGCGAGCTGGCTGGTATTAGCCGCAGTATCCACCGCAGTCAGGGTGTTGGTACGCCATCCATACCCGGGATTGCACCCGAGTATTTTTCTACTACCCGGGGCACTGCACCAAGAATGAGTTTGTTCGACGGTATTGTGACTGACTGGCGGAGAGTAAACCGTGCTGACATAACAGACGCAATCGGCAAGGTGATAAAGGAGTTTAGCATGACCAATCCGTCTGCCTCCGTCCCCGAACTTCTTCGGATCAGAACGATGATAGAAGGCCTCGATGATCCGTTCTGGCGCAGTCAGAAACTAGACCAGATTACGATGCTGCTACTTCAGTGTGCCGGCATTCGCCTGGAAGCAACGGTAGCAGAGCAGACGGTACTTGCCGGTGAACAGCTTGATGCAACACTGCGCATCATTCAGCGGACGCATCTGCCGGTTACCGTAACAGCCGTGCAATGGCCCGATGCGCTGATAACCTACTCAGTGCGGTGTCAGCCTGACTCTCTGGTATCACTTGACAAAGCGGTAACGATACCGCCGGGTACACCGGTAACCGAGCCCTACTGGCTGATGCAGGATCCTGAGCATGATTTGTTTACCATTTCCAACGACCGGTTGCTGGACCACCCCGTTGGCCAAAGCCCCTTACAAGTCCGTGTAACTCTGCACATCGGAAATTCTCCGGTTATGGTTTCGGTGCCGCTCAGCAATAAGCGACTCGACCCCGAACGTGGCGACATTATTGAAGAACTTCGTGTAGTGCCCCGTGCCAGTATCGAGCCGGTGTCTGCAACAGTGATCAGGAGAAATGGCACCGCTGCGGTATCCGTTCGGATCCGTGCCTTCAGAAAGCCGGTGGCGGGATCGTTGCGGCTGATGCTGTCAGGGAAGAGTGTTGGTGCTGTTGAGGGAATATCAATAGCTGCAAACACCGATACATTGGTGACGATGCCGATTGCGCCCGACATCAGCGGTGTTGCACACATCGAACTTGTTACAGGAGAAGGAGTGATTTCCCGCAGTGTGCAGGTGATTAGTTACGAACACGTGCCAACGTTACAATACACTAAACCTGCCCGGGTAACCATCGTGCCCGGCAATGTTGCCTGTACGGCAAAAACGGTGGGTTATGTGGCGGGTGCCGGTGATGCTGCTCCGCAGGTGCTGCGTGATCTGGGTGTTCAGGTAGATGAACTGGTTGATGCCGACATTGTTAACACTGAAAAGCTTGCCGCGTATGACGCAATTGTTGTTGGCGTGCGCGCTGCCAACGTCCGCAAGAGCATGCAGTACCTGATGCCATCGCTCCTTCACTATGCCGAGCACGGCGGTACGCTGATTGTGCAGTATAACACCACGCAGACACTCAGCACGCAGAACCTTGGGCCATGGCCGATTCCATTGTCGCGGAACCGGGTCACGGAGGAAGATGCACCGGTAACCATCCTGGCGCCGGATCATCCCGTTTTTACACATCCTAATAAAATTGATAAACAACACTTCGATGGCTGGGTTCAGGAAAGGGGCTTGTATTTCCCTGATGGATATGCGTCGGAGTATCAGGAATTACTCTCGATGGCGGACGAAGGTGAGCCTCAGCACCGGGGATCGCTGCTGTACGGTAGGTATGGAAGCGGACTTTACTACTACTGCGCACTGTCACTCTTCCGTCAGCTCCCTGCAGGTGTAGAAGGTGGCATCTTGCTGTTAGCAAACATGGTAAGTACCGGAGTGCGATGAAAGAAAAGAAACCAATACGCTGGGTGACGCTGTATGTTACTGTTCTTTCCTGGCTGGCTGTAGAAATTGTCCTGTTCTGGATTTTTACCGAGGTATATCGGTGACGCTGCCAGATTTTATTGTCTTTGCCGTTACCCTGGCAGCCATCGTTTTGTATGGTATTTGGCGGGGCAGGGCGCAGCGGAGTCGCGAAGACTACCTGCTTGCCGGTCGCACCCTGCCATGGCCAATGGTGTTGTTGGGGGTGATGGCAACCCAGGCAAGTGCGATCACATTTATCAGCGCTCCCGGACAGGCATTTACCGATGGGATGCGATTTGTGCAGTACTACTTTGGTTTACCAATTGCCATGGTGATTATCTGTGCTGTTTTCATCCCAGTATATCGAAAGTACAACGTTTACACTGCCTACGAATACCTGGAACGCAGGTTTGATAAGCGGACTCGGGTGTTTACTGGTATGTTGTTTTTGTTCTCGAGGGCAGTAAGCACAGGCATCAGTATCTATGCACCAAGTATTGTGATTAGTTCCATACTGGGCTGGAACATTTACATTACCAATGCCATCGTGGGTGGAACGCTGATGTTGTACACCATCCGCGGCGGTGCAAAGTCAATTGCCTATACCCAGACCATAATGTTTGTTGTTATCATCTCCAGCATGATATTGGCCGGTATCATGGTAGTATGGAGCTTGCCCGGGAATATGGACCTGAATGATGGTTTGATGCTGGCCGGTAAGAGCGGTGTGCTGAACGTGATCACCACGAATGTGGATTTCAATGACAAGTACACGCTGTTGAGCGGGATATTTGGCGGCCTCTTTTTATCACTCTCATACTTTGGGACTGACCAAAGTCAGGTTGGACGTTTTCTGGCCGGCAAGTCGGCCGACCAAAGCAAGCTGGGACTCCTCATGAACGGCATCGTGAAGATTCCAATGCAATTTGGCATTCTGCTGATTGGAGCATTGCTTGTTGGGTTGTACAGTGTTACACCGTCACCGATGTTTTTTAACAGCAGAGTATTGGCTACAATGCAGGAGCGGGCTCCGGCACAGGTTCAAAGTCTTCAGCACGAGTGGGACGCCGCTCAGACTAAACTGCAGGAAGCATCACGCAAGCTACTGTCTGCCAATGACCGGTCAGCCGCCAACACACAGGCACAGACGGATTTTCGGCAGGCCAAGGCTGAACAAAAAGATATCCGCACACGCCTTGGTCACCTTGCTGCCGGACTAAACATCTCCGAGCGGTCCGACGTGAATTATGTATTCCTGCACTTCGTGAAAACAACCATGCCAGTTGGTTTGGTTGGACTCATTTTTGCAATTATCATCCTGGCATCGTGGGGAAGCATCTCGCCGGCGCTGCATTCCCTGGCATCGGCAAGTATGGTTGATGTGCATCTGCGACTGTTTCCGCAACGTGATGCCAACTTTACCCGTCACATTCGGCTGCACACCCTTGGCTGGGGGATGTTTTGCGTCATCATCAGCATGGCTGCCACCCGTATGGGATCGCTGATTGAGACAGTAAACATTCTTGGCAGTTTGTTTTACGGTCCCATGCTGGGTATTTTTCTGTGTGCCTTCTTTATCAGGCGGGCTTCTGCGACTGCAGTGTTTTACGGTGCACTGTTATCCGAACTTGTCATTTTCACACTCTGGTGGTCCGACGCCGTTAGCTTTTTATGGCTGAACACCATTGGAACAGCCGTTGTTGTTCTGCTGGCGATTATTCTCCCGGGAAGCAAGCCGCCGCCGGAGCACCATACAGCATCAGCATAACCGAATGGACACCATGCATCACTATGAAATCTAATTACAAGCAATGAACATTTCCGTATTAACGATCCGACGCCCGGTGCTGAGCATCGTACTGAGCGTTATCCTGGTTCTCATGGGGGTGATTGGCTTCCAGTCACTCGGCGTGCGTCAGTTTCCCAACATCGACCCGCCGAACATTAACGTTACCGTTACCTATCCGGGTGCCAATGCCGATGTTATTGAGGCCCAGGTAACTGAGCCCCTTGAAGAAAGTATTAACACAATTGATGGTATCAGATCGCTAACATCGCAGAGCTCTGATGGCAGAGCTGCCATCACGGTAGAATTTCAGCTAGGTGCTGATCTGGAGCAGGCTGCCAACGACGTGCGTGACCGCGTGGACAGGGCCAAACGGCTGCTGCCACGAGACATCGACCCGCCAATTGTTGCAAAGGCAGATGCCAACGGACGTGCGATCGTGGTGATGACGGTGCAGAGCACGAACCGCACCCTGGCAGATCTAACGGCCTTTGGTACCAACGTGCTGAAGGAGAGGCTTCAGACGATTGCAGGTGTGGGAGCCATTAACATCTGGGGTGAGCGGAAGTACGCCATGCAGATCATGATGGATCCCGATAGGCTGGCAGCGTACGGCCTAACCACCACAGACGTGTTTCAGGTTCTTGCCGTCGAGAACGTCGAGCTCCCCACCGGGAAACTGGAAGGAAGCAGTACAGAGCTCACAGTGCGCACCTTAGGAAGGTTAACAACGGCAGAAGAGTTTTCCGGACTTATTCTAAAAAGTTACCAGGGCGGAGTTGTCCGCTTGTCAGATGTTGCCCGCGTTTATCTTGGCGCCGAGAACGAACGAACCATCCTAAAGCGTAACGGCCAACCGATGATTGCCCTGGCAATATCGCCGCAGCCCGGAGCAAATCAGGTAGAGATCTCGAATGAGTTCTATCGCCGTTTGGATATGTTAAAGAAGTTTGTACCGTCCGACATAACCCTGGATGTTGCCTTCGACGATACCCGTTTTATTCGCAGTGCCGTCGAAGAAGTAGAAGAAACACTGATCATAGCCTTTTCTCTGGTTGTGGTAATCATCTTCCTATTCCTGCGGTCATGGCGGGCAACGTTTATTCCGGTCGTCGCCATTCCCGTAAGCCTGGTTGCAACCTTCTTTGTCATGTGGGTTGCAGGATTTTCTCTTAACGTTCTGTCGCTTCTTGGAATCGTACTTGCCACCGGTATCGTTGTTGACGACGCTATTGTGGTAATGGAGAACATCTTTCGTCGCATCGAAGGTGGGGAGACGCCGCGGGAAGCAGCCGAAAAAGGTGCTACTGAAATTTACTTTGCTATCATATCAACAACCATCACTCTTGTTGTTGTTTTCATCCCGATTATCTTCCTGCCCGGTCTTACCGGCAGGCTGTTCCGTGAATTTGGTGCAACTGTTGCAGCCGCCGTCCTTATCAGTGCCTTTGTTTCGCTGGCGCTAACACCAATGATGAGCTCCAAGCTGTTAAAGGCACATGCCATGGACGGTTGGTTTGCCCGTAAAACCGAGCCGTTCTTTGTATGGCTCACAGAGGTGTACCGTTCAATTCTGGGTCACGTTATTCGTAAGCCGCTTGTTGCTCTTATCCTGATGGCAGCGTCTGCAGCCATGATATACGTGTTTGGAACCGCTCTGCCACAGGAACTTGCGCCCCTTGAAGACAGGGGGATACTGGTTGCCAACGTTACTGCCCCCGAAGGGACAACGTATAACCGCATGGATGAAATCATGGACTCGCTCACGGCGCGAATCCTGCGGGCAGCACCGGAAACACAAACCATGATTTCGGTAACCTCGCCCAGCTTTTTTGGCGGCGGAAACAACAATGGCTTTGCACGGCTGGTTTTAAAACCGCATACAGAACGGGAACGTTCACAAATGGAGATTGCCGGCGTCCTGGCACCTATGCTGCGTGCATCAACCGAGGCCAGAACCGTTATTATTCAGGAACAAACCATCAGCACCGGTATGCGTGCCGGACTCCCGGTACAGTACGTGTTGCAAGCATCCTCACTCGAAGATCTGCGCTCGGTGTTGCCAAGGTTTTTGGATGCTGCCAATGCCGACCCCACCTTTAGTATTGTTGATGTTGACCTGAAGTTTACCAAGCCGGAAGTTGTACTGCATATCGACAGGAACCGCGCCCGAGACCTTGGAGTGAGCGTACAGGATGTGGCCTTGGTGCTGCAAACGGCACTGGCCGGACAACGCTACGGCTACTTTATGAAGGACGGTAAACAATACCAGATCCTGGGTCAGGTTGAACGGCTGCAGCGAACCACACCTGACCAACTGCGCAGTCTGAATGTAAAAACCAAGACCGGGGAACTCATCCCACTTGCATCCGTGGTTAGCCTCGAAGAACGCAGTGCGCCTCCGGCTCTGTACCGCACCGACAGGTCGCTCAGCGCTACCGTGAGTGCAGGTCTTACCGATGGTAAAACCATTGGTGACGGGATACAGCGCATGAATGCGATTGCCGATACCGTTCTTGACGAACGGTTTACAACATCGCTGTACGGTACCAGCCGTGACTTTGCTGAAAGCAGTTCAAGTTTGCTGTGGGCATTTCTGCTTGCCATTGCATTTGTGTATCTGGTGCTGGCTGCACAGTTTGAAAGTTTTGTTGACCCGCTCACAATCATGCTTACGGTACCGCTGGCGCTTGCAGGAGGTGCCCTGGCATTATGGATTACCGGTGATACGCTAAACATATTTAGTGAAATCGGAGCCGTCACGCTGATCGGTCTGATCACCAAGAACGGTATCCTGATTGTTGAATTTGCAAACCAGCGGTTAGAGCACGGTGTGAATGTTCTGCAGGCTGCTACCGAAGCTGCGGCAACCAGGTTTCGACCAATTCTGATGACGTCACTTGCAACCATGCTGGGTGCACTTCCAATTGCCTTATCAATGGGAGCAGCCTCGGGAAGCAGGGTTGGTCTGGGTGTTGTTGTGGTTGGCGGAATGCTGTACTCTACTGTCCTGAGTTTAATTGTAATCCCGTCACTCTACGTAGTGATGAGTAAACTAAAAAAGGTTCATGAATCATGATGCAGCTATTACATAAACTCGGACTCTGCTGTACCGTGGGTGTTGTGTGCATTGCGAGCACGCAAATCGGTTGGGGTGCTGATACCCTGCGGCTGTCGCTGCACGACGCGATCGAGATGGCATTCCGGAAGAATTTCGATATTCAGAGTGCACGGCAGGATTCCCTCATGGCCCATGTGGTTGGAAGCTCAGGTATTACCGGGTATCTGCCCAAGGTTTCGTTGCAGGCAGGCATTAACACCGGCGCCAATAACATCGATCAGTCGTTTGCCGACGGCAGGGTAATCGCAAAGGACGGGGCCTCGGTTGATGGCAGCAGTGCAGCCGCAACTGTTACGTGGACGGTGTTCGACGGCTTCAGGATGTTTGCATCAGCCAACCGTTACAAGGCCCTTGAACAACAAGGTCTGTCACGGGTTCAGGCAACAATGCAAAGCGTACTTGCCGATGTAATCACTGCATACAGTAATGTTGTGGCAACCCAGAGTTTTATGGCTACAGTGGACAGTGCACTGGCGCTTGCCAAGGAACAGATGCAGATCGAGGAACTGCGCCATGCCGTTGGTGCATCGAGTGGTGTTGACCTTGCACAGTCCAGGATTGACTTCAACGCACAGCAGGCAATGGTTGTACAGATGAGAAGCACGCTTCAGAATGCTACATCCGCACTGCTGACTCTGTTGAATACCGATCCACAGACGGTGATTGTTGCCGACACCTCCATGCCCACGATGAAGATCCTTTCCAGGGATGACCTTGTGGAATCAGTCCGGCAGTCTAACCCCGAACTTCTTGCATTACAAAAGGCACTCGAAGCTGCAAGCGCTCATGTGGCCGAAGTGCAGTCGGTGTTTATGCCAACGATTACACTGACCGGAACCTATCAGTACAATAAGACCACGCAGGGTGCCGGATTCATTCTAACCAGCAACACAACGGGCTGGAATATTGGAGCGCAATTAACCTGGAACATTTTTAATGGTTTTTCGGATAAGATTGCGCGGGAACAGGCCTTGGTGCAGGAAGAGAAAAGCAGAATTGATATCAAAGCGCTGCAGAACTCTATTATTGGACGAATTGACCGTACATACCGGTCGTACCAGACCATGACAGAGCTGTACAGGATTTATCGCGAATCGTACGATGATGCATTAAAAAACGCAAACGTTGCACTGCAGAGTCTGCGCGTGGGTACGGTAAGCGCACTCCAGGTACGTCAGGCGCTCTTGTCGGTACTGCAAACGGGCGAGCAGTTAACGCAAACTACATATCAGAAGCAACTGGCGGCAACCGAACTGCTTAGGCTTACGGGCACATTAATCCGGTAATTCAATGAGTGGTCGGGAAGGGGGCTGGAGTTTTGTGAAACATTGCCCATGACCGAGATAGGCTATTTTTGTACGTATTCACTCATTATTCTAAGAGATCAATGTCTGCATCATTTCGTACCGAACGCGACTCGATGGGCGAAATTCCGGTACCGTCCAATGCATATTACGGCGCCCAAACGGCACGGTCACTTATCCATTTTGCCATTGGCACCGAAACCATGCCCACGGAAGTTATTCATGCGATGGCCATCCTGAAAAAGGCGGCTGCCATCGTGAACCGCGATCTGGGAAAGCTGCCGGCTGACAAGGCTGACCTGATAATGAAGGCTGCCGATGACGTTATGGCCGGAAAGCTGAACGATCAGTTTCCGTTACGTGTGTGGCAGACCGGTTCGGGTACGCAGTCAAACATGAACGTAAACGAAGTTATCTCTAACCGTGCTATCGAGCTGGCAGGTGGCGAGCTTGGAAGTAAAACGCCTGTGCACCCTAACGATCACGTAAACATGTCACAGTCGTCGAACGATACGTTCCCGACGGCAATGCATATTGCTGCCGCATTAGCTACCGTAACCAAGCTTATCCCGGCCGTAACCGCACTGCGCGACACGTTTGCACAAAAAGCAGGTGAGTTTCAGCCCCTTATCAAGAGCGGACGAACCCACCTGATGGATGCCACGCCGGTGACGCTTGGACAGGAGTTCTCGGGCTATGTTCAGCAGCTTTCCAATGGATTGCAACGTATCCAGGAGTCGCTGCACGGTGTGTATGAGCTGGCGTTGGGCGGAACAGCCGTTGGTACCGGACTGAACACACATCCCGAGTTTGCCGTTCGATCAGCCGAAGCAATATCAAAACTTACGAATCTTCCGTTTGTGACGGCGCCGAACAAATTCGAGGCACTTGCAGCACATGATGCTCTTGTGTACTTCCATGGCTCACTGAAAACACTGGCCGCATCACTCATGAAAATTGCCAATGATATCCGGTGGATGGCCAGTGGCCCACGGTGCGGTCTGGGTGAGCTTTTTATTCCCGAAAACGAACCGGGTTCAAGCATTATGCCGGGCAAGGTGAACCCAACACAGAGCGAGGCAATGACGATGGTATGCGCCCAGGTGTTCGGTAACGATGTTGCCATTAATGTTGGTGGAGCAAGCGGCAACTTCGAGCTGAATGTGTTTAAACCGGTAATGATTTATAATGTTCTGCAAAGCATAAACCTGCTTGCCGATACGTGCACCATGTTTAATGAACATTGTGCAAAGGGTATTCAGCCGAACAAAGAGAAATTGGACTTCTACAATCATAACACCCTGATGCTGGTGACGGCACTTAATCAGCACATTGGCTATGATAAGGCTGCTGCAATTGCTAAAAACGCACACCATAAGGGCATCACACTGAAAGAAAGTGCTCTGGAACTGGGCTACCTCAGTGCTGAAGATTTTGATGCGTGGGTACGTCCGGAAGATATGCTGGGGCCGCGGTAACCTTTCTGAACATACCCTGTTCGTTTACTACATCCGTCACCATGGCCATAACAGCGTATAAAGCAAACATTGCCAACCATACCACGTTTGGTATTGATGTGCCGGTACGGCTTGTAGATATTTCGGCGGTGGACGAGCTTCGTGAAGCACTGGTGCGTTTCCCGCAAGCCCTTGTAATCGGAGGTGGATCGAATATTGTGGTAACGGCACCTCCGGAGCAACCGGTCCTGCGGATTTTGTTAAAGGGTCATACTGTTCTCTCAGAAACACCAGAACACGTTACCGTGTATGTTGCTGCTGGCGAACAGTGGCACGGGTTTGTAGAATGGTGTGTTCAGTACAATCTGGGTGGACTGGAGAATCTGGCCTTGATACCGGGGACCACGGGCGCCGCACCAATTCAGAATATCGGTGCGTACGGAGTAGAACAGGAGTCATGCTTTGTTGAACTAACAGGTATCGAACGGTCAACCGGGAGAACGATTACGCTCCAGAAACAGGAATGTAAATTTGGTTATCGAGATAGCGTGTTCAAGCGGGAGCGTGCAAACCAGATTGTCATCATCGGAGTAACGTACCGCCTTGCAAAGCCCCCCTACACCCCTCATGCGCAGTACAAGGATGTTGCAGAACTGCTGAGCAACAACAGGAACCCCACAATTCAGGATGTGTTTCAGGCCGTTATTCAGATTCGTAGGCAGAAGCTACCCGATCCCGCAGAAATTGGGAATGCCGGATCGTTTTTTAAAAATCCAATTGTAAGCAGGGTGGTTTATCAAGAACTGAAGCAGAAGTATCCCGAGTTGCCGTCATACCATGTGGATGACGATTATGTAAAACTTCCGGCGGCGTGGCTGATTGACAGGTGCGGATGGAAGGGGAAGCGCTGCGGAGCCGTTGGCGTCCACTCACGTCAGGCTCTCGTGATTGTTAATTATGGCGGAGCAACAGGCAACGATGTACGAAACCTGGCCGTTCAGATTGCTAACGATGTGTATGATACCTTTGGTGTTACTCTTGAACCGGAAGTGAGCTTTTGGTAACATACGAAAGGGTGTTCTGGGCATCCATCCGGATGATGACGTTGCAATCTTGTACCGTGTTTATACGGTGGGCAATGATCAGCACTGTTGCATGACGGAATTCGCGGCGTATCGTTTGCTGGATAATCATGTCTGTTTTACCGTCAACACTGGCTGTAGCCTCGTCAAGCACGATAATACGGGCATTGGACAGGATGGCACGAGCCATGCAGAGCAGCTGACGCTGCCCCTGTGAGAAGTTCACGCCGCCCTCTGCCACCTGAGTGTAAAGGCCATCGGGAAGCTGCTGTATAAAGGTGGCAAGCTGTACGCGTTGCAGTGCCTCCCACACCTGAGCATCTGCAGACTGACCATACCTGTCCAGATTACTCCGAATGGTGCCAATGAACAAGGTGGGGTCCTGCGGAATGATTGCCATGGCAGTACGAAGCCTGTGCAGCGGAATACTGTTGATATTTACACCGTCGATCTCTATACTGCCCGACTCCACGTTGATAAACCGGTATAACGTCTGAAATACCGTGCTTTTCCCCGATCCGGTTCTGCCAACAATACCAACGATGCTGCGGGGAGGTATCTCTGCACTGAGGTTGTGTATTACCGGAGGCAGTGTTGAAGCGTATCGTACGGTGATGTTGCTAATCCGGATTGCACCGTGTACCGGCCACGGAACAGTCTCAGCCAGCGGTGGCGGCAGCGTGACGTCGGCTTCGGCAGGAAGGGCGCCGTAATATCCCAGCCGCTCAACCGACGTCATCCGGCTTTCTACTTCGCTGAACGATCTGATCGTCCACTCCAGATTGCCCCAGAACGACAAGGCATACGTAAGCACAAGGCCGGCAGTACCGGTGCTAAGGGCATCGTGCCATGACATTAAAACAACAGTGAGTGTGGTTGCGATGCCAACGATCCCGCTTACCAAGGGTACCCGGACACTGAACCACCGGTTTAGTAGTATGCTGCAGTAAAAGGCACGCTGGAACCTGACCAGCGCATGATGATATCCCTGTTCAAACCAGGACTCTCGGCCAAAGCTGTGTATAACGTCCAGTCCGGTAACCATTTCTTTAAACTGTGCATACCGAGGCGAGCGGGAGACGGATTCAATGCGCTTGGCTTCGCGTGCCGACATTCGGTAGTCTCGCTGCAGCCGATAGTACAGGTACAGTACCGGTATAATCACAATAATTAATATCGGGAGAATCGAAACGGCAAGGATCACCGATCCAAGAGTCTTGGTAACTGATTTAAAACATAGTTCAAAGTGGGACGAAAGGCGGTCATCAACCGACTCCTGGTCGCGCGAGAATCTGTTCAGGATTCTGCCAATGGGCGTCGTGTCAAAAAACCGCAGTGGCGCATAGAGTACTCCCTGCAACGCATTGTCGTGCAGCGTCAGTCCGGCAATTGCTGCTCTGCGCAGCCACAGTAAACGCTCTGCAATCCAGCCGATAAGCACAATGGCGCCAATGCCCCCAAAGATGACTACAGCAGCGAGCGGAGACATGATGCCGGTGTCTGACCAGTATGCCATCCACCAGGTTTGCGTCATTGGCAACAGTGTGATGGCAATCGTTGACCCGACAAGAGCAAGGGCAATCAAGACCGGTTTATATGTGCCTGTTCCAAGCAGTGCATGGGTGTAGGTGCGGAAGACATGGGATTTCACGGCACCGGTATCCCGGTCTTCTTCTATTACAAACCCGGACGATGACTCGGAACCATTCGCCTGATCACCAACCCAACGATGGACCGGTGGCGGGTCTGCCCGTGCCTGTTTACCCTTGGTGTTGAGGTTGGTATCTGCAATACTATCCCGTACCTCCGCATAGGATCCAATCGCTGTTATCCGGCCATTGTTAAGAACAATGATCATATCAAATCGTTCAAGATGGTCCAGCCGGTGTGTTGCAACAATGCGAGTGACTCCCTGAAGCCTGCCAAAGAGCAGAGCATCTGCAAGGTGGTGTTCTGTAGCGGGATCAACTGCCGAAAGCGGGTCATCGAGCACAAGCAGCCCTGGCTGAGCATACGCCGCCCGTGCCAGTGAGATCCGCTGCTTTTGTCCGCCACTCAGGTTCACACCCCGTTCGCCGATTTCGGTGCGGAGGCCTGCAGGCATTGCAGCAACGTCGGGTAAAAGGGCACAGTCTTCGATAACTCCGCGAAGATCGCCGTGGAAAGTTTCGGGGAGGCCAAACCGGATATTGTCTTCTACAGACGCATTCAGAATAAACGCTTCTTGTGGAACATAACCAATGCGAGGCCGGAGATCAGGCTGAACATTGGTGTACTGCAAGCTGCCTTCGTCACACTCCTGGATGCCGGCCAGGAGTCGAAGAAGAACACTTTTACCGGAGCCCACACTGCCCACGATGGCAACGGAACTGCCAGGCGGGATGGTACAGGTTATGTTGCTGAGTGACGGGAAGTGGCGGTCAGAATACCGGACCGTAACATTGTTTAGCGATATGCCTACGGGATGTGAAGGGGCTGACAGTTCACGCTCATCGGCTGGTCGTGTAGCCGCGGAAAAGAATGCGTGAAGGCGGCCGGTAGCAACTCTGGCATGCTGTACAGATGCCAGTAGCTGACTGATAGAACCAAAGGGGTCTTCCAACAGCGCAAATAAAGCCAGACTGGCAAAAACGGTGCTAACAGTGAGTTGGCCGCCAAGTAGCACAAAGGTTGCAAGGCCGGTGAATGCCACCAGCGTAGTAACACTCACCAGCAGGGCAGTGCTCATTGCATCGGTATTAACAATTTGAAGTCGCTTGCGAACTTCACTCTTCCTGATGCTGCTGACCTCGGAATGTACGCTGTTCTCCCATCCCTGGTACTTGATTACCCGAATTCCCTGAAGAAGCTGAGCCATCAGGGTTACACGGGCATCACGGTGTTCCATAAGTTTATGATCAAGTTTTCGGTACCGGCGCGCAGCCAGGGCACTAAGAGGTGTAAGAATCAGCATGGCGGCAATACTTGCCAGTGTTGCCGGGCCAAGGAACGTCCAGAGTAACGCCGTGGCACCCGCTATACGGATGACGATGCCCATGGCATCCGGAAGGAAGAATGCACATTCCGCAATGGCGTCGGTGTCGCTCGACAGGTGGTTAACCAAGTCGCCTGTCTGCATGCCGTTTCGAGCACGATTCTGCAAGCGCAGGGCATGCAACACCACACGTTTATTAATGCCGTTTGTTAGAGCAGCAGTAGAGCTTAATGCATGGTAGTAAAATTGCTGAGCAAATAAACCGCTTGTGACGCCGGTTAAGCCAAGGCAAATGGCAATGGTAATCGTGGCTTCCGGATGGAGGGCAACGTTGGGGAGCAAGCGTAGCAGTTCGGCAAGCAGAAGCGGGCTTACCAGCAGCGCTGTTAAAAGCAGCAGATTAAAAATCAGTGAGTTGCGTGCGGCCGACCCCGTGGCAGCGTATGCCGAGAGGATAAATCTTCCAAAGTGCTCTGTGTTCAGGTGCTCAAACCGCGCTGACGTGGTGTCTGGATGGAATCCCCAGGGAGCCTCGGGCGCGTCATCGGGTGTAAGTGAACGTACCCTGCCAATACGGATAATTGGCCAGGCATCAGTAAATAGCAGCCTCCGCAATAACCATCGCAATTTCATCATTGGTGTAGGGGGCTTGGGTTTTCCGTCACCGTTTGAGAATTGGTTACTATGTACACCGGATAATGCATTTTTGTAGCTGAAGTAATTACTACCGATTAAACTGAAAAACAAAAGAGGAACAGAATGACGAACACAAAACTCATAATGTCAGTATGGACTGTCATGTTTATGCTGACGGGGTCTGTGCTCTACGCACAGCAAAGTCACGAAGAGCTGGCCATTGTACAAAATCTCTTTGGCATGAATAAGCGAAGTCTGTACGAAAAAACCATGACGTTGTCAGCAGCCGATTCAGTTGGTTTTTGGCCGTTGTACGATACGTACGAATCCAAGCGTACCAAGGCCGTAAAAAACACCATCGACGCAACCAAGAAATTTATCAGCGTGTATCCAAACACTACTCATGAGCAGATAAATGATATGATCATGGATATTAGCGATGCGAATGATGATCTGCGTGACCTGATTCTGGATTACTACTCCGATATCCGCAAGACAACGTCGGCGCAGACGGCTGCCATGTTCTATCAGATTGAATCGTACATACTAAACGCACTGGAACTTGAGATTAACAACTCACTTCCATTCCTTCAGAGTTATTCATTAAGCCTGCAAAAGCGGAAGTAGAATTAAAGACGTGATGTCATTACGTTGCTCCTGCCTTACTGGGTTGGTTCGGAATGAAGAGTTGCTGCTTCAGTCCAAATCGTTTTACAACGTTTTTCTTTAAGTACTGGCAAGCGTCCTCAACCGAGTCGGTTATTAAGAACCGATCCATATCGGCAGGACTTATTGTGCCCTCATCAATAAACCTGCTCCATGATGCGATAAGTTCGGAATAGTATTCCTTGCCCATTAACACCACAGGGAAGTTGCGAATTTTATTGGTTTGCATCAAGGTTAGCGCTTCGAACAGCTCATCGAGTGTGCCAAAGCCCCCTGGCATAACAACAAAGCCGAGTGAGTACTTTATCAGCATGAATTTGCGGACAAAAAAGTAGTCGAACTCGATCATCAGATCAAGGTATGGATTGGGGTGCTGCTCATGAGGAAGTACGATATTACAGCCAATGCTGGTGCCGCCGGCTTCGCGTGCTCCGCGATTGGCAGCTTCCATGATACCGGGACCGCCACCGGTGAGAACAGTAAATCCCATATCCGCCAAAGCAGCACCGGTTTCGCGGGCAAGCTGGTAATATTTGTGATCTTCCTTAAATCGTGCGGATCCGAATACAGTAATGCAAGGGCCTACAAAGTGGAGCTTTCGGAATCCCCGAACGAACTCCCAGGCCGAGCGCAGCACAAAACCAAATTCCTTTAGCCGACCATGCGGTCCCTCCAGAAACTCACGCTCTGACCTGTTGCCAAGGCCGTTGTTTTGAAAAAATTTGTCTTGTCCGTTTGATAGTTCCATAACGATACTAAAATGTATTAACGATATACGATAAACGGCGTACACGCCACGATACGACCGTCTGCCTCAGCAGTAAGAGTGTACATTCCATTTGCCAACAACAACGTATTCCAGCTGAAAACACAATCAAGTCCAATGGGCTGGGTTGCGTGAAAAACCGTGTGAAGAATTCTGCCGTGAATGTCACGGACAGTAACAGTAACATTGCGTTTATCAGAGATTGCCGATAACGAAATTACCGCAACATCCGAAGCAGGATTGGGTCTGATCGTTAATCGGCTTGCCTGGTATTCAGCATTGCTGACTGAGGTTATTGATGGCTCTACAAAATTAAAGCCTGCCACCTTATAGATTGATCCGCCAAAGTCACTAACCCACATGTTGCCGTCGCGTTCGTCGTATTCTATGCCGCGTCCGTTAATCAGATAACTGTTGGTTGTGAGCAGTAACCGGTCTGACTCCACGGTGATTGACTGACTGCTGGCGAGAACGGCGGAACAATTGGTAAGCTGTTCATTTTCGGCTGAAAAATCAGTGCATACCTGTAGCAGGTTTCCGTTGTTATCATGGGCCAGACCTCTGGGACCGTACCGAGACCTGCATGGGTTGGAAACGTGGTCAATCGTTTGTCCGTCTGTGTCCATAATATAAACATTTTGATCACCATCGCGCTCCAGAGCAATGAGCTTCCCATCGATATATTCCAGGCCTGTAGGGTAGCGGAGCGCTGCCGACATGAACCACTTCACCAGGGTGCCGTTTGTGTCAACGGCAATAACCTGAGCCCCGTAGCCGGAGGTGTTGGAGAGCATGTGCAGGTAGATGATTCCGTTTTCGCGATCAACGGTGAGGTCAGTAAACAGCGAATCGCCAACAGACTTTGGAAGTCTTACTTCCTTCAGCACGCTAAGTGTGTTGCGGTCGAGCTTGTACAGGTATGGCGTATAGAAACTGGTGCTCCATAGCCCGTCCTTACCGTCCCAAGCCAGCCCGTACGGCGTCCACGGAACCATGGTTTGCTGTACGATACCACCCTTGGAAATCGGAACTATGGTAAACGATCGGCTGATACGCTGCTGGTTGGGGTTGGATTGCGATGTAACCCGGATACGCGCCACAATGGTTGGCCAGTTGGGGATCTGCCAGCGGTAGGCAGTGCCTGAAACGCCATCTGCAAGGGGTTTCCAGGTTTTGCCGTCATCAAGGCTGTATTCAAGGTTTACCGGTGATGCAAAGCCAACCCACGATATGGTGGTATGCAGTGTGCCGGTAAAGACTTCAGCGCCCGCCGGAGCCGTAATTGCTGGCTCAGAGGGGGCAACCGAAAGGAGTGGTGTTTCCCAGGCGCTCCTTCCGTGGGTAACACAGCGCAGGTAGCCAAATTCATAATTAAGCTTAATACCGGTAACAACGGTGCGGGGCAGCCCCTTCCCATAGGGCATCCAATGGATGCCGCCGTCGAATGTGGCAAAAACGCCAATGTCGGTGGCAATAAACAGGATATTCTCGTCTTCGGGGTGAACTGCCAGACCGTTGACGGGAATGTCTGGCATGTTTCCCCAGGCCGATGTCCAGGTTTCACCAAGGTTTGTTGTTTTCCATACGTTGGGAGCACCGTACTGACCGTAGGTAATCCATGCCGTAGCGCCATCCTTACGCGAACATTGTATCGAGGAAATGAATCTGTTGGTCAGGTTCATTTGTTTTATCGGTTGCCACGACTCACCGTCGTTTGTAGAAAGCCACAGGTCACCTGCCGAGGTTCCGGCCCACTGCTGACCATACTCAACGGGCGAGAAGGCAAGGGCCGAGATTTCGTTTCTGAAGTAGGGGCTTGACGGATACCACAGGTCGCCGCCGTCAAATGAGCGGTAAACCCGTGTACGACCATGCATCAGGTCAAACCCATCGAGCGGGTTAACCACCAGAGGTGCCGTCCACAATGCTGATTCGGATTGGTCAATTCCGCTTACGATAAGTCGGCCTTTCTTAGTTTTAAAGTCAATCCGGAATGGTGCACCGTTTGGGTTGTTGCCATAAAGAATATCGGGGTCATCGTGATTGATGGCAGTAACCATGCCGTCGCCACCCCACAGACTATCCCATTCCATGCTTCCAAAGGTACCCAGAGTTCCGTTGTCCTGCGTACCGCCAAACGATCGTTCGGTACGGGTAGGGTCATTATCAAAGTCATAAAATTGTGTAATACTCAAGCCGTTATTAATCACAAACCAAGAATTGCCGTTGTCGGTGCTTTTTACCATCCCGCCGTCGTTGCCAGCGTAAATCAGCTTACTTCCGGGTGGTCCGAAGGCCAGGCAGTGCTGGTCTACGTGTACGGGATTCTGTCCGTTGCCGTCGGCATACCCGTTGGTAAGGTTAATCCAGGTGGTCCCCCCGTTTGTGGTGCCGTAAATATCAATGCCACCGGCAAAACACACATCGGGGTTGGTAGGAGAGATGCTGATATAGTTGTCGTAGAAGCCCTGACTAGCCTCGGGGTTGCAACTGCCCGCAAAAAAGCATCCAACGCCATCGTTATACTGCGCAGTCCACGTAAGCCCCTTATCAGTACTTTTTGCGATCACCGCCAGCTTGTTAATTTCCATAAGGACGTAAAGAACGTTAGGGTCGGAAGCGCTTTGTTTAATCGAGGTTCTGCCAATGGAACCATACAGACCTGTCATCCTGGGCTGCCAGGTTGTGCCACCGTCCGACGTGTACAGGATGCCCTTATCACGCACCCCCACAAACCATTCATTTTCGTCCAGCGGGTTAATAGTCATGTCGTACACCGACTCATTCAGGATCTTCGTCCATGTTTCGCCTTCATCGGTGCTTTTATACACGCCGGCATTTGTGTTCATGCATCCGGCCATCAGGAGTTTTGGGTTGCGTGGGTGTGAGTAAATACGCGAGACCGAGCCCACGTGTGTCAGGCCAATCGATGTCCAGGTTTGTCCGGCATCGGTGGACCGCAGTACACCCGCACCCAGGAAGGTATTGGCATTGGTGACCGATTCACCGGTACCGGCATAGATAATATCGGGGTTGTTTGGGTGAAACCACAGTGAACCCATTGCAGTTGCGTTGGCATCATCGGTAAGGGGTTCCCAGGTAGCACCTGCATTGGTGGTTTTCCAGACCCCTCCTGCGGCTGCACCGATATACACCGTGTTTGCGTCAGTAGGGTGTACGATAATATCCTTCACCCGTCCGGCAGTACTGTACGGACCAATAGATTTCCACTCCGGCTGATCAGCAAGTACGTTGTCGATGCTCTTGCTGATCTCCATCCTGCGTGCAGTTGTGATAGCGTGTACTCTGATATCTTCCGGCAGTACTGCTCCGGCGGGTACTCTGCGAGATTTGAAGGCCTCGAACTTTTTATGGATTGTACCACTCTCATCGTCTGGACGCAGTTGGGCCGGCACCGTTTGAGCCAAAGCACAGCACAGTGTCAGCAGAATAACCAGTTGTTTCATATACTTGTTCTCCATCAATCATGCAAAATACCCTAACTTTCCGTAGTCCGTGTGTGATGAGCATGCGTTCTACTATCTGAACAAAATGACGCAGCACGTACAGACAATGTTTTCGGCAATAGCCAGACGGTATGACGCGGCAAACTCGGTTTTGTCACTCGGCATCCACCACCGGTGGCGTCGGCAGACAGTGCATCTATCACAGGTACGCCCAGGCATGGAGGTCCTGGATTGCGCTACCGGTACGGGAGACCTGGCTTTTGCGTACAAGGCGGCCGTGGGGAGTACCGGTGTGGTTACCGGGACCGATCTTAATGCCGACATGCTGGCGGTTGCCATTCATAAGTCGGCCCAGCGTGGAACAAAGGTTCAGTTTTTACAGGCCGACGCACAACATCTGCCGTTTCCCTCCAACCGGTTCGATGTTACCAGTATTGCATTTGGTATTCGCAATGTTGACGATCCGGTACAGGCGTTGCGCGAAATGCTTCGGGTTACCAGACCGGACGGCAGAGTCGTGGTCCTCGAGTTTGGTCAGCCACGTGGTATTTGGGGAAGCATCTACCGGATGTACAGCCGGGTCATCGTGCCTACTATTGGCAAACTGATCACCGGGTATAAAGCCCCTTACCAATACTTGCCGGCTACCGCATCGGTGTTTCCCGCGGGCACCGCCTTTTTGGAGCTGATGAATAAGGCAGGGGGCTTTGGCAGCTGTACCATGAAACCGCTAAATGGTGGCATAGCGTACGTGTACGTTGGAGTGAAGAAGGACTTGTGATCGGGGGCATGGGCAACATTACTACGGTCCGAGACGGTAGTGATGGGTTGGTGCGCGTAAGCTGTACCCTGAGAATCATGCCGATAGTAAAGTAGGAGAGGTGCTGGCTGCAGTGATCATGCATGCAGGTATCACGGCAATGTGCTACCGCAATACTTTTCATTTTTAATACTTTTTTAGAAAAACATTTGACTTATATACGGGGGGGGTATATTAGTGGCAGGGACGTCCTTACTTCATTTTGATCAATAATGGTGTAGGAGGATGTATGAAACCTCTGGTTTTCTTCACTGCGGCTTTTGCAGTAGGAGTGGTGTTTTTTGCAACTGCACGCCCAGCCTTTGTGCCGTGCGACGCGAATTATAGAATAGACAGGCATGATGCAACACCGGCGAGTGAGACCGGGCACTGGACGGAAGTAGGAGTATATGAAGGTGGCCAATGGGGGCAAGGGCAATGCCAGCCATCATCTAAAAATGAATGTCATCTTTGGGATTGGGTCACGTGGTGGGAAGGACTGGCTTCTCCGCCCGTTCCCGGACCTGGCTTTACGCCCGTAGAGTACGGATCCGCCATATTTCCTGTAGGATACAATCCGGGCACTGGGGTGTACTACTATTAATTCTCACCTCTCAAATGGTAATTATCGTCCGTGGGGTCTTGCAGTAAGGCCCCACGGATGGAGTTTGTTGCTGTTTGTAGCAATATGTATTTGGTTTACCGGATGCAACAACAAACAGACTGATGCAAATAGTGATCGGAAAGCAGGTGTTTATCTTGAAACCGGAAGTGACAGCGGCTATATACCCGGAGCGGAAAATACATTTACGGTTGTACTTCCCGAACAAGCAAAAAAGAATTATTCGACACTTCTACTTCTTGTGACTCGGCCTTCGTTGTTGCCGAATACTTCAATAGCAGTACAATTAGAACCTCAAGAATCTGTTAGCCGGAAGGTGCAGGTTACACTACCCGGGAATGCCATTAGCGTTATTGCCACGGTAATTCTTAACTGGGAATACAGTCCTGACATGGTACTGTACTGCAAGCCATCAACCAAGAATAAAACAGCGTCTGAACTGTATGAGATTCTACACAGCGAACAGCCGGAATCGTTGCTCGACAAAATAACGTCAAACGATGACAGGTCGGTTACAGCGGTGCTGAATCTATTATATCTGATGGCGAAGGAAGAGTCAATACGAACTCCTGATCATGTTGAGTACGTTGATAGTTTAATCAGACAGACTCTAAAAGGTGATGAAGGTTTGCTGCTGCATTTAACATTAACACTGCTAACCGATCAACCACAATTTGATTCGCTCTTAGCAACCCTCACGACCATGCCGACTGGGGGCGCCGCATTAAGTAATGCGGCCTATTCTTCGTTGCTCATCCACTCTTTGAAGAAAGAGCATCTAAAAAGCAAGCGTGATAAAATACTATCATTTGTTGCAGGGATCATGGCCAAACTACCGGAAAGTAGTTTTTCTAATGACTGTATATACTTGTTTAGAAATCGCATTGTTGGGAAAGATTATGATTCCCTGGTAATGAATATTGCACAACAAAGCAAAACCATGCCGGCAATGAATTTACTTGTAAGGATCACTGACGCCGGCAAGAGCAGTTATTCGCCTGCTTCATTACTCCGGGCTGCAGACTTTGTGGAAGGTGTTACCGACAGTGTAATTGCAATACGGAAAAAGAAGCCAGGCCCGAGTAATCATTATGAGAAAATTCTCTGGCTAAGCCGACAGCTAACTGCCTTTTTCGAAACAAGATTATTGTTCCATACCAGGCCTGATAATTCATATCTACATCCTTCCTTTGTCATGATGCCCACCTTCAGTCGTTCTGACAATTCAACCACTGGCCTGGCAATGCTTGTGGGCAAACAGATGGATGAGCGAGGTGATACGATTAACTCAAGTCCATTTTATGCATTAAACTACAGGTACCTGCCGTCTGATTCATTAGGTATTAAAGTCTTAGACCGTCGCTTTCCGCCGCGTCCAAGCCCCTTACAGCTTGATTCGCTGATTGGTGTGTTGGAGGCCCGAGGCCTGCTTGGTGGTGAAAGCATACACGATATTCCGGCGTCAATTCTCGGACAGCGAACCACTACGTCGAAGCCCTCGGCCATAGTGTTCGTGTCCAGCACATGCTCCGCATGCGGAACAGAGCTCAAGTACCTGGCCGGCTTACGACAGCAGGGAATCATTGCCGACATTCTGGTAATAATGGTAGGCAAGTGGAGCGGAAATCAGAAAGACGTGTATCTGAAGAACAAGAACATCATCTGTGTGCAGGATCCGCCACCTGATTTTGTCGATAAACTGCTAATAGCCTCTGTGCCCACTACCCTCATACTGAGGCCTAATGGTACAATATTCCTTCGGTTTGACGGAATGCCACGGGAAGAAAGACTCAAAGAGGCACTGATTGCTGCAAGTAAATAATAATATTGTCGAAATCAATGAATACTTCTTCTAACTCCGTATCACCCTGTGCGTAATAGCATAGCCGGTGAATGTCCGTGTGTAGATGTAGTACATGTCAGGTGCGTAAGGGACTAGGGTTTAACCACTCAAATCTTTCAGAAGAGATGTTATTCTTTAAGATGGCACGTTGGTGCCTCGTCCGGAGGACAACTAATTTATAATCGAATCAAGGTGGCAGCAATATCGTCACGTAGTTTAGAAGACACTTTTACTTCGTCAGCAAAGTACTTCCATTGGTTTACCGTATCACTGATTTCATCAATGGCTTCAGCAGCTTTTTTGTATTTAATGGTTTTGCCTATTGTCAGAAGGTCGTCCCTGGTAATATTGGTTCGTTTGCCATTAATGCTCAAAGCATGCTGGCTTACCCATTGATGGTTGGGGTTATAGGCGTGGCAGACATCGTATGCCGGAGCCAGTTCCCATATTCCGTCTATTTTCATCCGGAAGGCGAAGTTCTTTGTATGATCATCGCAGTTGCGTGCCATGACATTGAACACCATTCTGCGAAACATCTGTTCTGCAGTCGGATACGGCAGTTTGAGTTCCCGCATGGTTTGAAACAACTGCTCGTAACTAAAACTGTTTACAAGATTGTAATCAAAGTGTTTCATGGCACAAAACGTCTGAATGTGGTGTCTGCCGGAGCCTCCTTCCCTGTCGAAACGTTTGGTCAAAAAATGCGCCCTGCCGTTTTCTTCCAATAATCTGGAAGGCATCATATCGATGCCGCACGCCAGGGCCATGTTGTAGTAGGCCATCTCCACCCGACCGTAACCCTTGCTTGCTCCAAGCTGTACATCACTTACTCCATCCAGTTTTATCAGCCAGTGCTCAAAGCCTTTGGGTGCGCCGGTTTGGCCTGACCTTACTTCGCTGGAATGTTCATTGTAAGCGATTACAGCCTTGGGGCGAGCGCCGCCTGCAGAGGTGCCAATTTTCAGTATGTCAAGAATTGCCTTTTCTTCCTCTGTTCGCAGATTGGTTACAAAAGCCTCTTTTTTCGTAAGCATTTTTCTGGTTATGTCCACCAGACTATCAATCTCAACTGAAAACGCTCTTTTGCTTTCCTTTAGTGTTGTTGGTTCAAATTCGAGTGCGCCCATTCCCCGTGAGCCAATGAAACACAGTGTTTCAACCGGATTCATACTGTCCGGCGGACGTCCTTGCCCGGCCAACCACAGATTGATGAGTTCTGTACCATACCGGTCGGGTAGCACATCAGCCAGTAAGCCCGGCAAACCCTTGAATGTATCAAGGTCAGGATCCGGCTTTTTACGTAAGGATGGAAAGTTATAACTACTTTTACTTCTATTGACAGGCATTAGCAAGGGAGCCAAATCCCAGCCTTTAGTCTTGAATTTGGAATCAAATTCAAATGTGGCATAGCCCGTAGTATCATCCCATGCGACCGCACCTGCCAGTTCGCCCCATATTTTTACAAAGGCCGTAGTCATTATTGCCCAAGCCGGCTTTTAGAGTCAGGTGTTTTTGCAATTCTTGCTCTTCTGCGTCTTTTCATTTCGGCTTTGGCCAGAGCCAGCGGACTGATCCCGCGTTGCACTTCAAAGGCATCCATTATTTGTAGCTGGTTCAGCACCCTGAGCACCTGGATAAGCGTGGCAAGGGTTACAGTTTCACCTCGTTCCAATAAACTAAGTGTGGACCTGCTGATGCCTGCAGCACGTGAAAGCACATCCTGTGTTTTGTTCTGCTCCAGCCGGTGGTGCTTGACAAATTCCCCGATGTGAACCGCCAGTGCATGGTCGCTCATAGAATACCAATTCTTGTATGCTTTATCATTCATAAAACGCAAATACAATGGTTATTGGTTTATATTTCATGCAAAAATAGCAATATTATCCGAATATCAATTAAGAATCAGAACAAGGCGGTTAGTGTGAATGATAAATCAGTCAAAAAGTGACTATTAAAGCTGTAATGACTAAAAAATCATTCGTATTATCAGTTATCTGGATTTTAAAATTCCTAATTTTCTTTGAGAGTTGCCTCGAAATACCATTATCCTGAATTCATCTCGCAATTGGGTTGTTTTCAGTAAAGCCCCTTCTTCCGAATGGATGATTTGCGGAACATGGTCACTGGTTGATACTGAAGTTGACGAACATTTCGGTTATAAGCCGATGCACAAGTCTGAGCACGGGGGGGGTAGGTAAAACTGCTTCTGGTTTTTTAGTTATTGGTTTAAAATAATGTTTGGTGAGTTATATACTCAAGTGAATTCAAGCTGTAACTGATATCGCAACCTAGTGCTTGCTGCTATGAAGAATTTTGCCCCGAGTATCGAATCGAATCATTCCAAACGGTTAAGTCTGTCGCGTATAATTGACTTGTACTGCTCTTTAAAATCATCAATCAGGAAGCTCTCATCAATTATAGTAAGCCATTTTGGAAGCGCTTTTTGCATCTTGTTAAAAATATTGGATTGTTGCTTAGCGGAGATATCAAATTTATCCATTACTATGATAAAATCACGCTTATTTAGCTTTTTCTTCCGACCATTTAACGTTAGTGCCATTTCCTCGGCATCGGCGGGATTAACCAGGAGAGTGTTAACCAGATCATAAGCCGGTGATAAGATCATACCGATTCCGGGCTGTTCTAATAATGAAAAGTTCTTTAAATGCATATCGGCATTGCCGCTAATGAATGAGAATAGTATCAGTTCCAAAAAATTAACAATATCCAGACCGGGAGTGGACGAGTACCTCAGGATAGCTTGTCCTATTTGCTCATAGCTGCCGTGGTATTTGTCCTCCGTAAGCCGTTCTGTAAGCTGGCACATATCCTCCATAGCCAGTTTCTTCTTTGAGGTTCGGTCCACACGCTTGGTGATATAGGCAAGGTTACCGGATTGCAAACGAATGAGGCTATGGGGAACCGTCTTTATTTTGGCTGCGTCAGCAAGGTGCATGGTAAGATCTTCTACCTCCGGTAATTGTGGATAGAAGGCTGTTGGCGGTTTTAGTATGTAGCCTCCCCACAGCCCCATAACGGTAAATCTTTGTCCGGTATCTTTTTTATTTCCCGTAATGTGTAGTGACAGTTTGGCTTGTACACCTGTTATTGCAGTCTGACTTTGTATCACCATTCTCGCCAGCGGTTCCAGGTCGTTTTCTGAATTAGGCAGTTCCGGCGGTGCTGTCTGACCAAATATTTTTTTCGAGCAGGCAGCATGAAAGTCTCGCTCATGATTTTGCAATTCTTTATAGCAGTATAAGCAGTTCATTGGTCCAGTACTTAAGCGGAACACACCATAAAAGCAGGGAAAATGTAACTTCCTTTTTTGAGGAACACCCTAGTATTATTTTTTAAATCATTGGTTTTCGACATCCAGTTTCTGACTGCATGATTTTTGCGTGTCATTCCTCGGCTTTGATTTCTTCAACACTTACGGTACCGATACAATCTTTGCAGCAGGCCAGTAACAAGCCCATCCGGTCTCTCGGATTGAGTTTCCAGTTTTTTTCGGCTATATCCAGCAGCCATCCCTCGGGAATCAGGCCATCAAAAAACGGAAATAAGGTTTTAGAGATAAAAGAGGTTTCTTTTACTGGCAACGTAAGGCTCACAGGACGGGCATTTGGCTGCGATGCATAGTCACTGTCATACACAAAACTGTAACCATGCTCATCCTGCGTGAGCCAGCCGGCCAATTTGTCTTCTATTTTTATCGCAGCTTTACGCATCGTAACCTGTAGTTGAGTCGTTTAAAATTCGGTACAAGCTAATCAGAGCTTAGGGCCAGCCATTTGTGGTACCGCACCGACTTGGTAACCGAACAGCTTCAGAACCTGATTTACTTTATCTATCCGCAGACTTTCTTTGCCCTGCTCCAATTCACGAATGAAGCGTAAGCCTACACCAGCTTTCTCTGCTAACTCAGGCTGGGTAAGTTTTACAGATTTTCTTTTTGTCTTAACAAAGCTTGCAAGATTCATTTTATACCCTTTTGGGTACAAATATAGTAATTTATTGTGAATCTATACCTTTTGGGGTGCAATTATACAAGTATAAATACAGATAACACCCTAACGGGTATAGCAATGAGTGAAATTCTAATAAATATACCCTATAGGGTATATTTATTGGGTATGTCAATAATGACAACTAAGCCAGCAATTTTCAACGGTGCCGTGTACTAACAGTAGTGCTTGAGCTGTTCTGCTGAAGTCAGCTCAGGCCGAAACCTGATAATATAAGTTACTGCCTATGGCTGCAGACTACATTTTGAAGAACTCACGGTCTGTATGCTTGATGACAGCTTCTGATTTAATAAAACAGTCATAAGATTAGCTGTTGTTACGGTCTATCCGTAAGGCTCAACTGTACCTCCTAAAAAATATTATACTTTTTGAAAAAAACACTTGACTTATATACGGGGGGGGGTATATTAGTGGCAGGGACGTCCTTACTTCATTTTGTTTAATCAATAATGGTGTAAGAGGATTTATGAAACCTCTGGTTTTCGTCACTGCGGCTTTTGCAGTAGGAGTGGTGTTTTTTGCAACTGCACGCCCAGCCTTTGTGCCGGCAGGTGCATACTTCAGAATTGACAGACATAATGCGACACCAGCGCAGCATACGGGAGAATGGATCGAGATGTCATATCTCCCTGGACAAGATGGTGATTGGGGGCAAGGGCAATGCCAGCCATCATCTAAAAATGAATGTCATCTTTGGGATTGGGTCACGTGGTGGAATTTAGGCGCCGCACCGCCGGCTCCCGGCTCTGGCTTCACTCCTGTAGAGTATGGCTCAGCTTTGTTTCCTGCAGGATACAATCCTAGTACCGGGGAGTACTACTATTAATTCTCAACCCCAAAATGGAACATATCGCCCGTGGAGACCTCAGAAAGGGCTCCACGGGCGGAGTTTGTTGCTGCTTGCAGCAATATGTATTTGGTTTACCGGATGCTACAACTGGTTTACCGGATGCAACAACAAACAGACTGATGCAAATAGTGATCGGAAAGCAGGTGTTTATCTTGAAACCGGTAGTGACAGCGGCTATATACCCGGAGCAGTAAATTCATTTATTGTCGTACTACCCGAAGAAGAACGAAAGTATAATTCAACTCTTATTCTGGAAGTAACTCGGCCATCATTACTGTCCGATACTGTAATAGCAGTGCAATTAGAACCTCAAGAATCTGCTAGCCGGAAGGTGCAGGTTACAATACCCGGGAATGCCACTAGCGTTATTGCTAGGGTAAATCTTAACTGGGAATACAGCCCTGACATGGTATTGCACAGCAAGCCGTCAACTACGTATAAAGCGGTGTATGATCTGTATGAGAGTATATACAGCAAATGGCCGGAATCGTTGCTCGAAAAAATAACGTCAAACGACGACAGATCAGTTACCGCCACACTGAAGCTTTTATTCCTGATGACGAAGGAGGAGTCTATACGAACTCCTGAGCATATTGAATATGTTGACAGTCTAATCAGACAGAATTTAATAGGTGATGAAGGACTGCTACTCCACCTAACATTAACGCTGTTAACCAACCGACCTCAGTTTGATTCACTTGCAGAAATGCTAACATCAACTCAAACCGGATCGTCAGCTTTGGACAACTGGAGATTTACTGAGCTCCTGATGAATTCAATTATGTCTAATCACCTGAAAAACAAGCGCGATGAAGTACTGTTATTTGTTACAGAAATCATGGCAAAATATCCGGGGAGTACTTTTACAAATAATTATACCTATGTGTTTAGAGATCATTTAATTGGTAAGGATTATGATAATCTGGTGAATACTCTGATAAGCCGGGGGAAAACAATGCCGGCGATGAAGTTACTTGTACACATAACCGGTATTGATATGAGCCTTTATTCTCCCGGGTCTTTGCAGCGTGCTTCAAACTTTGTGAAAGGCATTACCGACAGTATAATAGCATTGCAAAAAAGATATCCTGGTCCCAAAACATCGTTTGAACATGGTCTGTGGTTACAACGTCAGGTAACTGCATATCGCGAAATAAACTTACTATATCATAATACGTCAGATAATTCATATCCACATCCTGCTCTGGCTATGATGCCAACTCTTAGACGCTCGGATACAAGGGTTGCCGGGCTGGCTTCATTGGTGGCAGGATTGATGGATAAGCGTGGTGATACCGTTAACTCAAGTCCATTTTATGCTATAGCCTACAGGTACATGCCACTTGATACTGTAGCCACGAAGATTCTTGACCAGAGGTTTCCGCCTCGCTTAAGCCCCTTACAGCTTGATTCGCTGATTGGTGTGTTGGAGGCCCGAGGCCTGCTTGGTGGTGAAAGCATACACGATATCCCGGCATCCATTCTCAGACAGCGAACCACTACGTCGAAGCCCTCGGCCATAGTGTTCGTGTCCAGCACATGCTCCGCATGCGGAACAGAGCTCAAGTACCTGGCAGGTTTACGACAGCAGGGAATCATTGCCGACATTCTGGTAATAATGGTAGGCAAGTGGAGCGGAAATCAGAAAGACACGTATCTGAAAAACAAAAACATCATCTGTGTCCCTTTACAAGAGACGCCAACCGATTTTGTAGATAAACTAATGGTGAACGCCGTTCCCACAACACTCGTGCTGAAGCCCAACGGCTCTGTGTTTATACGGTTTGACGGAATGCCGCCGAAAGAAAAACTTAAAGAAGCATTGATTGCTGCGACCCGGTGATACATGATTGTTGGGTGGCGGAACGATCGTTGTTTCACTCATCAATAGCTTGCTACTGTATTTTTGACAATGCTTATCACCACACATACCGATCTCGCACGGGAGATCGCACGGGTAAGTCAGTTGCACGGAGAATTCTTGCTGCGCAGCGGACAAATCAGCAACGTCTATTTTGACAAGTACCAGTTCGAAAGTGATCCGGTGCTCCTGGCATCAGTTGCACGGATGGCAAAGCCCCTTATCCCCGAGGGAACGCAGATACTGGCGGGACTTGAACTTGGTGGTGTGGCGCTGGCTGTTGCACTTTCGCTGGAGTCGGGCTTGCCCACGGCACTTGTACGCAAGAAGGCTAAGGAGTACGGGACACGGCGTCTTTCCGAAGGTGCAGACGTTAGTGGAAAGAACGTGCTGATTGTAGAAGATGTTATCACCTCGGGCGGACAAGTTCTGCTGAGCGGCGCTGATTTGCGTTCACTTGGCGCAACCGTGTCGCACGTGTTGTGTGCGATCGACAGAGAGCAGGGGGGACGCGAAGCACTTGCTAACGAAGGTTATCAACTGACAAGCTTATTTACACGGTCACAACTCGAAGCAGCATGAACCGAACTGAGGGAAGGGGGCTTGGGCAATGAAAATCGTATCGTGGAATATTAACGGCATTCGAGCCGTCTTAAAGAAAGGGTTTTTAGAGTGGTTGGAGCGGGATAAGCCGGATATTGTTTGCTTGCAGGAAATAAAGGCTGACTTCGATACCATACCTCAGCAGTTGCTTGAAATGGAGGGCTACCACACGTTCTGGCACCCGTGCGAACGTAAAAAGGGATATAGTGGCGTTGGCATCTTATCACGGATACAACCCGATAATGTAAACACCAAGATCGGTGTGGAGGAAATTGACAACGAAGGCAGAATACTTGAACTTGACTACGGTGCGTTTATTCTGTACGGAGTGTATTTCCCCAATGGCAGTCGAGGTAACATGCGCGTACCCTATAAGCTCGAATTTTATGATCACTTATTTGAGCGATGCAGGAAGCAGAGAGCCGCAGGCAAGCGTATCATTGTGTGCGGAGACTACAACACCGCCCATAAACCAATTGATCTGGCACGTCCAAAGGAAAACGAAAAAACCACCGGATTCCTTCCTGAGGAACGCGTGAAGCTCGATGATCTCGTTGCCGACGGATGGTTGGACACCTTCCGCGAGTTTTATCCCGATGCCACCGATGAGTACACATACTGGGACCAGATCACCAGAGCCCGTGAGCGCAACGTTGGCTGGCGAATAGACTATCACTGGATCACCTCCAACCTCAGACCATCACTAAAAAACGCATATATCTCTCAGGAAGTCATGGGCAGCGACCACTGTCCGGTGGGGATAATTGTGAATCCGTAGCACGGCCTCACCCCGACCGGTGGCTGCGTTTGTGGTCGCCCTGCTCGAAACATCATAACAAAACACACAACGGCAGGGGTGACCCCGCGTGGTCGCCCGAACGAAACAATAGTAAAATCGACACGAACCCGTAGGGCCAACCCCGCGTGGTTATCCCCCAATGCTGCATCAATACAATTTCGACAAAATATATTTTATTTAACGCGGTACTTGCTTTCATATAAACATTTGGTTATATTGTCGCTAAGAGTGTTTGTATTTATTCAATAGACATTGGGGAGATGCTATGAAACTACGCACTACGCACTACGCACTACGCACTACGCACTACGCACGCTACTAGCG
>Ga0226835_1000269_pt1 | contig 78287 bp, 71 predicted proteins | sample LAC_MetaG_1_FD_163627 | JGI IMG/M metagenome (GOLD analysis project Ga0226835, IMG submission 163627) | Anaerobic ammonium oxidizing microbial communities from anammox membrane bioreactor (MBR) in UC Berkley, California, United States -... | ecosystem: Engineered > Bioreactor > Anaerobic >... | reverse complement strand
CGCGCAAGAAGCGGCCCGCGCCGCCCGCAGCGCCGCGGATCACCAGAGCCACAGGCACGCAAGTCCGGGCCGCCCAAGCCGTTGCACGACGAGCAACCGCCACGTAGTTCACGGCGTTGGGTGGCACGGATCGTCGGGCATGGTGGCACGGATCGTCGGCGGCGGGGGGCGTTGTGTTCTCGGCGGATGAGAGGGGGCCTGGAAAGGCCCCCCCCCACAGAACAGGCCCCGCCCCCTCGATCCCCCTCCCCTTGATCCCCCCTTCGCGTTCTTCGCGCCCTTCGCGTTCCCCCCCGCGTCCTCCGCGTTCCTCTCCGCGCCCTCCGCGTTCTCCCCCGTCAGACCGAGACGCGCGAAGCGGCCTCGACCGCGTCGCGGAAGATCGTGAGGCCGGGCGTCGGGCCGCGGCGGGTTTCGGCGGTGAGGCGCGTCCAGTAGGGGTGGCGCGTCCAGTCGAGGGAGCGCTCGGGGTGTGGCATGAGGCCGAAGACCAGGCCGCTCGCGTCGCACACGCCCGCGATGCGCCCCTCCGAGCCGTTCACGTCCTCTGCGTAGCGAAGCGCGACCTGCCCGTTTCGCTCCAGTTCGGCGATGGTCTCCGGCGAGTCAGCGACCAGCCGCCCCTCACCGTGCGCGATCGGGAGCATCATGACGTCGTCCGCGCCGGCCGGCGCGCCCCGGGCCGCCATCGACCGCGTCCAGACGCAGACCGAGTTCGGCTCGGGCCGCACCCGCACCCACCGGTCGATGAAGCGGGCCGAGGCGTTGTCGCGCAGCGAGAGCCGCTGCGGCGCGTCGCGGTCCCACGGTTCGCCCCGCGCCGGCCCCGGCAGCAGCCCGCACTGCACCAGCGTCTGGAACCCGTTGCAGACGCCGATGATCGGCACGCCGCGCTCGACCGCCGCGCGGAACGCGGGGAAGAGCCGCTCGCGGACCTTCACGGCGAAGATGCGCCCCGAGGCCACGTCGTCGCCGTAACTGAACCCGCCCGGCAGCCCGATCAGGTCGAACCCTTCGATGCGCGACGGCTCCGCGACGAGCCTGTCAAGATGGACAAGAGACGGCTCCGCGCCGGCCAGCGCGAACGCGCGGCACATCTCGCCGTCGCAGTTCGTCCCCGCCGTCCGGATGACCAACGCACGCGCCATCGGGCAAGCATAGCCCGGCGCGAAACACCCGCCCGCCTATACTCAGGCCGCCCACACGACTCGCGGGGACCGCTCACCATGCCGAACGTGCATCCATTCCATGCGGTGCAGTACGCCCACGGCCGGGGCGACGCGAGCGCGTTCGTCTCCCCGCCCTACGACGTCCTCGACGCCGAGTCGAAGCGCGCCCTGCTCGCCCGCGAGCCGCGCAACGCCGTCGCCGTCGATCTGCCCCACACCCCCGCCAAGGAACTCGGCCCGCCCGCGGCCTACGCCGGCGCGGCCGACCTCTACCGCGCCTGGCTCGCCGACGGCACCCTCGCCCGGCGCGAGAGACCGGCCATGTTCGCCTACCGCCAGACCTTCGACTTCGCGGGCAAAGCCCACAAACGCAGCGGCATGGCCTGCACGGTCGAGGCCCTCCCCTTCGGCCCGCGCGACGGCGGCGGCATCCTCCCGCACGAGCAGACCTTTTCCGGCCCCAAGGAAGACCGCCTCGCCCTGATGAAGGCGACCGCCGCCCAACTCTCGCCCATCTTCGGCCTGCACGCCGACGAAGACGGCCGGGCCACGCGCCTGCTCGCCGCGGTGGCGTCCGCCCGCCCCGCCGACATGACCGCCCGCACGGGCGACGGCGTCCTGCACGAGGTCTGGACCATCGACGATGACGCCACCATGCGCGCTTACGCCGACGCCCTCGCGGGGGAGGACGTCTTCATCGCCGACGGGCACCACCGCTACAACACCGCCCTGAACTACCTCCGCTCCCTGGAGGAGCGAGGCGACGTCCCAGCCGACCATCCCGCACGCCGAGTGATGATCGTCCTCGTCGGCATGTCCGACCCGGGCCTCGTCATCGGGCCGACGCACCGCGTGCTCGGCGGGATGAAGGACTACACCATCGAGCGGTTCATCGAGGAGGCCGCCGGCCTGCTCGACGTGCGCGCCGTCGACAACAACCCGGCCGCCATCGAGGCCGAGATGAAGAAGGTCGCCGCCGAGGGCCACGAGAACGTCTTCGGCCTCATCGACTTCGCCACCGGCCTCTGCCACGCCGCCGTCCCCGCCATGCCCGACCCCCTCGAGGACCAGTTCCCCGACAAGCCCCGCGCCTGGCGCACCCTCGACGTCGCCATCGTGCAGCACCTGATCGTCGAGCAGATCTGCGAGCCGATGCTCAACGGCGGCAAGCCCGTCAAGTGGGCCTTCCCGCACTCCGTCGCCGAAGCGATGGACATCGGGCGCGGCGTCGAGACCGGCGCGGGCGGCGGCGCGGGCTTCGCGCAACTGGCGGTCATCGTCCGGCCCACGCCGCTGGACGCCGTGCGCGACGTGAGCCGCGCCAACGAACTCATGCCGCAGAAATCGACGTTCTTCTACCCGAAACTGGCGACCGGGCTGTTCATCAACCCCCTGTCGTAGCGGCCCGCTCGAGCCTCTGGAGCAGGTCGTCCGCGCCGACGACGCCCTCGATCCGCGTCACTTCCCGTCCGTCGCGCAGCATCACCAGCGCGGGCACCCCCCGGATGCTCAGCCGATCCCCGAGTTCCCTCGCGCGTGGATCGTTCGCGTTCGTGAGATCGGCCACCGCCGGGTGCGTTCGCTCGGCGATCCACGCCGCCACGCGGGAGTCCGCCAGCGCGCCGCGCTTGAACGACTGGCACGGCCCGCACCAGTCCGCCGTGGCGAAGACGAGCGCCGGCCGCCCGCTCTCCCGCGAGGCCTCGATCGCCTCCTCGACGCTCGCCGCCCCCGTGAACGGCGCGGGCATCGGCGCGGTCCCGCCCCGCAGGATGTGGAGCGTGACGAGAACCACCACGCCCGCCGAAACAAGCATCATCGCGGTCTGCCAGGGCTTGCGTTTCATCCGGTCGCTCCGTGCTACCACTCGCGGATATCCCCGATCAGCGGCTCCACGAGGTCTTTTACCGTCACGACGCCCAGAGGTCGCCCGCCCCGCTCCACGATCGCCAGCGGGGCTCCCTCGCCCCGCATCACGCTCAGGGCGTCCTGCACCGACATCCCCGGATCGAGCCGAAAAACGGGCGTCATCAGGTCCCGCACCGAAGCCCGCGGCCGCAGGAAGACGTCCATCTGCCGAAGCACCCCGACGACCCGCCCGCGCCCGTCCACCACCGGAAGACGGGTGTGCCGCACCTGCGCGAGCAAGGCGAGCACGCGCCCCCGCGGCCAGTCCGCGCCGATCGTGCGCACGCCGGTCCAGGCGACCATCTCATCGCCGACGCGCGCGGTGCGGAGCGCGAGGGCCCGGTCCAGCAGCGACGACTGCGATTCGCTCAGCACGCCGTGACCCGCCCCCTCCATCAGCAGCACCGCGACGCGTTGGCGCGCGTCGCCGGTCGAGTCACCGGGCGGTGTTCCGAGCATCCGAGCCGCCCACCGCCCGACGGCGAGCAGGGCGGGCAGCACCAGCGTCACCGTGAACACCCACCGCAAGGCCGCGAGCGGCGCGGAGAAGACGGGCGTGAGCCGATCCGCGCCGACGCGGAAGACTTCCTTGGGCGTGCTCTCCGCCACGACCAGCAGAGCGGGCGTCGCCACCAGCACGCTGAACGCGATAATGGCGGCCTCGGAGTAGCCCGCGCCCTCCAGCAGCGCGGTCACGCCCAGGATGCCGAAGTAGTTGAACGCGTTGTTCCCCAGCAGCAGCGTCGTCAGCAATCGATCGGGCCGCTCGAGTTCGCGGTGGAGCATCCGCGCCGCTCGATCCGGCGGCGATGCGCTCGCACGCAGGTCCAGCCGTACCCGGCTCAGGGAGTACAGCCCCATCTCCAGGCCCGAGCACAGCGCGGACCCGACCACGCCCACCAGCGCGAGCGCGCCCCAGAACAGCGTCTCCTGCGCGCTCACGCCGCACCCCCTTCGAGTGTGACCAGCACCGTGTCCACCACGCGGTCGCGCACCGACTCGGCCCGCAGCCGCACGTTGCCGATGGAAACCTCGTCCCCGACCGCCGGGATCCGCCCGAGGCGTGCGATCAGCAGCCCCGCGACCGTCGCCACGCGCGGATGCACACCAAGCAGCGACGTCTCGACCCCCAACAGTTCCGCCCACTCTCGCACCCCCAGCCGTCCCGGCACCAGCCACCGCCCCTCCCCGAGCGACCGCACCTCGCTCTCAGGCTCGCCCTGCGCATCCGGCTGATGGCTCACCAGTTCCTCCACGACGTCTTCGATCGAGATCAGGCCCGACACGCCGCCGTGCTCGTCCACGCACACCGCGACGCTCGTCTCCGCCTCGCGGAAGCGTTCGAGGAGCCGGTCCAGCCTCGCGTTTTCCGGCACAAAGATCCCGCGCCGAAGGTGCGACGGGACCGCCGCCGCCCCGGCCCGTTCGCACGCGAGCAGGTAACGCTTGACGTCGAGCATGCCCATGACGCCCGCGTCGAGCGACCCGCGCGCCACCGGGAGCGTCGTGTGCCCGGTTTCCTCCACCGCCGCTCGCACCTCCTCCGGCGTCGCGTCCGCGTCCACCCAGCGCACGTCCTGCCGCGGCACCATCACTTCGCGCACCCGCCGCTCGCCAAGCCCGAGCACGTCCGCCAGCAACTGCTGCTCGCCCGGATCGATGACGCCGCGGCGCGCGCTGTGGTCGATCAACGCTTCCAGTTCCTCCGCGGAAAGACGGCCCCGCGCGCCGCCGCCCTTGGCGGGCAGCACGAGCCTCGACAGCGGCGCCACGAGCCACCCGTCGATGAAGCCGACGACCGGAGCCAGGATGCGCACCACGACCATCAGCGGGCGTGCCGCGACCACGCACCACGTCGCCCGGTGCGCCGCCGCCACCAGTTTCGCAAAGATCTCGCCCACCACCACGATCGCGATCAGTGAGGCGGCGCTCAGCCCGACCCGCACTCCCACCGACTCGCTCCGCAGCGCCAGCACGGAGGAAACCACGAAGTACCCACCGTTCGCCACCATGTTGAGCAGCAGGATCGTGATCAGCGGTCGGCGCGGCTTCTCCAGCAGCCACGCCAGCGCGGCCGCCGACCCGGGGCTTCGCTGACGCAATCGAACCCGCTCCGCGTGCGACATCCCGAAGACCGCCGTCTCGCTTCCCGAGCAGAGCGCGGAGGCGACGATGAGCACCGGGAGCGTCAGGATCAGGGGAAGGTCGGCGAGGGGCATGTCGGCCGCCGGAGCAGAAAACCGCCCCGGCCTTGTCTCCGGGCCGGAGCGAATCGTGATCGACGCTCAGGCCTCGCGCCTCGCATCATACTGCGGGTCGAGTTGCTCGATCAGTCGCTCGACGTACCGCCAGGCGTTCAGTTCCGTACGGATGGCCCGCAGCGCATCCGCGGAAGGCCGATCCGCGAGGCCGGCGAACATCGCGCCGACCCGGCGTTCGTGATCCCGCCGCTGCTCGACCGCCCATGTCTCCCACCGCGTCCGAGCGTCGGCCCCGCCCGAGGAAATGTCCGACTCGACCTCCTCGCGCACCGCCATCATGCGGGCAAGGAAGCCGTCCGGGAGCGAGCGGTCCGCCTCCTTCGACGGCCCCCCGAGCCGAGCGAGCAGCGCGTTCGCCCGTTTCTCGGGGTCGCTCAGGGCGGCCCGGGCCTCGTTCAGGTCCGAGGCTTCCTCCCCGTCTCCCCCCGCCGCGTCCGGGTGGACGGCCCCCACCCTCGCCAGGTACGCCCGGCGGATCGCGCCTTCGTCGAGATCGAAGCGGGCCGGCAGCCCGAGGGCTTCAAAGGGGTCCACGATCGACTGTAGACCCCGAACCATCCGTCTCCGTTGACATCTGCCCGCCGCCCGTCGAGGATGAGGAGACCACGAGCCGACCCGGCTCGAGAAGGGACGCACCGCCAGTGCCACGTCATATCGGCATCGCCGCGGTCAGCCCCGAGGGCGCGGCCCTGTTCTATCGCAGCCTCTCCCGCCGTCTCGCCGCCATCCCCCCCGAGCAACTCCCCCCGCGCGACCACCCCCGCATTTCCATCCATAACGAACCTCTCGGGGCCTACATCGAGGCGCTCCAGGTCGGCGACTGGATGCGGATCGGCGGCCTGCTCCGCCGCTCCGCCGAGAAACTGGCCGGGTGCGGCGCGGAGTTCTGCCTCACCCCCGACAACGCCGTCCAGCACGCCATCCAACTCGCCGAAGTCGGTTCTCCGATCCCTTGGCTCACGATCACAGATCTCGTTGCCGAGTCGGTCGTCGCCGCCCGGCTCAGGACCGTCGGGCTGATCGGAACCCGGCTTGTCATGGCCGGATCCACCTACCAGACCATTCTCGGCCTCAAAGGGATCCATGTCCTCACCCCCGACGACCGCGACGCGGAGGCCATCAACGGCATCATTTTCAACGAACTGATCTACGGCCGCCAGGTCCCCGAATCCCAGCGGAAAGTCATGGACATCATCGCGACACTCGGTGCGAGGGGGTGCGAAGGAGTGATCCTGGGCTGCTCCGAGGCACCCCTGCTCGTGACGGCGGAGCAGTCCCCGCTGCCCGTCTTCGACGCGGTCGCCGTCCTCGCCGAGGGGGCGGCACTGAGGGCGACGGCGACATGAGGCCAGAGCCGGGGAACCTTCAATGCCCGCCGCTCGAACAGTCCGATCGTGGGGCACCGGGGGGTGCACGCCGCTCCCACGCCCGGCGGGGCACGAACAAACCCCGCAGCCGAACCCGGCGCAAACCGCTGGACGCGCCCGTGCGGTTCGTGATACGCTGAGGCGGCAGCCGGCCGACAGGCCCCGGCCAGCGGGCCAGCCACGACAAACCCCGCCACCCGAGCCGGCCCGACACCCCCCGCCCACGCAACGATGCGTGCCCCAGCCGACGCGGGGCGCACAACGGGCGGCCAAGAACCGGATGGCCCACAGGGACGCCGAACCACGCCGACACGACGGCGACAGACGGGAGCATTCGAATGAGCCGATGGGAGCGCCGTAGCCTCTCCGCACACGCCAACGAACACGCGAACTCCGCTCCCGCACGACGCGTCCGCGCACGCGCGGGACGACCGCTCGGCGACCGCGCGCGCGCTGCGCCGCTCGAGCACCTCGAGAACCGCGTGCTCCTCGACGGCGTCCCCGGATGGCCCGACTTCGACAACGCCCAGTCCGTCGCGCTCGACGGCAGCGGCAACGGGACCTTCGACGAGGCCATCGACTTCCTGGGCGACGACGACCTCTACCGCATCGAAGTGGACAACTCCGACTTCATCACCATCCTCGCCGACGCCGTCAAGGGCGCGGGCCAGAGCCAGGCCGACTTCAACGCACGCGTCGACACCCGGCTCGAAATCTACGACCGCAACCAGGCCCTGATCTTCTCCTCGTCCAACAGCGGCACGCTCTCCGCGGGCACCCCGACCGAGGCGTGGGTCGGCTTCGTCCCCACCACCGGCCACTTCGACCCCCAGACCAACACCGCGACCTACTTCGTCCGCGTGCTGAGCGACCAGCAGACCGGCGTGAACGCGACCGGCGACTACACGCTGCGCATCTCAACCCAGAGCACGCTCATCACCCCGTCGCCCTCGGAGAACCCGGTCACGACCAACGGCTCCCTGAACCGCCAGTTGCAGGACCGCATCTACCGGCTCGAGACCGGCAGCGCGGAGGCCTTCAATAGCCTCGTCACGGCGATCGCGGCCGCCGACGCCGCTCAACTCGACACGCGCGTTGACGTCTACAGCGCGTCGGGACAGTTCGTCACCGGCGACAGCCAGACCGCCTTCCTCACCAACGCCTACACCTCCTTCAAGGGCGACCCGAGCTCCACCTACTACATCCGCGTCCGCAGCGACGAGTTTGCCCCCGGCCGCCCCTGGGCGGGCAACTTCTCCCTCTACACGGACGCCTCCGCAACCGGCCTCTCGCTCGACCCGGTGCGGCGATACGGCTTCGTCGGCTTCACCGGCGTCAACGGCGGCGGCATCAACTCCCACGCCTTTACCGCGCTTGGCACGGGCAGAACAATCATCTCCGCCCAGGGCGTGGGCATGTTCTTCGTTGTCGATCCGACGATGCGCCTCTACGGCCCCGACGGCAACCTCATCGCCATCAGCACCGACTTCTTCGGGGACAGCCCCCAACTCGACGTGGACCTGATCGGCGGCCAGACCTACTTCGTCACCATCGACAACTTCGTCTCCGGTGGCACGACCTACGCCATCCAGATCGAGTCTCCCCACACCCTCAACACCGGCAACGTCGACGACCACGCCAACGCCGGCGACTTCCCCAACGCAACCCCCATCGTCTGGAACTGGATCGGCGACACATCTCCTCGTGCTGCGAACGACCCCGGTCAGTTCAACCCCTTGATCCCGGGCTGGACCTACGCCCCGGTCAGCGATCACGCGCAGGTCTTCACGGGCCACGCCACAGGGCGCCTGCACAGCGAGCCCGACACCGACCTCTTCGCCTTCGTCCCGCCCGTGGACATGCTGGGCGATTTCGAAGGCCGGGCCGACTCGCGTTCTCCGGACGACGGCGGCACGGACGACCGCGTCTGGTGGGAGGGCTACCGCCCCTCCACGCGCGTCGAAATCCAGGTCATGATGTACCCGGAAGACATCGTCGATCCACTCCATCCCCCCTTCAACTTCCTCAACACCCAGATCCGCGTCTTCGATTCGCTCGGAAACGTCGTCTACCCCGGCGGCCCGTTCAATGACTTCATCTTCAACCCCTCCATGGGCGGCGAGCCGGCAGGCATGATCGACCCCGCACGCTACCCCAAGCAGTTCATCAACGGCGACCCTTGGTTCGATGTCCCGACATTCAACGGCGCGGTCATCGGCATCGAGGCTTGGGCCGGCGAGACCTACTACCTCGAAATCTCCGGCACAGGCACCGGCCGATACTCCGCGGAGATCATCGTCGACGCCTCGTTCGACCCCACCGATCCCGCCAACATCGTCGATCCGCAGCAGTGGACCATCGGCGAGGGCGACTTCAACGGGGAGCCGTTCTCCCGCATCAAGGAGTACACCAACGCAGGACAGTGGACCGCCGCCGCGGAGGTCGCCCTCAACCCGGCGACGGGCGACGGCACAGCCCCCACCGGCGGCCCCAGCGGCTGGTTCGATCGCACCGCCCACTACGAGCGAGCCTATTCCATCAACGGCGCCGTCATCCCCGAAGGGTTCCCCGGCTACTACCAGGACCCCATGATCGTCGAGAACGGCATCGGCATCATCCAGGAGTCCTCGGGCGGCGTCATCATGCACCCGAACGACTCCGATCTCTACTTCATCACGGCCCCGCGCACCGGCTTTGCCGAGGTGCGAATCAACTCCACCGGCATCACCCGCACATTCGATGAGATCGAAGTGGACTGGGACGAGCGTCCAGACCAGGAGAAGGCCGAGGAGCCGACCGTCCGCACGGTCACCAAGTCCAAGACCTACAACAGCAACTTCCACTCCGCCCTGCGCATCTTCAACCGAGACCTCGAAGAGATCGCGTTCAACGCCGGCAATCCCGCCATGGTCGGCGTCACCGAGGCCACCTTCATCGGCACCCTCGGCACCTTCACCTTCCACGACCGCGACGCACGCATCGTCTTCCCCGTCACCCAGGGAGAGGTCTACTACCTCCAGGTCGAGAGCGGTCAGCGCGACAACTACGCCGCCTGGCTCGACGACCCCACGCTCCCCGTCCAGTGGCAACACCTCACCGGCGCCTACAACCTCCTCGTCCACACGGTCCCATCGACCAACAACACCTTCCAGGGCGCGCCCGTTCTCGCCATCGACGACCAGGGCGAAGCGGCGTTCACCGGCACCGCCAGCGCAGCGACCCCGGACCTCCTCGCCTTCACCGCCCCCGTCAACTCGACCGCCACCCTCCGGGTCAACCGCGCGTCTGGCTCCGCCCTCATCCCCGACGTCGTCGTCTACCGGCAGGAGGGCGGCGCGGTCAACCCCTTCGCTTTCGGCACCGCCGCAAGCGACGGACAACTCACCCTCACCTTCCCCGTCGCCAAGGGCGAACGTTTCCTCATCGAGATCGGCGGGGGCGGCGGCACCTCGGGCACCTACGACCTCACCCTCTCCGGCCTGCAGTACATCGACGACCACGCCATGTGGCGAGATGTCCAGAACGCCACCGAGATCGAGGTCTTCGACTTCCTCGGTTCCGGCTCCGCCAACGGACGCATCGAAGGCTCCGGCGACTCCGACGTCTTCAAGGTGCGCTCGAACGACTTCGCCCAGTTCACCGCCACCGTCACCAGTCTCACGCAGGGCTTCAACCCCCGCCTCGACGTCTACGAAACCTCCGTGGACCCCGCCGGCCACACCATCCTCCTCCGCATCGGGAGCAACGACGACATCAGCGGAACGGACTTCAACGCCCGCGTCGTCTTCGCCGTCAACGGCGATCGGATCAGCGACGACACCGGGCTTGAGTACCCGTGGTACTACCTCGTGGTCCGCGGCTCCAACGCCAACAACGACTTCGGCAACTACCGCCTCGACATCGGCTTCCCCCCCACCGACGACCACGCGGACGAGGGGCAGTTCTCCCTCGCCACGCCGATCGGCGTCGATTCGGGGACCGGCGAAGGATCGTCCTCCGGGATCATCGAGGTCGTCGGCGATACCGACCTCTTCCGCTTCACCGCCCCCGCCGGCGGGCTGGCCCGCATCACCATCAGCCGCCCCACCGGCAGTTCCTTCCTCCCCAAGGTCTCGTTCCTCGACTCGAACGGCAACGACGTGGTCGCCCCCGTGGACGGCGTCATCCCAGCCGCCATCCAGGGGCAGGTCGTCCGCGGGCAGTCCTACTTCATCCTCATCGAGGCCTCCACCATCGCCTCCGGAACCCAGCGCACCGGCGCGTACACCGTCAACATGCTCGTGCCGCCCATCGACGACCACCCGAACGCCAACGAGTGGTTCCTCGCCACTCCGATCCCGCTCGATTCCACCACGGGCGACGGATCCGTCGGCACCATGACCATGGGCCATCCGTCGAACCCGACCATCTTCCCGCTCGGCGATTCCGACCTCTTCACCTTCCTCACCATCGCCGACGGCGGCGTCACCATCAGCCTCACCCCGCTGGACACCACACAGATCTCGATGACGGCGAAGTTGACGATCTTCGACGCCGACTTCAACCTCGTCACCGACGACGTGTCGGTGAACCCGGTCATCGGCGCCGCCCCCGGCGAGGCTGTCGCCGTCGTCCTCACCAACACCTTCATCAACCAGCGCTACTACGTCCTCGTCGAGGCAAACCTCAACAACCGCACCGGCGAGTACCACCTCCTCGTCGACGGACCGCCCGGGGACGGCTCCGGCGGCGGCGGAGGCGTCGACTTCGGCGACGCCACGCCCATCACGCTCAGTTCCGAGGACGGCGACGGCACCATCAGCGGCGTCATCTCCCGACCGGGCGAACGCGACCTCTTCACGTTCACCACGCTCGGCCCCGGCCGCGTCTACGTTCAGGTCGTCACCCCCACAGGCTCGCTCCTCGACGCCAGCGCCACCGTCCTCAACGCCCCCGACTTCCAGGCCCTGCACGCCTTCGACGCCACCGGCATCCCCGGCGCGACCGCCAATCTCGCGTTCGACGTGACCGGCGCCGGCCAGCAGTTCTGGATCGTCGTCACGGGCCTCGGCAACGGCGTCGGGTCCTACACACTCCGCCTCGACACGCCCCCCGCCGTCTTCAAGCTCTACTACCCCGAGGGCTTCACAGGCTCCACCATCCGCGAGTTCGTCTCCCTCAACAACCCCAACCCCTTCCCCGTCACCTACTCCATCACCCTCCGATACGAGACCGGCGACCGCGATCAGACCATCGTCCAGAACGAGACCATCCCCGCCGGAAGCCGCGGCGGCGTGACCATCAGCGATGCCGCCAACGGCTCGCCCGTCGGCGCCCGCACCGAGCCGTACTCCGTCGTCGTCGAGTCCATCGGCGGCCCCCTCGCCGCGACCATGGCCCGCTACGACTTCAACAGCGCGATCGGCGACGCCTTCACCAGCCGCATCTCCACCATCTGGTCCTTCCCGCGCGTCGAACGCGTCCCCGGCTCCATCCTCGACTTCATCGTCTTCTACAACCCCTTCGACTTCGACGTGAACGTCACGTTCACCGCGCACGACACCAACGGCAACGAAGTCTCCTTCACCTCGACCGTCGGTGCCCTGCGCCGCGGCGGCTGGAACATCAACGAGATCAACACCCTCCCGACCGGCGTCTTCGGCGCGCGAGTCACCGCCGCCGCGGCAGACCAGGCGAACGCCGCCGCGTTCCGCGGAATCGTCGCCGCCATCAGCCACTACGACTCCCCCGGCATGGCGGGCTTCGGCTCGCTCGGCGACCACACCGGCGGCAGCACCATCGGCGCTGTCCCCGGTCTCACCGACGGCAACGGGGCCGCGGCAGAACTCGTTCTGTACAACTCAAACCCCGTCCCCGCGTCCATCACCATCCGCGGCCGCTACACCCGCGTCGCCCTCCCGGATGTCGTCAAGACCGTCGAGATCCCCGCGCGGGGCACCTTCGTCCTCGCAGGCTCGGAACTCGGCTTCGCCTCGGGCCAGCCGGTCGGCGTCCGGTTCACCTCCAACGTCCCCATCAGCGCGTTCGGCGCTGAGCGCCGATTCGGCGAAGGCCACGACGTGCGCGGCACCAACGTCGCCGCAACCGGGTGGTTCTTCGGCGACGCGTTCATCAACACCGCCCTCGCCGGCGACTCCTACTTCGAGACCCTCACCCTCTACAACCCAACCCCCGTCTCCACCAACATCTCAATCCGCCTCCTCTTCCTCGACGGCACCGACGACACCCTCGTCGTCCCCGTCGGCGCACGCGCCTTCGCCGAAGTCCGCCTGCACGAGACCCTCGGCTCCGCCTTCGAGGCCAACGCCAACCGCCCCGCTCACTTCGACCCCTTCTCCGTCCTCGGACGCCCGGGCCTCAACTTCTTCTCCATCTCCGCCACCGCGCCGATCCCCGTCATCGTCGGCTTCAGTCACTACGACCTCTTCCTCCGCGGCGGCTGGGGCACCGGCGGCGCACCCTTCGGCCTCACCAACGCCGTCCCCACCCTCGGCTGACGCAACCAGTCAACGACGCCCCCCTCGCGGAGCGGTGTGCCATCCGGCCCCGCTCCGCTTTTTCTGCGCTTGATCCCGAACTCATGGGGATACGCACGGCGCGCGCCCGGCCCGCGCTCACGAGCGTCACGAAACCCACGCCCCACACTCCCCGGATGGCCCGATCACTCGCCCGAAGACGTCGGATACCCCGCGGCAACCCACGCATCCAGCCCGTCCGCGTACCACCGGACGTTCTTGTGCTCGAGTTCCATCAACCGCTTGCCGACCGCCTTCGCCGTCGCCGTGCCCCGGTTGTTGCCGTACACCACCAGGCTCCGGAACGACTCCAACTCGGGGTCTCGCCCCCCGCGCACGGGAAGCCTCGTCAGATCAATCCGGCGGGCGCCGGCGATGTGCTTCGCCCGGTACTCCTGTTCCGAACGGGCATCCAATAGCACGACCGCCTTCGGCTGCCTCTCGGCGTCCAGCGTCAGCCGACGAACCTCCTCCGTCGATATCCGCGTTCGATCCAGGTGCCGGTCGCTCGTGGTCGTGCCGCAGCCCCCGAGCGCCGCCCCTGCCACCGTTCCAGCCGCGATCGTCCGAATCCACGCCCCCGACAGTCGATTCCGAGTCCTCATGGGGGGAGAATAGTCGGTCGGCCGGGCACGTTCTGCCCGCCAGACCCGGGAACACCCGAGCGGGAGGGACAGAAATGCTCCGTTGCGCTGCTCTGTCGGCCGCGGTCCTTGTCGCAATGCCCGCTCTCGCGCAGCCGGCCGACGCCCTGCACGCCAGGCCCCGCGTCGTTCTCGAACATCTCACCGCGGCGCCCGGCCAGACGGCCTGGATCGGCGTCACCTTCGAGATCGAGGACACGTGGCACATCTACTGGGACGGCATCAACGACACGGGCATGGCCGTCGAGATCGACGCCGACCTCCCGGACGCCTGGCGAATGGGCGAAATCTACTGGCCCGCGCCGAAGCGCTACTCCCCTTCCGACGGCATCCTCGACCACGTCTACGAGGGCCGCATCACCCTCCTCCTCCCCCTTGAGGTGCCCCAGACCGCTCGTCCCGGCCGCATCGAAAGGCTCCGCCTCTCCCTTTCCTGGCTGGTCTGTGCCGACCTGTGCCTCCCGGAGTCCGCCGACCTCGAGGCCCGAATCCTCATCGGCCGCCCCGACGAACCCAGGCGCCCATCCCGCGATCTGCCCCTCTTCCATGCCGCCAGGGCGAGGCTACCCCAGGAGATTCCCCCTGATTCAACTCAGTGGGAGGGGCGTACACTGATCCTGACCGCATCCAACGCCGCCCGCACCGCGTTCTACCCGCGACGGGACTCACTGGAGCCGGTATCAATTATCGAGGACGGGGAGACCGACGGGGGTCGTCTCGCCGTTCGCTTCCGGGAGGGCGATCAACCCGTCCACGGCGTCATGGAAGTCTGGCCGATCGGCGAGGGGCCGTCGGCCGTGTACCGAGTGTTCACCGAGCCGCCGTCCGCGGCTCGCCCGGGGCAGTGACCGGTCTTCGCGTCGCCGACGCGCCGGCCCGCCCGGACAACGCAGAAGGAGGCCATACATGCTCACCCGTTCCCGCAAATCCGGCGCGCTCGCCGCGCTCGTCGCCGCGTGCGCGATGACGCTCACCGCGCCGCTCGCCTCGGCCCAGGACGCCGTCAAGCCCGCCGCTGTCCAGATGGCGAACCCCGAGAAACTCGTCGGCCAGAAGGCTCCCGACTTCAAACTCGTGGACACCGAGGGCAAGACCCACGTCCTGAGCGACTACGTCCAGAAGGGCAACGTCGTCGTCCTCGAGTGGTTCAACGGCGAGTGCCCCTACGTCGTCAAGCACCACGCCCACAACAAAACCATGAGCGACCTCGCCAAGGCCTACAAAGAGAAGGGCGTCGTCTGGCTCGCGATCAACTCCGGCCATGAGGGCAACTCGACGACCGGCGCGGACGTGAACGAGAAGTTCCGCAAGGAATGGGAAATCGCCTACCCGATCCTGCACGACTTCACCGGCCAGACCGGACGTGCCTACGGCTCCAAGAACACACCCACCATGTACGTCATCGACAAGAACGGCATCGTCGCCTACGCCGGCGCGATCGACAGCGACTCCAGCCCCAACCGCCTCGGGCAGACCAACTACGTCAAGGACGCCCTCGAGGCCGTCCTCGCCGGTAGCACCGTCGCCACCCCCTACGCCAAGCCCTACGGCTGCTCCGTGAAGTACGGACGCAACTGAGTTCGCACCGCCATCCGACTCCGACACGCACGGCCCGCGCCGCTCTCGGCGCGGGCCGTTTTCATCCCCCACCGTCAGTCCTGACGGTACAGGATGATCCGGTCGGCGTTCTCGTCGATCCCCGTGATGTCGGTGTCGCCGTCGCCGTCGCGGTCGTGCAGCACGGCGCACGAACCCGCCGTCACCGCCGGCAGCGTGAACCTCATCGTGAAGACGCCGGCGCCGTTGTTCGTGTAGACGTGGAAATCGCCCGACCCGTAACTCGACGTCACCATGTCGAGGCTTCCGTCCCCGTCCAGGTCGCCCAGGTCGACCGCGATCGGGAACTCGCCGGAGTCGAACCACGTCTCCGGCCCCAGCCCTCCCAGCCCGTCGCCAAAGTGAATCGCGGCTCGCCCCGCGGACGAGCACGCCACCGCGGCGTCCGGCACGCCGTCCCCGTTCAGGTCGCCGCACGCGACCATCCACGGGCGCGAACTCGTCGGGATCGAGGCGTGGAGCGTGAATCCGCCCTCGCCGTCGCCGAGCATCGTCGAGATGCGTGAGTTGCCCCACCCGATCACGATCAGGTCCATGATCCCATCGCCGTTCATGTCCGCGGCAACCACGCCCGTCTCGCCGTTCACGCCCGCATCGAAACTCACGGCCGGGTCGAAGGTCCCGTCCCCACGATTCCGGAGGAACGAGAGCGTCGAGGAGACGCGATTGGCGGTCACGAGGTCGGGGAACCCGTCGCCGTCGGCGTCGAACGCCGCAAGCCCGCGCGGCTGCTGACCGACCCCGTACTTCACCTGCGGCAGAAACGTCCCGTCGCCGACCCCGATCAGGATGGAGACGTTGTGGTCCAGGATGTTTGCCACGGCGAGATCGACAATGCCGTCGCCGTTCAGGTCCAGCCCCTCGTTCGGGCTGCAGTGAAGCCCCGCGCCGTAGTGCACCGGCGCGGTGAACGTCCCGTCGCCGTTGTTCAGAAAGACCGAGACGTTCGACGTGGCCTCGTTCGGCACCGCCAGGTCAAGGTCGCCGTCGTCGTCGAGGTCGCCCCCGTGCGCCCCGTACGGCACGTCCCCGGGGATCAGCACGCCGGCCATCGTGAAGTTCAGCGAGCCGGGGCCGGTCCGCGCCCAGAATCCCGACGTGTAACCGGTCGAGAGCGAAGCGCCGTTGACCGCCTTCAGCCCGCGTGAGACGTGGACCGTCACACGCTCGCCCGGCGAGTACGCGCGCGCACGCACGAACGCCACCGTGCGGCTGTCCAACAGCACATGCTCGCCCGACACCGGGCCGCTCCACCGCCCGGCCACGTTCAGCGTGTGCGAATCGAGCGTCGCCGGATCGATCGGCAGCGTGAACCGCACCACGACGACGCCGTCCCGATCGAACCCGAGAAACTCCAGCGGCGGCACGACGGCCTCGACCGCGAATCGCGGCTGCGTCGACGCGGCGGGAGGCGCGACCTCCGGCGTCCGTTGCCCGCTCGCTTCGCACGCAGCCCACGCTCCCGCCACGATCGTGGCAAGGTACGCCGCACGTTTCAGCATCATCGCCTCGCCTCCCCGATTCCTTGCCCGGATCGTCCTCAGCCGCAGCCCGCGCTCCAGGCGTTCAGAAACGCCAGAAAATCGATCGTGTTCACCGTCCCGTCGCCGTTCAGGTCGGCACGCGGATCGCCCGCCGCCCAATCGTTGAGAAACGCCAGAAAATCGAGCGTTGTAGCCTCGCCGTCGCCGTCCCAATCCGCGAGGCACGGCGGCACGAACTCCACGCGAAGCATCGGCCGAATCGCGGGGTCCGGGTGCTCGCGCGTGTCGAACCGCTTCGCGCCGGGAATCACGCTCTCGTCGGCGACCACGATCCAACCGAAGTTCGTCGCCGGATCATCGACCCACGCCTGCACGTCCGACACCATGCGATCGGTCGATCCCCACGAGTACGGCCCGACCGCGCCAACGACGACGCTCGCCGAAGGCACCGGTTCGAAGTCCCCGCCCGCCGCATCCCAGAACTCGCCGGGATAGAACGTGTGGAGCCACGTCGCGTCGCCCGGCTCCGCGGGCGCGCCCTGCCCTTCCGCCCCGACCGCGTCGGAAGCCCCCTCGCCCCAGTCCCGCAGCACGCGATGAATCGAGACCTCCACGCCCCCGACGATCGTCTTCGACATGTGCAGCGTGAGCGTCGCGCCGACGATGACCGAACCCTCGGGAATCGCGCCAGTCAGATCGAACGCGACCAACGCCCGCCGCTTCTCGCCCAGCGCGGTCGTGCCCGCGAAGCAGTGCTGTCCCGCGCCGTTGCTCAGCGATCCGTCGTCCGTCTCGCAGAGCGTGTTGTCGCGGGACGACACGAGCAAGACCTCATCCGCCCCGCGCGATGGACCGCTCGCCACGCACGGCGCAACCACGACACAACCGATCAGCAACTTCAGCACGGCCGGCCTCCGGACACTCGCGGCACGCCCCCAGCCCCGCCACTGTACCGCAGCCGCCCCGCGCAACAAAGCCGTTCGCCCCTCAGACCCCGCCCGCACCGACGAAACGAGGGACTCCCCGCGGTCGTTCGCTCATGCCACGCCGTCGCGCGTCGCCATGAACCGGATCAGGTCGATGCACCGCGCCGCGTACCCCGCCTCGTTGTCGTACCACGACACGACCTTGAAGAACCGGTCGTTTAACTGGATGCACGCCTTGGTGTCGTAGATCGACGAACGCCGATCCCCGATGAAGTCGCTCGACACGACCTCCTCGTCGGTGTACCCGAGCACGCCCTCCATCGGCCCCTCGGCCGCCTGGCGCATCGCCTGGTGGATGGCGTCGAGGCTCGTCGCCCTCGAAGTGCGGAAGGTCAGGTCGACCGCCGACACATCGGCCGTCGGCACCCGGAACGCCATCCCCGTCAGTTTGCCCTTGAGGCTCGGGATGCACAGCGTCACGGCCTTGGCCGCGCCCGTGCTCGCCGGGATGATGTTCTGGTAGGCGTTCCGCCCGCCGCGCCAGTCCTTCTTGCTCGGGCCGTCCTGCGTCGGCTGGGTCGCCGTCGCGGCGTGCACCGTGGTCATCAGCCCCTCTTCAAGCCCGAACGAGTCGTGGATCACCTTCGCCACCGGCGCGAGGCAGTTCGTGGTGCAACTCGCGTTCGAGACCACATCGTGCTTCGCGGGATCGTACTGCTCGTGGTTCACCTTGAAGCACAGCGTCGGCACCTGCTCCGTGCTCTTGGTCGGCGCGGAGATCACCACCCGCCGGCACCCGTTGTTCTCGACGTGCTTGTGCGCGCCCTCGTAATCCGTGAACAGCCCCGTCGACTCGAGCACGTACTGCACGCCCGCGTCGCCCCACGCCAGTTTCGCCGGGTCGCGCTCCGCCGTCGTCCGCGTGGTGCGCCCGTTCACCGTGAACGACGACTCCGTCGCCTCCACCACCGCCGGCTTGCCGCCGAGCCTGAACCGCCCGTGCATCGTGTCGTACTTCAGCAGGTACGCGAGGTTGTCCGCCGGCACGAGGTCGTTCACCCACGCGATCTCCAGCCGCGGATCCTCCGCGGCAATGCGGTAGACCAGCCGGCCGATCCGCCCGAACCCGTTGATCCCGATCCGAATGGCCATCACCGCACCTCCGGGCCTGCTGGGGCCGCGCTCGCTCCTGCGTCCGTCGCAACACTAGTGACCACGGCGCCCGGCTTTCCAGCCCCTTCACACCGCGGCGAGCGCTCGCCCGTCGGCAGAGCGGGCGTTCGCGGTTCTTCCCGCGCCGATCCACCCGTGCAGCGTCTCATCCGCCGCATGGAGTGCCTGTTCCGGCGGCGCCAGGTCCGCAATCCACAGCCGATCCCACTCGTAGATCACCCAACCCGTGAAGCCTGCGCTCCCCAGGGCGTCCACCGCCGCCCGGCACGGAACCTCGCCGCGCCCCAGCGCGCAAGGCCGCCCGCCCGCCAGGTCTTTCACTTTCACCGTCCAGAGCCGCTCGGCGAGCGTGCGAATCGCGTCGCCCGGCTCCTCACCCGCCGCGTGCCCGACCGCAACCGAATACGCGGCCCCGAGCATCGGGTGCCCGACCCGGTCGAGCAGGCGCGCCAAGTCCGCCGCGGTCGGGAACGACCCTCCGTTCTCGACCACGACTCGCACGCCGCGCGCGCGTCCAGTGTCGGCCACGGCCCACAGCCGCTCGGCGATCCGGCTCACGCACGACTCGACCCGCTCGCCGCGCGGCGCCTCGAAGCCGAAGACCCGCACGAACCCGCACCCGAGCCGATCCGCCAACTCTACTTCGCGCTGCGCCGACCGTATCGGCCGAAGCACGTCGCCGATGACCCGACCGACCACCGGTGGCCAGATCGGCGCGTCGAACCGGGCGGAGGTCGCCAGGCAGGGGATTGCCAGCCCGGCCCGGACCGCAAGCCCTCGGGTCTTCTCCGGATCGGTGAGTGCCGGATCGCACGCCAGGTCGGCCGAGGCGGGACCGAGCGTCCTCAGTTCGATCCCATCAAACTCGAGGTGAGCCGCGAAGTCGAAAACCTGCCCGAGCGTCCATTCGGGGCAGGCGACCGTGCTGAATGCGGTCTTCATGGCGAGTGCCTCGTGTCGTCCGTGCGTGCGGCCCCCACCGCTCGGACAGGGGCGGCTCGATGGTAGTGCCCGCCGGTGAACCGTCAATGCAATCAGCCGAAGCCTCGGGGGCAGCGGTACCCGAACCGGACCCGATCGAACGCGCAGTCTCGTCCTCATGGAAGTCCGATATCGGCCGCAACCGAAGCCGGGAAAAAAGTCGAATAGCCTCTAAGACTCCGGGAATACAGGACTTAGCGACAGGGACCGCCACCACAACCCGCCTGGGCGTCCCTCCCGACCCGGCAATCGACACCCGCTCGATAACTCGACCGAAGCGGCCCCCCGCCACGGCCGATGGTGATATCGGTATGGCAGGGAGACTGCACAGGTCGCGAGGCTTGGAGACTCCCATGACCCGTTCGCGAATCAGCAGCCGGGCCGCCCTCGGGGGCGTCGTCGCCCTCACCCTCGCCGCCAAAGGCTGCGGCTACTCGGCGGCCGAGGAATCCACCCTCCTCCGCGGCGTGGTCTTCCAGCCCATGGCCGGCGACGGCTCGAGCATCGAGCCGATCCACGCACGGAGGGCCGCGATGCTCCGCGACGACCTCGCCGCGGCCGACCGCGGCTCGCTCGAAAGCGTCGTTCGCTAGCCGCCGCGCGGGCACCGGTCCCCCACCTGATCGTCTAGGCTCCCGAACCGGGGCGCTGGGGCACTGCCGCCCCGCGAGCGACGACGGGAGCGACCGATGCCCTCCGACCAGCCCGGCCCGCAGCAGCGGGACGACATGACCACCGACCTCGAAGGCCGCCTCGACTACGCGGGGTACCTGTCCCTCGACACGCTCCTCAGCGCACAGCGGCCGCTCTCCTCCCCCCCCCACCACGACGAACTTCTCTTCATCATCCAGCACCAGACCACCGAACTCTGGTTCAAACTCATCATCCACGAACTGCGCGCGGCGATCGAGCACGTGCGGCGTGATGAACTCGAGCCCTCGTTCAAGATCCTCGCCCGCGTCAAGCACGTTCAGGCCCAGTTGCTCGACCAGTGGAGCGTCCTCGCCACGCTGACCCCAAGCGAGTACGTCCAGTTCCGCCACGTCCTCGGCCCGGCCAGCGGCCTCCAGTCCGCCCAGCACCGCATGGTCGAGTTCCTCCTCGGCGCGAAGGACGAGCGCATGCTCGCCGTCTTCCGCCACAAACAGGGGACGCACGCCGAACTGGAGCGCGCCCTGCGGGCGCCGAGCCTCTACGACGAGTTCCTCCGTCACCTCGCACGCCGCGGGCTGCCGATCCCCCACGAGGTCCTCCGCCGCGACACTTCGCGCCCGCACGAGTCGCACCCCGGCGTCGTCGCCGTCATCAAACGCATCTACGACGAGCCTCGCGCCCACTGGGACGCCTACGAGATGTGCGAGAAACTCGTGGACCTCGACGAGCAGTACGCCCTCTGGCGATTCAGGCACCTCAAGGTCGTCATGCGCATCATCGGATTCAAGCGCGGCACAGGCGGCACGGCCGGCGTCGCGTACCTCAAGCACGCCACCGAACGCACGTTCTTCCCCGAACTCTGGGACGTCCGCACCCTCGTCCAAGGCCCGGGAGGCATGTGATGGCCCACGGCTCGCAGGTCCTCGGCTCACCCCCCCCCGGTGTCTCCTTCGGCCCCGACATCACCGACGCCGTCCGCGCGCTCGGCGACGGACCCCTGACCGAAGACGCCCTTCGCCGGCACATCCATCCGCTCTTCACGCGGGTGCTGCGGCGCGACGAGATCTACCTCTCCAACCACTCGCTCGGCCGCCCCCTCGACCGCACGGCCGACGACGTCCGCCACGCCCTCGACCTCTGGTACGAGCGCCTCGACGGCGCCTGGCCGCACTGGATCGAGGCCTCGGGCCGCTACCGCGCCATGCTCGCCGCGCTCATCGGCTGCTCACGACCCGACGCCGTCGTGCCACGCGTCTCCGCAGGGCAGGGGCTTCGCGCCTCCATCAACGCCCTGCCCACGCACCGGCCCCGCATCGTCACGACCCGGGGCGAGTTCGACTCGGTCGATTTCATCCTCAAGACCTACCAGCGCAAGGGCCGCGCCGACGTCCGCTGGGTCGCACCGGACCAACGCGGCCTGTTCGTCCCGGACGCCATCATCGACGCCATCGACAGCGACACCGATCTCGTCGTTGTCAGCGTCGTGTACTTCGTCACCGGGCAGGTGCTCGACGGCCTCGACCGCATCATCGCCCGGGCACACGAAGCCGGCGCGCTCATCCTCCTCGACGCCTACCACGCGGCCGGCGCCATCCCCATGCAGTTCGACCGACTCGGCCCCGACTTCGCCATCGGCGGCAACTACAAGTACACCCGCGGCGGCCCCGGCGCCGGGTGGCTCGCCGTCCACCCGCGCCACCTCGAGCAAGGACCGCTGCCCGCCCTCTTCTCGACCGACACCGGCTGGTTCGCCAAACGCGACACCTTCGACTTCCGCCGCCCGGACCAGCCCGAACTCAGCCCCGGCGGCGACGCCTGGCTGGAAGCGACCCCCGCCGTGCTGACGTGCTTTCAGGCGCTCGCCGGTCTCGAACTCACGCTCGCCCTCGGCGTCGAGCGGCTCCGTGGCTACAGCCTCGAACAGCAGGCGTTTCTCGAAGACGAACTCGCCGGCGCAGGCGTGCCCGTGCTCGACGTTGAGCCGCACGGGGCGTTCCTGCTCGTCCCGTCACCCCAGCACGCCGACATGACGCGACGGCTGCACGAAGCGGGCGTCAACACCGACAGCCGACCCGCACCGCACGACCCTTCGTCGGGCTACGTCCGCCTCTGCCCGGACATCCTCAACACCCGCGACGAACTCCGCCGCGCCGCGACCATCATTGGCCGCGTCTACGGCCAACTCTGAACGGCCTTCTTTGCTCCGGGGCGGCGCCTTCCCAGGCCCCGCTACTCCTCCTCCCCCTTCTTCGCCCCACTCCCCCCCACCGGCAGCACCACAGCGAAGTCCGTCCCCTTGCCCACTTCGGAGTGCACGTCGATCCGCCCCCCGTGCGCCTCGACGATCCGCCGTGCCGTCGGCAGCCCAAGCCCGGTGCCGCCGGACCGCGTCGTGAAGTACGGATTGAAGATCCGATCGAGCGTTTCGCCCGGGATGCCGGGGCCGGTGTCGATGACGTGGATGACCAGCGCCGCGCCGTCGCTCGCGTCCTCAAACCCCGTCCGAACGATCAGTTCCCGCGGCCGGTCGTCGCCCTGAGCGGCCATCGCCTGCACCGCGTTGAGCATCAGGTTCAGCAGCGCCTGCTTCAGGTGAGGCGCGTCGACCACGGCCACGAGCGAACCCGGCGCGAGGTCCGACCGCAGCCGCACGCGCTGCCGTTCCGCCTGAGGCAGAAAGAAGTCGACCAGCTCCCCGACGATCTGGTTCAGGTCCGTCGGCACGGTGTCGAGACGCAGTTCGCCCGCGTACTCCAGGAAGTCCGTCAGGATACCCCTCAGCCGCTCGACCTCGCGCCCGAGCGAGTCGAGGCGGCGGAGGAGACGCCCCTTCTCGTCCGATTCGCCCCGGATCTCGCCGACGCCCTCGCGCAGCAGTTGCACGTTCAACCCGATGGTCGAAAGAGGGTTCTTGATCTCGTGCGCCAGCCCGCTCGTCATCGCGCCGAGTTCCGCGAGCCGCTCCGCCCCGCGCGCCCGGCGCTCCGCGGCCCGCACCCGCCGAACCTGCCGGCGCACAAGCCCACGCGCCGCGAGCGCAGCGGCCGCGACGCCCAGCCCGAACCCGACCAGGGCGGGCGCAAACCAGCCGGGGACCGACCCGGCTTGCAGCGTGATCTCAGTGACGGCTTCGGTGAGGCTCAAGCGTGCTGAAGAATACCGCCTCTACCCCTCACCCGACCCGAGATTCGATGCCGGTGGCACAGGCGTCCCGCCTGTGCCGATCAGCGCCTCGGCGTCCGCGCATAGTTCCGTTTCGGCATCACCGCCACCACCGGGTCCGAGCGGCGAACCTTCGTCGCCTTCCACCCCTTGTCCGTCTTCTGCGCGTCGTAGACGACGGTCGAACCATCCTTCAACGCGCGGAACCCGTCCCCATCGATGACCGAGAAGTGAACGAAGATGTCCTGCCCCTCCGGGCCGATGATGAACCCGAACCCCTTGCGAGGGTCGAACCACTTCACCACGCCCTCGATCTCCGTGATGGTCTGCGACGGCACGTCGGTCATACGTCAATCCCCCAACACCGCGCGAAGACGCCCCGCCCTGCGCGCTCGACGCGCCCTGCCGGACGGATCGTGTCGTGGCGAGTCTTCAACGCAAACCCCCTGCTCCGCTCGTCGCACACCGCGACAGTCACGAGCGTGAGCCGCGAACGCCGGGCAACGATGTCCGTTCACCGGCTTTGTCCAGATTACCAGAAACGCAGCGGCGGTCAAACGGAGATCCGGCGACCGCGCCCCCGGCGCGCAAACGCCGACCCCCGTTGGGGTTAGCGCATCCGCCCTCCCGAACGCCCCAGGTTGCTCAGACCCCCGCCGCGGACGCCTGTTCCGTCATCGCCTGCTTGCGGCTCAGCTTGATGCGGCCCTGCTCGTCCACCAGGATGACCTTCACCTTCACGATGTCGCCCACCTTCACCACGTCCGTCACGCTCTTGACGTAGCCCTCGGCCAGTTCCGAGATGTGGCACATCCCGTCGGTGCCGGGGGCGAGTTCGATGAACGCGCCGAAGTCCTTCACCGAGATCACCTTGCCGTTGTAGACAGTGCCGACCTTGATCTCCTCGCACAGCGCCTCGATCTCGGCGCGTGCGGCGTCGATGGCCTCCCCGTTGGGCGCGGAGACCATGACCGTGCCGTCGTCCTCGACGTCGATGTTCACGCCGTACTTGTCCTGAAGGGCGCGGATGGTCTTCCCGCCCGGCCCGATCAACTTGCCGATCTTCTCCGGGTGGATGTTCAGCGTGATGAGGCGCGGCGCGTAGACCGAGATCGACTCGCGCGGCGCGGCGATGCACGCCTCCATCCGGTCAATGATCCTGAGTCGGGCGAGGCGTGCCTGCTCGAACGTGCGCGTAATCTGCTCGAGGTTCAGGCCGCGGGCCTTGAGGTCCAACTGGATGCCGGTGATGCCTGTCCGCGTGCCCGAGACCTTGAAGTCCATGTCCCCGAAAAAGTCCTCCTCGCCGAGGATGTCGGTGACGAAAACCTCGCGCCCGCCCGAATCGTCGGTGAACCTGCCCACGGAGATGCCCGCGCACGTCGCCGTGATCGGCACGCCAGCGTCCATCAGCGCGAGGCACCCCCCGCACACCGACGCCATCGAGGAACTCCCGTTCGACTCCGTGATGTCGCTCACCACGCGGATCGTGTACGGGAAGACGTCCGGCGAGGGCAGGATCGCCATCAGCGACCGCTCCGCCAGCGCGCCGTGCCCGATCTCGCGCCGCCCGGGCCCCATGATCCGCTTCGCCTCGCCCGTCGAGAACGGCGGGAAGTTGTAGTGCAGCGTGAACTTCTTCGAGTACTCGGGGATCAGCCCGTCCACGATCTGCTCGTCGCGGGCCGTGCCCAGCGTGCACGAGACCAGCGACTGCGTCTCCCCTCGCTGGAAGAGCGCGGAACCGTGCGTCCGCGCGAAGACGCCGACCTCCGCCTCGATCGGCCTGATCTCGTCGAACTTCCGACCGTCGGCCCGCACGCCGCTCTCGACGATCAGCCGCCGAGTGACCTTTTTCTCAAGCGTCCGGAACGCCTCAACGGCCTGCGCCCTCGCCTTCGCGGACTTCGCGTACTCCTCGTACGTGCCGCCCGGCTTGAGCGGGAAGTGCTCGTCCAGCACCTTCGCCCGCAGGGCGTCCACCGCGTCGCTGCGCTCCTGCTTGCCCGGCAGCCTGCGCGCCGCGGTCATCGCCGCCTCCGCGACGGCCTTCACCTTCGCCACGATCTCGGGGTCCGGCAGTGTCAGGTCGCCGACCCGCTTCTCGCGCCCCGCCTTCGACGCCAGTTCCTCGATCGCGGCGAGCGTTTCGGCGATCTGCGACTGACCGAAGCGGATCGCCTCGACCATGTCCGCCTCGGCGATCTCGGCCGCCCCGACCTCGATCATGTTCACCCCGTCCTTGTGCCCCGCCAGCACGAGGTCGAGGTCGGAGTAGTCCATCTGGCTCACCGTCGGATTCACGACGAACCGCGGCCCGTCGTCCGTGTGAACCCGCGCCACGCGCACCGTCGCCGTCGGCCCCTCGAACGGCGCATCCGAGAGCGCCAACGCCGCGGACGCGGCCGTGCCCGCGAGCACGTCTGTGTCGTTCTCGCCGTCGTGGCTCATCACCCAGACCTGGATCTGGATTTCGTCCACGAACCCGTCCGGGAAGAGCGGTCTGATCGGGCGGTCGATCATCCGCATCGTCAGGATTTCCTTCTCGTTCGGCGCGCCCTCGCGCTTGCGGAACCCGCCGGGAAACTTGCCCGCCGCCGGCAGTTTCTCGCGGTAGTCGACCGTGAGCGGGAAGAAGTCCAGCCCCTCGCGCGCCGGAGCGCGCACCACCGTCGCCATGACCGTGCTCTCGCCGTAGGTGGCGATCACCGCCGACGACGCCTGACGCGCGATCCTGCCGGTCTCCAGCACCAGCGTTCGGCCGCCGATCTCACGCTCAACGCGGACCGCGCCCAACTTCGACACATACTGACCCATGTGCTTCCGCCTCTTTCATCATCGCCGACCGACGCGCCCATCCACGAACGGGCGCATCCCATGCCGGCACGTGCGTATGCGGCTCCCCCGGGAACCCGAGAGGCAGAAGGCAGGATGCAGCCTGTTCCCCACGCCGAACGGCTGCCGCCTGCCCACTGCCGCTGAGGACCGGCAGGCCGCGTTCTCAAACGAATCGGGCCTTCCCCGCTCGCGCGGACAGGCCCGTGTTGGTTCACTTCCGGAGGCCGAGACGCTGGATCGTGTCCAGGTACTTGTCGCGGTTCGTCCTCGCCAGGTACCGGAGCAGCCGGTTGCGTTTCCCGACCATCATGATCAGCCCGCGCCGCGTGTGGAAGTCCTTGCGGTGCGACCGCAGGTGCTCCGACACCTGCTTGATGCGGTCCGTCAGCAGCGCGATCTGTACCTCGGGGGAGCCGGTGTCGCCCTGCTCGCGGGCGAAGTCAGTCACGATCTGTTTGCGGGTCTCGGCAGCCGTCGCCATAGCGCGTTCGTTCCTGGCCTGAAGGGTTGGACCGGGAGGGTCTTCGGGCGCAGTCCCACCGCGCCGAGCCAGCCCGTCGAGGGCCGATCCTAGGCCCATCCCGCCCTGCCATCAACCGACCGTCCAGCCCCGTTCCCCCACTCGCCGTATCCTCCCCGGTCCGGCGTCCGCTCGCCGGCCGGGAGGACTCGACATGCGGCTCTCCAACCGGGTCGAGGGCCTGAAGCCCTCGGTCACCGTCGCGTTTGGCAACAAGGCCAAAGCCCTCAAGCGTGCCGGGGTCGAGGTGCTCGACTTCACCCTCGGCGAGCCGGACTTCGACACCCCGCAGCCCATCAAGCAGGCCGCCATCGACGCTCTTCTCGCAGGCCAGACCAAGTACATGCCGACCCTCGGCGACCCCGCCACCCGCCAGACCATCGCCGACAAGTTCATCCGGGACAACGCCATCCCCTGCCTCACCGGCGACCACGTCGCCATCTCCGCCGGCGGCAAGCACTCGCTCTACGTCGCCATGCAGTGCCTCCTCGACCCGCCTCCCCCCGGCACGCCGCCCCTCGAGGTCCTCATCCCCGTGCCCGGCTGGGTGAGTTACGCGCCCATCGCGGAACTCGCCGGCGCACGCGTCGTCGAGTTGCCGACGTTCCCCTCCAACGACTTCAAGATCACGCCCGCCCAGTTGCGCGACGCCATCACGCCGCGCTCGCGCATCCTGATCCTCAACAGCCCGAGCAACCCCTGCGGCACGATGTACACCGAGGCCGAACTCCGCGCTCTCGCCGCCGTCATCGCGGACGCTGCCCGAGCAACTGCGCCGGACCTCGTCGTCATCTCCGACGAGATCTACGAGAAGATCGTCTACGGCGGCATCGCGCACTTCTCCATCGGCTCCGTCCCCGAGATCGCGGACCGCGTGCTGACGGTCAACGGCATGAGCAAGGCCTTCGCCATGACCGGCTGGCGGGTCGGCTACGCGGCGATACCCGGTGAGTTCGGCAAGCGCCTCATCGGCGCGATGGCGACACTCCAGGGCCAGATGACCACGAACATCACGTCGTTCGTCTACCCCGCCATTCGCGCTGCGCTCACCGAGTGCGCCGCGGATGCCGAACGCATGCGGGACGCCTTCGCACGCCGCGCCTCGCTCATCAGCCGCCTTCTCGCCGAAGTCCCGGGCCTCCGCGCCGTCCGCCCCACCGGCGCGTTCTACGCCTTCCCGGATGTTTCCGCGTGCTTCGGGCGCACGTCGCCCGCCGGCCGACGCATTGACTCTTCCCTCGACCTCTGCGAGGCGCTGCTCGACGAGGCCCGTCTCGCCATCGTCCCCGGCGAGGACTTCGGCGGCTGCGCCCGCAATCACGTCCGCATCACCTTCGCGTGCGGCGAAGCCCAGATCGAACGCGGCGTCGCCGCCCTCGCCGATTTCGTCAGGAAACTGACCTGATGCCTTGATGCCTCGTGCCTCGATGCCATCTTCCAACTCAACGCCTACACGCTCTCCGCCTCTCCCTCACGCAGACGAAGCACGAACCCTCCGCTCTCCCGATCGTGCGCGACCGAGACCGCCCGCCGGCGCACCAGCTCGAGCACCGCCAGGAACAGCCCGATCGCCTCCGGCCGCGTGCGACCCGTGAACAACCCGCGCAGTTCAAGCCCGTCCGGCTCGCGCCGCAGCCGGTCCATCACGTCCTCCGCGTGCAGTTCGATCGGCGTGTCGTCGGCGACGACCTCGTGCTCTCCGAGCCGATCGAAGACGACCGTCTCGCTGATGCGGCGGAACGCCTCGACCAGGTCGATGAGCGACACGTCCTCCAGGTCGATCTGCTCCTCGCCCTGCGCCTCCGCGGCGGCGGCCCGGTCGAACCCGGCCCGACCGCCCGGGAAGCGACGCTGCCACTCGTCGTGCCGTCGTGCCAGTTCGTCGGCCACGTCGCGGTACATCTTGTAGGCGAGCAACTGCCGGACGAGTTCCGTCCGCGGGTCGTCCGGCTCGCCGCCGCGCTCGCTCCCTTCGCCCGTCCGTGCCCCCCCCTCGGGGGCCGGCCTGAGCAGTCGCGACTTGATCTCCATCAGCGTCGCCGCCATCACCAGGAACTCGCCCGCCCGGTCCACGTCCACGCGCTCGATCTGCCCGAGGTGCGCGAGGTACTGGTCGGCGATCGTCGCCACCGGGATGTCCGCGACGTCCACCTCCGCCTTGCGGATCAGGTGCAGCAGCAGGTCGAGCGGCCCCTCGAACGCCTCCAGACGCACCGTGTATTCGCTCTGCACCACTCGCCGCTCCTCGCGACCGTCCGTGTCCCCCCGCCCCCGGCCAGTGTACCCTTCTCTCATGCCGCGGACCCGCTCGGCGCATCCCCATGCCGCTCTCTCGGCCCCGGAGGCGGAACTCGACTTCGCCCGGGGCGTCGTCCGCGCCGAGACCGCGGCCCTCGACGCCCTCACCGACCAACTCGACGCGCGTTTCGCCCTCGCCGTTGATCTCCTCGCCCGCTGCCCCGACGCCGGGGGGACCGTGCTCGTCACGGGGCTTGGCAAGAGCGGCCTCATCGGCGCCAAAATCGCCGCCACCATGTCCTCTCTCGGCATCCCCTCCCACCCCGTCCATCCCACCGAGGCCGCCCACGGCGACCTGGGCCGCTTCCGCCCCGCCGACACCGTCATGGCCCTCAGCCGCTCCGGCGAGACCGACGAAGTCGTCAACCTCGCGGCCATCCTGCGACAGGACGGCATCCCCATCATCTCGATCACCGGCGGCGACGGGCGTGATCCGGACCGCCCGAGGTCCAGCCTCGAACGGCTCGCCACCGTCGCGCTCACGCTCGGCGAGGCGGACGAGGCCGGAGACGGGCAGGTCTCCGCGCCGACCTCCTCCGCCGTGGCGACGCTCGCGCTGGGCGATGCGCTCGCCCTCGCCGCCGCGCGCAGACGCAACTTCACCGACGCCGACTTCGCGAAGCGCCACCCCGGCGGCGCGCTCGGCGGGCTGCTCCGCCCCATCACCGAACTGCTCCGCTTCCGCGCGGGTGTGAACACCCCGCTCATCCCCCACCACCGATCCGTCGCCGACGCCCTGCGCGAAGCCTCCGAAGCCGGACGCCGCCCCGGCGCCATCCTGCTCGTGGAACCCTCCACCGGCCAACTCTCGGGCATCTTCACCGACGGCGACCTCCGAAGGCTCATCCTCCGCGACGCGGCCGAACTGCAACGCCCGATCAGCGAGGTCATGACCCGCTCGCCGCGATCGCTGCCGCACGATGCCCTCCTCCGCGACGCCGTCCGCATGGTGCGCGAGCATCGGCAGGACGAGATCCCCGTCGTCGACGCCGAGGGCCGCCCCGTCGGCATCCTCGACGTGCAGGACCTCGTCGCCATGCGCCTCGTCAGGAACGACCCGTGAGCGTCCCGGCCACCGTCACACTCCTGATCCTCGACGTGGACGGCGTCCTCACCGACGGCTCCATCGTCTACGACGACCGCGGCGCGGAGACCAAGGCCTTCAACGTCCGCGACGGATTCGGCGTGCGACTCTGGCGAGAGGCCGGCGGCGCCTGCGCGATCGTCACCAGCCGCGGCGGCGAGGCCGTGCGAAGGCGCGCCGCCGAACTGGGCATCGATCCCGTCATCGAAGGGACGCCCGCCAAGGGCGACGCCGTGCACGAAGTCTGCCGCCGAACCGGCATCCCGCCCGATCGCGCCGCCTATCTCGCGGACGATTGGCCGGACCTCCCCGCCATGCGCCTCGTCGCCTACCCCATGGCCGTCGCGGACGCCGATCCGCGCGTGCTCGAGCGAGCGAGGTTCGTGACGCGCGCCCCCGGCGGGCGCGGCGCGGTCCGCGAGGCGGTCGAGCACCTGCTCGAAGCGCGCGATGCCCTGACGCACCACCTCCGGAGGTACGATGGCACCCAGGCCTGACGCGACCCGCGACCCGCGACGAACGGTCATGCTTGCGTCGATTGCGCTCGCGGGCGTGGTGCTCATCGCTGTCGTCGTGCTGGCCGTGCGAGGCTCGGGCCAAGGCCCGAGCGCGAACCCCGGCGACTTCCCCGATCTCATCCCGCCGGGCGCGCGCGATGCCACCGTCATCGGCGGCGTGCCGCAACCCACCGGGGCGTCCGGACTCTTTGTGCAGGTCATGGACCGCAACGACCCGACCCGCCTCGCGGGTGAACTGCGCTCGCGCACGGTCCAGCCGACGAACCCAGGCCGCTATCTCGTCGGCACGCCGCGGGCGTGGATGTTCCTCAAGGACGGCCGCGCCATCCACGTCCAGGCGGACGAGGGCGCGCTCTACATGCCCGACCGCTCCCGCGAGCCGGAATCGGGCCGATTCGTCGGTTCCGTCGTCATCCGCCTCTTCGAAATGCCGCCCGACGGCACCCGCCCGGACATCGACTCCGACGAACCCGCCCTCACCGCGCGGACCGATTCACTCACCTTCGACTTCACGCTGGGCGAGGTCTCCACGCCCGACCGCCTGCTCCTCAACGGCCAGGGCGTCGAGTTCGCTGGCTCGGACGTCAAGATCCTCGTCAACCAGGTGCTCGAACGGCTCGAGGTGGCGACCGTCGCCCGGGGCGAGTACCTCCGCGTCGATCCGGTCGAGCGCGCCCGCTCGACCGCTCGCCTGCGCGAGCGCCGCCAGGCCGCCCCCACGCCCACCGATGCACCGGGCAGCGTGGTCCACGCGAACACCGAACGCACGGAGCCGCCGCCCACGACGGCCCGCGCCGACCAGCCCGGCGACGCACGGCAGCCCGCTTCACCGCCGCCGACCGAAACCACGCTGGCGACCGAGCCGAAGGAGTCCTTCTATCACGCACTCTTCCAGCGTGAGGTCGTGCTGAAGCAGGGATCGCAGACCGTGCGCGGCGACCGCATGAGCGTCTGGACGCGCCTGCTCGATAACAGGCTGCCCGACGACGCGATCGGAGAGCCTCGCAAGACCGAACCCGCGCCCTCGACTCGAACGCCGACCGCTCCACGCACCGACGCGGACGAGCGCCCCGCGCGACCGACACAGCAGGAAGAACCATCAAAGGACCCGCCCACGCCCCCGGCGGCGCCGATGTTCGGTCGCCCCGCGGCCGACGGCCCGGCGGAGTTGACGTGGACAGGCCCCCTCGAGATCCGCCCGCTCGCCGACCGTCCGCCCACGCTCGCCGAGGACCACGTCGCGGCCCGCATCACCGCGGAAGAGTCCGGAGTTGTTCAACTCGCGGATGAAGCGTCTGGCGGCGCCGGGCGCACCGCACAGGTTGACTACGCCGCGACCCGTCGCGTGGTCGTCCTCAGCGGCCAGGGACAGGAGGGCGTCCTGCTCGAACAGCCCGGCGAGTCGGGCGGCTCGGTCCGCGTCGGCAGGCTCGAACTCCCGCTGGACACCGGCGTCGCCGTCGCGCGAGGCTCCGGAGTCGCCTCCTCAATGAACGGCCTGAGCCGCATCGACTGGGGCGAGCGGGCCGACCTCTGGTTCATGGTCCGCGACGGCACCATGACCGGCGAACTGCTCCGCGCCGACTTCGTCGGCAAGGTGCGCGCCGCGGAGGACGATTCGTCGCTCGAAGCCGACCTCCTTCGTGCCGTCTTTGAGCCGGACGCGCCCCAGTCCGCCGCCCTGCGCAGCATCGACGCCATCGGGGCCGCCGTGGTGAACGACGGCAAGGGAGGCGGCGGCGGGCCGTGGGACAGACTGCGTATCGACTTCGTCGCGAACGCGGCGGGAGACGGCGTCGATCCGGTCCGCGTGACCGCCGAGGGGAACGGCCGCTTCCGGCAGGACGACGCCGAGATTCGAGCCCGCGCCATCGATGCCGATCTCACGACCGATGAACGAGGCGCGGTCGTCGCGCAGACCGTCTCCGCACGGGGCGATGTCCGCTTCACGCGCCGATCCGATCGCCTCCGCATCGAGGGCGAGTCGCTCTGGGCCAACCTCGACGAGCAACGGCTCGACGTCGCCGGCGAGGGATCGCTGGTCGAACGGGAGGGCACGCGCATCACCGGCGAGGAGGTCCGGCTCGACGGCAACCGCCGCACCGCCACGTCGCTCGGCGCGGGCACGTTCGAGCACCGCACCCGCAACGCGGGTGAGCCGCCCACACGCACGCACGCCGAGTGGGCATCGGGCATGACCTACGACGACCGAACCGGGGTTCTCGAAGCGGCGGGCGAGGTCGTCGCCGTCTCCGAGCCGGACCCGCACTCACGCGACACGATCCGGGCGGAGCGTGTGCGAGTGGAACTCGAACCCGCACCGGAGAGCGAGGCCGTCGCGCTCGACTCGGCGGACCCGGCCGCGCAGTCTCGCTCACGCCGCGTGCTGCGGATGTACGCATGGGCCGCGCAGCCCGAACCGGACGACGACGCGCCTGTTCCGGCCTCTGTCGAGAGCACCCGTTCGATCGACGCCGGCCCGGATGCGCCGCCGCGGCTGGCGAGGGCGTTCACGCTCTTCGGGCACGAGATCATCGCGGACCACGCGGCGGGCACGCTCGACGTGCCCGGCGCGGGAAGGCTCATGGTCGCCGACCTGCGCTCGGACACCGAGGCCGGCGCGAACGGCGACAACCGCGGCACGGCCCTCTTCGACTGGTCGGAGTCGTTCCACGTCGAGCGGGCGAAGGGCGAGGCGACGATGCACGGCGCGGTCCGCATGAGCCACCGCCGGCTGGCCGACAGCCTGCGGACCGACCTCGAAGCCGAATCGCTCACGGCCCGCATCCGCGACGCCGCAGCCGACGAGGCCGGCGACCTGAGCGGGGAACTGGAGTACGCGACGGCGATCGGGAAGGTCTGGGTGCGTTCGGGCCGGCACGAACTGACCGGACACCGGCTGGAGTACGACGCGATCGCGGGCACCGCCGAGGCGTTCGCGGACGAGGGGGGGGTCGTGACGGTGGTCGAGGCCGGGCGGACGTCGCCGGTCACGGCGCGTCGGATCTTCTGGAATCTCGCCACGGACCGGATCGAGGTGCGCGAGCCGGGGCCGGCGCGCGCGCCGCGCTGAATCACGCGCTCGAACGGTCGATGACGCGGTACGACTCGCGCTCGCCGCGCCCGCGGAGCGGGTAGTCCTTGCGGAGCGGGTGCGCCGGGTAATCCCGCCAGGTGAGGATGCGGCGCAGGTCGGGGTGGTTGCGGAAGCGGATGCCGAACATGTCGAAGACCTCGCGTTCGCGCCACTCCGCACCGGGCCAGATGTCCGTCACCGAGTCGACGCAGAGGGCGGGGTCTTCCTCGATGCCGTCGGTCGGGATTGAGGGGTCGAGAAAGGTCTTGACAAAGAAGCGGTCGTCGCGAGCGGTGGAGACGAGGATGTAGACGACGGCGAAGCGGCCGGGCATCTTCGCCGGGTAGTTCAGGTAGTCGACGCCGAGGACGTCGGAGAGGAAGTCGTACCTCGCGGCCTCGTGGTCGCGCAGCAGGCCCATCACCTCGTGCAGATCGGACGGCTCGACGATCAGGGTGGACTGGGCGCGGAACTCGGTGGCGCGGAAGCGCTTGGCGGGGAAGTGGCCTTTCACCAGGGCAAAGGTCGGGTGGTCGAGGTTCGGCATGGTCGGCTCCGCGTTCGGGCGGGAGTCTAGGGCGTCGATCGGATCGCGTCGGCGAGGGCCGCGAGTTGATCTTCGGCGGCATCGGCGAGCAGCACCACTGGCAGGTCTGCACGGCAGGACGCGATGAGGGCTGCGAGGCGTCGCGGGCCGATCGTGCCGCGGCCGATGGGGCAGCGCACGAGCGATCCGGCGGAGACTCTCGCATCGGCGATGAACAGCGCGGCGCAGGCCGGGTGGTTGCCGAGCGAGCGGGCGATGCGGTCGAGGTGGTCGTCGGCGTGGTCGAGCATGGCGGGGGTGAGCAGGGCAACGGGTTCGAGGACGAACCCGAGGCCCGGATGCTCGGCCATGAAGGCGGTGGTGCGAGGGGCATCGGAGAGAACGTCGCCCGAGGCGGGGAGCAGCCAGAGCCTGAGTCCTGACTTGGCGATCTCGGCGCAGAAGCGGGAGAGCGTGGCCCAGGACTGGCTGCTCCAGGTTCGGACGGCGGCCCGAGCGGCATCGTCCGGTTCGGAGGCGTCGATGCGGCCGGAGTGGGTGAGGAGGCGCGGCGCGTCGGCGTACTCGACGGCGAGCGAGCGGGGATCGTCGGTCAACGGGTTCGCATGTGCGAAGACGGCGAAGGGTGGGGTGGAATCGTCGGCATCGCCGGGGAGGAGCGCAGCGCCGTCTGGCGTGCTGTGCCAAAAGATGACTCGGTCCGGCGCGATCACGGAAGAGCGTAGGGCATGCGCAAGGGATGCGCGACGAGCGCGGTTCTGGGCGTGGGCGAGGGTGACGGACGATAGTGGTTGGCTTCGCGCGGGTTGCGTGGGGCGGGCGGCTCGGCCGGAGGCCGGCGGAACGATGCGACGCGCGGGCGGGAAGCCCGGCGAGCGTCGCCGGGAAGGACCGGCCATGACGGACAATCTGTTCGAAGGCGTGGCGTGCGGCACGATCCGGGCGCGGCAAGAACGCGAGCGCAGAGCGCGGCTGGCGGCCGACGATCTCACGGCGGTTGCCCCCACGCCCGATGCGAGCGGCCCGGCGGCGGACGAGGGCGCGCCTTCGTTGACGCGTGAGCAACTGATGCTGCGCATTCTGGACCTGACCGGGGGTCGCTCGCGCGACTTCCTGGAGGGCTTCACGGATGAGCGGCTCGCGAACTATCTCGAGCGGCTGCTGGCGAGCCGCGAGCCGCGGGGACCGGGCGCCCGGTGGGTGCGTCGCGGTGAGACGCCGGCGATCGTGGGCCGGGAGGCGGCGTGGTGAGGTGAGGGGGCGGGGAACACGCGGGAGAGGAGTGCTCACGCGGAGGCGCGGAGAGCGCGGAGGGGAGGCGGGAGGTTGAGGGTGGGAGGCACCACGGTCGCAAAGCCGACCGTGGTGGCACGGGGGATGCGCTTGATGTCATTCAGATGTCCACGGGTTCCACTCCGCCCCTGGCGCGGCGTCGTTCCACCCGTGACTACAGGCCTACGCCCCTCCGGGGCGTCCGGACACGCTCTCCGGCGGGATGGTACCGACTCTTCGTGCCACCAACGTCGGCTGCTCTGAGCCGACGTTGGTGCTCCTGACTCTTACGCATTCCCCCGTGCCACCCCGCCGGAGTTGCGCCGTGCCGGGGGTTGGCGGGGGGCGGCACTTGCTTGCGCTTCGTGCTCTGTTGGGCGTGAGGGGGGCGGGGGATTCTGCGGACTTTGGATTACTGGACTCATGTTGGGGCGTCGGCGGGCCGATCGGCAGGGGTGGGCGGGTCTGGCTCGGCTCAAGGGCCGGAGCCGGCGCGTCCGATAAGGCCCCTCCGAGGGGCGTGTCGCGGGTGTGTGGGGCCAGGGAGCCGGCCTTGCCGCGGCGATTCGGGACTGGCGGCGCTGGAGGGTGCGTCGTGCGACCCATTTGGTCGGCCCTGAGCGGCACGGAGGCTCCGGCATGGATCGCAGAACGGCAACGATACTGACGACGGGTTCCCTGGCGGCGGCTGCGATGGTCGCGACATCGGGGTGCGGTGTCGGTGGGTTCGGGGAGCGGTCTGCCTCAACGGCACCGCCGGCTGAGCGGACGAGCGCGCCGAGCGCGGCCGAGCCGATTCCGGGGTTGATCGCGCGTGGCGGGCCATCGTCCGGCGTCGGTTCGCCGGGCGCGAACGCTTCGCCGTTCACAGAGGGGCAGGTCGGGGCGGACTTCGACCCGAGCGTGTCGCCGGACGGGGGGTTCGTGGTGTTCGCGAGCACGCGGCACCGGGAGACGCCGGACCTGTTCCTGAAGCGGGTGGGCGGGAGCGTGCTGACGCAGTTGACGGACGAATCGTCGAGCGAGGTAATGCCGGCGATCAGCCCGGACGGGAAGCGCGTGGCGTTCGTGAGCGATCGGAACGGGTCGTGGGACTTGTACGTGATGCCGGTGACGGGTGGGCGGCCGGTGCAGTTGACGCGGGATTCGTCGCCGGACCTGCACCCGTCGTGGAGCCAGGACGGGACACGGATCGTGTTCTGCCGGCAGGGGCGCTCGTCGGGACGGTGGGAGTTGTGGGTGGTGGATGCGGACAATCCGTCGGTGTCGCGGTACATCGGCGAGGGGTTGCTGCCGCGGTGGTGCCCTGTGCCGGGAACAGGAACGAACGGCGGTGACCGGATCGTCTACCAGCGGCCGCGTGACCGGGACGACGGGGCGTACGGGGTGTGGATGATGGACGTCGCGGGGGGCGAGGCGGGTGCGCCGATGCACCTGGTGTCGCTGCCGGATGCGGCGTGCATCAATCCGTCGTGGAGCCCTGACGGGCGGCATGTCGTGTATTCGGTCGTGCCGACGGTCGGGACGGCGGAGACGGGGCAGTTGTGGATGACGGATGTCGAGGGGTCGTGGCGGGTCGCGCTGACCGGCGGGCCGTGGCGCGACCACCTGCCGGTGTGGGCCAGCGACGGGCGGGTGTACTTCGTGTCGGATCGGACGGGGACGGAGAGCATCTGGAGCGTTGATGCCGGTCGCGTGCTGGCGGCGGCCGCCGAGAGCGGCGCGCCGGTGGCGCGGGTCGGGTCGGACGACTGACGAACGGGTTGAAGAGGGGCCGGCGTGGTGCTGGCCCGGGGCTTGCGAGTGCGAGGGGTGGAACCCCGAGCGAGTGGGCAGGACGCCATGACAAGTGTACAGACCATGCTCTCGGCGAACCGCGCCCGGATCGGGCGGGGTTTGCGCGTGGCGGCGTGCGCGGCTGCGCTGGCGGCGGTCGTTTGTGCGCCCGTGGGGTGCGGGGGTTCGGGGCGGCGCGAGTCCGCGCTGATCCGGCCGCACCTGCTGGTGTCGCCGTACGGGGCGACGGTGGGCGAGGTGACGTGGGCGGCCGCGCCGCTGCGGAACGAGTCGGGGACGAGCGTGCCGGACGCGCTCGGGCTGACGGACAAGGTGGTGGCGGCCGCACAGCAGGTGCTGGGGCTCACGTGCCTGCCCGTGAACCGCACGCTCGAAGCGATGGCGGCGGTCGGGATTGAGGAGATTCGAACGCCCGAGGACGCGGAGGCGGTGGCGTCGGTGTTGGGTGTGGACGGGCTGCTCGTGGGTTCGATCACGGCGTACGACCCGTATGACCCCCCCACGTACGGGCTTTCGCTCGCGCTGCTGGCGCGGAGCGGGCGGCTCGCGGGGACCGGCGGGGGCGTCGCTCCGCGTCGGCTGGCGACGGACGGCACAGGACGGACCAGCGCGAGCACGTGGGCGACCGCGCCGGCGTCGGCGGTCAGCGCACACCTGGACGCGAAGAGCCACGACGTGCTGATGGCGCTGCGCTCGTACTCGCAGGGAAGGCACGACCCGGACGGGGCGTTCGGCTGGAGGCGGTACACCGCGAGCATGGAGTTGTACACGGAGTTCGGGTCGCAGTTCGTGGTTCGCCGGCTGCTGGAGCGTGAAGCGGCGCGGCTGGGCGAACCGGCGAGATTGACGGATTCCCGGTAGCCGTCGGCCCGAGAGCCGGCGGGGCCGGCAGACGGGAGCGACGGCATGGACGCCGGGGCAAGAGACACACGGCGGGCGCACGCGGCGGCGCGGCTCGGAACGGGCGGCGAGGTCGTCATCACGCTGTGGAAGGGTCGGCACACGTGGCGGTTCTCGTGCCGGCGGGGGGACGAGGCCGCGCTCATGCGTGCGGTGGCGAAACTGACGGCGGGGCAGTTGACGGTGGGCGAGGGCGCGCTCGTGGCGCGCCAGATCGCGGCGGCGATGGCGGGTGGGGAAGTGACGAAGTGACAGGGTGACGAAGTGACGGAGTGGAGCGGGCGCTCCGCTTCGGACCAGGAGTGTGTGTGATGTTCACGCTGGCGATTGTTGAGGCGTTTTCCTCGTACCTGACGGACGAGCGGCACTTCAGCCCGTACACCGCGCGGTGCTACGGCGCGGACCTGCGGCAGTTCGTCGAGTACCTGACGGAGGAATCGGGCGCAACGCCGAACGAGGCGGCGGAGAAGGCGGCGTACGAGCGGCGGGCGTCCGGGGACGAGCCGAAGGCGGTGGCGGGGACGATCGCGCCGGCAACGCTGACGGAGACGATCTGCACCGCGGACGCGGACCTGATCCGGGGGTTCCTGGCGCACCTGGGCGAGCAGGACTACTCGGCGGCGACGATGGCGAGGAAGATCGCGACGCTGCGTTCGTTCTACAAGTGGGCGGACCGCAGGGGGCTGGCGTCGGGGAACCCGATGACGCTGATCCGCACGCCGCGGCAGGGGAAGCGGCTGCCGAAGGCGATCACGGTGGACCAGGTGGAGCGTTTGCTGGCCGCGCCGGACGAGAACGACGTGCTGGGGCGTCGGGATCGGGCGATGCTGGAGACGCTGTACTCGACGGGGATTCGCGTGAGCGAACTGGTCGGGCTGACGATCGGTGACCTGGACCTGACGGGCGAGGCGCTGCGGGTGCAGGGGAAGGGGAAGAAGGAGCGGATCGTGCCGCTGGGATCGCACGCGCTGGAGGCGGTGCGGCGGTACCTGGACATGGCGAAGAACGACCCGCGGTTCGCGTCGGCGTGGTCGGGGGGACGGGGCAGTCCGCTGTTCCTGAACAAGCACGGGAAGCGGCTGAGCAGCCGGTCGGTGAGGCGGAAACTGGACAAGTACCTGCGCGGGGTGGGGCTTGACCCGACGATCAGCCCGCACACGCTGCGGCACAGTTTCGCGACGCACCTGCTGGACAACGGGGCGGACCTGCGGAGCGTGCAGGAGCTGCTGGGCCACCAGTCGCTGAGCACGACGCAGGTGTACACGCACCTGACGACGCAGCGGCTGCGGGAGGCGTACGACCGGGCGCACCCGCGCGCGGAGGCGGGTTGAGCGGCGGATCAGCAAATCCGCAGTGCAGCAGTGCAGCGATGGTGTTATTCTGTGGCGGGGGGGACGGTTCGCTCAGTCGACGAGACGTTCCCAACTGGTGGAGACGACTCGCATCCTGAGGGGCGGGGGGTAGGCGGCGTAGAGGTCCGCGATGTCGGTCGCGGTCAGAATCTGGTTGAAGAGCGCGGCCTCAGCGATCGTGCCCCGGAACGGGAATCTCCAGCCGCTGGTTGATCCGGACGAGGAGTCGACGGTGGAAACACCGATGGCCAGCGGCTCTTTGTTCTTGTCGATGCCTGAATCGAAGTCGGTCGAGTCCGCGAGTGCGCCGTCGATGTAGAGGAACATGTCGTTGCCGAACGTGAGCACGACGTGGTACCACCTGTTCGGCTCGAGTGTCGCGGATCGTACGGTATACCAGGCGGAGTCGCTCGCGATTCGGGCGCGGAGCCGCGATGCGTCGATGAAGATTTCGAGGTGGCCGCCGCTGCCGAAGCCCGCGGCCGCTTTGGAGATGACGCCGCTGCGAGTGGTGACTTTCTCAGGGCGCATCCAGAACGCGATGGACCCTTGATTGAGTTCGTACTTGCTCCGGTGGCTGACCTCGACGTAGCCGTTGACGCCGTCGAACCACGCCACGGTTGAGCAGCCGAGGCCGGTTCGTTGCGAGAGGGTCACGCCGTTGCGGTACGTTCCGTTCCGCTCGCCCATGGTGTCCACCGCGGTCGTGCCGGAGGCCTCATTGAGACGCCAGTAGGAGACTGGGGCGTGGGCGGCGATGATGCCGGAGAACGATCCCTCGAAGGGACTTTCCGCCTCCAGGCGGAGGTTGATGATCGACCGTGCGCGTGCGGCCGTTCCGTACGCGGTAACGTTGACGGGCTGGCAAGGATCGTTGGCGAGGTTCCCGTCGGCGGGATCGACGACCTTGATGGTGTAGGAAGCGTTGCCGAGGGCCGCGTCGGTTCGCCAGTCGCCGTTCGGCAGGGTCCAACGCCAGCCGGGGTTGTCGTGCATGATGGCGAGTGCGAGATCGACGCCGCTCTCCGCGGCGGCGCGTGCGTCCATGACGTCGCCGACGCTCTCGGACTGGCCCCGCTGGGATGAGACGACGCTGAGGCTGGCCAGCCCGAGGACGGTGACCGTGGTGACGGTGACGAGGACGAGGAGGTAGACGCTGCCGGGTCGGTGTGCCGTGGAGGTGTGGCGCATCGCGTTGCTCTCTCAGTCGAGGTGGCGGTCGAGTCCGCGGGTCCGGAGTGCGACGGCGGAGGCCATCGGCTGCTTGCCGCGGTGGACGGTGACTGTGATCCGCTTGACGCCGGAGTCAGTGAGGACGACGGTGGTCGGGTCCGCGAGGCTGACGTACTCGACGGTGCAGGCGCGGGTCCAGCCTTCGAAGCCCGGGATGACGGAGCCATCGGTGCGTTGGGGGGGCGAGGCGGACCAGCCGTTGAAATCGTCAACGTCGTTGAAAAGCGATCGTGTGCCGTTGATCTCGGTCGGGCCGGGGCCGATGCCGCTGCCGGCGACGGGGTCGTCGTAGGGGTGCTTTCGTGCTTCGTTGAGGAGGTCGAGGGCGAGGACGCGTGCGCGGGCGCGGTCGGCGGCGTGTCGCTGCATGGTGGCCGAGGCGACGACGGTGTTGAGGGAGGCGGCGAGGAGGGCGGAGAGGACGAGGATGGCGACGACGACCTCGACGAGGCTGAAGCCCGGTGCGCGGGGGTGCGCGGGGTTGTGGGCGCATCGTGGTCTCAATCGAGGATCTCCGGGCGGTTGAGGGGCCTGATGGTCTTCTCGACGGCGGTCTGGGCGGCACCGGCGCGGATGCGGACGGCGAGGGCGTCGATGTAGTCCCTGGGCGCGATGCCCTCATCGGTGAGGTAGACGATCCCGTCGATGTCGTGGAGCGCGCAGGTGTTGCCGTAGGTCGTCCAGGTGTTGCCGGAGTTGGTGGTCGCCATGCCGACCGTTCCGGCGGGGACGCCGAGGGAGGAGAAGTAGCCGACGCCGGAGGCGTTTGAGCCGCTGGTTCCGCGGATGACGACGCAGATGCCCTGGCCAACGGGAACGACGCCTGAATCGAGGTTGAAGGTCCGCCAGGTGGCGGTGAGTCCGAAGTCGTCCTCGTTGAAGGTGGCCGAGGCGTAGACGGTCGAGCCGGGTGTGCCGTTGGCCTTGGGCTTGCGGAGTTGGACCTCGCCCGTGCCGCCTCCTAACCCGGAACGGAGGAGCTTGAGCCGGACGCGCGTGATTCGCCATCCGGTCGCGCCGGCGTCGATTGGCGCCGGGACGTAGAAGGCGAACCAGTTGGAGTTGGTGACCTGCTGGCTGAGGGGGAGCGCGGCGTCGTAGGCCTGGAGTTGTCGCACGGAGGAAGACTGTTCGCTGCCGAGGAAGACGCTGCCCGAGCGCAGGGTGGCGGTGAACTCGAGAGAGCGGACGTCGGGGAGGACGATGATGGGTGAAGAGCCGTTGAGGGAGCGTGTGAGCGGGTGCCCGGGCGTGCCGGACCAGGCGTAACGGACGGTCTCCTCGGCGGCGTCGCCGGTGCGGTCGGGGAGCGTGAACTCGACGGCGGTCTTGGAGACCTCGTTGAACGCGAGCGCAAAGGCGGCGTCGTCGATGAGTTCCTCGACGAAGCCGACCCCCCCGAGCGCCGCGGCGAAGACGCCGTCGTCGCGGGGGATGGCCTTGGAGGCGAGGATGATGAGGGACCCGATGGCGGTGACGAGGATGGAGACGATGGCGAGGCTCACGGTGAGTTCGATGAGTGAGTAGGCGCGGCGCATGTGGGAGCGGGAGTGTCGCATGGCGTGCTACTTGGGTGTGACCATCGCCGGGGCCTTTGGGGCATCGCCGTCGTCGCCTGAGGCGGCGCCGAGTGTGATCTTCTGGGGACCGATGGCGTCGGCGAGCGACTCGACGGTTGCGGCGTCCATGATGGTGGTGGTGACCGCGCCGGTGTCCGGGTCGATGCTGATGGACTTGCCTCTTGCGCCCGCGCCGACAGCGAGGGTTCCGCCCGCGGTGGGGACGCCGAAGCCGTTGAACGCGAGGATGGGGGAGCCGTTAAAGTCGGCCTTCAGGAGGAGGACGCGGAACGGCTGGTCGCGGAGGCTGACGGTGGCGGTCTCGGGGGATGCGAAGCCGGGCTTGGCGTAGACGAACTCGTAGCGGTCGAGCGAGAGGTCATACTCGATTGAGCGTGACGTGCTGGCGTAGCGGGCGTCGTTCTGGACGTAGGTGGCGTCGAGGCAGACCTTGCGGACGGCGAGTTCAACCTGGTAGCGGGAGCGCGACTCGGCGTACTTGGGCATGGAGACGGCCGCGACGACGCCGACGACGACGATGACGATCGAGAGTTCGAGGAGGGTGAAGGCGGGTGCTCTGGCGAGTGGTCTGGCCATGATCGGTTCGTCCGGACAGGGCGGCTTGGGCGATCGTGCGTTCCCTCTGGACAGGACGCCCGCGAGGGTCGCGGGCGTCCCGGGTCGAGTCGTCGGGGGCTGGATCGGGTTGCCGTTCAGGCGTTCGACCCTCCGGAAGAGTGGGTCATGCGATCATGAGGCACGATTCAGTAGGAGGTGTAGGCGACGCCGCGATCGTCGAGGACGGAGTCGGCGGCGTTGACCTTGATGGTGCCGGTGGAGGCGGTGTACCACCAGCCGAAGTTGGCGGTGCCCTGGGTGTCGGTGATGCCCGCGTAGCCCTTGTTGGGTCCGACCTTCTGCTTGGGGATGGAGCGGAGGTAGGGGCCGTAGATGTGGGTGGTGTCCTTGGTGGCGGAGGTGTTGCCGTTGATGTCGGAGTACTGGGTGAGTTGGGCGTCGAACTTGGCGAGTTCGGGGTAGGCTCCGGCGTGCTCGGTGTGGTAGAGGTCGATCGCGCTGCGGAGGACGGCGAGGTCGGAGACGACGGCGGAGTCCGCCGCGCCGGCCGCGCCGCGGCTCATCCTGGGGATGGCGATGGCGCCGATGATCCCGAGAATGACGACGACGATGACGAGTTCGATGAGGCTGAATGCCCTGTTGCGGCGGACCGTGTGCGTGTACATCTCGTGTGTTCCTTCCGGTGACCGACCCTGGTACCGGCGGCAACCCGGCAGCCGGTGACACAATGTCAATCGACCCCCTCCGCTGCCGCCTTGAGCGTTCGCCGGGTCTCGGGACGGCCGGGACCGGCACAGGCCGAACAGATTGCCGCGGCGCGGGGGCATCGGAGAGCGCCTTTACCGCTTGGCCTCCGGAGCGACCTTCATGCGAACCTCGTGGACGACGCCGTCGGGGGTCCGGACGAAGGCGACGCTCGGCTCGACGGCGACCAGCGTGAGGCCCTTGGCCGGCTCGCCGACGATCATGAGGCGACCGTTGACGATGGCTGCGGGGCGTGCGCCGCCAGCCATGATGGCGGTAACCACGGGAACCGGCGAGGCGACCGCGTCGCTGTCAGGAGAGTGTTGGGAATCAAGGCTTTCGGGCACTTCGGCGTCGGACACGACGGCCGGCAGCCACTCCTGGGGGATTGCGAAGGCGTCGGTGGTGGTGGCTGCGCTCAGGTTGTCCTGGCGGGCGAGCGCGTCGAGGAGTTGTGCGAGTCTGGCCGCGCCCGCGATGCGGGCGTTGGAGGCGTTCGCCGCCACAATGGGCTGCCCTGCGGTCGCTGCCGGAGCAGCCGACGTCGTTGCCGGGGGCTGTACAGCCGCTGAAGCCCCCTGCGGCCCCGCGACGCCGAAGAAGAGTTGGTCGGCGGCCAGGGCCAGCCCAGCGACGGCCAGGACCCCGAGATAGACCTTGCGCTGCTTGTTGAGCCTCATACCCCAACAAGCCAATTCGTCCGTAGGCGGGGCAAGCGTCCCGAGGCGGAAAACTCAGTCCGCGGCGTCGGCCGGTGCGGCATACCACAGGAGGGTGAACTGGAACGAATCTGCGGGCAGTTCCCCCGCGCCACGGGCCGCGAGTCGGAAGGAGGAGACTTCGGTGTCCGGGTAGGTCGTGTGAAGAGCGGAGAAGAATGAGGCCGACGCGGGATATGAGGCCTGTCCCGAGATGCGTATCTCGACGAGGTCGAAGAGTTCCTCGGGTGTGGTCGCGCCTGGCTTGATCTCGTCGAGTTGGAGGCCGTGCTCGCGGGCGAGTGCGGCGAGCGCGGCGACCCGCTCGTTGAGGCGACGGCTCGAGACGAGCTGCACGGTGGCGTTGTCCAGGACGCGATGGGCGTCGGCGAGCGACTCGGTGAACTGGCGCTGCTCGTGCTGCGCGAGCGTGAGTTCGGCGATGCGAGTGTCCGCCTGCCGGGCGAGTTCCTCCCGCTCGGCGCGTGCCTTGAGAGCGGGCTGGACGCCGATGCACCACGCGCCCGCGGTGATCGCGGCGAGGAGCGCGATGGCCGGGGCGTCGATCGAGATGCGGTTGTACGCGTTGTCGGGCATGGGTCAGTTCCCCGCTGGAGAGCCGAGTCGGCAGTCGAGAGAAAACGCGACCGCCTCGCCGCGCGGCGTGGCGCGACGGACGGTCTCGACGAGGCGAACACGGTCGAAGACGCCCGATCGCTCGAGGGCCAGGGTGAACTCGGTGATGTGTTCGGGCGTTCGGCTGAGACCGCCTATTGAGAGCGAGTAGCCGCCCTCCTGGAGCGCTTCGAGGTGGCAGTTGGTCAGCGCGAGTTCGTCGCCCCGGTCGCGGGACAGGAGGGCGAGCAGGACGCTCCAATCCGGGCGGTTCGTGATCTGGCGAGCGGCCTCGGCGCGCCTGCGCACATCGGCAAGGTCCGCCTTGAGGCGTGCGATCACGCTCTGGCTGGCTTCGAGTTGCTGCGACGCCGACACGATGACGGTGCGTGCCTGGGCATCGTCGTTCTGCAACGCGGCGCGCAGGCCGAGACAGCCGGCGACGACGGCCAGCCCGTAGACGCCGGAGAAGGCGAGCCAGGCGCGGATGCGGCGCGCGCGGCGTTGCGCCGCGAGGCGTGAGGTTGGGATGAGATTCGCCGTGAGCATGGGTTATCCGTTCGAACGATCGGCAAGCCCGATCGCGGTCACAAGCGAGGGTTTGGCGGCACGGGCGACGAGGCGGGACGGCACGTCGACGACGGTGATGGTCTCGGCGGCGCGGACGCTCAGGCCCGTGAGTTCGGCCAGGCAGGCCACGATCCCGGGGATCATCGCGCCGCCGCCGTGAACGATGACATCCGCGGCTTCCACGTCGGGATAGCGGTGCGCCGCGTAGGCGAGGGAGAGGTTGAGTTCGCGGACAAGACCGGCGGCGTACTCGGTGATGGCCGTTCGGGCCTCGTGCACGGCACGCTGGTTCGGCATCTCGGCATGGTCCGGCGGGGAGAGGCCGACGTCTTCGACGAGGTAGGCCGTCACCGCGGCGTCAACGTCGAGGGATGCGGCAAGGCGGGCGTGCAGGGTTGCGACGCCGGACTCGGGGACCGCGCGGGCGTAGATGCAGGTTCCCTGGTGGATCAGGGCGAGGCGAGCGGCGGAATGGCCCAGGTCGATCAACCCGTGAAGCCCCTCGGAGAGCGCGGCGGCCGACAGACACCCGCGGGCCGCGGCGAGTGTGCCGACGTCGAGGGCCACAACGCGCAGGCCGGCGCCCTCGAAGGTGTCGATGAGCGAATCGGCGTCGGTGTGCGGGCAGGCGGCGACCATGACGGGCGTCCCCGCGCCTCGACGGGATGAGGGCGGGAGTTCCCAGCACGCCATCTCGAACGCCCCGGGGTCGCGTTTGTGCATCCGGGCGAGTTCCATCCGGGCGAGTTGCTCGACGGGCGCGCCGGACGAACGCGGCGGCAGGTCGAGGACGCCGGTGAGAAGCGTTGTCCACGGGACGGAGAGGACGATGTCGCGTCCCGCGAAGCCCTGGCGTGCGAGGAGGTCGGCGAGTGAGACGGCCTCATCGTGCGAGATCGGACCCTCGCCCGCACGGCGCATGGTCGTGCAGGCGTGGAGCTTCCTGCCGGTCGCGAGCGAGAGTTGGACGGCCTTGAGGGTGTGCACGCCGGCGTCGATGCCGATGGGCGATCGGAGCCGGGCTGACGCGAGACCGAGGGGCATGTCACGGTCCTCCCTGGACGACGGAGGTAACGTCGAAGAGCGGCAGGAACATGCTGACGGCGACGAAGCCGACGACGAGTCCGAGGCAGATGAGGATGAGCGGCTCGATGATGCTGGTGACGGACTTGACGACCATGGCGTTGTCCTCGTCCATGCAGTTGGCGAGGTTGAGGAGGACGGAACTGACGCGGCCGCCCTGCTCGCCGTTGCGGACCGCCTCGGCAAAGGACGGGGTAACAAGGTCGGAGGCGGCGAGGGCGTCGCTCATGGCCTCGCCGCGTGTAACGGCCTCCTCGATCTTGACGAGAAGCGCGCGGTAGTGGGAGTTGGTCATCGCCTGGCGCGTCAGGATGAGTGATTCGAGGAGGGGGACGCGGCTGTCGAGCAGCACGCCGAGGAGGCGGGCGATGCGGGCGGTGGCGAGGCTTCGGATGAGTTTGCCGAGTTTGGGAGCGCGGACGGCGACGGTGTCGAGCGTCTCGCGGCCGCGCCGCGAGGCGAGCCAGTAGAAGCCCCCCGCGACGGCGGCGGCAAACACGATGATGACGCCCCACCAGTAGGCCCGGAGGAGTTCGCTCGTGGACATGAGGAGGGCGGTGGTCGGGGGAAGGGGGGCGTCGAGGGTTTCGAAGAGTCCGCTGAACCGCGGGATGACGAAGGCGATCATGAGAATGAGGACGGAGAACGCGACGACGATGAGGAGCGTGGGATAGACCATCGCGCCGATGATGGCGCTGCGCATGACTTCCTGCTGGCGCATCAGGGCGGCGAGGCGTGTAAGCATGTCGTCGAGGTGGCCGCCGGACTCGCCCGCGGCCACAAGGCTTCGCGCGACGGCGTCGAAGACGCGGGGGTGCTTCTCCATCGCGTCGGCGAGCGTCGAGCCTTCCTCGACCCGCCGGCGGACGTCGGCGACGACGGCGCGAAACGTCTCGTCCTTGGTCTGGCGTTCGACGGCGGCCATGGCCTGGACGACCGGAGTGCCGGTGCCGACGAGGATGGAGAGTTGGCGCGTGAACTCGGCGAGGCACTTGGTCTTCGACCCGCCCTTGAGCGTGAGGCCGCGCTTGGCGTTCGCGGACTTGAGAGCGGCTTCGCTCGTCTCGTTGACTTCGAGGACGAACAGCCCCTTGCGGCCGAGGATTTCGGTCGCCTCGTCGCGCGAGGCGGCCTCGACCCGTTCGGTCTGGCGGCGCCCGTTGCGGTCGAAGGTGACACACTCGAAATTCATGCCGCTCTCCGGATGTCGACGGGCGCCGGCGCGTCGGCTTGATCGTCATCGCTCTCGTCGCTCTTCGTGACACGGAGGACTTCCTCGAGGCTCGTCCTGCCGTCGAGGGCGAGCAGGACTCCTTCTTCTCGGAGGGTCTTGTACCCGTGCTGCTTGAGGGTGCGGCGCAGTTCGTGCGAGGACGTTCCTCTGTAGATCAGTTGGCGAACGTCCGGCGTGACCTCCATGACCTCGTAGACGCCGAGGCGGCCGTGGTAGCCGCTGTTGTGGCAGGCCTGGCAGCCCGCGCCCTTCTTGAACGCCCGACCGGCCAGGCCGTCGAGGCCGGCATCGCGCATGACGTGCTCGGCGGGGTAGTACTTGGTCTCGCAGGAGGGGCAGATGGTTCGGGCGAGTCGCTGCGCGACCGCGCCGTTGAGCGCACTGGAGAGGAGGTAGGACTCGACGTTCATGTCGACGAGGCGCGCGACCGCGCCAGGGGCGTCGTTGGTGTGGAGGGTGGCGAGCACGCCGTGGCCGGTGAGCGCCGCCTGGACGGCGACACGGGCGGTCTCCTCGTCGCGGATCTCGCCCACCATGATGATGTCGGGATCCTGCCGGAGGATGCTCCGCAGGCACCGCGCGAAGGTCAGGCCGATGGACTCATTGACGCCGGTCTGGTTGACGAGGTCGAGTTGGTATTCGACCGGGTCCTCGACGGTGATGATGTTGCGTTCCGGGCTGCGGAGGAGGTCGAGGGCGGAGTAGAGGGTTGTGGTCTTGCCGGAGCCGGTGGGTCCGGTGACGAGGACGAGGCCGTGGGACTGTCGGAGGATGCGCTTGAACGTCTCGATGGCTTCCCGGCGGAAGCCGAGGTCTTCGAGGCGGACGCTGAGGTTCTGCTTGTCGAGGATGCGGACGACGAGTTTCTCGCCGAGGAGGGTGGGAAGACTGCTGACGCGGAGGTCGATCTCGCGTCCCTCCGCGACGATCCTGACACGCCCCTCCTGCGGGAGGCGTTTCTCGGCGATGTCCATCTTGCCGATGACCTTGACTCGGGAGACGATGGCGGCGTGCATGCCTGGCGGTGGCTTCATCAGGTCGCGGAGGACGCCGTCGATTCGGTATCGGACGCGCGTGCCCCGTTTTTCCGGTTCGATGTGGATATCGCTCGCTCCGTCCCTGACGGCGGTGAGGAGGGCGACGTTGACGAGGTTGACAATGGGACTGCCGGCGACCATCTTGTCGAGGTCGGTGGACGGTCCCTCGTCCACGGTTTCGCGTTCGACGACCTCGACGTCGGTCTGAGCGAGCGAGGTGAGGAACTCGTCGACGTCAACATTGCCGCCCGCGTACTTGCGGATGAACTCGAGGATGTTGGCCTCGAGGGCGAAGACGGGGCGGATCCGGCACCCGGAGAGCGCTCGAAGGCGATCGATGGTCGGGAGGGACTGCGGCTCGGCCATGGCGACGGTGAGGGTGTCGCGCACGCGGAAGAGCGGGATGACCTTGAGTCGCTCGGCCTCCTCCTCTCCGATGATCTGGAGGAGGGTGGGGTCGATGAGTCCGTGGCGGAGGTGGCAGCCCTTGACGCCGAGGCAGTTTGCGATGGCGCGGACGAGGGCCGCGCTGGTGATGACGCCCTGCTCGACGAGCGTCTCTCCGAGCATCTGGCCGGAGGCGCGCTGGTCGTCGAGAGCGCGCTGCAACTGCTGCTCGTTGATGAGGCCGGCCTGCAGCAGCACCTCGCCGACGCGGACCTTCTTGTAGGGCGTCGCGCTCACAGGAAACTCCTGACGGCGGAGTTGACGTCCTCGTGATACTCGAAGAGGGGCGTCAGTTCGGTGAGTTCGAGCACCTCGCGGAGGGTTTCGTTGGCGGCGCTGATCTTGAGCGCCTGTCCGCCCGCACCGAGTTCCTCTGTGAGTTCGACGAGGACCTCAAGCCCACGGCTGTCGGCGTAGGCGATGGCGGACGCGTCGATGACGAATCGGCCGAGACTCTTGCGGAGGACGTCGGCAGCACGGGCCTTGAGTTGGTCCGCGTCCTTCTGGACGAGCGGCCCGACCGGCTTGAGGACGATGACCGCACCCTGTCGTTGCTCGTTGATCTGCATGATGCCCCTCCCCGTGGGGTCGCGTCAGGCGGCCCGCGCGTGGATCGGTATCGAGAGGGTGAAGGTGCTTCCCTTGTCGAGTTCGGACTGGACGGTGACCTCGCCGCCGTGCAGGCGAATGACTTCGCGGGCCAGCGCGAGGCCGAGGCCGGTGCCGGTGAGTTCCGCGACGCGGCGGTCCTTCGCGCGGTAGAACTTGTCGAAGACGCGCTCGGCGTCTTCCGGCGAGATGCCGATGCCGGTGTCGACGACGTCGACGGTGAGGTTCTGCTCGTCGTCGGCGACGATGACGCGGACGGTGCCGCCGGCGGGGGTGTACTTGAGCGCGTTGCCGATGAGGTTGTGGAGCGCGAGGGCGATCTTGTCGCGATCGCCCTGGATCACGGGGAGTTTGGGGGGCAGGTCGAACCGGAGGTCGAGGTTCTTGTCTTCGGCCTGCGCGCGGTAGTCGGCTTCGAGATCCGCGAAGAGCGCGTCGAGGCGGACGTCGTCCTCGACGATGCGGAGTTGGCCGGCCTCGATCTCGGCGACGGAGAGCATGTCCGAGACGATGCGCTCGAGGCGCCGGCTCTCCTGGCTGATGACGTTGATCGCCTGGGCGCGGTCGTCGGGCGTCGGTTCGCCGTCGAGGAGTTGCTCGACGTAGAGGCGGATGTTGGTGAGGGGCGTGCGGAGTTCGTGCGAGGCCTGCGCGACGAAGACGTTGCGCGCGGCGTCGGCGACGCGCTGCTGGGTAACGTCCTCGATGAGGATCATCGCGGCCGCGGAATCGTCGCGTCGGACGGGCCGGACGCTGAAGCGGAGAACTCCGGAGCCGTTGTCGCCGGTGCGCTCGACTTCGACGGTGAGCCGGTTCCGGATCGCGCCCGACGCGACGCCCCGGATGGCGTTGACCAGCCGGTCGTCGGATACGAACCGGGTGATCTCGGCGCCGACGACCTCGTCGCGTTTGGCGCGGAGGAAGACGGCGGCCGCGCCGTTGGCGTACTTGGTGCGGAGGCTCTCGTCGAGGAGGATCAGGCCCTGCCAGAGGGCGTCGCAGGCGTCGTCGAGTTCGCTTCGGGGGGCGCGCTGTGCGCCGAGCGCCTCGGCGGCGTGCTCCGCGCGCTGCCGGCGTCGATCGGCGTCGCGGCCCGAGAGCAGTTCGTTCCAGGCGCGTGCCTCCGCGCCGAGCGATTCATCAACCGTGAGCGCTTCGGGCGACCGCTCGCCTCGCTCGAACGCCAGGAGGCTGGCGCGAATCGCCGCCATTCCCCCGAGCCTGCGCCGAAGCACGCGAGAGACCAGCATGAGCGCGACCAGTCCGGCCGCGCCGACGATGCCGGCCGCGGCCTGAGCGTCGCGCATCGCCCCGGTCGGCAACGTCGCGGGGCCTGATGCCTCGAGCCGCGCCCGCCCGCGCCCCGGAATCTCCACAGCACGGGTGCTGGCGACCGTTCGCGCATCGGAAGCAACGGTTGAGGCGAGCGAAATGTCGGGGAGTTGCGCGGGCAACTGGTGCGAGGAGATGGCGGTCGGGTCGGCCGCCGCGAGCACCCCGCCGTCGCCGAGGACGATCCGCAGTTCGTCGAGTGCATTGGCCCTGGCGGTGTCGATGACGATCCGTCGCACGGCGGTCAGATCGCCTGCGGCGAGGAGCGGGGACGCCGTCTCGGCCACGAACTGGCAAGCGTTCTCGACCTGGGCCGCGCGGGCGTCGCGCATGGCCTTGGCGTGGCCGCGGACGGTCAGCCAGGCGGTGACCGCGACCGACCCGACGACGACGAACGTGATGGCGAGCGCGGCCCAAACCGGGGCGGCCTCTCCGCCGGCCGATCGCCTGCGGACTGTGGACCGCCCGCCGAGTGCATCGCCGTGTGGTTGACCGCCGATCTGGTTCATGGCGCAGCACCACCTCCCGTTGGCCGTGGACCCGGGTGTGGGTATCGGCGGTCGGGCGTCGTGAATGAAGATGTGCGGGCTGGGAGGGGGCACGCGAATGAACATGAGGAGGGGAGGGTTTCCCCGGAGACGTGGTTATGGGGCGACGGGATTTGTTGATCGGCGCGCTTGTGGTAGATTGATGCCTGTCCGGGCGATGCCCGGCGTGGAGAGCATCGCCATGGGTATCTCGGGTGAAGGCTTCGGGCGCGGGATCTTCGGAGCGGGAGTCGTGGGTGTGGCGGCGGCGCTGCTCGCGCAGCCGCACGTCGCGTGGGGACAGATCGACGATCGGCGCAAGACGGTGGATGAGATCGTGCCGATAGCCGGTCCGCTGGTGGTCGGTCCGCTGAGGCCGGAGGGAGGGCGGATCGCGGAGTTCGACGCGCACAACGTGACGCTGCTGTCGTGGATGCCGCTGAACCTGTTCCCGGACACGCAGGTGTCGGCGAACGACTGCTGGGGGTACGTGTCGGCGAGTGGGCGGGAGTACGTGCTGATCGGATTGCGGCGGGGCACGGGTGTTCTGGAGGTAACGAATCCGACGCAGCCGGTGTTGATCGGGTACGTGCCGGGCGCGACGAGCCTGTGGCGGGACATGAAGGTGATCGGGGACTACGCCTACGCGGTGAGCGAGGGCGGGCTGGGGATCCAGGTCATCGACCTGCGTGGGGTTGACAGCGGGTCGGTGGTGCACGTCAAGAACAAGACGCAGAACGGGCACTCGTCGACGCACAACATCGCGGCGAACACGGACTCCGGGTATCTGTATCTCTGCGGCGCGAACATCGCGAACGGCGGGCTGGTGGCGGTGAGCACCACGGACCCGACGGACCCGAAGATCGTGGGGAGTTGGAACACGCGGTACGTTCACGATGCGCAGATCGTGACGTACACGGACGGGCCGTACGCGGGGAAGGAGATCGCGTTCTGTTGCACGGGCGGCGCGGGGCTTGACGTGGTGGACGTGACGAACAAGGCGAACATGACGCGGATCGGGGGCGTGAAGTACCCGGGGACGCGGTACTGCCACCAGGGGTGGCTGACGGAGGACCGGCGGTACTTCCTGATCAACGACGAGATGGACGAGCCGAACCCGGCTCCGACGACGCGGACGCACGTGATCGACGTGCAGAACCCGGGGTCGCCGGTGTACAAGGGGTGGTTCACCAGCGGGGCGACGAGCACGGACCACAACCTGTACATCCACGAGGGGAAGGCGTACGAGGCGAACTACCTGTCGGGGCTGCGCGTGTTCGACGTGAGCGACCCGCAGAACGCGGTGCAGATCGCGTGGTTCGACACGCACCCGGAGAGCGATGCGGCCGGGTACCACGGGGCGTGGAGTTGCTACCCGTACCTGCCGAGCGGGACGATCGCCATCAGCGACATCGAGCGCGGGCTGTTCCTGGTGCGAGTCGGAACCGACTCGCTGGGCTTCGACTACCCGGACGGGCTGCCGTCGGTGGCGCTTCCGGGCGTGGACGTGCCCGTGCGCGTCGGGGTTGTGGAGCAGGGCGTGACGCTGGACCCCGCGACGGTGCGGCTGCACGTGCGGCTGGACGGCGTCGTGTCAGAGTTCGTCATGGTGGAGGAATCGGGAGGAGCGTTCGGGGCGTCGATCCCGGGGATGGAGTGCTACGAGGAGGCGGACTTCTGGTTCTCGGCGGTGGACACCGGTGGGCTGCTCTACACGGACGTGCTGAACGCGTCGCTGGGCGGCGGGCATCCGCTGATCGCGGCGACGGGCGAGACCACGGTGTTGGAGGACGACTTCTCGGCGGACCTCGGATGGACGACTGCGAACCAGGGCGTGCAGTCCGGCGCATGGGCGCGGACGCAGCCGATCGCCGGAAACGAGTACGAGCCGACTGGAGACGAGGACGGCTCGGGGATGGCGTGGGTGACGGGTGCGACGCCGGGCGAGATGCTGGTCGGCGGGCCGACGGAGTTGCTCTCGCCCGTGTTCGACCTGAGCGGGTTTGGGGCGGCGGAGGTGTCGTACGCGGCGTGGCACCAGACGACACTGGGGAGCAGCCCGCTGCGCGTGCACGCGAGCCACGACGGGACGACGTGGGTGGAGATCGCGACGCACCTGAGCACGGCAGGGTGGGAGCGGAACACGGTGCGTCTCGACAAGCACATCCCGCTGTCTTCGCAGGTGCGGGTCCGGTTCTCGGCCAAGTCGTGGAACGACTTCTCGAGCGTGGAGGCCGGGGTGGACGCGTTCTCGCTGGTGGCGGTTGAGTGCGACGACTGCGTCGCTGACTACAACGGCGACGGCACGGTGAACACGCAGGACTTCCTGGCGTTCATGAACGACTTCACCGGCTCGACGAACGTGGGGAACCCGGACCTCAACGGGGACACGAAGGTGGACACGCTGGACTTCCTGGCGTTCCTCAACGCGTTCGTGGCGGGCTGCCCGTAGGCGAGAGTCGGCGGGGACGGTGACGGCGGGCCGTATACTTGCGGGCCATGCCCCTGATCGGTGCGGTCGCGCTGCTGATGTTGTTCGTCGTCGTCGCTGCGCTGTATTCGTCGGTCGGGCACGCGGGCGGCTCGGGGTATCTCGCGGCGATGGCGCTGATGGGCGTCGCGCCGGAAGTGATGAAGCCGACGTCGCTGAGCCTCAACGTGCTGGTCGCGACGATCGCGACGGTGCAGTTCGCGCGGGCCGGGCACTATTCGTGGCGGCTGTTCTGGCCGTTCGCGCTGACAGCCGCGCCGATGGCGTTCGTGGGCGGGGCGATCACGCTGCCGGGGGCGTACTACCGCCCGCTGATCGGGGCGATCCTGCTCTACTCGGCGTGGCGGCTCGTGATCGCGGGGGGCGGGGCGAGAGCGGAGGATGCGGAGCGCGGGGCGCGCGAGCCGCGAGTCGGGGTCGCGCTCGCGGTGGGCGCGGGGCTTGGGTTGTTGTCGGGGCTGTCGGGGACGGGGGGAGGTATCTTTCTCAGCCCGATTCTGCTGCTGTGCGGGTGGGCGAAGGCAAAGCGGACGGCGGCGGTGTCGGCGGCGTTCATTCTGCTGAACTCGATCTCCGGGCTTGCGGGCGTGATGCTCTCGACGCGCGCAATCCCCGAGGAACTCGTCCGCTGGGGCTGGCTGTGGGCGATCGGCGCGGTGACGGGCGGGCTGGTCGGTTCGTACTTCGGGGCTTGGCGTCTGGCGCCGCTCGTGCTCAAGCGACTGCTCGCGGTGGTGCTGGTCGTCGCGGGGCTGAAACTGATTGTTCCCGTGTGATCAGGGCGAGGGTTCGGCACGCTTCCAGATGGGGGCGTCCTGCTTGAGCCGGTCGATGAACCGGTCCATGGCATCGATGGCCTCGCGCCTGTGCGCGGCGATGATGACGAGTCGGAAGGAGCACCCCCCCACCGGCACGAAGCCGCGGCTGTGCTCGACGCTGATCCTGAGGAGGCCGAGGCGTTGGACGAGATCGTCCGCGATGGCGTGCATCTGACGCTGGGCCATCGGCTCGTAGGCTTCGTAGTGGAGTCCTTCGATCGGCTCGCCGTTCTCGGAGTCCCTGACGATGCCCTCGAAGACGACGGCCGCACCGCCGCCGGGCAGGGGTGCGTCGGCGTGGTGTGGGCCGAGCGGGCCGTCGGAAATTCGGACATCGACCGCCATCATCCCCCCGAGACCAAGCCGATGAGGGCCACTTCGTCACCTTGGCGAACGATTGCTTCCGGGTGGGCGAACTCGCCGTTGAGGGCAAAGCGCAGGCTGGGCAGCATCGGCGCGATCGCCGGGCACGCGTCGCACAGGAGCGGTGCGAGCGACCCGACGGTCGGGTTCGTCCCTGTGCGGACAGTGACCATCGACGAACCCGCGGCTGCGGCGGCCGGACCGAAGAGCAAGACTGCGACGTCCATCGCACGGAGTGTATAAGGTGAAGGGTCCGGGGACGATCGCGGCATTGCACCGTTCAATTTTTTGCAGGAGAACCCGGCATGAGCCTTCCTTCGGCGTATCGACGGATCGGCAAGGAGCAGCCGAGACTGCTCGAGGCCTACGAGCGTTTCGGCGAAGCGTGCGCCAAGGCTGGTCCGCTGGACGTGAAGACGATCGCGCTGGTGAAACTGGCGATCTCGCTCGGTGCGGGGCTGGAGGGGGCCGCCCACTCGCACTGCCGCAAGGCGCTCGCGGCGGGGTGGACCGCGGACGAACTGATGCACGTCGCGCATCTCTGCGCGCCGACGATCGGGTTTCCGCCGATGATGCGCAACCGGGGGTGGGTGGAGGACGTGGTGGAGAAGGGCGCGAAGGACGGCAAAGGGGGCAAGGGCAAGGGCGGGGGGAAGCGGAAGAAGAGCCGATGAACGCGGGCGACCCGCTGCCTTCGCCGGGTGACGCGCTACGATCGTTGTTGGAGCGATTGTCGCCGGTGGCGTCCGAGCGTGTGGGATTGCGCGAGGCGGCTGGGCGCGTGTTGGCGGAGGACGCGGTCTCGGATCGCCCCAGCCCAGCGCTGTCGCTGAGCGCGATGGACGGGTACGCGGTCGATCTCGGGCGTCTTCGCGCGGGTCGCACGGCCGTGGAAGGAGAGGCGTCGATCGGGCGGCCGCCGGCGACGCTGCGCGAGGGGAGCGCGGCGCGGATCGTGACGGGTGCGCCCGTGCCGCACGGGGCGACGGCGGTGCTGCGGCGGGAAGACGTGGTCGAGGGGCAAGCGTGGATTGAGGTCGGGGCGGACCTGATCGCTCGGCTGAAGGAGGGCGAGAACATCCGTCGGCAGGGCGAGAACGGACCGACGGGAACGGTGTTCGCGCGGGCCGGGATCGAGATCACGCCTCCGGTCGCGGGCGCGCTGGCGTCGTTCGGCGTGGCGTCGCCGGTGGTTCGGCGGCGGGTGCGTGTCGCGATCGTGGCGACGGGCGACGAGATCGTGCCGCCGGAGAAGCCCGTCGAGGCGTGGCAGTTGCGGGACTCGAACTCGACTTCTCTCGAAGCGTTCGCGGCCGGCACGGCGTGGGTCTCACTCGTATCGGCGGAGCGGTGTGCGGACGAGCCGACGCCGCTGCGGGCCGCGCTGGGCAGGGCGCTGGACGGGGCGGACGCGGTGTTCGTGTCGGGGGGGGTATCGATGGGGCACCGGGACATCGTGCCGGAGGTGCTGGCATCACTTGGAGTGGAGCGAGTGTTTCATCGGGTGTCGCAACGGCCGGGCAAGCCGTTGTGGGCGGGGATCGGGCCGCGTGGGCAGGCCGTGCTCGCGCTGCCGGGGAATCCGGTTTCGGTGATGGTGACGGCGCGGCGGTTCGGCGCGCCCGCGCTGGGTCGGCTCGCGGGGGTGGATCGGTTCGGCGGGCCTGACGGCTCGGTCGCGCTCGAGGGCGCGGATGAGCGGGCCATCCCGCTGTGGCTGCACCGGCTGGTTCGGCTCAGCGTGCCGGGGCGCGCCGAGCGCGTGGCGACGCGCGGATCGGGCGACGTGATCGGGGCGGCAATGAGCGACGGGTTCGTCGAGATGCCGCCCGGCGAGACCGGGGCGGGGCCGTGGCCGTTCTATGCTTGGAGATTGGGGGGAGGCGCGGCGTGACGAACGGCGAGCACGGGTCCGGGATGACGCACGTGGGCGCGGACGGCCGGCCGCGGATGGTGGACGTCGGCGAGAAGGCGGTCACGGCGCGCGGCGCACGGGCGGAGGCGTTCGTGCGCATGTCGGCAGCGCTGCTGGAGTTGGTGCGGGCCGACGCGCTCGGCAAGGGAAGCGTGCGCGACGTGGCGCGGCTCGCGGGGATCATGGCGGCGAAGCGAACGGCGGACCTGATCCCGCTGTGCCACCCGCTGGCGCTGGACCACGCGGAGGTGTCGGTGGAGGTCGTGGAGGGGGGGGTGCGGATCGAGGCCGAAGTGCGAACGCAGGGACGGACGGGCGTGGAGATGGAGGCGCTGGCGGCGGCGGCGGTGGCCGCGCTGACGGTGATCGACATGGGGAAGGCGGTCGATCGGGGGATGGTGGTCGAGGGTCTGCGCGTGGTCGAGAAATGGGGCGGGCGGAGCGGGCACTACCGGGCGGAGGGGGGGCGATGAGCGTGATGCGCGTCGCCGTGCTGACGGTGAGCGACCGGTGCTCGCGCGGGGAGACGGAGGACCTGTCCGGTCCTGCGCTGGCGGCGATGCTGCGCGATCGGCTCGCGGCGGAGGTCGTGGAGGCGGCGTGCGTGCCGGACGAGGTTCAGCGGATCCAGCGCGTGCTGCGCGGCTGGGCGGAGCCGGCGCGGGGGATCGATCTCGTGGTAACGACGGGCGGGACCGGGCTTGCGCCGCGGGACGTGACGCCGGAGGCGGCGATGCGCGTGATTGAGCGGCCGCACGCGGGGTTGATGGAGTTGGCGCGGGCGCGGTGCCTCGACATCACGCCGCGGGCGTACCTGTCGCGCGGCGTTGCGGGCGTGGCGGGGCGGACGCTGATCGTGACGCTTCCGGGTTCGGTGCGGGGCGCGACGGAGCAGTTGGGAGCGTTGCTGGACGTGCTGCCGCACGCGGTGGAGACGCTGCGCGGCGAGGTGCAGGACGACGGGCGCGCGGACGCGAAACCGGCGACCGGGAGGGTCGTGGCGCATGGAGACTGAGGTGGACGAGCGGGTGCAGCCGGTGGTGCTCGTCGGCGGGCGGAGCCGGCGGTTCGGACGGGACAAGTTGCGCGAGCCGTTCGGAGAGGGGGTGCTGGTCGATCGACCGATCGCCGCGCTTCGGGGGGTGTTCGGGGCGTGTGTCGCGCTGATCGGCGATTGCGACCCCGCGGTCGCGGCGCGCGGGGACCGGCACATTGCCGACAGGTTTCCGGGGCTTGGGCCGATGGGGGGCGTGCTGACCGCGCTGGACGAGTTCGAGTGCGCGGTGTTCGTGCTGTCGGGGGACCTGCCGGGCGTGACGGCGTCCGGCGTGAGGTCGGTGCTCGGGGCTGCGCAGGCTGAGCCTGGCGCCGCGGCGGTGGTGGCGGCGACGCCGAGGGCGGAGCCGTGCTTCGGCGTGTACCGGCCGGCGAGCGCAGGGGCGCTGCGTCGGGCATTGGCGCAGGGTCGGCTTGAACTGTCGCGTGTGATCGAGAGTGAAGGGTGGGCGACTGTGCCGCTCGCGGCGTCGGAAGCCGTGAACGTGAACTCGGTGGAGGAAGCCGAGCGTGCGAGGGGGGGGCCTTGTGAAGCATCGTGAGCACGTGGGACACCCGTTCCACACGGGTAACCGGCTTGCTATCCGCCGATCGCGGACATGGGGCGCTCCGGCTGGCGGAATGTCGCGGAGTCGATGCCGTGGCCGGGCTGTTTCGTCCAGGTGGCGTCGATCAGGAAGCGGTCGATCTCGGCGTCGGTCGCGCCTCGGCGCAGGAGCGGGCGCAGGTCCCACTCCTGCGCGCTGAAGAGGCAGGGACGGACCTTGCCGTCGGCGGTGATGCGCAGGCGGCTGCACTGCCCGCAGAACGGACGCGTGACCGGGGCGATGATGCCGATGCGGCCGGGCGCCCCGTCCGCGAAGGCGAAGTTGAGGGCGGTGGCGGAATCGGCGTCGCGCCCGACGGGGATGAGCGGCCAGCGCTCGGCGATGCGGGCGAGCGTCTCGGAGGCCGGGACGACGAGCGAACGGTCCCAGGTGCGGGCGTCGTCGAGCGGCATGAACTCGATGAAACGCATCTCGACGCCGAGATCGCGGGCGAGCGCGGCGAGGGGAACGGTCTCGTCGTCGTTGAAGCCGCGCATGAGGACGGCGTTGATCTTCACCGGGGCGAACCCCGCGACGATCGCGCGGCGGACACCCTCGATCACCTGCTCGGGGGTCGTGCGCGAACGGGTCATGGCGATGAAGCGGTTCGGACGGACGCTGTCAAGGCTGACGGTGATGCGTGTGAGGCCGGCATCGCCCCACTCGGCGAGGGAGGCGGGTTCGAGGCGCGAGCCGTTGGTGGTGAGCGCGAGGTCCGCAACGCCGAGCGCGGCGACGCGGGCGATGACCGAGGTGAGTCGGGGGTGGAGCGTCGGCTCGCCGCCGGTGAGTCGGATCTTCTCGACGCCGAGGCGGATGCAGGCCGCGGCGGCTCGGAGGATCTCGTCGTCGGTGAGGAGGTCGAGTTTGCGCATGAAGCGGGCGTCTGGTTCGAGGCAGTAGACGCATCGGAAGTTGCAGCGGTCGGTGAGGCTGAGGCGAAGGTCGCGGATGGTGCGGCCGTGGGAGTCGATCATGCGGCCCGGCAGGACGGCCGCGGCCGGTGCGGGGGGCGGGCGCAGCGGGCGTCGGTCCGTTGTGCGGTCGTCGAGCAGAGGGAGGGCGTAGCCCATGGAGACTCCCGTGCGGCTCAGGCGCGAGCCGGGGTTTCGTGCTCGGCGTCGAGCAGGACTCTGGATCCTACCACGGGCTGGAAGCGGGCCTGGAAGAAACGGAGATACTCCGGCTCGTGGGTGAAGCGGAGGCCGACGATGCGGTCGCGATGCTCGAAGAGTTCGATGACGGACTCGGCGGTCACGTCCATGTGGGCCTGGGTGTAGACGCGGCGCGGGATGGTGAGGCGGATGAGTTCGAGGGCGGGGAAGATGTTCTCGCCCGTGTCCGGGTTGCGGCCGCTGGAGACCGCGCCGCGCTCCATGGCGCGGACGCCGGACTCGACGTAGAGGGCGGCGGCGAGTGCCTGGGCGGGGAACTGCTCGCGGGGCATGTGGGGGAGGAAGCGTGCAGCGTCGATGAAGACGCCGTGGCCGCCGACGGGGAGCACGATCGGGACGCCGGCATCGCGGATGAGGGAGCCGAGGTACTCGACCTGTCCGACGCGTGCGCGAATGTGGTCTTCGTGGATGGACTCTTCGATGCCGATGGCCATGGCCTCCATGTCTCGTCCGGCGAGGCCGCCGTAGGTGTGGAGGCCCTCGAAGACGACGACGAGGTTTCGGGCTTTCTCTGCGAGATCATCGTCGTTGAGGCAGAGGAAGCCGCCGATGTTGACGAGGCAGTCCTTTTTGGCGGAGTTGGTGCAGCCGTCGGCGCAGGCGCAGAGGTCGAGGAGGATGTCGGCGATCGGTCGTCCGAGGTGCTCGCGTTCGCGTTGGGAGATGAACCAGGCGTTCTCGACGGCGCGTGTGGCGTCGAGGATGACGCGGATGCCGCGGGCGCGGCAGAGTTCGGATGCGGCGCGGAGGTTGGCGAGGCTGATGGGCTGGCCGCCGGCCATGTTGACGTTGCACTGGACCCAGATGAATGGGATGCGCTCGGGGCCGACGGAGTCGATGAGTGCCTGGAGTTTGCGGAGGTCGATGTTGCCCTTGAAAGGCGCCTCGTTGAGGGTGTCGTGGGCTTCGTCAGTGATGACGTCGGCGAAGCGGCCGCCGGCGAGTTCGAGGTGGGCCTTCGTGGTGGTGAAGTACATGTTGCCGGGGACGACGCAGCCGGGCGAGACGAGGAGGCGGCAGAGGATGTGCTCCGCGCCGCGGCCCTGGTGGGTGGGGATGAGGTGGCGGAAGCCGTAGCGGCGCCGGACGACCTCCTCGAGGTGGTAGTAGTTCTCGGAGCCGGCGTACGCCTCGTCGCCGAGCATCATGCCGGCCCACTGGCGGTCGCTCATGGCCGAGGTACCGGAGTCGGTGAGGAGGTCGATGTAGACGTCCCGGCTGCGGAGGAGGAAGGTGTTGAAGCCGGCCTCGGCGATGGCGCGCTCGCGTTCCTTCCGCGTCGTCATGCGGAGCGGCTCGACCATCTTGATGCGGTACGGCTCGGCCCAGGAACGCTTCCCGCTCGTTCGGCGGTTCATCGGTTGCGCTCAGTTCTCCCCCGGGATGGAATCGGCGAGTTCACACAACGCGTTGTAATACTCTTCGCGGTCGATGCCGAGGAGGGTAGCGCCGAAGAGTTCGGCCTCGGCCGGGCCTCCGATCTCGCCGTAGTTGATCGTCGGGATGTGGTAGGCGATGAGGAGGGGCCAGACCTCGGGCGTCGGCTCAAACCACGGGTGCAGGCAGAGGCGGAAACCGTCCGCCGGATGCTCGCCGAGCGGCTGCGGGTACGCGAACTCGCCGGGTTCGAGCGGGTCGGCGTCGAAGGCGATTTCGACGGGGTAGCGGACGGTCTCGCGGTCGTTGAGGATGCGGAGGATGGCGTCGGCGTCGATGAGCAGGCCGTGGCGGAGGCGCGCGCTTGTGGCCTTGTCCACGAGGTGCTCGTGGAGGGCGAGGCGGGCTTCATCGGCCGAGGGCACGTGCGGTTTCATGCGGCGCCCCCCTGCGCATCGGCGTGGGCGTGCTCGGGTGTTCGCGGTGGCGCATCGGGGGTGTAGCCGGTGCGTTCCGTGAGCCGACCGGAGAGCACGGGGACGGTAATGCGGACCAGGATGGTGAAGAGGAGCAGGCCGAACGCCCAGATGCCGGCAGAGACGAGCGATTCGTTGAGGGTGGGCGTGTACTCGACGATCTCGCCGAGGGGCGTGGGCACGAAGCCGGGGATGATGAGGCCCATGCCCTTCTCGATCCAGATGCCGACGATCATCAGGACGCAGGCGGGGTGGAGGAAACGTTCGCGCCGGGAGACGGGCAGGTAGAGGAGCACGAGCGCCGCGGTGTTCATGGCGATCGCGGACCAGATCCAGGGAACGAGGGCGGCGCGCCCGTCGAGGCCGAGGTAGAGGTAGCGTGCGGAGGCGGTGTGGGCGGAGTCGGTGTAGAACTCGGTGAAGACCTCGGAGCCGAGCAGGAACATGTTGATCGTCATGGCAACGGTGACGATGTTGCGGAGCGTGAGGAAGGCCTTGGGCGGCACCTCGTATGCGCCGATACGGCGCAGGACGCCGAGAGTGAGGATGAGGAAGGCGGGACCGGCGGCGAAGGCGGAAGCGAGGAACCGAGGGGCGATGACGGCGGAGTTCCAGAAGGGTCGGCTGCCGAGGCCGCTGTAGAGGAAGGCCGTGACGGTGTGGATGCTGACGGCCCAGACGATGGCGATGAAGACGAAGGGGAGGTAGAACGCCTTGCCCGGCCGGCGTCCGCGGTAGGCGCAGTAGATGAGGTAGCCGCAGATGTGGAGGTTGAGGAGGAGGTATCCGTTGAGGACGAGGACGTCCCATGTGAGCATGGAAATGGGGAAGTTGAAGCGGAGGAAGAGGTGGTGGAATCGGTCGGGGCGTCCGAGGTCCACCGTGACGAAGAGGAGCGCCATGATGATGGCGGCGACGGCGAAGAGTTCGCCGAAGATGACGAGGTCGTGGAGTTCGCGGTTGCGGTAGATGTAGACGGGGATGACGAGCATGACGGCGGCGGCGGCCATGCCGACGAGGAAGGTGAAGTTGGCGATGTACAGGCCCCAGGAGACCTGGTCGGTCATGCCCGTGACGGAGAGGCCGTGGACGATCTGGCGGCAGTAGGCGTTGAGGCCGAGCAGGGCGACGGCGGTGAGGAAGAACATCCATGCGTAGTAGCGTCCGTCGCCGACGAAGGAGAGACGGAAACATCGCCAGAGGAAGGTGAGGTAGGTCTTCACGCGAGCGTCCCCCGCTGATTCGGCGTGAGGTCGCGCCAGCGGAGTTCGGGGCCGTCCGCGCCGGGGAGTCGGCCGTAGCGTTCGCCCTCTTCGTGTTCGAGTCGTCGCGCGATCTCGGCGGCTTCGGGGTCGAGTCCGCTGGGGTATCGCTCGTCGAAGTAGTAGAAGAACCTGGGGAGCGTGCCGGCGTCCTCCTTGAGGACGAAGACCCGCTTGGTGCGGAGGATCTGGGCGACCTCGCTGTCGGGGTCGAGGACGTTGCCGAACTTGCGCGCGCCTGTGGGACATACCTCGAGGCAGGCGGGCATGCGGCCCTGTCGCGTGCGCTGGAGGCAGTAGTGGCACTTCTCCATGACGCCCTTGTCGCGCGGGCGGTTGGAGAGGTAGCCCATGTTCGGGTTCACCTGGTCGGCGGGCAGACGGGGTTTGGAGAAGTTGAAGCGGCGCGCCCAGTAGGGGCAGGCGGCCTCGCAGTACCGGCACCCGATGCACCAGTCGTAGTCGATGACGGTGATGCCGTCGGCGTCCTGCCAGGTCGCCTCGACGGGGCAGACCTTGACGCAGGGAGGATTCGCGCACTGGTGGCACTGCACGGGGAGGTAGAAGTGGCCCTCGTCGGGGACGGTCGGGCGGTCGTAGTGGTGGTTGCCCTTCTCGATGTCCATCGTGCCGCGCGGCATCTCGATGACGCGGATGTACTGGACTTCAGGCGACCGGCTCTGGTTGTTCTCGGCGACGCAGGCGTGGACGCACTTGCGGCACCCGATGCAGCGGCTGATATTCAGGGCGTAGACGAACTCGACGCCGTCCATCGGCTTGTAGTCCCGCAGTTCGGGGCGGATGCCATAGCGGCGTTCGACCTGGGCGCGTATGCGCTCGAGGGCGCGCTCCATGTCGTCGGGCGTCATCTCCTTGTAGTGCTTCTGGAGGAACTGTTCGAGGGATGGGGCGTCCTCGCGTTCGAGTTCGCGCAGCGGGCTGAGCGCGGCGGCGATGGCGGTCAGCCCCCCCGCTGCCGCGGTGCCGGTGCGGAGGAAACTGCGGCGGGACATGCCGGGGCCGTTGGCGCCCTGGGGGCCGTCGTCGCCGGCGGCGCACCCGCAGCCGGAGCCGCAGGAGCCGCCGCCGTTGCCGTTCGCGCCCGACGGGCTGTTCAGGATGGGGAGTCTCATGGCGTCCCCTCGGGATGATGCGGCGGCGGCTCGCCGATCCGTCGCAGGAGCGGGTGGTGTCGGGTCGGCGCGTGATGGCCGTGCGTGTCCTGATCGCCCATGCGGAGCGTGTTCGGCCCCGGCAACGGCGTGAAGTGCGGGTAGCGCGGCGAGTGCGGGTCGTGGCACTCGGTGCACCGGAGTCGGAGGGCCTCGCCCAGGTCGCGGTTCCAGTAGCCGAGCGTCTTGCCGTGGGTGCCGCGTTGCCAGTCGCGGAAGGTGGTGCCGTGGCACTGGGCGCAGAGGGTGGCGACCTGCGAGAAGGGGACGGTGGCGCCGTCGTGGAGTCGGAGACGATCGTGGTCGTTGCGGTCGTGGCAGTTGAAGCAGCGGTCGTTGAGGCCGTGGCTCAGGACGATCTCGCGGTGCACGCTGAGTTCGGAGATGGGCTTGTCGGTGGAGACGAAGATGCTGTGGCAGTCCTGGCAGCCCTGGGGAACGCCGTTGATCCGGGCCTGGGGCGGGTCGCGCATGGCGTCGCGCCGCGGGCCGATGTCGAGGTCGTGGCGTGAGACGACGACGGGTTCCGCGTCTGGGACGCGTGGGCCGATCGGATCGAAGGCCATGAACGCGGCGAGGATCAGGAATCCGGGCAGGAAGAGCCACCCGGCCCATGGCGGACCCGACGAGCGATGCTTGCGGGGTTGACCGGGCGAGGGCATCATGCGCGCAGAAAGCCTACAGTCAATGGACAAAAAGAGTAGTCGATGATGATATCGTAAATGGTCGTTCGATCAAGCAGCGGACGAGCGGATCGGGCACGATGGGGGGGAGGAGACCTGGGCTTGTCGATCAGCGGGCTGGTGGTGACGCTGGACCGTGAGCCGCCGCTGGCGGAGCGCGCGATCCGCGCGTTCGAGCGCGACCCTCGGATCACGCTCGGGGAGCGCGCCGGGGAGAGATTGCCGATCGTTGTGGAAACAGGCTCGCGCGTCGAGGACGAGGAGGTCTTCGCCGCGTTGAAAGGCACGCCCGGGGTGCGCTTCGTTGACGTGGCGTTTGTCGATTTCGGGAGCGGCGAGGAAGGAGCCCGCGATGCTGACGGTTGACAGGCGAACGTTCGTGAAATCGGCGGCGATGGCGGCCGCGACGGCGGCGGCCGCGGGGACGACGCGGTCGTTCGCGCTTCCGGTGCTGGGCGGGTCCGGGCTTCGGTGGGAGAAGGCGCCGTGCCGGTTCTGCGGGACGGGTTGCCACGTGATGGTGGCGACCGAGAACGGGCGCGTGGTGGCGATCCAGGGGGACCAGAAGGCGGAAGTGAACAAGGGCCTGCTGTGCGTGAAGGGGTACCACGTCGGGGCGATCCTGTACGGGGAGGACCGGCTGACGAAGCCGATGCTGCGCAGGGATGGGCGGCTCGTGCCGATCTCGTGGGAGGAAGCGATCGGCATCATCGCGGACAAGATCGCGGAGAACCCGAAGGGGTTTGCGCTGTACGGGTCCGGGCAGTGGACGATCGGCGAGGGGTGCATCGGCAACAAGTTCATGAAGGCGGGGCTGGGGAGCAATCAGATCGACGGGAATCCGCGGCTGTGCATGTCGTCGGCGGTGACGGGGTTCCTCTCGACGTTCGGGGTCGATGAGCCGCCGGGGGCGTACGACGATCTCGACCGTTGCGACGTTGCCATCATGTGGGGCAACAACATGGCCGAGATGCACCCGGTGCTGTTCTCGCGGCTGGTGGACCGGCGGACGCGCGGGGAGAAGGTCACGATCATCGACCTGACCACGCGGCGGACGCGGACGAGCGAGTTCGCGGACGAGGTGCTGTTCTTCAAGCCGCACGGGGACCTGGCGATCGCGAACGGGATCGCGCACCTGCTGGTGAAGAACGGGACGTTGGACCGGGCGTTCGTGGAGAAGCACTGCAACTTCCGGCGATTGGGGCCGGCGTCGGAAGACGGATCGCCGCCGGCGATGCTGGGCGTGCCGATGTCGTTCGAGGAGTACGCGCGGGCCGTGGAGCCGTACACGCCGGAGAAGGTCAAGGAACTGTCGGGCGTGCCGGCGGAGAAGGTCCGGATGCTCGGCGAGTTGTTCGGTCGGCGCGACCTGCGGATCAACAGCCTGTGGTGCATGGGGATGAACCAGCACACGCGGGGCACGGCGATCAACTGCCTCGTGCACGGCATCCACCTGCTGTCGGGGCACATCGGGACGCCGGGCAACGCGGCGACGAGCCTGACGGGGCAGCCGTCGGCGTGCGGCACGGTGCGTGAGGTGGGGACGCTGTGCCACCTGCTGCCGGGCGGGCGCGTCGTGACGAACGCGGAGCACCGGAAGGACGCCGAGGCGTTGTGGAACGTGCCGGAGGGGCGGATCGCCGCGACGCCGGGGTACCACACGGTCGAGATGTTCAAGCGGTTCAACACGCCGACGGGCGAGGGGGGGGACATCACGACGCTGTGGGTGCAGGTGACGAACCCGGGGCAGACGCTGCCGAATCTGCACCGGAACTTCCGCGCCAAGAAGGGGCTGGCGGACAAGTTCCTGATCGTGTCGGACGTGTACCCGACGGCGACGACGGAACTGGCGGACCTCGTGCTGCCGAGCGCGATGTGGGTCGAGAAGAACGGGATGTACGGGAACAGCGAGCGCCGGACGCAGCAGTGGTTCAAGATGGTGGACCCGCCGGGCGAGGCGCGCGATGACGCGTGGCAGATGATCGCGGTGTCGCGCCGGCTGTTCGACATGGGCCACGAGGGGATGAAGGGACGGGACGGGAAGTGGATCTTCCACACGACCGACGAGGGTGGACGGGAGGTTCCGATCTGGGACTGGGAGCATTACTACGACGTGAACGTAGATGAGCGGATGTTCGAGGAGTACCGCCCGTTCACGCGGCTGAAGCACAAGGACCTCGCGCCGTACCGGGAATACGTCAAGGCGCGGGGGCTGCGGTGGCCGGTGGTTGAGCAGGCGGACGGATCGTGGCGCGAGACGCGCTGGCGGTTCAGCGGCTTCGACGATCCGTACGTGGAGAAGGGCAGAGAGTTCCAGTTCTACCACTCGGTGACGAAGGACGACAAGGCCCTGATCTGGTTCCGGCCGCACGAGTTCCCGCCGGAGATGCCGGACGCCGAGTACCCCTTCTGGCTGTGCACGGGGCGCGTGCTGGAGCACTGGCACACGGGGACGATGACGCGGCGGGTCCCGCAACTGCACCGCGCCATGCCCAAGGCGTACGTTGAGATGCACGCGCACGACGCGGCGCGGCTCGGCGTGCGGAACGGCGAGGTCGTCGCGGTGAGAAGTCGGCGCGGCGAGATCGACCTGCCGGTCTGGGTCGGCGGGCGCGGCGATCCGAAGCCGGGCGAGGTCTTCGTGCCGTTCTTTGACGAGGGACGGCTCATCAACCTGGTCACGCTGGACGAGTACGACCCGTACTCGCGCCAGCCGGACTACAAGAAGTGCGCGGTCGCCATCGTGCGCAAAGCGTAGGAGGCGCCCATGTCAACCACACACTCACGCCCCCGTTTCCGCGGTGAGATCGCATGGATCGGCATGGTCGGGGGGCTGTGCGCGGCGGTGGCGCTCGGGTCGGCGGGGGCCGGACTCGTGCGGCCTGTGCAGGTCGGCGTGGACGACCGCGACCGCCCGACCGTCAGCACCCCGTGGCTGCTGTCGCAACCGGCGGCGAACGTCGTGCCCGCCGAGCGGGCGAACCCCGGGAGCACGGACGACAAGTTCACGGCTCGCGTGCGCTCAATCGAGGAGCGCGCGGTGCTGCGGGCGTACGAGGGCGCGCCGCCCGTCATTCCGCACCCGGTAGGCCAGTTGAAGTACCAGACCTGTCGCGCGTGCCACGCGCAGGGGCTGCGGGCGGGGGACCAGATCGCTCGCATGGCGTCGCACACGCACCTGACGAACTGCACGCAGTGCCACGTTGAAGCCGCGGGGCTGTTCCTCGGCGACGATGGCGGGCCGGGCAACTCGTTCACGGGTCTTCGGGCGAGCGGGTACGGGAGCACGCGGGCGTGGGCGGGCGCGCCGCCGGTCATCCCCCACACCACGTTCATGCGGACGAACTGCGTGAGTTGTCACGGCGAGCACGGCTACGACGGGTGGAAGCCGGACCACCTCGACCGGACGAACTGCGTGCAGTGCCACGCGCCGGCGGCGAACCTGGATCAACTGTCGCCGGCGTTCGGCGAGGAACTGCTGCGCGTGTTTACCCCGCCGCGACCGTGACGGGTCGGCATGAGCGAGCCTCCGGACATTTCGCGACGCGACCTGCTGCGCGGGCGCCTGGGCGCGCGTGGTTCATCGCCCGCGCCCGGCCCGGGTGGGGCGCCGGGTTCTGCGCGACGCGTGCCGCTCCCCGTGCATCGGCCGCCGGGGGCCGTGCCCGAGTCCGAGTTCCTCGCCGGGTGCACACGGTGCGGGGCGTGCGTCGAGGCGTGCCCGGTGGATGCGATCGTGCTCGCGCCGCCGCGGTTCCGCGAGGCGGCGGGGACGCCGATGATCGACGCGCACACAACGGCGTGCGTCATGTGCGCCGACACGCCGTGCATCGCGTCGTGCGAGCCGGGTGTCCTGCGGGCCGGACGGCCGCTGAAGATGGGCACGGCGTGGATCGACCGCATGAACTGCCTGGCGTGGTCGGGGAGTTTCTGCACGGTCTGCTCGGAGCGATGCCCTGTGCCCGGCGCGATCTCGCTGGAACAGGGCCGGCCGAGCGTCGTGGAGTCAGTCTGCACGGGGTGCGGCGTGTGCCACGGCGTCTGCCCCGCGCCGGTGAACGCGATCGGGATCATGCCGCTGCCAGATCGACCGGGCTGAGTCATCCTTGCAAGTTCGGATCGTGTTGGGTCTTCGTTGGCTCATGAGGCACTTGACAAGCCACGGCTGGGCGTGTTTCATGCCATATCGGAGTTGGTGCTCTCTTTATCCGTTGCTACCCACGGGGACGCCCATGGCGACACGCAGGATTCAGGTCGGCCGGAGCCGGTGGGTTCGGGGATGGTCGCTTCCGGGCATCACTGGTCGGCTGGCGCTTGCAGGGTTGGGTGCGCTGGCGTTGACGGGTTGCACAGCCCGTGAGGAGGCCGCGCCGGCGAAGTCCGTTGCCACCGCGCACCCGATCGATGCCGAGACCGCCCGCACGCTGTACGTGCGGCACTGCGCGGCCTGCCACGGTCCGGAAGGGCACGGCGACGGGCCGGCCGGGCAGCACCTGTACCCCAAACCGCGGGCATTCAGCGACAGTCCGATGCGATTCGCGGCGACGGGGGCGGGCGAGGACCGAGTGCTTGACGCGATCGCGCGCACGATTCGCGAGGGGATGCCGCGCAGTTCGATGCCGGGTTTCGGGGGAGTGCTCACCGAGCCTGAGGTCCGGGGAATCGCGCGGTACGTGCACGATCTGGGAAGCGATGTGCCCGCGCCTGCCGCACGGGATGCGTTGATCGCCGGCAAGGCACCGGAGTTCACGGCTGGGCTGGTGACGTACGGGTCGAGCCTGTTCCGGTCGATGGGGTGCATCACGTGCCACGGCGACAAGGGTCACGGTGACGGGGCCGCGATGGAGGGGCTGGTAGACTCGCTGGGCAGGCCCATCCACCCCGCGAACCTGGCGTCGGGCGAGTACAAGGCAGGCGCCAGACCAGACGACCTGTACCGCGTGATCGTGAACGGCGTTCCGGGCACGCCGATGCCGGCGTACGCGGACATGCTCTTCGAGGGACTGCCGAGATCGTCGGTCGGGCATCGCAAGGCGTGGGCGCTGGTGGCGTATGTGATGAGTCTTGCGCCGCCGCCGACGGGGGCGGCTGCGAACTCCGGGGCCGAGATCGTGCTTGGGCAGGGAGCGGATCCGGGGATGTTCGACGATCCTTCGCACTCGGCGTGGCTCGGCGTGCGTGAGACGAGCGTCTCGCTCCGACCGTTGTGGCAGCGCCCCGAGCCGACCCGGAGCGTGAGCGTGGCGGCGTTGCGGGCGGGCGATCGGGTCGCGTTCAGGCTCGTCTGGAACGACCCGACGTGCGACGTGGACCACGACTCGGGTGACTTCCCGGATGCGGTTGCGGTGATGTTCGCGATGGGCGATGAGGTTGCCGCGCTGCCGATGGGCGTCGAGGTGGCCGGCTACACGCCAGCGTCTCCGGTGAACGTGTGGCAGTGGAAGGCGAGCCGGCAGTACGACACCTCGACAGGGAGGCGTCACGACTCGACCGACCCGAGGACATTGGAGGGCGAGGGGTACTTCGTGTTCGCGCCCGTGCCGAACGGAGCGCAGATGGCCTCGCTGGCGTCGGCGCGTGGGGACGACCTGCGGCTGCTCGACCCGTACAACCTGGCCGCGGCACGCGCGGGGAACCCGCACGCGGATGCTTCGGTCGTGCGGCACGCGGTGCTGGAGGCGAACGCGCTCGGGTTCGGGACGCTGACGTACCAGGCTCCGGACATGCAGCACACGAACGCATCCGCGCTGTGGGCGAACGGGCGGTGGTTCGTGACGGCCTTCCGGTCGCTCTCGACCGGAGATGACGAGGACATTGATCTCTCGTCGCCGCGCCGCGTGCCTGTGGCGTTCGCTGTGTGGGACGGCTCGCGCGGAGACCGGGCGGGCGTGAAGTTGATCTCGGGATGGCACTGGCTTGTGATCGAACCCTCGACCGGTGCGGCGGCCGGCGACCGCTAGGCGGGAGCAACGCGATGTACAACGATGAGACTTCGGCGAGCAACAGGATGAGCGTCACGCGGCGGCGGTTCCTGCAGGCGGCGATGGCGTCCGGCGCGGTGACGCTTGCGTGGCGGCCGGGGTTGGGCGGGTTCGTTGCCGGGCCTGGGATCGACAACCCGCTGGGGCACTACCCGATGCGCGATTGGGAGCGCGTGTACCGAGACCAATACGCCTTTGACCGGACGTTCACGTTCGTCTGTGCGCCGAACGACACGGCGAACTGCCGGCTGCGGGCGTTCGTGCGCAACGGCGTCTTCGTGCGGGCGGAGCAGAACTACGAGACGCAGCGCGTGGGCGATCTCTACGGGAACCGGGCGACCGCGGCGTGGAACCCCCGCGGGTGCGCCAAGGGCTACCAGATGCAGCGGCGGGTCTACGGGCCGCACCGGCTGACCGGGCCGCTGATCCGCAAGGGGTGGAAGAGGTGGGCGGACGACGGGTTCCCATCGCTCTCGGACAACCCCGGCCTGCGCGACGAGTACAAGTTCACCACGCGCGGCGACGACGAGTTCGTGAGCGTGACGTGGGAGGAGGTCTATCGCTACCACGCGAGGGCGGCGGTGGCGATCGCCCGGACCTACAGCGGAGAGGACGGGGCGGGCAGGCTGCGGGCCGACGGCTACGAGCCGGAGATGATCGACGAAACGCACGGCGCGGGCACGCGGTGCTTCAAACTGCGCGGGGGGATGGGCCTGCTCGGGGTCATGGGCAAGTATGGCATCTACCGGTGGTCGAACATGCTCGCGCTGCTCGACCAGCACGTGCGCGGTGTGGGAGCGAAGGACGCCCTCGGCGGACGCACGTGGTCCAACTACACCTGGCACGGCGACCAGGCGCCCGGGATGCCGTTCGTGCACGGGCTGCAGGCTTCGGACATCGACCTGAACGACCTGCGCAACGCCGGGCTGCACGTTTCGGTCGGAACGAACTTCGTCGAGAACAAGATGGCGGAGGCCCACTTCTTCATCGAGTTGATGGAGCGCGGCGGGCGGATCGTCATGGTACTGCCGGAGTACGCGCCCGGCGTGACCAAGGCGGACTACTGGATCCGGGTGCGCCCGGGCGTGACGGACACCGCTCTGTTCCTCGGCGTCACGCGGCTGATGATCGACAACGGGTGGTACGACCACGATTTCGTGGCGAAGTACACGGACTTCCCGTTGCTCGTGCGGACGGACACGCTGCGGCGCGTGCGGGCGGACGAGGTGTTCCCCGGCCATCAGCCCGGGCTGAGCCGCGACGGGCCATCGTACAGGGAACAGAACATCACGGACGAGCAGTACGCGAAGATCGGGCACGACTTCGTGGTGATCGACGACTCGACGGGCGAGGCGCGGGCGATCACGCGCGACCAGATCGGCGAACGGATGGCTTCCGAGGGCGTCGCGCCCCGACTGTCGTGGACGGGCAGGCTGCGCCTGGCGGACGGCTCCGAGGTCGAGGCGATGACGCTGTGGGACGCCTACCGCGTCCACCTGCGCGATTATGACCTGGACACGGTGGTCGAGATCACGGGGGGCGATCGCTCGCTGATCGAGCGGCTCGCGCGGGAGATCTGGGAGACCGCGAGCGGCGGGCGCGGCGTGGCGATCCACATCGGCGAGGGGATCAACCACTGGTTCCACGCGACGCTGGCGAACCGTGCGTTCTACCTGCCGCTGATGCTGGCGGGCGCGATCGGCAAGCCCGGGACGGGGTGCCACACATGGGCGGGGAACTACAAGGCCGCGCTCTTCCAAGGGGCGAAGGGCGTGGGCGCGGGGCTGGGCGCGTACCTGAACGAGGACCCCTTCGCGCCGGACCTCGACCCGAAGGCCGACGGCGGCACGATCAGGCCGGTGAAGCGGACGAAGGACGAGGAGCCCGCATACTGGAACCACGGCGAGCGGCCGCTGATCGTGCGGACGCCGAAGCACGGTCGGGTCTGCCTGACGGGCAGGACTCACATGCCGACGCCGACGAAGTTCCTGTGGTTCACCAACGTCAACCTCTTCAACAACGCGAAGCACGCGTACGACATGTTCTTCAACGTGAACCCGAAGATCGACTGCATCGTGGCGCAGGACATCGAGCTGAACTCAACCTGCGAGTACTCGGACATCCTGCTCCCGGCCCTGTCGTGGCCCGAGTTCCGGACGTGGGAGATGACCGGGTCGTGCAGCAACCCGTTCCTGCAGGTCTGGCGTGGGGGGATCGACCCGGTGCACGACGGGCGCGACGACGTGCGCATCCTCGCCGAGACAGCGGAGGCCCTTGGGCGCGAGATCGGCGACTCGCGCTTCGCCGACTTCTGGCGGTTCGTGCTGGACGACCCGACCGACGGCGTGCGCGTGTACATGCAGCGGATCCTGGACGCTTCGACCACGACGCGCGGTTACCAAGTGTCGGACATCATCGACGGCAGGTACGGCGAGCCTGGCGTGTGCCTGTTCCTGTTCCGCACATACCCGCGGATGCCGTTCTACGAGAACGTGCATGACGATCTGCCGTTCTGGACGGACACTGGGCGCCTGAACGCGTACTGCGACATCCCGGAGGCCATCCGCCACGGCGAGAACTTCGTCGTCCACCGTGAGGGTCCGGAGGCAACGCCCTACCTCCCGAACGTGATCGTGTCGTCGAACCCGCTGATCCGGCCGGACGACTTCGGCCTGCCGCGCGAGGCGATGCACTGGGACGAGCGGACGATCCGCAACGTCCGCCTGCCGTGGAGCGAGGTGAAGCGGACGGTGAACCCGCTCTGGGCGGCCGGGTACCGGTTCTACGGCCTCACGCCGAAGGGGCGGCACCGCGTTCACTCATCGTGGGCGGTCACCGAGTGGACGCAGATGTGGGAATCGAACTTCGCCGACCCGCACCGCAAGGACAAGCGGACTCCTGGCCTTGGCGAGCACCAGCTGCACATCCACCCGGACGATGCACGCGAACTCGGGATCACGAACGGGGACTACGTCTACATCGAGTCGAATCCGGCGGACCGCCCGTTCCGCGGCTGGCAGGACGCGTTGAAGAGCGAGGACCCGGCTGTGCGCGAGCGGGCCACGTTCCTGCTCCGGGTGTCGCGGTGCATGCTGCGTGCGACAATCAACCCGGCGTGGCCTCGCGGCGTGGTGATGATGAAGCACTCGCCGTGGATCGCGACCGAGAGGAGCGTGCTCGCGCACGAGAGTAGATCCGACGGCATGGCGCTCTCGAAGGGCACCGGGTACCAGTCCACGCTGCGCTACGGCGGGCACCAGTCCCTGACGCGCAACTGGCTGATGCCGATGCACCAGACCGACACGCTCTTCCACAAGGCGAAGGGCACGATGGCGTTCATCTTCGGCGGCGAGGCGGACAACCACGCGATCAACACCGTGCCGAAGGAGACTCTGGTGCGGATCGTCAAGGCCGAGGATGGCGGGCTGGGCGGGGTCGGCGCGTGGGCGCCGGGCAACGCCGAGTTCGGCCCGACCGCCGAGACTCCCGTCAACAACGCGTACCTGCTGGGATCGCTCACGACCGTGCGCGGCGCATGAAAGGACTCGCCATGCGGCTTCACGACGAACACGACGGACAGGCGTTCCATCCGAGCCGGCGGCCTCTCGAGCCGGAGCACCCCATGTCGCTCGAGGGCGGCGTGGTGTTCGGTGACACGGACCTCATGCTGCGGTGCCTGGTCGAGGAACTGCTGATGTCGGGGCTGACGCCGGTAGCGCTGCGACGCATGGCCCGCGACGGTGAGTACCAGGGCCTGCACGCCGCGCTGCGTGCGCTGGGCGGGGCGCGAGTTGACGAGGTCATCGCCGAGGCCGCGGGGCGAGTGGGGACACACGCGATGCGGGTGGTGGAGCGGACCGACCGCCTCACGCCCGCGACACTGACCGTTGGCACAACCGGCGGGCCGACCGACACAGACCTCCGCGGGCAAGGAGCGTGACCATGCCGAGCGTGTACAACTGGCAGCTCGGGCGGGCGATGAGCTTTCCGTACGAAGAGGCGCACCCGAAGCGGCAGTTCGCGTTTGTGTTCAACATCAACCGGTGCATCGCGTGCCAGACGTGCTCGATGGCGTGCCGCAGCACATGGACGTTCGGGCGCGGGCAGGAGCACATGTGGTGGAACAACGTGGAGACCAAGCCCTTCGGCGGGTATCCGCGGTTCTGGGACGCGAGACTGCTGACGCTGCTGGAGAAAAGCAACCCCGGGCGGCAGGCGTGGAACTCGGCGTCGGTTCGTTCCGCGCAGGCCCCGTTCGGCAGGTTCGACGGCAGGACGATCTTCGAGGCCGCGGCGAACTACTCAGGGCCGGACGGGCCAAAGGCCGCACTCGGGTACATGCCGACCGCGGATGAGTGGGCCGCGCCGAACGTGTTCGAGGACCACGCGCGCAGCGCGGGCGGCGACCTGCCCTCCGGTGAGCGGCTGCCCGAGCACAGGGTCTGGTTCTTCTACCTCGCTCGGCTGTGCAACCACTGCACGTACCCCGCGTGCCTCGCGGCGTGCCCTCGCCAGGCGGTCTACAAGCGACCCGAGGACGGCGTGGTGCTGATCGATCAGTCGCGGTGCAACGGCTACCAGAAGTGCGTCGAGGCGTGCCCGTACAAGAAGGCCATGTTCCGCTCAACCACCGGAACGAGCGAGAAGTGCGTCGCGTGCTACCCGCGGCTGGAGGGCAGGGACCAACTCATCAGCCCGAACGGCGAGCCTGCGGAAACACGCTGCATGACGTCGTGCCCCGGCAAGATCCGGCTGCAGGGGCTGGTAAACATCGGCAACGACGGCGAATGGAAGCACGAGCCGACGAACCCGCTGTACTACCTGGTGCGCGAGCGGCAGGTTGCGGTGCCGCTCTATCCGCAGTTCGGGACCGAGCCGAACGGATACTACATCCCGCCGCGCTGGGTGCCTCGCGAGTACCTGGAGCAGATGTTCGGGCCGGGCGTTCAGCACGCGCTGGAGCAGTACGCCTGTCCGGATCGTGAACTCCTGGCGGTGCTGCAACTCTTCCGAACGACGCAGCAGATCATCTCGCGCTTCGAGATCGAAAAGGGGCCGAAGGTCGCGGAAATCCCCGTGACGATGCCCGACGGCACATCAAAGACGCAGCAGATCTACAACGACACCGTGGTCGGCTTCAACGACTTTGGCGCCGAGATCGTGCGGATCACGATCGAGGAGCCGATCTTCGAACGCCCGAAGCAGCACGCAAACTCCATCTGAGCGGGGCCAGCATGAACACGGCGCGAGTCGATCCCCCACCGCCCGCGGACTCGGCGCTGCTCCATGCCCGTCGCATCGCGGCCTTGTCCCTCGCGGACGCCTTCGGCGAACCGCCCTGCCCGACACCGGCCCCGCTCATGCTGGAGACGATCGCCGCGGCATGGGATGCGCTGCGCGATGCGCACGCCGAGATCGTCGGTGACAGGCTGAGCCTGAGCGAGCGACCACCGACAGAGATCGACCCGGATGCGGTCTCCGTGTGGCTCACGCTGCCCGCTCACCTTCGAACGGCGGCCCTTCGCCGGGTGCTCGGGCACGTCGTCTCGCGGGACTGCCCGCCGTGCGAGACGGAATATCTGCCCTCGCACGACGCCGCGACGCGCGCCCAGCACATGGCGGACCTGGGCGGCTTCTACCGCGCTTTCGGTGTGTGGCCCGACGGCTCGCACCCCCGCCGCCCGGACCACGTGCAGTTCATCGTTGGCTTCGTGGGCGTGCTGCTGATGAGGCGGTGCGAAGCGGACACTGAGCAACGTGCGCCGTCGGCTCGGGAGCACGCCGAGGTGTGTGACGATGCCCTCTTTCAGTTCCTGCATGATCACGCCGCTTGGTGGCTGCCGACGTTCGCTCGTCGAGTCGAGGAACGCGCGAGGGATGCGAGCCGATACGGGGAGGCTGTTGAAGACACGGCGCTCGCGGCCTTGGCAGGCGTCGCACGATCGCTCAGGTGCTGGACGGCCGTCGAACGATCCGCGATGGGGATCGATCCGGTCCGGCGAATCGTTCAACCGATGATCGGCGGAGCGGACTCCGATGAGCCGGACTGCAACGAGTGCGGGACGTGCTCGGTGCCCTCAGACTGACCGCGGACAGCCCACGAGCAACGAACACCAGGAATGGGCGCGGCTGGATTCGAACACCCCCCGGAATCGTCGGGAAACTCGCGGGTTTCGGAAACGGGCGGCAGCAAATCCGGCAACAAAGGGGGTGGTTTCGGTCCCCCGACGCCCCCGGCCAAGCCCACCGATCCCGACCTGGCGGCGGTGGTCGCGGCGTGGCCGACGCTCCCGCCGGCTGTGCGGGCGGCTCTGGCGGCTGCCGTGCGGGCGGCGGCGGCCCCGGACGGTGGCCCCCAGTCCCCCCGGCGGGGGTTTCCTGAATCGACGCCACGCGAGCCACGGGGAGCCTAGCCCATGCCCGGGGAACACGCCCCACGCCCGCAGTTTGATACCCTGTTCGCCGATCCCCGGCACTAGAGCCCCTTGCGCCTTTTGTCCGCTTCCTGTAGCCTGTCGGCCAGCAGCAAGGAGGCTGGCGATGGCGTACTCGATGGATCTGCGTCTGAAGGTGCTCGAAGCGGTTGACCGGGGCGGGTCGG
>Ga0226835_1000268_pt1 | contig 78771 bp, 72 predicted proteins | sample LAC_MetaG_1_FD_163627 | JGI IMG/M metagenome (GOLD analysis project Ga0226835, IMG submission 163627) | Anaerobic ammonium oxidizing microbial communities from anammox membrane bioreactor (MBR) in UC Berkley, California, United States -... | ecosystem: Engineered > Bioreactor > Anaerobic >... | reverse complement strand
CCCCGGCAGGCCGGGCAGGGCGTGTACGAGCGGTACTTCGACAGCAGCACGCGGATGTGCATCCGGTACGCCTTCGACTCGAGCCAGGCGAAGAAGTGGCGGATGCCGTACCACTGCGTCTCCCACTTGCCGGTCCAGTCGTCGCCGCCTTCGATCACCCAGCGTCGCTGCGCGTCGGAGAGCGCGCGCCAGGGCAGGTCCATCGGCACGCCGGCCTTCGCCGCGTATTTCGCGAGGTCGCGCTGGCACTCGCGGAAGCTCTCGGTCTGCCAGGGCTTGACCGCGCCCTCGGCCAGCGTTCGGGCTTCGTCGGGAATCACCAGCCCGAGGTCGATGCCGATCACGCGGCCGAAGCCACGGCAGGTCTCGCAGGCGCCGAGCGGCGAGTTGAACGAGAACAGGCTCGGCAGCGGGTCCGCGTAGGCGATGTCGCAGTCGGCGCAGTGCAGGCCGCTGCTGAAGCGCCAGCGATCCGCCTCGTTGCCGTCGTCGTCGAGCAGGTGCACCGACATGCGGCCGTGACCGCGCCCGAGTGCGGCCTCGACCGCGTCGGAGATCCGCGACGCCTCGACCGCGTCGTGGCGAAGACGGTCCTGGACGACGTGCAGCACCCGGCCGGCGGCGCTGCTGTCGATCGCCTGCACGCGCGTGTAGCCCTGCGCGAGCAGGTGGGCGCGGATCTCTTCTTCGGTGAAGTTCGCCGGAACCGGAATCGGGAAGCTGACCACCAGGCGCGGATCGCCGGCGGCCCGCGAGCGCGCGGCGATCGCCGCGCGTACGCTCGCCACCGTATCGCGCCGCACCGGGCGCGCGCAGCGCCTGCAGTGCAGCGTGGCTGCGCGGGCGAACAGCAGCTTCAGGTGGTCGTTCAGCTCGGTCATCGTGCCGACCGTGGAGCGCGAGGTGCGCACCGGATTGGTCTGGTCGATCGCGATGGCCGGGGGCACGCCCTCGATGCGGTCGACCTGCGGCTTGTCCATCCGGTCGAGGAACTGCCGCGCGTAGGCCGAGAAGGTCTCGACGTAGCGGCGCTGCCCCTCGGCGTACAGCGTGTCGAAGACGAGCGAGGACTTCCCCGAGCCCGAGACCCCGGTCACCACCACCAGTTCGCCGGTCGGGATGTCGAGGTCGACGTTCTTCAGGTTGTTCTGGCGTGCGCCGCGGATGCGGATCGCGCGCCGCAGCACCGATTGCAGCGGCCTGCCCGGCGCCTCGTCGGTGCCGGGCACATCGCGGGGGAACATGGGTCGGTCGGGCAGTGCGCGAAGAAGGCGGATCGAGTCTATCAGCATCGCCGCCGGATATCGGACAATGGCGGCTGGCCCGCCTCCGGAACCCTGTCGATGACCGAGGTCGCTCGCGCCCCGGCGCACCGCTCCAAGACCGTCGCCGGCGCGCTCGCCCTGTTCGCGGGCTCGCTCGGAGCGCACCGCCTCTATCTGGGCGCGCGCTGGTGGTGGGTGTATCCGCTGCTGTCGCTGCCGGCGATGGCGATCGCGCTGCGCGCCGACCCGTGGTACCGGCATCCCGGCTTCTTCTTCGCCGCGGCGGTCGCGCTGGCGGCGATGCTCGAAGCGATCGTGATCTGCCTCACGCCCGACGCGAAGTGGGACGCGAAGCGCAATCCGGGATCGGGGCGGCGCTCGGCCAGCGGCTGGCTCGCGGTGCTGGTCGCGATGGCTTCGCTGATCGTCGGCGCCACGCTGATGATGTCGGTGCTGGCGATCGCACTCGAGACGCTGTTCGTGACGATGCCGGGGCGGTGAGCGACTTGATACGATGCCGCCCATGAGTGCCGAACGACCCGTCGATGCGGCCGACGTCGAGGCCAGGCTCGAACTTTGGCTGGCCCGCGAGCGCGAGGTGCGGCTGCTGATGGCCCCTGCGGGCAAGATTCCGGCCGCAGAACTCGCGCGCACGTCGGGGCTGCAGTTTCTCGAACGCATCGGACGCGGCGAACTGCCGTCGGCGCCGATCTTCCAGGCGCTCGACTTCGTGCCGGTGGAAGCCGAGCGTGGCCGCATGGTCTTCCAGGGAACGCCGAAACCCGATTACTACAACCCGATCGGGACGGTGCACGGCGGGTACATCGCGACGCTGCTCGATTCGGCGGTGGGCTGCGCGGTGCACACGATGCTCGAGCGCGGCTTCGGCTACACCACGCTCGAACTGAAAGTGAACTACGTGCGCGCACTCACCGACAAGACCGGTCCGGTGCGCGCCGAAGCGCACGTGGTCAACGTCTCGCGCCAGATCGGCGTCGCCCAGGGGCGTCTGGTCGACGTGGCCGGCCGCATGTACGCGTGGGCCTCCACCACCTGCCTGATCTTCCCGTTGCCCCCGGGCACCGCCTGAGCCGATTTCGCCACCACGCCACGAGAACGACCATGACGACGACGAACCGTTCCATCGTTTCCACGCCAGGGGCGCCGGCCGCGATCGGGCCCTATTCGCAGGCGGTGCGCGCCGGCAACACCGTCTACCTGTCGGGGCAGATCGCGCTCGAACCCGCAAGCGGCCAGATGGTCGAGGGCGGGATCGAGGCGCAGGCCGAGCAGGTGTTCCGCAACATGAGGGCGGTGGTCGAGGCCGCCGGCGGTTCGCTCGCGCACTGCGTGAAGCTCACGCTGTTCCTCACCGATCTCGGGCACTTCCCGGCGATCAACCAGATCATGCAGCGCCACTTCGAGCAGCCCTACCCGGCGCGCTCGACCGTCGGCGTCGCCAGCCTGCCGCGCGGCGCGCTGTTCGAGGCCGAGGCGGTCGTGGTCCTCGATTGAGGGCGGTGCCGAAGCGGACCGTCTGCGGTGGCGCGCCAGGCTAGCGGGGCCGCGGCGCCCGCGACCGGCGCGGGCGCGCCCGCGGCGGCACTGTTCGCGCGGCTGGGCATCAGGCGCGAGCAGGACCTCGTCCTGCACCTGCCGATCCGCTACGAAGACGAAACGCGCATCGCGCCGATCGCGTCGCTTCGGCCCGGCGAGGTCGCCCAGGTGCAGGGCGTCGTCGCGCGCCAGGAGATCGTCGCGCGTCCGCGGCGCGCACTGGCCGTCGAACTGCGCGACGACACCGGGTCGATCACGCTGCGCTTCCTGCACTTCTACGGCTCGCAGCTGCGCCAGTTCGCGGCCGGCAACCGCGTGCGCGCGCTCGGTGAAGTGCGCGGAGGCCTGTTCGGGCTCGAGATGGTGCATCCGCGCTACCGGGTGGTCGACGAGAGCGAGCCGCTGCCGCAGGCGCTCACCCCGGTCTATCCGACGGTGTCCGGCCTCGGGCAGGCAAGGCTGCGTGCCGCGATCCTGCGCGCGCTGCGTGCCCTGCAGTGGCGCGAAACCGTGCCGGCCGATGTGCTGGTCGCGCTCGGCCTGCCTTCGTCGGCCCACGCGTTGCGCGCGATCCACCAGCCTGCGCCGGAGACGCCGGCCAGCGCGCTGCACGAGCGCTCGACGCCGGCCTGGCGGCGCGTGATCTTCGACGAGCTGCTCGCCCAGCAACTGTCGCTGCAGCGCGCGCGCGCGGCGCGGGCGGCGCAGCGCGCGCCGCAGCTGGCCGACGACGCGCTCGCGCGACGCCTGCTCGATGCGCTGCCGTTTCGGCTCACCGGCGCGCAGCAGCGGGTCTGGCTGGAGGTCTCCGGCGAACTCGCGGCGGCGCAGCCGATGAACCGGCTGCTGCAGGGCGACGTCGGCAGCGGCAAGACGGTGATCGCCGCGCTCGCCGCGGCGCAGGCGATCGGCAGCGGCTGGCAGGCGGCGATCATGGCCCCCACCGAGATCCTCGCCGAACAGCACCTGCGCAAGGTCGGCCCGTGGCTGGAGCGCATCGGTGTGCGCGTGGCCTGGCTGTCGGGATCGCTGAAGGAAGCGGGGAAGAAGGCGGCGCGTGCGCGCGCCGCTTCCGGCGAGGCCCAACTGCTGATCGGCACGCACGCGCTGATCGAGGACAGCGTCGCGTTCGCGCGGCTCGGGCTTGCGATCGTCGACGAGCAGCATCGCTTCGGCGTGGCGCAGCGGCTCGCGCTGCGCACCCGGCTCGAAGCCGGCCCGGCGACGCTGCCGCACCAGCTGATGATGAGCGCGACGCCGATTCCGCGTACGCTCGCGATGTCGTACTACGCCGACCTCGACGTCTCGGTGATCGACGAGCTGCCGCCGGGCCGCAAGCCGGTGCTCACGAAGCTGGTTTCGGACGCGCGCCGCGCCGAGGTCATGGCCCGCGTGCGCGCCGCCGCGGCCGCCGGCCGCCAGGCCTACTGGGTGTGTCCGCTGATCGAGGAGAGCGAGGCGCTCGACCTGCAGACCGCGATCGACACCCACGCTGCGCTGGAGCGCGAGCTGGCGCCGCTGCGCGTCGGCCTGGTGCACGGCCGGCTGCCCGCGGCGGACAAGCATGCGGTGATGGCGCAGTTCGCCGCCGGCGCGCTGCAGGTGCTGGTCGCGACGACCGTGATCGAGGTCGGCGTCGACGTGCCCAACGCGACCCTGATGGTCATCGAGCACGCCGAGCGCTTCGGCCTGGCGCAACTGCACCAGTTGCGCGGTCGCGTCGGCCGCGGCGCCGGCGAGAGCGTCTGCGTGCTGATGTACCGGGCGCCACTGTCGGCCGCGGCGCGCGATCGGCTGAAGACGATGTACGAGACCAGCGATGGCTTCGAGATCGCGCGGCGCGACCTGATCCTGCGCGGTCCGGGCGAATTCCTCGGGGCGCGCCAGTCGGGCGAGGCGTTGCTGCGCTTTGCCGACCTCGAGCGCGACAGCGACCTGCTCGCAGCGGCGCGCGAAGTGGCTGCACGGCTGCTGCGCGACGACCCGGCGTCGGTCGACGAACACCTGCAGCGCTGGTTCGGCGGGAGGGAGGAATTCCTGCGCGCCTGAGGAGACCGCGGGCGCCCCGGCCGCCTCAGGGAGCCAGCGCCGCCGCGCGGGCGATCGCAGCCAGGCCGGTGGCGGCCGAGTCGCCGTCGGCCACCCGGCCGCGCAAACCGAGCCGGTGCATCGCCCTGGCGTAGCGGGCGCTCAGTTCGCTGCGCGCCACCACGGTCGCCACCAGGTCGTGCGGCGACCAGTCGGAGGCGTCGCGGATCTCGGCGCCGATCAGCAGCCCCGAGAGGTAGGCGGGAAGCTGGTGCGCATCGAGGCCGCCGAGCAACGCCTCGGTGCGCGCGGTGAACAGCAGGTGGGTGAGCGAGCCGGGCCGCGCACCGGCGTGGTCGACGCCTTCGTCGAATGCGCGCAGCGCCTGCGTCTGGTGCTCCGGCGACTCGTCGGGATCGCCGCAGTGGCTCGCCAGCGTCGAGTGCCGGCCGAGCAGCGCATAGAGCTCGCCCGTCATGTAGGTGCGGAACGCGACGATCTGGCGGTCGCGCACCTCGACCCATCGGCAATGCCTGCCCGGCAGCACGAACAACCCCTCGCGGCCCTGCAGCGCGCCGAACACCTGGGTCTCGCCGCCGCGCATCAGGTCGGGCGAATCGATCTGGCCGCGCGCCACCAGTCCGGGCACGATCCGGAACGGGCGACCGAGCAGGTCGTCGAAGGACGAGAGGTGCTGCGCGAGTGCCTGCAGCGTTACCGGGGTGCGCACCCGGGCGGCTTCGCGCCATCCTTCGCGGCTGCCGACCATGCCGCAGGCAATCACCGGCAGCGCCGGCGTGCTGGCGAGCCAGTCGCCGCACAGCGTCTCGAGCGCCTCGCGAAAGCGCCCGCCGGAGACGGCGCTCACGCCCGCGGCCGACTCGCGGCGAGCGACGATGCCGCCGGTGCCGATCAGCCAGGCACGCAGCGCGCTCGATCCCCAGTCGAGACCGATCAGTGACGCCGGGGCGTGGCGAGGCGCGGCGGCTGCACGTGCGGGGGGTGTTCGCGGCATGACCGCAGTATGCCTCAGGGGCTGTGAACGCGGGCCCGCTTGGTATCATCGCTGCAAGCCCATGACGCTCACCGAACTCAAGTACATCGTCGCCGTGGCGCGCGAGCGCCACTTCGGACGGGCGGCCGAGGCGTGCTTCGTCAGCCAGCCGACGCTGTCGGTCGCGATCCGCAAGCTCGAGGGCGAGCTGGGCGTGCAGTTGTTCGAGCGCGGTGGCAGCGAGGTCGCGATCACGCCCGTGGGGGCGCAGATCGTCGAACAGGCCCAGCACGTGCTCGAGCAGAGCAACGCGATCCGCGAGATCGCGGCCCAGGGCAAGGATCCGCTTGTGGGGCCGCTGCGCGTCGGCGTCATCTACACGATCGGCCCGTACCTGCTGCCGCGACTGGTGCCGCGGATGATCGAGGACGCGCCGCAGATGCCGCTGCTGCTGCAGGAGAACTTCACCGTGCGGCTGCTCGAGCTGCTGCGCCAGGGCGACGTCGACCTCGCGATCCTCGCCGACCCGTTCCCCGACCACGGCCTGGCGACGCAGGGCGTCTACGACGAACCCTTCGTGGTCGCGGTGCCGAGACACCACCGGTGGGCGCGGCGCAAGGCGATCCGCTCGACCGAGCTGAAGGAGCAGACGATGCTGCTGCTCGGCACCGGGCACTGCTTTCGCGACCAGGTGCTCGAGGTGTGCCCCGAATTGTCGCGCTACTCGCAGTCGAGCGCCGGCATCCAGAAGACCTTCGAGGGCTCCTCGCTGGAGACGATCCGGCACATGGTGGCCTCGGGAGTCGGCATCACCGTATTGCCCTGGACCGCCTGCGCGCAGTCGCGCGAAGACGACCTGCTGCGCTACATTCCGTTCGTGGCGCCGCCGCCGCACCGGCGGGTGTCGCTGGTCTGGCGCAAGAGCTTCGGCCGGATGGCGGCGATCGAGGCGGTGCGGCGCGCGATTCTCGACGCCGGCCTGCCCGGCGTCACGCGGTTGCCGCACGAGCCTGCGGTGTTCCACTGAATTCGCGAGCCAATCATGAGCGAAAGGCCAAGCTATCCCACGATCGAACAGACCATCGGCGGCACGCCGCTGGTGAAGCTGCAGCGCCTTCCGGGCGCCGACGGCCAGGCCCGGGGCAACCTGGTGCTCGGCAAGCTCGAGGGCAACAACCCGGCGGGTTCGGTCAAGGACCGCCCCGCGCTGGCGATGATCGCGCGCGCCGAGGCGCGGGGCGAGATCCGGCCGGGCGACACGCTGATCGAGGCGACTTCGGGCAACACCGGCATCGGACTGGCGATGGCCGCCGCGCTGCGCGGCTACCGGATGGTGCTGATCATGCCCGAGAACCTGTCGCTCGAGCGGCGCCAGTCGATGAAGGCGTACGGTGCCGAACTCCTGCTGGTGAGTCGCGAGCAGGGCATGGAAGGCGCGCGCGATCTCGCCGACCAGATGCAGCGCGAGGGCCGCGGCCGGGTGCTCGACCAGTTCTCGAACGACGACAACTGGGCGGCGCACTACGAGACCACCGGCCCCGAGATCTGGAACGACACGAAAGGCCAGGTGACCCACTTCGTCTCGGCGATGGGCACCACCGGCACGATCACCGGCGTGTCGCGCTACCTGAAGGAGCGCAATCCGGCGGTGTGCATCGTCGGTGCGGAGCCGACCGAGGGTTCGTCGATTCCGGGCATCCGCAAGTGGCCCGAGGCCTACATGCCGAAGATCTACCGGCACGCACGGGTCGATCGGGTCGAGTCGGTGTCGCAGGCCGACGCCGAGGAGATGGCGCGCCGCCTGGCGGTCGAGGAAGGCATCTTCTGCGGAATCTCGGCGGCCGGTGCATGCTGCATCGCGCTGCGCCTGGCCCGCGAGGTCGAGAACGCGACGATCGTGTTCATCGTCTGCGACCGCGGCGACCGCTACCTCTCCACCGGGGTGTTTCCAGGCTAGTCGCCCGCTCGCGGCGAGCCGGGCGCGAGCGGCCCGCCGGTTCGCCGCGCCTTTCGGCTACACGCACTCGGTCGTGCCGGTGGTGTTCGGGTTGCTGTTCTTCGGGCAGTTTCCCGATGCGGTGTCGCTGGCCGGCATCGCGCTGATCGTATGCACGGGCGTGCCGGGGGCGGCGCCCCGCAGTTCCCGGCGCAGCACGGCCAGCCGGCGCGCGAGTTCGTAGACCGCCATCGCGTAGAAGCTCGAACGGTTGTAACGGGTGATCGCGAAGAAATTCGGGGCACCGAGGTAATAGCTCGCGGCGCCGTCGCCGTTGGGCAGGTCGACCAGCGCCAGCGGCATGTCGGGCGCGACCGGTTCGATGCTCGAGACCCCGTACTCGGCGAGCGCGGAAATCGTGAACTGCGGCCGGATGCCGGCCTCGACCAGCGGCGCGAGCCGCGCCTCGCTGTCGAAGCGCATCTCGAAGCGCACCGGCTCGCCGCTTCGCCAGCCGTGCGTGGCGAGGAAGCTGGCGACGCTGCCGATCGCGTCGGCCGGATTCGACCGCAACTCGACGCTGCCGTCGCCATCGAGGTCGACCGCGAACCGGCGGATGCTGCCGGGCATGAACTGCGGCAGGCCGATCGCACCGGCGAACGAGCCGCGCACCGAGAAGACGTCGAGTGCGGATTCGCGGCTGTAGAGCAGGTATTGCTCGAGCTCGCTGCGGAAGTAGTCGGCGCGCTGCGGGTAGTCGAACGCCAGCGTGGTGAGCACGTCCACCACGCGGAACTCGCCGGTCATGCGGCCATAGAGCGTCTCGACGCCGATGATCGCGACCACGATCTCGGGCGGCACGCCGAATCGCTGCGCCGCGAGGTCGAGCCAGAGCTCCTGTTCGTTCCAGAAGCGCAAGCCCTCGCGGACGCGCAGCGGATCGAGAAAGCGCGCCCGATACGCGGCCCACGAGCGCCGGAACTCCGGCGGCGCGGGCGCGATCAGCCGGATGGCCGCATCGTTGCGCCGCACTTGCGAGAACACCTGCAGCAGCCCGGATTCCGCGAACCCGTGCCGCTCGGCCATCTCGGCGACGAAGGCGCGGACTTCCGCACGCCCGGCATAGCCGGTGCCGTCGGCCGCGGCCCGGGCAACGGCCGACGGCGCCGGCGCACCAGCGGCCGTCGCGAGAGCCGTTGCGGGTCGCTTGGCGCGCGGCTTGGCCGCGGCGCCGCCCGCAGCGGTGGCGACGGCGACGACGAGCGCCGCCAGCGCCGCGCGCAGCAGGTGGCTCGGCATCGCAGCGCTGGCGGGGCGGTGGCGGCGGTTGCGGTCGCAGGCAGCGGCAGGCAGGGGCTGGGCAGCTGTGGGGCTCACGGCTTGAAGGCTTGCACGGACTTGCGCAAGTGTCGCACGGCGGCACGATCCGGAGCGGTTCCGGCGTAGCGCAAGCGCTCGTAGGCCGCGACGATGCGTCGCGCTTGCGCCAGCCGGGTGTCGTCGAGCGCGCGCGCGATGCGTGCCAGGTGACGTGATGCGGTCTCGTGCCTGGCACGGCCCAGGCCCACTGCCGCCAGCCTGAGGCAGAACGACTCGTAGGCCTGCACGACCGGGTCGCGCGGCAGGCGGGGGCGCAAGGTGAGCAGCGCCACCGCGCCGATCAGCGCTGCGAGCACGCCTGCCAGCAGCGCGGCGAGTTGCCGCCAGTCGTCCGCCGAGATGCCGAGGCGAGCGAGCAGGCTCTGTTGCCGGCTGCGGTCGTACGACAGCACCCACTGGTTCCAGGCGTTTCCGATCGCGTCCAGGTTGAACCACAGGCGCCGCGTGAGTGAACGTGCCGCCACCTCGCGATCCGACGCGTTCTCTCCCAGGCGCAGGCCGCGCTCGATGCGTTGCGGTGCCACCGCGGCGGTGGGATCGACGCGGACCCAGCCGCGCTGCGCCAGCCAGACCTCGGCCCAGGCGTGTGCGTCGGCCTGCCGAACCAGCCAGTAGCCGTCCACCGGATTGCGCTCGCCGCCCTGGTAGCCGGTGACGATGCGCGCCGGAACGCCGAGCGCACGCATCAGCACTGCGAAGGCGCTCGCATAGTGCTCGCAGAAGCCGGCGCGCGAGCCGAACAGGAAGTCGTCGACGCTGTCGCGTCCGAGCAGGGGCGGCTCGAGCGTGTAGCGAAACGGCTGCTGCCGGAACAGCTGCAGCGCGCGCGCGACCAGGCGTTCGTCGGCGCCCGGTGCGTCGCTTTCCTCGGCGCGCCAGCGCGCCGCCATTCCGAGCGTGCGCGGATTGAAGCCCGCAGGCAGCGCGAGCCAGGCGCGCAGCGACGCGGCGCTCTTGTGCACGCCCGCGCGAAAACCGGTGGCCGAGACCATCGTGATGCGCAACCGCTCGCCGATCGGCGTCGGTGAGACGAGCTGCAGGTCGGGGCGCAGAATGGGACGAACCGAATCCGACTCGACGCGCAGCGGCATCTCCAGCGCGAACAACCAGTTGCGACCCGTGGGCTCCTGCGTCACCGTGTAGCGGAAGTTCTCGCCCTGTGCGTCGAACTCGATGGCTGCCGCGTGCGCCGGTGCCGTGCGCGCGTCGTGCGCACGCCAGACCTGGCCGTCGAAGCTGCCGAAGACCGGGCCGCGCCAGTAGAGCAGCGCGGTCGGCGGCGCCGCGCCATCGAACAGGACCCGGAACGCGATCTCGTCGGATTCGGACAGCTGAGCGATGTTGCCGGGCGTCATCGTATCGGACAGGCCGGTGCGCGCGCGCTGCGTGTCGCCGGACATTCCCCACAGCGGACCACCGAACCTGGGGAACAGCAGGAAGACCGCGGCAGCGATCGGCAGCGCCTGCGCAACGAGCACGCCGACGCTGCGCAAACGCTGCCCGATCGACGTCTCGTGCTGCCGGAACTGCATCGTCAGCATTGCCGCGAGCAGTCCGTACAGCGCGGCGGCCACCGTGAGCGCGGTGGCGATCGACTGCGAGTGAAAGAACGCGGCGAGCAGCAGGAAGAAGCACAGGAAGATCACCACGAAGAGATCGCGCCGCGCGTGCATCTCCATCAGCTTCAGCCCGAGGAACAGCACCAGCAACGCGACGCCGGGTTCGCGCCCCGCCAGCGTCTCGTAGTGCGCGTAGATCGCGGCGGTGCAGGCGATTGCCGCTGCCCATCGCACCGAGGCGCGCGGCAGCCAGCGCCCGGACAGCACCAGCAGCAGCCGCCACGCGAACAGCGCGAAGAAGCCGATGCCCGTCCACCAGGGCAGGTGCGGCAGGTGCGGCAGCACCGACAGCGCGACCGGAAGCATCAGGAAGAGCGTCTCGCGCCGCTCGCGCTCCCATTGCGCGCCCATCGTGCCGCCGAGCGCGCGCAACGAATAGTGGAGCCCGGCTGCCATGGACGTCCGCTGCCCCCTGACTCAGATGCCCCAGGTGGCCAGCGCCTCGAGGCAGCGCGCACGGTGGGCGGGCCCGTGGTCGATCGCGATGCAGGTGCCGGGAATCGCGAGCGCGTAGCGCACGCCGGCCGCGTCGGCGTCGAGCACCCACCGGGTGAGCCGCGAGAGCCGCGCTTCGGCGTTCATCGACGCGGGCAGCGCCGACCATTCGAGCGGGAGTTCGCCCAGACCGCCACCGTCGAACTGCTTGCTGATCAGCTCCCCGGATGCGGTGCGTGCGATCGCCTTCCAGGCGATCAGCCGCGGCGAGTCGCCCGGCGCATACGGACGCAGCGCCGCGATGTCGTCGCTTCCCGGTCCGCGCGCGGCGCCTTCGCCGCTCGCGGCGACGCGCGCCGGCAGCGGTGCCGCCGGCGTCTCGGGTTGCGGGTAGACCAGCACGCGCAGCGCCGGATGCCAGCGCGCCCAGGCGCGCCAGATGCCCAGCGGGAACGTGCTCGCGAGCGTGAGGCGCGGCACCTGCATCCAGCCGCGCGTGGGGGCGGGCAGCGCGATCGTGACGAAGTGCTCGGTGCCCGGTGCGACGTCGAAGTACTCGGGCTGCGCCATGCCGGGCGCGGTCAGGGCGAGCGCGAAGCGCTCGAGTCTCGTGGGGTTGCGCGCGATCAGCGTAACTTCCGCGATCTGGCCGGCGAACACCGGATCGGCGCGCCCGGCGCGCAGCGTGAGCCTGGCCAGGTTGCGCCAGGTGTGCAGCATCGTCACGAGCCCGATCGAGCCGACCAGGAAAGTCAGCGCGTGGCCGAGCGAGAGCTGGTAGTTCACCGCAGTGACCAGCATCACGAGCACGACTGCAGCGAACAGCAGCCCGGCGCGCGTGGGCAGCATGAACACGTTGCGGCGCGTGAGCCGGTAGTCGCCCGTGCCCGCGCGGCTGCGGCCCGGAAGCAGGTCGATCAATCGCTGGAACAGCGGATCGGCTCGCGTGTCGACGCGCGACTGCACCATGCCGCGCGCGTCCGCGCGCGCGCCGGAGCCGCGCGCGAGCGTGTTCACGGCACTGCCACCGCCTCGAGCAGCGCCGCCACCATCTCGGCGCGCGCCCGGTGCGGGACACTGCCTCCGTTGGCCGGGCGAAGGCGATGGCCGGCCACTGCAGTGAGCACCGCCTGCACGTCGTCGGGCAGCACGTGGTTGCGGCCGTCGAGCAGCGCCCAGGCGCGCGCGGCCTGCAGCAGTGCGAGTCCGGCGCGCGGGCTCAGGCCTTCGGCCAGGGCCGGGCTGCGCCGGCTGAAGGTGAGCAGGTTCTGGACGTAGTCGAGCAGCGGCGCGGCGCAGCGGACCTCGCGCACCATCCGTTGCGCCTGCTGCAGTTGTTCCGGATCCATTCTGGCGGGCAGGCTTCCGAGCATGTCGCGCCGGTCCTGCCCTTCGAGCAGGGCGCGCTCCGACTTGGCGTCGGGGTAGCCCAGCTGGATGCACATCAGGAAGCGGTCGAGCTGCGATTCCGGCAGCGGAAAAGTGCCGACCTGGTCCTGGGGGTTCTGGGTCGCGATGACGAAGAAGGGCTCGGGCAGCGACATTGTCCTGCCGTCGATCGAGACCTGGCGTTCCTCCATCGCCTCGAGCAGCGCCGACTGCGTCTTCGGCGACGCGCGGTTGATCTCGTCGGCCAGCAGCACCTGCGAGAACACCGGCCCGGGGTGGAACACGAACTTCGCGCTGTCGCGGTCGAACACCGACAGGCCGACGATGTCGGCCGGCAGCAGGTCGTTGGTGAACTGCACCCGTCGGAACTGCAGGCCGAGCGACATCGACAACGCGTGCGCGAGCGTCGTCTTGCCGACGCCCGGCAGGTCTTCGATCAGCAGGTGGCCGCGGGCGAGCAGGCAGGCGAGCGCGAGCTTGATCTGTGGCTGCTTGCCCACGACGACGGCGCCGACCTGTGCGGCCACCGCCTGGATCCGCTCGAGCATGGAAGGCCCGGAAGTCGTTGGGTCCGATCGAGTGTAATCGAACGCGGCGCGGCTTCCCTGTGACGCATTCGCCGGTTTGGACGATCGGCGCCACGCGCCGATAATCGGAGCCGTGCGGCGGGCCGGCGGCTCGCCCGCAAACCGTCCGATGGCCGCAGCGGCGGCCGTGCAAAGGAGAATTCGCGATGTCTGCCGTTCCGCAAAGCGCAACGTCGCCGAAGGGCGACCCCCTGGTCACCGTGGCCCGCGAAGGCGGCGTCGTACGGCTGACGCTGAACCGTCCGGCGCAGTTCAATGCGCTCTCCGAAGACCTGATGCGTGCGGTGCAGGGCGCGCTCGAGCAGGTGGCGGCCGACCCCGGGGCCCGCGTGGTCGTGATCGCGGGCGCCGGCAAGGCGTTCTGCGCCGGGCACGACCTGCGCGAGATGCGCGCCAGCCCCTCGCACGACTATTACCGCGCGCTGTTCGCGCAGTGCGCGCGCATGATGATGACGATCCAGCAGCTGCCGCAGCCGGTGATCGCGCGGGTGCATGGCATCGCCACCGCGGCGGGCTGCCAGCTGGTGGCGATGTGCGATCTCGCGGTGGCCAGTGCCGACGCGAAGTTCGCCGTCTCGGGCGTCAACCTGGGCCTGTTCTGCTCGACGCCGTCCGTCGCGTTGTCGCGCAACCTGTCGCGAAAGGAGGCCTTCGAGATGCTGGTCACCGGCGAGTTCATCGACGCGCCGACCGCGCAGGCGAAGGGGCTGGTGAACCGGGTGGTCGCGCCCGAGGCGCTCGATGCCGAGATCGACCGGCTGGCCGCGTCGATCTGCGCGAAGCCGGCAGTGGCGATCGCCGCCGGAAAGGGCCTGTTCTACCGGCAGCTCGAAATGGGCATCGACGCGGCGTACCAGCTGGCTGGCCAGACGATGGCCTGCAACATGATGGACGAGTCGGCGCTCGAAGGCGTGCAGGCGTTCATCGAGAAGCGCCGCCCCGACTGGAAGTGAGGCGCCCGCCCGCCGCGGCCCGGACGGAGCTTACTGCGAACTCCCTATAATCACCACTTTTCCCTGTCGAAGATCGTGAGGCCCCGATGAAGATCCTCGTTCCCGTGAAGCGGGTGGTCGATTACAACGTGAAGGTTCGCGTGAAGAGCGACCAGAGCGGCGTGGACATCGCCAACGTGAAGATGTCGATGAATCCGTTCGACGAGATCGCGGTGGAAGAGGCGGTGCGGCTCAAGGAGAAGGGCGTGGCCACCGAGATCGTCGCGGTCTCGTGCGGCGTGCAGGCGTGCCAGGAGACGCTGCGCACCGCGATGGCGATCGGCGCCGACCGCGCGATCCTGGTGCAGACCGACGTGGAGCTGCAGCCGCTGGCGGTGGCGAAGATCCTGAAGGCGCTGGTGGACAAGGAGCAGCCCGGGCTGGTGATCCTGGGCAAGCAGGCGATCGACGACGATGCGAACCAGACCGGGCAGATGCTGGCGGCGCTGGCCGGCCTGCCGCAGGCAACCTTCGCCTCGAAAGTGGAGATCGCCGACGGCAGGGCCACGGTGACCCGCGAGGTCGACGGCGGGCTGGAGACGATCTCGGTCACGCTGCCGGCGGTGGTCACCACCGACCTGCGGCTGAACGAGCCGCGCTACGTGACGCTGCCCAACATCATGAAGGCGAAGAAGAAGCAGCTCGACGTGCTCGATCCGGCCTCGCTCGGGGTCGACGTCGCGCCGCGGCTGAAGACGCTGAAGGTGAGCGAGCCGCCGGGGCGCAAGGCGGGGGTGAAGGTGCCCGACGTCGCGACGCTGGTCGCGAAGCTGAAGAACGAAGCCAAGGTGATCTGAAAGGAACCGATCGATGGCAGCTCTGGTACTGGCCGAACACGACAACGCGACGCTGCGGCCCGCGACGCTGAACACGATCGCCGCCGCGGCCAAGGCGGGCGGCGAAGTCACGGTGCTGGTGGCCGGCAATGGTTGCGCAGCGGTTGCGCAGGCGGCTTCGCAGGCGGCGGGCGTGGCGAAGGTGCTGCTGGCCGAGGCGCCGCACCTGGCCGAGCAGCTGGCCGAGAACGTGGCCGCGCAGGTGGTGGCGGTGGCGGGAGGATTCACGCACATCCTGGCGCCGGCCACCGCGCACGGCAAGAACGTGGCGCCGCGCGTGGCCGCCAAGCTCGACGTGGCGCAGATTTCCGACATCGTGGGCGTCGAGTCCTCCGACACCTTCACGCGGCCGATCTACGCCGGCAACGCGATCGCCACGGTGCAGAGCGCCGACGCGGTGAAGGTGATCACGGTGCGCACCACCGGCTTCGACGCGGTGGCGGCCACGGGCGGCGCGGCACCGATCGAGAACGTGGCGGCGGTGCCCGACTCGGGTACGTCGGCTTTCGTGGGCCGCGAGATCGCGCGCAGCGACCGCCCGGAACTCACCGCGGCAAAGGTCGTGGTGTCGGGCGGGCGCGGAATGGGCAGCGCGGAGAACTTCCATCTGCTCGAGCCGCTGGCCGACCGGCTGGGTGCGGCGCTCGGAGCGAGCCGGGCGGCGGTCGATGCGGGCTACGCACCCAACGACTGGCAGGTCGGGCAGACCGGCAAGATCGTGGCGCCGCAGCTGTACATCGCCGTGGGCATCTCCGGGGCGATCCAGCACCTGGCGGGCATGAAGGACAGCAAGGTGATCGTGGCGATCAACAAGGACGAGGAGGCGCCGATTTTCGGCGTGGCCGACTACGGACTGGTCGCCGACCTGTTCACCGCCGTGCCGGAGCTGGTGAAGGAACTGGGCTGAAGAGGGCCGCTTTCGGCCCCACGACGGAGAATCCGCCATGTCGTACGTCGCACCGCTGAAGGACATGCTGTTCGTGCTGCGGCACCTGGCCGGCATCGACGAGGTCGCTTCGCTGCCGGGATTCGCCGAGGCGGGCTACGACACCGCGCAGGCAGTGCTCGAGGAGTGCGCGAAGTTCAACGAGCAGGTGGTCGCGCCGCTGAACCGCGACGGCGACCTGCAGCCGGCAACGCTGCGTGACGGCGCGGTTACCACCTCGCCGGGTTTCGGTGCGGCGTTCCGCCAGTTCGCCGATGGCGGCTGGCAGGGCATCCAGCATCCCGAGGAATTCGGCGGCCAGGGATTGCCGAAACTGATCGCCACGCCGTGCATGGAGATCCTCAACGCGGCCAACCTGTCGTTCGCGCTGTGCCCGCTGCTCACCGACGGCGCGATCGAGGCGCTGCTGGTGGCCGGCTCGCAGGCGCAGAAGGAGCTGTACATCCCGAACCTGGTCTCCGGCGCCTGGACCGGCACGATGAACCTGACCGAACCGCAGGCCGGCTCCGACCTCGCGCTGGTGCGCACGAAGGCGGTGCCGCAGGCCGACGGCAGCCACCGCATCTTCGGGCAGAAGATCTTCATCACCTACGGCGAGCACGACATGGCGGGCAACATCGTGCACCTGGTGCTCGCGCGCACGCCCGACGCGCCCGAAGGCGTCAAGGGCATCTCGCTGTTCGTGGTGCCGAAGTTCCTGGTGGACGAGCAGGGCAGGCCGGGCCGGCGCAACGACGTCTGGTGCCAGTCGATCGAGCACAAGCTGGGCATCAAGGCCAGCCCCACCGCGGTGCTGATCTACGGCGACGACAAGGGCGAGGTGGGCGCTGGCGCGATCGGCTACCTGATCGGCGAGGAGAACCGCGGCCTCGAGTACATGTTCGTGATGATGAACGCGGCGCGCTTCGCGGTCGGCGTGCAGGGCGTTGCGGTGGCCGAGCGCGCTTACCAGCAGGCGGTCGCCTACGCGCGCGAGCGCCTGCAGAGCCGCGACGTTGCCGGTTCGAGCGGGGCGGTCCCGATCATCCGCCATCCCGACGTGCGCCGCATGCTGATGACGATGCGCGCGCACACCGAAGCGGCGCGCGCGCTCGCCTTTGTCGCGGCCGCCGCCTCCGACGCGGGCCATCGCGCGGCCGACGAGGCGATCCGCCGCGAGAACATGGCGATCTACGAGTTCCTGGTTCCGATCGTCAAGGGCTGGTCCACCGAGATGTCGCTCGAGGTCACCTCGCTCGGCGTGCAGGTGCACGGCGGCATGGGCTTCATCGAGGAGACCGGCGCGGCGCAGCACTATCGCGACGCACGCATCCTGACGATCTACGAGGGCACGACCGCGATCCAGGCCAACGACCTGATCGGCCGCAAGACCGCGCGCAACGGCGGCGCGGTGGCTCGCGCGCTGCTCGCCCGGGTGCGGGAAACCGAAGAGCAGCTGGCGCGGGCCGGCGGCGCCGATCTCCCCGCGATCGCGGCGCGCCTGTCGGCCGGGCGCGCGGCGCTCGAAGACGCGGTGCAATTCGTCGTCGACACGATCGGCAGCGACGTGCGGGCGGCGTTCGCCGGCAGCGTGCCTTACCTGAAGCTCGCGGGCGTGGTGCTGTCGGGCTGGCAGATGGCGCGGGCCGCACTGGCGGCCGAGCGCATGCTGAAGGCCGGCGAGGGCGATGCGCAGTTCCTGCAGGCCAAGATCGCAACCGCGCGCTTTCACGCCGATCACCTGCTGACGCAGGCGGGGGCGCTGCGCGCGGCCGCGACCGAGGGCGCGGCCGGCGTGCTCGCGATGCCCGAGGCCGCGTTCTGAGGCCCGTTCGCGGCGGGAACGCGGGCCCGGCAGCCTGATTGGCGCTGCGGGCCGCTCCCGCTATACTTACGAGTTTTCCGATTACCGACCCAAGGACACCGGCATGGTCGTCATCCGACTGACTCGCGGCGGCGCCAAGAAGCGGCCGTTCTATCACATCGTCGCCGCGCACAAGCAGAGCCGCCGCGACGGCCAGTTCATCGAGCGCCTCGGCTACTACAACCCGATCGCCGCGGACAACGAGGTCGGCCTGAGACTCTCGGCCGAACGCGTCGCGTTCTGGAAGCAGCAGGGCGCCGAGCTCTCGCCCACCGTCGCGCGTCTGTTCAAGCAGCAGGCGGCCGCGCAAGCGGCCGCTGCCTGAGGGCCGCCCGGGCGGCGGCCTCGTGAGGTGCGCCGCTGAACCGGCCCCGACGCGCCGCCCCGCCCGGGGCATCGAGCGCCGCGCCGGCCGAGCTGCCTGCCGACGCGGTCGCGCTCGGCAGGGTGGCAGGAGCCTGGGGGGTGCGCGGCTGGTTGCGCATCGTTCCGTTCAACGATCCCCGTGATTCGATCCTGACCGGCCAGCCCCGCTGGTGGCTGCGCGGGCCGGGCATCTGCCGCCTGCTCGAGATCGAACAGGCGCGCGTTCACGGCGGCGTCATCGTCGCCAGGGCCGCCGGCCTGGACGATCGCGAGCGCGCCCAGGCGCTCGAGGGCTGCGAAGTCCTGGTGAGCCGTTCAGCATTTCCCCGCGCGGCGCCCGACGAGGTCTACTGGATCGACCTGATCGGCTGCAGCGTCCGCAATCGGGCGGGCGAACTGCTCGGCGTGGTGGCGGCGGTCGAGGAATACGGCGCCGACCCGGTCCTGCGGCTCGAGCCGCCCGGCAAGGCGCCCCCCGGGGCGCCCGCGCGGTTGATCCCCCTCGTGCCGGCGTACATCGTCGAGGCCGATCTCGCCGGGCGGCGGATCGTCGCCGATTGGCAACCCGATTACTGGGAGGACGCGTGAGCGGGCTGCGGTCGATGCGTTTCGACGTGATCACGCTGTTCGCCGACATGTTCGAGGCGGTCACCCGCTACGGCATCACCGGGCGCGCGTACGAGCGCGGCCTGTGGTCGCTGCGCTGCTGGAATCCGCGCGACTTCGCCACCGATGCCTACCGCAGCGTCGACGACCGGCCCTACGGCGGCGGGCCGGGCATGGTGATGCTCGCCCAGCCGCTGGCCGACGCGATCGCGGCGGCGCGGCGCGAGCTGCCCGGAGAGCGTCGGGTGATCGTGCTGTCGCCGCAGGGCAGGCCGCTGGACGACCGGCGCGTGCGCGAGTTCGCCGCCGGCACGGGTGCGATCCTGGTGGCCGGGCGCTACGAGGCGATCGACCAGCGCCTGCTCGACCGCTACGTGGACGAGGAGATCGCGATCGGCGATTTCGTCGTCTCCGGCGGCGAATTGCCGGCCATGATGCTGATCGACGCGGTGGTGCGCCAGCTGCCGGGCGCGATGAACGATCCGCGCTCGGCGGCTTGCGACTCGTTCGCCGACGGCCTGCTCGACTGCCCGCATTACACGCGGCCCGAGGTGTTCGAAGGCGTGCCGGTGCCCGAAGTGCTGCTGTCCGGGCACCACGCGCGCATCGCGCGCTGGCGGCGCGAGCAGGCATTGCGCGCGACGCTGCTGCGGCGCCCGGAGCTGCTCGCCCGCGCCCGCGAGCAGGGCCGGCTGAGCGCCGACGACGAGCGCGTGCTCGACGCGTTGCGTGCGCAGCCGCGCGACACGTCGCCCGGTTTGCCGGGCGAGCCCAAAAAAGCTTAAAATGCAAAGCTTTGCGGAATTCCGCGTCAACCCCATCCTCTGCCCGGCGAAACACCGGAACGGCGCTTGCCCGGGCGCCGGTCGCGACGCTCTCGCGACTGTCCTGGCAACGGCGGCCCGGGCCACAGCGGTCCGGACAATGACGACCGGCGCACGATGGACTCAGGAGCATCCGGCATGGATCTGATCCAGCAACTCGAGCAGGAAGAGATTTCCCGCCTCGGCAAGAGCATTCCCGATTTCGCGCCCGGCGACACCGTCGTGGTCAGCGTGAACGTGGTCGAAGGCACCCGCAAGCGGGTCCAGGCCTACGAGGGTGTGGTCATCGCGCGGCGCAACCGCGGGCTGAACTCGTCGTTCATCGTGCGCAAGATCTCGTCCGGCGAAGGGGTCGAGCGCACTTTCCAGCTGTACTCGCCGCTGATCGCGAACATCGAGGTCAAGCGCCGCGGCGACGTCCGCCGTGCCAAGCTCTACTACCTGCGCCAGCGCTCGGGCAAGTCGGCGCGGATCAAGGAGAAACTCCCGGGCAAGGCCGCGCGCGCCGGCGGAGCAGCCGGCGCCTGACCGACCGGCGCCAACCGGACCGATCCTGCGCAGTCGCGCCGGCAACGGGTTGCGGGGCCGCAACGCCGCGGCTGCGGCACTGCAGGGCGCTCGAGGGCGCCCTGTTGTATTTTGCGGGCATGGACATGAAGTCGAACGACCGCGCCAGCGGTCCGGCCGCTTGCACCGACGCGTGGACGCCACTGCCGTGGTTCGATCCGCGCGAGATGCCGATCACCGCGACCGACGAGACCTTGCCCGCGGTGCGGCCCGAGCGCCTGTCCCCCGAGGCGCTGCGCGTGCGCTTCGCGCGCCCGCCGTCCTGGCAGCCCGAGCAGACCGACGACCGGTTCCGCTTCGACCGGGCCGCGCCGCGCGACGCCGCGGTGCTGGTGCCGATCGTCGCGCACGCCAGCGGAACCACGGTGCTGCTCACGCAGCGAACGCTGCACCTGCGGCATCACTCGGGCCAGGTCGCGTTTCCCGGCGGTCGCGTCGAGGCCGGCGACCCGTCGCCGGTCGACGCCGCGTTGCGCGAAGCCCGTGAGGAGGTGGGGCTCGAGCCCGCACGCGTCGAGGTGATCGGACGGCTGCCCGAATACCTCACCGGCACCGGTTTTCGCGTGACCCCGGTGGTCGGGCTCGTGGCGCCGGGCTTCGATCCGCGGCCCGACCCGCAGGAAGTCGCGCAGGTGTTCGAAGTGCCGCTCGCTTTCCTGATGGACCCGCGTCATCACCAGCGCCGCAGCCTGCGCCTGGCGGCGATCGAGCGCAGTTTTTTCGCGATGCCGTACCGGCCGCCCGGCGCCTCCGACGAACACTTCATCTGGGGCGCGACGGCGGCCATGCTGCGAAACCTGTATCGCCTGCTGTCGGCCTGACCGGGCGGCCCGCAACCCGATGGGATTCGTCGCACTGATCTTCGCGCTGCTGATCGAGCAGGGCCGCTCGCTGTCGGGCGACAACCCGGTGCATCGCGCGGCGGCCGGGCTGGCCGACCTGGTGCGCGCAGCGAGCGACGCCGGCGAGCGCCAGCACGGCGTCTTCGGCTGGGTTGCGGTGGTCGCCGTCGGCGTGGGCGGCGTCGCCCTGCTCGAGTGGCTTGCGCAGATGCTGCACCCGGTGGCGCTGTTCGTGGTGCACGTGGGGGTGCTTTACCTCACCATCGGTTTCCGGCAGTTCAGTCACGCGTTCACCGAGATCCAGGTCGCGCTCGCGAGCGACGACACCGACGGCGCGCGGCGCGTGCTCGAGCGCTGGCTCGACCAGTCCGACCCCGACGACCTGTCCGATCGGCCGCGCCGCGAGACGCCGGTCAACGAGATCTGCCGGCAGGCGATCGCGCATGCGCTGGTGGCTGCGCACCGGCACGTCTTCGGACCGCTCTTCTGGTACATCCTGCTGCCCGGTGCCGTGGGGCCGGTGCTGTACCGCCTCGCCGAGTTGCTCGCGCGGCGCTGGGGGACTGCGGTCGCCGAGGGCGCCAGGAAGGTCGACGAGCCGTACGGCGACTTCGCGTTGCGCGCCTATCGGGCGATCGACTGGCTGCCGGCGCGCCTGTCGGCGGCCGGGTTCGCGATCGTCGGCAACTTCGAAGACGCGATCTATTGCTGGCGTGGAGCGGTCGCCGCAGGCACCACCGACGATCAGCGCGCGCTGCTGCTCGCGTCGGGCGGCGGTGCGCTCGGCCTGCGGGTCGCCGAGCCGGCGCTCGAGGCGCGCTGGGCCTCGGGCGAGCAGGGTTTCGAATGGCAGGGCGCCGAACCGGATGCGAACGGGCTGCGCAGTTCGGTCGGGCTGGTCTGGCGTTCGGTCGTGTTGTGGATCAGCCTGTTCGCGATGCTGAGCATTGCCGCGTGGCTCGGCCGCTGAGCCGGGTGTCGCCGGTTCACGAACCCTGGTCGGTCTCGCTCTCGATCTGCAGGTAGAGGCGGTAGCGCGCCGGGTCGATCTCGCCGCGCTCGGCTGCCTCGCGGATCGCGCATCCCGGTTCGTCGCGGTGCCGGCAATTGTTGAACCGGCAGCGCCCGAGCAGCGGCACGAACTCGCGCATCGCGTGCGCGCGTTGCCACGGCGACAGGTGCGCCAGTCCGAAGCTCTGGAAGCCCGGCGTGTCGATGATGTGCGCATCGGGTGCGATCCCGGCCGGAAGCTCGAACATGCGGCTGAAGGTGGTCGTGTGGCGCCCGCTCGACAGGGCGGTCGAGATCGCCCGGGTGCGCTGGGCTGCGTCGGGCACCAGCGCGTTGACCAGCGTGGACTTGCCCATCCCCGACTGGCCGACGAGCAGCGTGGTGCGCCCGGACAGCCAGTCGCGCAGTTGCGCGCGCGCTTCGGCAGGCCGCGCGCGTGCGGCCAGCCCGAACATCGGGTAGCCGAGCGCACGATAGACGTCGATGCGCGCGGCGATCGCGCGGGTCGCTTCGGCGAGGTCGGACTTGTTGACGATCAGTGCGACGCCGATGCCGGCGCTCTCGATCGCGATCAGCATGCGCACGAGCAGCGCCTCGGAGAACGGCGGCTCGCCGGCGACGACGACGCCGGCCTGGTCGACGTTGGCTGCCAGCAGCTTGCTGCGCCAGCGGTCGCTGCGCTGCAGGCTGGTGCGTCGCGGCTGCAGCGACTCGATGACTGCCTGGTCGGCGCCGATCAGCCGGACCTCGACTTCGTCGCCGACGCAGACGTCGGTGCGCTTGCCGCGGGTGACCGCGACGCGCTCGGCCCATTGCCCCGTGCAGGAACGCACGTAGAACTGGCGGCCGAAGCTGGCCGCGACGCGCGCCCTAGAGCCCGCCGCGGCCGAAGACGGCATCGCACTTGGCCGCGCAGATGAAGTCGTTGCCCGAGATGCCGCCCACCGAGTGGGTGCCGAAGCGCACCGTGCAGCGGTTGTAGCTCACCAGCAGTTCGGGATGGTGGTCTTCGCCGTGAACCATCCAGGCCAGCGCATTGACGAACGCAATCGTGTCGTAATAGTCGCGAAACGCGTAGCTGCGCTCGATCGCGCCGTCGCGCAGGCTCCAGCCGGGCAGCTCGGTGAGTTGCGCTTCGATCTCGGTGACGGTGTAGGCGCGCTCGCCGGCGATCGGCCGCGACTTGCGGGCGAGCAGCTGCCGGCGCGCGATCGCGGCTTTCACCGCGCCTCCTGCAGGCGGCCGATCCGCAGCGAAGCAGGCGGATGCGAGTCGTAGAACGCCGAGTGCAGCCGATCCGGCGTGAGCGTCGAGGCATTGTCCTCGTAGAGCTTGACCAATGCGCTGACGAGGCTCTCGGGACGCGCGTGCGTCGCGGCATAGGCGTCGGCCTGGAATTCGTGCTGCCGCGAGGCCCGGCTGACGAGCGGGCGCAGCGGGAATCCGAAGACCGGCAGCACCAGCAGGAACAGCACCAGCGCGGCCGCTTCGAACTCGCCGGCGGCGGGCGTGACGCCCAGCCCCTGGTAGAACCATCCCTGGCCCGAGAGCCAGCCGAGCAGCCACAGGCCGGCCAGGCTCGCGGCGAGCATCAGCGCGATGCGCCGGGGCACGTGGCGATGGTGGAAGTGGCCGAGCTCGTGCGCGAGCACCGCCTCGATCTCGTCGGCATCGAGCCGCGACAGCAGCGTGTCGAAGAAGACGATCCGCTTGCTGCGCCCGAACCCGGTGAAGTAGGCGTTGCCATGCGCCGAACGGCGGCTGCCGTCCATCACGAACAAGCCCTTCGAGGCGAAGCCGCAGCGCGCGAGCAGCGCCTCGACGCGCGCGCGCAGCGCCGCATCCTGCAGCGGTTCGAAGCGGTTGAACACCGGCGCGATTACCGCGGGATAGATCAGCAGCACGCCGAGGTTGAACGCCGCCCAGGCGCCCCACGCCCAGAGCCACCACAGGCTGCCTGCGCTGCGCATCAGCCAGAGCACCAGCGCCAGCAGCGGCAGCCCGAGCACCGCGGCGATCGCGGCGCCCTCGAGCGTGTCGACGACGAACAGGCGCGGCGTCATGCGGTTGAAGCCGAAGCGCTGCTCGAGCACGAAGTGCCGGTACCACTCGATCGGCAGGTCGACCAGCGCGCCGGCCAGCACCACCGCAACGACGAACAGCATCTGGCGCGCGAACGGCGCAGCCGGCAGCCATGCCGAGAGAAGGTCGAGCAGCCACTGCAGGCCGCCGAACAGCGTGAATGCGAGCAGCAGCAGCGCGCCGGCCAGCGCCTCGATCATGCCCAGGCGCACGCGGGCCACGGTGTAGTCGGCGGCCCTGCGATGTGCCTGCGTCGTGACGCGACCGGCGAATTGGCCGGGCACGATGTCGCGACGCTGCCGCACGTGCCGGATCTGTCGCGTCGCCAGCCACAGGCGCAGCGCCATCGAGACCAGCAGCGCGGTGGCGAAGATCGAGGAGAAGGCCAGGGCAGTCAAGGCGATCGCTGTGCGAGAATCGGCGGCGGAGAAAAAAATTATGTCACAGCAGTCTGCGCCATCCGGCGCTGCCCCCGCGAGCGCAAGCGCTTTCGCCGCGCCGGCGACGCCCGACGAGTCGCTGCTCGTCTGGGTCGACATGGAGATGACCGGCCTGAACCCCTGGGTCGACCGCATCATCGAGGTGGCGATCGTCGTCACCGACGAGTCGCTCGACGTGGTCGCGCAGAGCGAGGCGATCGCGATTCGCCAGCCTGCGGCGGTGCTCGATGCGATGGACCAGTGGAACCGCGCGACGCACGGCCGCTCGGGGCTGGTCGAGCGCGTGCTGGCATCGGGCTGGACCGAAGCGAGCGCCGAGCAGGCGCTGCTCGACTTCCTCGCGCCGCTGGTGCCGCCGGGCAAGTCGCCGATGTGCGGCAATTCGGTCTGCCAGGACCGGCGCTTCATGGCGCGCTACATGCCGCGGCTCGAGGCCTGGTTCCATTACCGCAACCTCGACGTGAGCACGCTCAAGGAGTTGTGCCGACGCTGGCGGCCCGAAGTGGCGAAGGCGTTCTCCAAGCGCAGCGCGCACACTGCACTGGCCGACATCGCGGAATCGATCGACGAGCTGCGTCACTATCGCGACGGGTTCCTGTCGATCGCGCCGCGCAACTGATCGTCTTCCGCACGGCGCCACAGGCGCGCCAGGATCGCCGCGAGGCCCGCGGCGGCGAGCGCGAGGCTCAGCCCCGAGGCCGTCCAGAACCCGCGCGCACCCGCGACCAGCGGCGCCCAGGGCCGCGCCGAGGTGCCGATCCCGAACGCCAGCCACCAGCCGCCGCCCAGCCCGACGCCCCACAGGCTGAGCACGTAGACCAGCATCGGCAGCGCGGTGATCCGGTAGGCGCGCAGGATGAACGAGCACATCGCCTGGGCCGCATCGAACAGGTGGAACGCGGCCACCAGCGCGAGCAGCGGTGCCGCGGCCGCGACCAGCGTGCTGTCGGTGGTGTAGAGCGCGGCGAGCGGTTCGCGCGCGACGAACAGCGCAGCGCCGATCGCTGCCGCGCAGGCGAGCGCGATGCGGATGCCGGCCCATGCGCGTGCGCGCGCCTGCGCCGGTTGCGCCGCGCCGAGCGACTGGGCGACCAGCACGCTGGTGGCGGTGGCGATCGCCAGCGGCACCATGTAGGCGAGCGCCGCCAGGTTGGCCGCGATCTGGTGGCTCGCGGCGGTGGTCGCGCCCAGCCGCGCGAGAAACAGTGCCATGAAGGTGAACGAAGTCACCTCGACCATGTAGCTCGCGCCGATCGGTCCGCCCAGCGCGAGCAGCGCGCGCAGCCGGGCCGGATCGGGACGCGCCAGCCAGCCGCCGCCCACGAGACCCGCGCGGCGGTACAGCGGGTCGGCGCGCAGCGCGCCCAGTGCGAGCAGCACCGACAGCCACGCGATGATGGCCGAGGCGACGCCGCAGCCTGCGCCACCGAGCGCCGGCACGAGCGTCGCGTCGCCGTGCTGCCAGCCGTACATGAACAGCGCATTCAGCGGCACCTTCAGCGCCGCGCCGGCGAGGTTGATCGCCATCACCGCCTTCGGGCGCGCCACCGCATTCGACAGTGCGTGAAAGACGCGAAAGAGCAGCGCAGCGGGCAGACCGGCCGCAGCGGCCCAAAGGTAGACCCGCGCCACCGCGGCCACTTCGGGCGGCGGCTCGCTGAGCGCCAGCCACAGGTCGGTCCACGCGAGCGCCAGGCAGCCGGGCACCATCAGCAGCAGCGCCAGCCAGACCGCCTGCCGGGTCTCCAGGCCGATCTGCTCGAAGCGTTCGGCGCCGTAGTGCTGGGCGACCACCGGGCTGAGCGCGAGCAGCACTCCCATCAGCCCGATGTAGACGCTGACGTAGATGCTCGCGCCCAGGCCGATCGCGGCGACGTCGACCGCCGACAGCCTGCCGGCCATCACCGTGTCGACGACGCCGTTCAGCATCACCGCCAGCTGGCCGACGAACACCGGCCAGGCGAGCCTCAGGATGTCGCGCGTCATCGCGCGTGTGACTGGCTGCGTTCGCCCTCGCGGCGGTACAGGCGGAAGCGCTCGTCACGGTCGCTGCGGCGCTGGCCCTGCCAGAGCAGCGCCCAGCCCGGCAGCGGAGCCGGTTCGGTCCGCGCGATCGGCCCGTCGTCCTGCACCAGCAGCCAGTCGCATTGCTCGCCCTGCGCAGCGAAGTTCATTCGCGCGAAGTAATGAAAGCTGGCGCGCGCCGCGCGCTCCAGGCGCTGTGTCGCCACGCAGGCCTCGCCGCCGTCGAAGGCGGCGGCCAGCCCCGCGGCCACCTCCCGATAGGTGTTGCGTTCGTTGAAGACCGGCAGCCACAGCGTCATGAGCAGGAACCACGCCAGCACGACGCCGCCGCACGACAGCACCATCGCGCGCCAGATCATCCGCGGCTGGCGCGAGATGCGCCAGCGCACCAGTGCCAGCCACGCGAGTGTTGCCAGGCCCCCTAGCACGATCTCGACCACGACCCACTCGGGCGTGAAGCCGGGGGCGATCTGGCTCGCCCGGTAGGCCATGCGCGGCGGGTAGCCGGTCATCAGCGCGATCCAGTAGGCCCAGATCACGATGCCGAACAGCGAGAAGCTGGTGACCGCGAACCAGTCGATCAGGCTGACGATGCCGCGCCTGAGCGTGGGCATGCCCACGGCGGCCAGCATGGCGAGCGGCACGGTGGCGGGCAGCAGCCAGCTCTCGGCGCCCGAGGGCGAGGCGAGCGCGCGCAGGCCCAGTGCGGCCGCGGTGAGCATCGGCAGCACGACCGCCGGCTCGCCCCAGCGCCCACGCCAGCGCCACGCAGCCCAGAGCGCCACCGGCCACGCCGGCCAGTAGAACCACGGCATCGTGCGCGCGAAGTAGTGCAGCGATTCGAAGCTGGGTCCCGAGATCGCGGTCAGGTTCCAGGCCACCCAGTCGAGGAAGTGCGCGCGTGCGGCCGTGTCGTCGCCGGCGAGCAGCAACGGCCACGGCAACGCGACGGCCAGCGCGACCGCCACTGCCGAGGGCAGCATTCGCGATCCGACCAGCCGGTACGCGCGGCTGGCCAGCGGCAGGACGACCAGCACCAGCAGCAGCGCGAGCGCAGTGCCCGCGCCCCGGCTGAGCAGCGTGGCCGCGATCGCCGCGCCGGCGATCGTCCCGCCGCTCGCGGGGCGCTCGAGCGCGAGTGCGCAGCCGAACAGGAAGGCCGCGATCCAGGCGACCTGCGCGGGATCGGCGGTGGTCTCGTGCATGCGCACCAGCAGGCCGAAAGTGGCCATCAGCACCAGCAGCGCCGAGTCGGCGATCGCGCGGCCGTAGTCGATGCTGGAGGCCGACGCGCCGAAGGGGTCGGAGGGCTGCACGCCGGGTCGGCGCGCCAGCGCCCAGGCCGCGTACCAGGCCAGCATCAGCGCCAGCGCCAGCACCGCGGCCACCGCCAGGCGTACGCCGGCATGTTCGCCGATCAGCGGCGCGGCGAACCCGCCGATCGATGCCGCGATCCAGAACGGCAACGGGCCTTCGGAAGGAACCGGCAGGTTGCCGATGTTCGGCATCAGCCAGTCGGCAGCGTCACCGCGGATCATCGACAGCGCGATGCCGAAGCCGGCGGCGTCCTGCGTGCGCCACGGGTCGCGCCCGATGAAGCCGGGCAGCACGTAGAGTGCGCACAGCAGCAGCAGCGCCCACCGCGGCAGCTTGCCTGCTTCGAGATCGGTGACGATGAACGGTTTCATGCGCCTGCGCACGATAAATCAAAAAAGGCAGCGGGCGCTGCCTTCTCGATCGGCGCGGCCACGGGCCGCGCGTCGCGGGCGATCGCCGGCGGCGGCGATCATCGGGCGGGCGTGCGGCCGGCGCTGGCGCGGCCCCGCACCGGGATCACTTGCCGGTGCGCGCGAACTTCTGGCGGAACTTCTCGACGCGGCCGGCTTCGATGATGCGCTGCTGCGCGCCGGTGTAGAACGGATGCGACTCGGAGGTCACGTCGAGCTTGAACAGCGGGTATTCCTTGCCGTCGTCCATCGTGATCTTCTCGCGCGTGGCGACGGTGGACCGGGTGACGAACCTGAAGCCGTTCGACATGTCCATGAAGACGACGTCGCGGTACTCGGGGTGGATGCCTTGTTTCATGACTGGGTCTCCGAACCCGCCGGCCGGGGTTCGCGTCGAACTCGAGAGCAAGCGGAAAAGCCTTGAATTATAAGGGGTTTCGCGAACGTGGCGCAAGCCGTGCGCGGCTCCGCGCGTCAGCCGCCGCGGCGCATCATCTCGAAGAACTCCTGGTTGCTCCGGGTCTGGCGCACCTTGTCGAGCAGGAACTCCATCGCCTCGAGCTCGTCCATGTCGTGCAGCAGCTTGCGCAGGATCCAGATCTTCTGCAGTACGTCTGCCTTGATGAGGAGCTCCTCGCGGCGGGTGCCCGAGCGGTTGATGTCGATCGCCGGGTAGACGCGCTTCTCCATCATCCGCCGGTTCAGGTGCAGCTCCATGTTGCCGGTGCCCTTGAACTCCTCGTAGATGACCTCGTCCATCCGGCTGCCGGTGTCGATCAGCGCGGTGGCGATGATGGTGAGCGACCCGCCCTCCTCGATGTTGCGCGCCGCGCCGAAGAAGCGCTTGGGGCGCTGCAGCGCGTTGGCGTCGACGCCGCCGGTGAGCACCTTGCCCGAGGCCGGCACCACCGTGTTGTAGGCGCGCGCCAGGCGCGTGATCGAGTCGAGCAGGATCACGACGTCTTTCTTGTGCTCGACCAGCCGCTTGGCCTTCTCGATCACCATTTCGGCGACCTGCACGTGGCGCGTGGCCGGCTCGTCGAAGGTGGAGGCGACCACTTCGCCGCGCACCGAGCGGGTCATCTCGGTGACTTCCTCGGGGCGCTCGTCGATCAGCAGCACGATCAGCACGACGTCGGGATGGTTCGTGGTGATCGCGTGTGCGATGTGCTGCATCAGCACCGTCTTGCCCGCCTTGGGCGGCGCGACGATCAGCCCGCGCTGTCCCTTGCCGATCGGCGCGATCATGTCGATGATGCGGCCGGTGATGTTCTCCTCGGCCTTGATGTCGCGCTCGAGCACCAGCGGCTTGTTCGGGTGCAGCGGCGTGAGGTTCTCGAACAGGATCTTGTGCTTGCTCGCCTCGGGCGGCTCGCCGTTGATCTTGTCGACCTTCACCAGCGCGAAATAGCGCTCGCCTTCCTTCGGCGTGCGCACCTCGCCTTCGATCGAGTCGCCGGTGTGCAGGTTGAAGCGCCGGATCTGCGACGGCGAGATGTAGATGTCGTCGGTGCTCGCCAGGTACGAAGTTTCGGGCGAGCGCAGGAAACCGAAGCCGTCGGGCAGCACCTCGAGGCAGCCGTCGCCGAAGATGGTCTCGCCGGTCTTGGCCTTGCGCTTGAGGATCGCGAACATCAGCTCCTGCTTGCGCATGCGCTGGGGGTTCTCGATCTCCAGGCCGGTGGCCATCTCGATCAGCTGCGAGACGTGCAGCGACTTCAGTTCGGACAGGTGCATCGGGTGGATCTCCCCGAGGGGGCTTTGCCTGGAATGAATGGACGGAAACCAGGGGCGCGGCTGGCAGGCCGCTGGAAGTTCGGATCGGGGTGCGGGCAGGTGCAGCCCGTGGACGGCGGGGGCGAGGGCCTCGGTCGACGGATCGGTCGGCGCGGCACGCCCCGGCGTCAGCCGCCGGAACCCGGAAGGGGCGTGCGAGACAGCCGCTCGAACCCTCGGGCGGCTGGAAGCTTACAACGAATCAGAGATGGCTGTCCAGAAACAGCGTCAGTTGCGACTTCGACAGCGCGCCGACCTTGGTGTCGACCACTGCGCCGTTGCGAAACAGCATCAGCGTGGGAATGCCGCGAATGCCGTACCTGGCCGGGACCGACTGGTTGTCGTCGACGTTGACTTTCACGACCTGCAGCTTGCCGGCGTAATCGCGCGAGATCTCGTCGAGGATCGGCGCGATCATCTTGCATGGCCCGCACCACTCGGCCCAGTAATCGACGAGCACCGGCGCGTCGGCCTTCAGGACATCCTGTTCGAACGTGGCATCGGATACGTGCTTGATGGTCATTTCTGCTCCCGGGATTGCGACAAACATAGCACAGACCCGGCCCGCCGAGCCGCACCGGCGGGCTGCGCGCGCCCGGCTGATAGAATCGCCGCGGGCGGGCCTCCCCGCAGTGCGGCGTGGTCAACCTGGTCAGGTCCGGAAGGAAGCAGCCACAGCCATTCCCCGTGCGTGCCGGGGTCCCGGCTCGCCCACCCGTCCCACCCGTCCCGGCCGTTGGCCGCGCCGTCTGCCGATGCCATGACCCATCAGGTGCTCGCCCGCAAGTGGCGACCGCGCGACTTCGAGTCGCTGGTCGGGCAGGACCACGTGGTGCGCGCGCTCTCGCACGCGCTCGCCACGCAGCGCCTGCACCACGCCTACCTGTTCACCGGCACGCGCGGCGTCGGCAAGACCACGATCGCGCGCATCCTGGCCAAGGCACTGAACTGCGAGACGGGCGTGAGCGCACGGCCCTGCGGGCGCTGCGCGGCCTGCACCGGCATCGACGCCGGTCGCTTCGTCGATTGCATCGAGCTCGACGCCGCCTCGAACCGCGGCGTCGACGAGATGACCCAGCTGCTCGAGAACGCGGTCTACGCGCCGACTGCGGGCCGCTACAAGGTCTACGTGATCGACGAGGTGCACATGCTGTCGACGCACGCGTTCAACGCGATGCTCAAGACGCTCGAGGAGCCGCCGCCGCACGTCGTCTTCGTGCTCGCGACCACCGACCCGCAGCGCGTGCCGGTCACCGTGCTGTCGCGCTGCCTGCAGTTCAACCTGAAGAACATGTCGCCGGCCGCGGTGGCCTCGCACCTGGCCACCGTGCTGTCGGCCGAAGGCGTCGCGTTCGACCGCGGCGCGCTCGATCGCATCGGGCGCGCCGCCGCCGGCAGCATGCGCGACGCGCTGTCGCTGCTCGACCAGGCGATCGCCTACGGTGGCGGCGAAGTGCGCGAGCCGGCGGTGCGCGAGATGCTCGGCGTGGTCGATGCGGCCTGGCTGGTGCGCATTCTCGATGCGCTGCTGGCCGGTGACGGCGCCGCGCTGGTGGGGCTGGCCGACGAGATGCTCGCCGGCAATGCGCCGTTCGAGCGCACGCTGGCCGACCTCGCCGCACTGCTGCAGCGGATCGCGCTGGCGCAGGTGGGCGCGATTGCCGACGCCGACGATCCCGCGGTCCTGCAGCGCCTGGCCGCTGCGATCGCTCCCGAAGACCTGCAGGTCTGGTACCAGATCGTGATTCACGGTGCGCGCGACCTGCCGCTCGCGCCCGACGCGCACGCCGGCTTCACGATGGTGCTGCTGCGCCTGCTCGCGTTCGGACCCGACCGCGGGGGAATCGAGGCCGCCGCGCCTCCGCCCGCGACTGGCCGTGCGCAACGCGTGCCGGTGCGCGCCGCACCGGCGCATGCGGCTTCCTCCGGGCCTTCCTCAGGGCCTTCCGGCGGGGCGTCGGGTGGGGTGTCGGGCGGTGCGGCGCCGGCCGCGCGCAGCGACGACGAGCCGGCCGCTGCGGGCGGCGTGCAGGCCGGTCCGGGCAACGCGCCGGCCGCGCAGTTCGACGGCGACTGGCCCGCTCTGGCGGCGCGTCTGCAGGTCGGCGGCTTCGTCCAGCAGTTCATGCACCAGAGCGAACTGATCGAGGCCGACGGGCTGCGCTTTCGCGTGCGCGTGCCGATCCGGCCGCTGTCCGAACCGGCCACGGTCAAGCGCGTGCGCGAAGCGCTGGGCGCGCATTTCGGCGCGCCGGTGCGCCTCGAGGTCGAGGTCGGCCGCGTGGGGCAGGAGACGGCCGCGGCGGCATCGGCGCGCGAACGCGTCGAGCGCCAGGCGCAGGCGCAGGCGGCGATCGACGCCGATCCGTTCGTGCGCACGCTGATCGAGGACTTCGACGGGTCGATCGTGCCCGGTTCGGTGCGGCCGATCGACGGCCGCAACGCAATTTCTGGAGACGAAGCATGATGAAGCAGCAGCTCGCGGGCCTGATGAAGCAGGCCCAGCAGATGCAGGAAAACATGAAGAAGATGCAGGAGCAGCTCGGCCAGGTCGAGGTCGAGGGGCAATCCGGCGCGGGCCTGGTCAAGGTCACGATCACCTGTCGCAACGATGTCAAGCGCATTGCGATCGGTCCCAGCCTGCTCGCCGACGACAAGGACATGCTCGAGGACCTGATCGTCGCCGCGATGAACGACGCGCTGCGCAAGGCCGAGCAGACCGCGGCCGAGAGAATGGGTTCGGTCACCGCCGGCCTGCCGCTGCCGCCCGGCTTCAAGATGCCGTTCTAGCCGCGCGTCGTCGGCGATGGAATCCCCCGCCCTTTCACGCCTGGCGCGGCCGCGGCAGCCGGCGGCGGTGCCGGATGCCCGACGGGCGCTGCGCCCGCCGTATGCGCGGTGCGCGCCCTCGGGCGGTCGGGGCGATGACGGCGGCGGTCGGTGCTGCGCACCGACTCCCCTGCGCTGCTCGACCTCGGGGTCGTGCGGCGCAACTCGCTGCGCTCGCTTCGCGAGCTCCGCTCAGACAGGGCGCCGCAAGTCAGAAGTACGAAGCGCGCTTCGCGCGCCGACCCCGAGGCTGCGCTGCTCGGCGTCGCCGAAATCGCCCCGACCGCCCGAGGGCGCGCACCGCGCATACGGCGGGCGCAGCGCCCGTCGGGCATCCGGCACCGCCGCCGACTGCCGCTCTGGCAGGGCCGATGGTGTTCGAAGCGAAGCTGAGGTCGCTCCGCGCGAACGCCACAACGGTGCCTGCAAAGGCCCGCGCCTTTGCTCGCATCGAGCGAGGCAAGACGACGTGCAGGCGGCGGAGCTGACGTGAAGGCCCCGGCGCCGCTCGAAGCGCTCACCGCCGCGCTCAGGCGCCTGCCGGGCGTGGGGGCGAAGTCGGCGCAGCGCTTCGCCTATCACCTGCTGCAGCACGACCGCGAGGGCGCGGCGCTGCTCGCGCAGGCGCTCGCCGACGCGGCCTCGCGAGTGCGTCACTGCGCGCGCTGCAACACCTTCTCCGAACTGGAAGTCTGCGAGACCTGTTCGTCGCCGCGGCGCGACCCGTCGCTGCTGTGCGTGGTCGAGACGCCGGCCGACCAGCTGACGATCGAGCAGACGCTCAGCTACCGCGGGCTGTATTTCGTGCTGATGGGGCGGCTGTCGCCGCTCGACGGCATCGGGCCGAAACAGATCGGCCTCGACCGGCTGCTCGCGCGCGCTGCCGATCCGGCGCTGCGCGAGGTGATCCTGGCGACCAACTTCACGCAGGAAGGCGAGGCCACCGCGCACTACATCGGCGAGATGATGCGTGCGCGCGGGCTGAAGGTGACGCGGCTCGCGCGCGGCGTGCCGGTGGGCAGCGAGCTCGAATACGTCGACCCGAGCACGGTCGCGCAGGCCCTGCGCGACCGTCGCACGGTGGGCGATGCGGCGGCTCGCGAGTGGCCCGACGCGGACGGCGGGCACGCGGACGCGGACGCGAACCGATGAGCGACGACGGAGCGTGCTCCGCCGCGCACGGCCCGCTCGCGGGCGTGCGCGTGCTCGAGTTCGGCCAGCTGATCGCGGGCCCGTTCGCGGCGCGCATGATGTCCGAGTTCGGCGCCGACGTGATCAAGGTCGAGCCGCCGGCGCGCGACGGCCACGAGGGCGGCGACCCGTTGCGCAAGTGGCGCAAGCTGCATCCGGACGATGCGTCGGGCACTTCGCTCTGGTGGTACGTGCAGGCGCGCAACAAGCGCTCGATCACGCTCGACCTGCGCGTGCCCGAGGGCCAGCGCATCGCGCGCGAACTGGCCGCGCGCAGCGACATCGTGATCGAGAATTTCCGTCCGGGAGCGCTCGAGAAGTGGGGCCTCGGCTACGACGCGCTGGCGCGCGACAACCCCGGCCTGGTGCTGGTGCGCCTGTCGGGTTACGGGCAGAGCGGCCCGTATCGCGACCGTCCCGGCTTCGGCGCGATTGCCGAGTCGATGGGCGGGATGCGCTACGTGACCGGCTTTCCCGACCGGCCGCCGGTGCGCATGAACCTGTCGATCGGCGATTCGCTGGCCGCGCTGCACGGCGTGATCGGCGCACTGATGGCGTTGCACGCCCGGCGCGAGACCGGCCGCGGGCAGATTGTCGACGTGGCGCTCTACGAGGCGGTGTTCAACATGATGGAGAGCACGCTGCCCGAGTTCGACCGCTACGGGCTGGTGCGCGAGCGCACCGGCACGAATCTCACCGGCATCGTGCCGTCGAACACTTACCCGACCGCCGACGGCCGGCACATCGTCATCGGCGGCAACGCCGACTCGATCTTCAAGCGGCTGATGCGCGCGATCGGCCGCGCCGATCTCGCCGACGACCCGGCGCTCGCCGACAACGCCGGACGCGTCGCGCAGATGCAGCGCATCGACGATGCAATCGCTGACTGGACCTCGGCGCACACGCTCGAAGAGGGGCTCGACGCGATGGCGCGCGCCGAGGTGCCGAGCGGGCGCATCTACAGCGTGGCCGACATGGTCGACGACCCGCAGTATCTGGCGCGCGCGATGATCGAGCGCGTGCGCCTGCCCGACGGCACGCCTCTGGCGATGCCGGCAGTGGTGCCCAGGCTGTCGGAGACGCCCTGCGCGACCCGCTGGGTCGGGCCGGCGCTGGGCGAGCACACCGGCGAGGTACTGGCCGAACTCGGCTACGACGCCGCCGCGATCGCGGCGCTGCGCGAGCAGGGGGTCATCTGACTCGGGGCGGTTTCTCGCCCGTATGCCAGTTTTCGACGAGCACGCCGTCGAAAGCGACGAAGTCGCCCAGGTTTCGGGTCACGAGCGTGAGCCCCCGGGTGACCGCGATGGCAGCGACCTCGCCGTCGGCGCGCGGCGACGGTTTGCCGAGTCCGGCGAGACGCGCGCGCTCGCGGCCCAACCAGGCCGCCGCGCGGGCGTCGTAGGGCAGGACCGCGATCCGGTCGGCAATCGCCGCCAGCCAATGCTCGAGCATCGTCCGCTTGCGGCTGGCCGCAAGACGCGCCACGCCGAAATGCAACTCCTCCAGGGCGGGGGCAGGCAGTGCGCAGTGCCCCTCCTGCCGCTCCAGCGCCTGCGTGACTCCGGGATCCGGCGACTCTTTCGCCAGTTCCGAGATTACGTTGGTGTCCAGCAGATAGCGCATCGATGCCGGGCGGTTCGGTTGCGCTTCCGTTCTTCCTGGGCGTCGCGAACCGTTCGTCAGCCGAAATCGGGCGCCGCACGCTCGCCTTGGTCGCGCACGCCTTCGAAATCGTCTTCATCGGCGAATGCGATGGCCCGCTCCTTCATCTCGGCGCGCCAGGCGTTCACGAACTCGACAAGGCTCTGGCGGGGGTGCGCGAGCCGCTGGTACTCGGCCTGCGAGATCAGCACCGCCACGGGTCGGCCCCGCCGGGTGATCTGCACAGGCTCGCCGGCCTCGACCCGCTGGAGCAGGCGCGTCAGATGAGTCTTGGCGTCGGCGACCGAGACCTCGGACATCGCGGCCTCCTCGGGATGGTCATCCAGATGGCCATTTTATGAGGTGACGTTCCTGCGGTCAATCGGCCATGCCCGAAACTGCCCGCGTGCCGCACGACAGCAGGACGACAAGGAGAGCCATGATGACGCAACGCGGGGACTTTCTGGCCGCAATGACGGCCGTTTCCGGCGCGTCGGCGCTGCCGGTTGCGTCGCTGGCCCAGGGCATCGAAAAGAACGCGGTGACGATCTCCGTCGGCGGGAAGAGTCCCTTCTATTGACTTCCGCTCACGATCGCGGAGCAGCTCGGCTACTTCAAGGCCGAGGGACTGGATGTCGATATCGTCGAATTCGCCGGCGGCTCGGCAGCCCCTGCGCGCGGTGGTCGGCGGCTCGGCCGACGTGGTCTCGGGTGCCTACGAGTACACGATCAACCTGCAGTCGAAGGGCCAGGTCGACGCGATGGTCCGCGCGCTGAAGTGGCGGCCGCGCCAGGGTGAGAGCGGGAAACTGTAGCGGACGACTCCGGGCGTCGCCGCCGGAATGCTATAATTCGAAGGTTTCGCCAATGCTCACCGGTTAGCGCCTGCCTGCCCCGTCACACTCCGCCGATTCCGTCCTGCCGCGGCCGCGTCGCGACGCGCGGGGCCCGACCAGAACTTTCCGGTTCCGGCCGCGTCGGCGCGGGGTGCACCGGTGACTTCCCCAGGAGTTGCCGTTGTCACCCGATCAGCACGCCGAGCCCGACCGCCGAATCGATGGCGCGGGCATCATTCCCGAGTTCGCTCCCGCTCTCCTGGCCCTGGCCGACGGCACCGTGTTTCGCGGCCACTCGATCGGCGCGCCGGTGCGCTCGGTCGGCGAGGTGGTCTTCAACACCGCGATGACCGGCTACCAGGAGATCCTCAGCGACCCGAGCTATTGCCGGCAGATCGTCACGCTCACCTGTCCGCACGTGGGCAACTACGGCGTCAATTCCGAGGACGGCGAGTCCTCGAAGATCCAGGCCGCGGGGCTGGTCGTGAAAGACCTGCCGCGGCGGCTGTCGAACTGGCGCAGCGTCGAGTCGCTCGGCGACTACCTGCGCCGCGAGGGCGTGCCGGCGATCGCCGGCATCGACACGCGCAGACTCACCCGGCTGCTGCGTGACCGCGGCGCGCAAGGCGGCTGCCTGGTCGCCGCGGCGCGCCCCGGCGAGGCGATCGACGAGCAGGCGGCGATCGAGGCGGCGCGGGCGTTTCCCGGCCTGGCCGGCATGGATCTCGCCCGGGTGGTGTCCACCACCGAGCCGTACCACTGGACCGAAGGCTCGTGGCGCCTTGGCGCGGGCTTCGTCTCGCAGTCGGGGCGGCGCTTTCGCGTGGTCGTCTACGACTACGGCGTCAAGCGCGACATCCTGAGGCTGCTCGCCGACCGCGGCTGCGAACTGGTGGTGCTGCCGGCGCAGGCGAGCGCAGCCGACGCTCTCGCGCAGCGCCCCGACGGCATTTTCCTGTCCAACGGGCCGGGCGATCCCGAGCCCTGCGACTACGCGGTGGCCGCGGTGCGCGAACTGATCGATCGGGGCCTGCCGGTCTTCGGCATCTGCCTGGGTCACCAGATCATCGGTCTGGCTTCGGGCGCACGCACGATGAAGATGAAGTTCGGCCACCACGGCGCGAACCACCCGGTGCGCAACGTCGACACCGGCCAGGTGCACATCACCAGCCAGAACCACGGCTTCGCGGTCGATCCCGCCTCGCTGCCGCCGAACCTGCGGATCACGCACGTGTCGCTGTTCGACGGCACGGTCCAGGGCCTCGAGCGCACCGACCGCGCGGTCTTCTGCTTCCAGGGCCATCCCGAGGCGAGCCCCGGGCCGCAGGACATCCACTACCTGTTCGACCGCTTCATCGCGTCGATGGACGCGGCGCGCGCCACCGTCGCCCAACTCGCCCAGTGACCGCCGCACCATGCCCAAGCGCACCGACCTGAACAGCATCCTGATCATCGGCGCCGGCCCGATCGTCATCGGCCAGGCCTGCGAGTTCGACTACTCCGGGGCCCAGGCCTGCAAGGCGCTGCGCCAGGAGGGCTTCCGCGTCGTCCTGGTCAACAGCAATCCGGCCACGATCATGACCGACCCGGAGACGGCCGACGTCACCTACATCGAGCCGATCACCTGGCAGGTCGTCGAGCGCATCATCGAGAAGGAGAAGCCCGACGCGATCCTGCCCACCATGGGCGGGCAGACCGCGCTGAACTGCGCGCTCGACCTGCATCGCAACGGAGTGCTGAAGAAGCACGGCGTCGAACTGATCGGCGCCTCGCCCGAGGCGATCGACAAGGCCGAAGACCGGCTCAAGTTCAAGGAGGCGATGACGCGCATCGGGCTGGGCTCGGCGCGCTCGGCGATCGCGCATTCGCTCGAAGAGGCCTGGGCGGCGCAGAAGAACATCGGCTTCCCGGTGATCATCCGCCCAAGCTTCACGCTGGGCGGCACCGGCGGCGGCATCGCCTACAACGGCGAGGAGTTCGAGACGATCTGCAAGCGCGGCCTCGAGGCCTCGCCCACCAGCGAGCTGCTGATCGAGGAGTCGCTGATCGGCTGGAAGGAATTCGAGATGGAAGTCGTGCGCGACCGCGCCGACAACTGCATCATCGTCTGCTCGATCGAGAACTTCGACCCGATGGGCGTGCACACCGGCGACTCGATCACGGTGGCGCCTGCGCTGACGCTCACCGACCGCGAATACCAGGTGATGCGCAACGCCTCGATCGCGATTCTGCGCGAGATCGGCGTGGAGACCGGCGGCTCGAACGTGCAGTTCGCGATCAACCCGCGCGACGGCCGGATGATCGTGATCGAGATGAACCCGCGCGTCTCGCGCTCCTCGGCGCTCGCCTCGAAGGCCACCGGTTTTCCGATCGCCAAGATCGCGGCGAAGCTGGCGGTGGGCTATACGCTCGACGAACTGCGCAACGACATCACCGGCGGCGCCACGCCCGCCTCGTTCGAGCCGACGATCGACTACGTGGTCACGAAGGTTCCGCGCTTCGCGTTCGAGAAGTTCCCGCTGGCCGATTCGCGGCTCACCACGCAGATGAAGTCGGTGGGCGAGGTGATGGCGATCGGCCGCACTTTCCAGGAGAGCCTGCAGAAGGCGCTGCGCGGCCTCGAGACCGGCATCGACGGGCTGGACGAGCGCAGCGACGATCGCGACGAGATCGCCACCGAACTCGGCGAACCGGGCCCCGAGCGGCTGCTCTACATCGGCGACGCGTTCCGCGTCGGCATGACGGTCGAGGAGATCCACGAGGAGTCGGGCATCGATCCGTGGTTCCTCGCGCAGGTCGAGGACATCGTCGCCACCGAGCGCAGGCTCGCCGGCCGCAGGCTCGACCAGTTGTCGAAAGAGGAGCTGCGCTGGCTGAAGGCCGGCGGCTTCTCCGACCGGCGCCTGGCACGGCTGCTCGACACCAACCCGGACGCGGTGCGCGCGCGCCGCTGGGAGCTCGGCGTACGCCCGGTGTACAAGCGCGTCGACACCTGTGCGGCCGAGTTCGCCACCGACACCGCCTACATGTACTCGACCTACGAGGACGAGGACGAGTCGCAGCCCACGGGGCGTCGCAAGATCATGGTGCTCGGCGGCGGGCCGAACCGGATCGGGCAGGGAATCGAGTTCGACTACTGCTGCGTGCACGCGGCGTTCGCGCTGCGCGAGGACGGCTACGAGACGATCATGGTCAACTGCAACCCGGAGACCGTCTCGACCGACTACGACACTTCCGACCGCCTTTACTTCGAGCCCCTCACGCTCGAAGACGTACTCGAGATCGTCGCGCTCGAAAAGCCGGTGGGCGTCATCGTCCAGTACGGCGGCCAGACGCCGCTCAAGCTCGCGCTGGCGCTCGAAGCCAACGGGGTGCCGATCGTCGGCACCTCGCCCGAGTCGATCGACATCGCCGAGGATCGCGAGCGCTTCCAGAAGCTGCTGCACGACCTGGGCCTGAAGCAGCCGCCGAACCGCACCGCGCGCACCGAGGCGCATGCGATCGAACTGGCCGGCGAGATCGGCTACCCGCTGGTGGTGCGCCCGAGCTACGTGCTGGGCGGGCGCGCGATGGAGATCGTGCACGAGCAGAAAGACCTCGAGCGCTACATGCGCGAGGCGGTGAAGGTGTCCGAAGACAGCCCGGTGCTGCTCGACCGGTTCCTGAACGACGCGATCGAGGTCGACGTCGATTGCCTGTCCGACGGCGAGCAGGTGTTCATCGGCGGCGTGATGGAGCACATCGAGCAGGCCGGCGTGCACTCGGGCGACTCGGCGTGCTCGCTGCCGCCGTATTCGCTGTCGCCGGCGGTGGTCGCCGAGATGAAGCGCCAGACCGCGCTGATGGCGCGCGCGCTGAAGGTCTGCGGGCTGATGAACGTGCAGTTCGCGATCCAGCGCGACGCCGCGACGATCGATCCGGCGGCGCCGCGCAACAGCGACGGCACCGTCTACGTGCTGGAAGTCAATCCGCGCGCCTCGCGCACCGTGCCGTACGTGTCCAAGGCCACCGGCATGCAGCTGGCGAAGATCGCCGCGCGCTGCATGGTCGGGCGCAGCCTGGCCGACCAGGGCGTGACGCACGAAGTCGTGCCGAAGTATTTCTCGGTGAAGGAAGCGGTCTTCCCGTTCGTCAAGTTCCCCGGCGTCGACACGATCCTCGGGCCCGAGATGAAGTCGACCGGCGAGGTGATGGGCGTGGGCCTCACGTTCGGCGAGGCCTTCGTGAAGTCGCAGCTCGGCGCCGGCGTGCGCCTGCCCGACTCGGGCACGGTGTTCATCTCGGTGAAGAATGCCGACAAGCCGAAGGCGGTGGCGATCGCGCGCACGCTGCACGAGATGGGGTTCGGGCTGGTCGCCACGCGCGGCACCGCGGCGCAGATCGCCGCGGCCGGCATCCCGGTGACGCCGGTCAACAAGGTGCAGGAAGGCCGCCCGCACGTGGTCGACCTGCTGAAGAACGGAGAGGTCGCGCTGGTGTTCAACTCGGTCGAGGAGAAGCGCGGCGCGATCACCGACTCGCGCTCGATCCGCACCACCGCGTTGGCGCAACGGGTCACCTACTACACCACGATCGCCGGTGCGCTGGCCGCGGTCCAGGGCATGCGCTCGCTCGCCCGGCTCGAGGTCTACCCGCTGCAGGAACTGCACGCCGGGCTGTAGCGCGGCCGTGGCGCGCGCCGGCGTCCCTTTTGCGTTACAGTTGCACTCACACCCACGGACCGCCCGGCTTCGCCGCCCGGCGGTCCGAGTCTTTTCCGGAGCGTCCTGCGCGCGCCGAAGAATCCGAGGTACCCGATGGCAACCATTCCGCTCACCCGGCGCGGCGCCGAACTGCTGAGGGAAGAACTGCAGCGCCTGAAATCGGTCGAACGGCCCGCGGTGATCAACGCGATCGCCGAGGCGCGTGCGCACGGCGACCTGTCGGAGAATGCCGAATACGCCGCTGCGCGCGAGCGCCAGGGTTTCGTCGAGGGCCGTATCGCCGAACTCGAGGCCAAGCTCGCCAACGCGCAGGTAATCGACCCGGCGCTGCTCGACGCCGACGGGCGCGTGGTGTTCGGCGCGACCGTCACGCTGGAAGACCTCGACTCGGGCGAGAAGTCGAGCTACCAGATCGTCGGCGACGACGAGGCCGACATCAAGGCCGGCAAGATCTCGGTGTCGAGCCCGATCGCGCGCGCGCTGATCGGCCGCAGCGTGGGCGACACCGCCGAGGTGCGCGCCCCCAGCGGGGTGCGCGAACTCGAAATCCTGGATGTCCGCTACGAGTAGGGCGCCCGCGCGCCCTGGCGCTCAGCCTTTCCGGGCGCTCTTGGCGCGCGAGCGCGTACCCGCCCTGGTCGCCTCTCCCGAGCGCCCGGCCAGATGCGTCGGCCCCTGGGTCGCGGGGCTGGCTTCGCCGTGGTGCGCGGGCACCCGGGCGCGTGCGCCGATCGCGGTGCGCTTGCCTCGGGTGCCGAGCGGCTCGGGTTTGCCGGCCGCGCCCCTGCCGGCACCCGCGGGTTTCTTCGCGGCGCCCGGTTTCGCGGTCTTGCCGGTCTTGGGTGCCGGCGCCGGTTTGTCGACCTTCATCGCTTTCATCGGTTTCCTCGCTGTTGCGCGCCTGCGCGTGGTGGTGGCGCCGGTGGCCGCCAGTTTCTTCGGGAGGTGCGGGCCCCGCGGCCGCTTGCGCTCGGCGGCCTCCTCGATCGGCCTGGGGCGGTACACCACCAGCAGCTTGCCGATCGACTGCACCGGCGCGCAGCCGAGCGCCGAACAGATCTCGGTGAGCAGCGCCTGGCGTTGCGCGCGGTCGTCGCCGAGCACGCGGATCTTGATCAGTTCGTGCGCGGCGAGCGCCCGGTCGGCCTCGGCCAGCACCGCGCGGCTCAGGCCTGCTTCGCCGATCATGACTACCGGATCGAGATGGTGGGCGCGTGCGCGCAGCGCCTTGCGGTCGGCCGGGGTGAGCGCGATCGGCAGCGGAAACGGAGTGGTGGGCATGGGCTCGGTGGTCGCGGCGGGCAGGCCGTCGGGCGGCGGGATCAGCAAGTGTGGGCTGCGCAGGCGCCTGCGCGCAAGCGGGCCGGACGCCGCAACGTGAGCAAGCGCAAGAAGCCGAGCCGGGCGTGGCTGGCGCGTCACATCGACGACCCGTACGTGAAGCTCGCGCAGAAGCACGGCTACCGTTCGCGGGCGGCGTTCAAGCTGATCGAGATCGACGCCCAGGATCGGCTGATCCGTCCCGGCATCGTGGCGGTCGACCTCGGGTCGGCTCCGGGCGCCTGGAGCCAGGTGCTGCGCGAGCGGCTGGCGCGCCCGGGCGGCGCGGGCATCGACGGGCGCATCGTCGCGCTCGACCTGCTGCCGATGGAGCCGATTCCGGACGTCACTTTCCTGCAGGGCGACTTCCGGGAGGAGGAGACGCTGCGCCGCCTCGAGGCGGCGCTGGGCGGGGCGAAACCGGACCTTGTGGTTTCGGACATGGCCCCCAACCTGAGCGGCATCGCTTCGGCCGACGCGGCCCGGATGAGCGACCTGGTCGAACTGGCGGTGGCATTCGCGCTGGCGCACCTGAAGCCCGACGGTGCGCTGTTGGTGAAATGCTTCCACGGCAGCGGGTACACGCAGCTTGTAGAGTTGCTCGAGCGCAGCTTCGCCCGGGTGGCGGTGCGCAAGCCGAAGGCGTCGCGGGCCGGCTCGGCCGAAACCTATCTGCTGGGACGATCGCCGAAGAAAATCAATGACTTGGCGATACCCCCGGCCAGGGCCAGGGCGGGCAATACGCGTAGAATGCAGGCAGTGGAAGCAGGCAATCGAACGGGCAAGGCGCCCGAAGGAGCAGGTGAGTGAACAACGTGTTCTCCAAGGCGGCGGTCTGGCTTGTGATCGCGCTGGTGCTGTTCACGGTATTCAAGCAGTTCGACACGCGCCAGGTGCGCGGTGCCGACATGTCGTATTCGCAGTTCATGAGCGAGGCGCGCGACGGCCGCATCGATGCGGTGGTGGTCGACGGGCGCACGCTGCGGGTCCGGGCGAAGGACGGCCGCAACCTGACGGTCTACACCCCGAGCGACATCTGGATGGTCGGCGACCTGATGAAGTACGGCGTGCAGGTCAATGCCAAGCCCGAAGAAGAGCAGTCGATGCTGCTCAACATCTTCGTGTCCTGGTTCCCGATGCTGCTGCTGATCGGCGTCTGGGTGTTCTTCATGCGGCAGATGCAGGGAGGCGGGCGCGGCGGCGCGTTCTCGTTCGGCAAGTCGCGCGCGCGCATGCTCGACGAGACCAACAACACGATCACTTTCGCCGACGTCGCCGGTTGCGACGAGGCGAAGGAAGAAGTGCAGGAGCTGGTCGATTTCCTGCGCGACCCGTCCAAGTTCCAGAAGCTGGGCGGGCGCATCCCGCGCGGCGTGCTGATGGTCGGCTCGCCGGGCACCGGCAAGACGCTGCTCGCCAAGGCGATCGCCGGCGAGGCGAAGGTGCCGTTCTTCTCGATCTCGGGTTCCGACTTCGTCGAGATGTTCGTCGGCGTGGGGGCGGCGCGGGTGCGCGACATGTTCGAGCAGGCCAAGAAGCACGCGCCGTGCATCATCTTCATCGACGAGATCGACGCGGTCGGTCGCCAGCGCGGTGCGGGCCTGGGCGGCGGCAACGACGAGCGCGAACAGACGCTGAACCAGCTGCTGGTCGAGATGGACGGTTTCGAGACCGGCCAGGGCATCATCGTGATCGCCGCGACCAACCGGCCCGACGTGCTCGACCCGGCGCTGCTGCGCCCGGGGCGCTTCGACCGGCAGGTAGTGGTGCCGCTGCCCGACATCCGCGGGCGCGAGCAGATCCTGAACGTGCACATGCGCAAGGTGCCGATGGGTCCCGACGTGCGCGCCGACATCATCGCGCGCGGCACTCCCGGTTTTTCGGGCGCCGATCTCGCCAACCTCGTCAACGAGGCTGCGCTGTTCGCGGCGCGTCGCAGCGCGCGGCTGGTCGAGATGATCGACTTCGAGCGCGCGAAAGACAAGATCATCATGGGCGCCGAACGGCGCTCGATCGTGATGCCCGAGGACGAGCGCCGCAATACCGCGTACCATGAGTCGGGGCACGCGGTGGTCGCGCGCATCGTGCCCAAGTCCGACCCGGTGCACAAGGTCACGATCATCCCGCGCGGGCGCGCGCTCGGGGTCACGATGCAGCTGCCCGAGGGCGATCGCTACAGCATGGATCGCGAGCGCATGCTCAGCACCATCGCGGTGCTGTTCGGCGGACGCATCGCCGAAGAGATCTTCATGAACCAGATGACCACCGGCGCATCGAACGACTTCGAGCGCGCCACGCAGATCGCGCGCGACATGGTCACCCGCTACGGCATGAGCGACGTGCTGGGCCCGATGGTCTACGCGGAGAACGAGGGCGAGATCTTCCTCGGCCGCTCGATCACCAAGACCACCAACATGTCCGAGGAGACGATGCGCAAGGTCGACAGCGAGATCCGGCGCATCATCGACGAGCAGTACGCGGCAGCGCGCAGGATTCTCGAGGAGAACCGCGACAAGGTCGAGGCGATGGCCAAGGCGCTGCTCGAGTGGGAGACGATCGACACCGACCAGATCGACGACATCATGGCGGGCCGCCCGCCGCGCCCGCCGAAGGAGCGCTCCTCGGGCGGCAGCAGCGCCTCGGGCACCGGCAGCGCGGCAACCGCGTCCGCCACGCCGCCGCCGGCGGCGCCGGCCGAGCCCGCGGCGTCCTGATGCCGCCGCGGCCAGCGGGCCGCCTCGCCTGCGGCAGGTTTTCGCTGCCGCTCGGGCGGCCGCTGGTGATGGGGGTGGTCAACGTCACTCCCGATTCCTTCTCCGACGCCGGGCGCCACGGCACGGTCGACGCCGCGATCGCGCACGCGCAGCGGCTGATTGCCGAAGGCGCCGACCTGATCGACATCGGCGGCGAATCGACGCGCCCGGGTGCAGTCGCGGTGACGCCCGAAGAGGAGATCGCGCGCATCGTGCCGGTGCTCGATGCGCTGCGCGACAGCGGCGTGCCGCTCTCGGTCGACACCCGGCACCCCGAGACGATGCGCGCGGCGCTCGGCCACGGCGCCGACATGATCAACGACGTCGCCGCGCTGCGGGCGCCGGGTGCGATCGACGCGGTGCGCGAGTCGCACTGTGCGGTCTGCCTGATGCACATGCAGGGCGAGCCGGCGACGATGCAGCAGGCGCCGGCCTACGGGGATGTCGTCTCCGAGGTCGGCCGGTTCCTCGACGAGCGCGTTGCCGCGCTGCAGGCCGCTGGCGTGGCGCGCGAGCGCATCGTCGTCGACCCGGGCATCGGATTCGGCAAGACGCTGCGGCACAATCTGCTGCTGCTCGCCGCGCTCGACGGGCTCGTCGCGGCCGGCCAGCCGGTGCTGGTCGGCGTCTCGCGCAAGTCGATGATCGGAGCGCTCACCGGCCAGCCGGCGCAACAGCGGCTCGCCGGCAGCCTGGCCGCGATGCTGGCGGCCGTGGCGCGGGGCGCGGCGATCGTGCGCGTGCACGACGTGGCCGAAAGCCGCGACGCGCTGCGCGTGTGGCTGGCGATCGACGAGGTGCGGTAGCGCTTTTCCGCGGCGACGCGGCGGCAACAGGGGGGAAGACGCGATGGGGCGCAGGTATTTCGGCACCGACGGGGTGCGTGGACGGGTCGGCGAGGCGCCGATCACTGCGGAGTTCGTGCTGCGCCTCGGCTACGCCGCCGGCCAGGTGCTGGCCGGCACGCCGGCGGCGCAGGGGGCGGGCGGCATCGGCAGCGCCGCGGCCACCGGCAGGCCGGCGGTGATCGTCGGCAAGGACACGCGCGTCTCGGGCTACATGCTCGAAGCCGCGCTGCAGGCCGGGTTCTCGGCGGCCGGGGTCGACGTGCTGCTCTCTGGGCCGATCCCGACGCCGGCGGTCGCCTACCTGACGCGGGCGCTGCGCCTGTCGGCGGGCGTGGTGATCAGCGCGTCGCACAATCCGTACGAGGACAACGGCATCAAGTTCTTCTCGGCCGACGGCAACAAGCTGCCCGACGAGGTCGAGGCGCAGATCGAAGCACGCCTCGACGAGCCGGTGGGCTGCGTGCCTTCGCGCAGCCTGGGCCGCGCGCGGCGCATCGACGACGCGGCCGGCCGCTACATCGAATTCTGCAAGAGCAGCTTTCCGGGCGCGCTCGACCTGCGCGGAATGCGCCTGGTGGTCGATTGCGCGCACGGCGCCGGCTACCACACGACGCCGCACGTGTTCCACGAACTGGGCGCCGACGTGGTGCCGATCGGCGTGTCGCCCGACGGCCTGAACATCAACCAGGGCTGCGGCGCCACCGACACCGCGGCGCTGCGGCGCGCGGTGCTCGAGCACGAGGCCGACCTCGGGATCGCGGTCGACGGCGACGCCGACCGGCTGATGATGGTCGACGCGAGCGGTCGCCTGTACAACGGCGACGAGCTGCTCTACGTGATCGTGCGCGATCGTCGCGGCCGCGAGCCGGTGCCCGGCGCGGTCGGCACGCTGATGTCGAACCTGGGCCTCGAGCAGGCGCTGGGGCGCCTGGGCGTGCGTTTCGAGCGCGCGAAGGTCGGCGACCGCTACGTGCTCGAGCTGCTGCAGCAGAACGGCTGGCGCTACGGCGGCGAGAGCTCGGGTCACCTGCTGTGCCTCGATTGCCACACCACCGGCGACGGCACGATCAGCGCGCTGCAGGTGCTCTCGGCGATGCGCGCGAGCGGCGCGACGCTGGCCGAGCTGTGCGCCGACCTGACGCTGTTCCCGCAGAAGCTGGTGAACGTGCGCATCGAGCGCGGGTTCGACTGGCAGGCCAGCGTGCCGCTGGCCCGCGCGCGCGAGGAGGTCGAGCGCGAACTGGGCGACGGCGGTCGCATCCTGATCCGGCCGTCGGGCACCGAGCCGCTGCTGCGGCTGATGGTCGAGGCGCGCGAGGCGGGCGTGGCCGAGCGGATGGCGCAGCGCCTGGCCGACGCGGTCGCGCAGCGCTGAGGCCCGCGGTCCGCACGGTCCGGGGCCTGGAGTCGGGACGGCAGGCCGCGTGCGCGCGGAAGTGCGCTACAATCCCGTTCCTCCGGGGCGTAGCTCAGCCTGGTAGAGTGCTTGCTTTGGGAGCAAGATGTCGGAGGTTCGAATCCTCTCGCCCCGACCATCGCGCTTTCGATGTCAGCCGCATCCGAACCGGCATCGAGCGCGCCTTCGGCCCCGACGGAATTCTGCCCGTAGCTCAGTTGGACAGAGCATCAGCCTTCTAAGCTGAGGGTCACAGGTTCGAATCCTGTCGGGCAGGCCATCCCGATGGTGGGCGTAGCTCAGGGGTAGAGTCCCGGATTGTGATTCCGGTTGTCGTGGGTTCGAATCCCATCGCCCACCCCATTTGCCGACGTGTGAACGAATCGCCTGCGGCCGCCCTGCGGTCACGGCCGATACATTCGCACGTCCTGGCCCGCTGGTCGGCTTCGTCGCGAACCGGCGCGTGCGAGCCCCGGCCTGCACGGTCGGGTTCGCCGAGCGTGAAGCAGAAGCAGGCGCCTTCGCCGGGCGAGGAATTCGCGATCATGGTGCCGGCGGCGTTCGACCCCTGGGACATCGACACGCTCGTCGAGGCGCTGCTGCACACCCTTGCCTGCCCCCTCACCGTCACCGGCGCCGGGTGCTTCGTCACGGGCTGCGCCGGCATCGCCCTGTATTCCCGCGACGGCGACACTGCCGGGTTGCTGCAGGCGCTGCGCGACCTCGGCGTCGTCGTGTCGCTGGACGACTTCGGCACCGGCTATTCGTCGCTCTCGTATCTGACGCGCCTGCCGATCGGCAAGCTGAAAGTCGATCGCAGCTTCGTGCGCCTGCTCGGCGTGTCGATGCCCGGCATGAAGTTCCATGCGATGCAGGGACTCCTGCTGGCGCGCCCGGTCGCCGCGGCGGAGTTTCCCGCGGCGATCGCGCGCATCTCCGAACTCGCCCGCCTGGCCAGCGGCTGCGTCCCGCCGATCCGCGGCGTGCGCGCCGGGGCCGCGTATCACAGCGTCATGCAATGAAGCGCGAAGCGTCCGCCGAGACCGGTAACCCGCAACGGCCACGGCTACGTGCCCGGGCGGCTGCTCGCGGACGGCACGGCGCGCCGGGTACACTTTCCGGATGAACCAGAACGAACTGAAGCGCGCCGCGGCCCGCGCGGCGCTCGACGAGCTCGTCGACGGCGCGATCGTCGGGGTGGGCAGCGGCTCCACCGTCGAGATGTTCATCGACGAGCTCGGCGCGCGTCGCGCGAGCATCGCCGGCGCGGTCTCGAGCTCCGAGCGCAGCAGCGCCCGGTTGCGCGCCAACGGCATCGAAGTGCTCGACCTGAACCAGGTGCTCGCCGAGGGCCGCAGCATCCCGGTCTACGTCGATGGCGCCGACGAGATCGATCGGCACCTGTGCATGATCAAGGGCGGCGGGGGCGCGCTCACCCGCGAGAAAATCGTTGCGGCCGCCTGCCGCCGCTTCGTCTGCATCGTCGACGCGTCGAAATGCGTCGAGCGCCTCGGGCGCTTTCCGCTGCCGGTCGAAGTGATCCCGATGGCGCGCGAGCTGGTCGCCTCGCGGCTGCGCGGCCTCGGCGGGCGGCCCGTGCCGCGCGCCGGCTTCGTCACCGACAACGGCAACCAGATCCTCGACGTGGCGGGGCTCGAACTCGACGACCCCGCCGGCTTCGAGTCCGAAGTGAACCAGTGGCCCGGCGTGGTCACGGTCGGCCTGTTTGCAAGGTCGGGGGCCGACATGGTTATCATTGCATCGCCGACAGGCATCGAACGTCGCACGGCGTCCGGGGCGAGGGGTTGAGGCCCGTCGGTCGGTCCGGGGCGGCTCGAACCGGGCGATTCCACAAGACCGATACGACAAGACCCATCACGTCCGGGGGGAGATTGCGCGATGTTTCGTTTCGAGACGCTGCGGCCGCAGCAAGACGACCGGCTTGCGTTCCTGAAGGGTTTCCTGCGCCAGCCGCGCGACGTCGGCTCGGTGATCCCGAGTTCACGCTTCCTCGAGCGAAAGATGGTGCGCATGGCCGGCGTGGCGCAGGCGCAGTCGGTGATCGAGCTCGGCCCGGGCACCGGCGGCACCACGCGGGCGATCCTGGCCGCGATGCCGGAGTCGGCCACGCTGCTGGCGATCGAACTCGATCCGGCCTTCGCCGACCACATTCGCGAGATCGACGACCGGCGGCTGATCGTGCACCAGGGCAGTGCCGAACAGCTGGCCGAGGTGATCGTGGCGCACCGGCTGCGTCCGCCCGATGCGATCCTGTCGGGCATTCCGTTCTCGACGATGCCGCACGAGGTGGGCACGCGCATCATCGAGGCGATCCGCGACGTGCTCGCGCCGGGCGGGCGCTTCGTCGCCTACCAGTTCCGGGCCGCGGTGGCCGAGCGCGCGAAGCCGATCCTCGGCGAGCCCGAGGTGTCGGCCGAGTTCCTGAACATTCCGCCGATGCGGGTCTATCGCTGGCGCAAGCGCTGAGGCTCGTGCGCGGCGGCGCGAACGCGCGCCGCGCATCGTTTCACTCTCAGGATTTCGGCGGAACGTAGCCCGGCGGCATCTCCGAGCCTTCGCCGAAGAAATACGCTTCGAGCTGCGTGGCCAGGTACTTGCGGGCGCGCGCGTCGGCCAGGTTCAGCCGGTTCTCGTTGACCAGCATCGTCTGGTGCCTGATCCAGCCCTGCCAGGCCTCCTTCGAGACGTTTTCGTAGAGCCGCTTGCCGAGCTCGCCCGGATAGGGCGGGAAATCGAGGCCTTCGGCCTCGCGCTGCAGCTTGATGCAGAACACCGTTCTCGACATCCGGACTCCTACAGTTGCTTGATCAGCACCAGTGACTTGCGTTGCCAGTTGTACAGGCCGCGGCGTTGCTTCGGCAGCTGGTCGACCGAAGCGAGCACGAAGCCGCGCTTGAGGAACCAGTGCATGGTACGCGTGGTGAGCACGAATACCCTCTTCAACCCTGCGGCGCGCGCGCGCTGCTCGATGCGCTGCAGCAGCCGCTCGCCGTCGCCGCGTCCCTGCACCTGCGGGTTGACCGCGAGCGCCGCCATCTCGCCGATGCCTTCTTCGGGAAACGCGTACAGCGCGGCGCAGCCGAAGATCACGCCGTCGTGCTCGATCACGGTGAAGTTGGCGATCTCGCGCTCGATCAGGCCGCGGTCGCGGCGCACCAGCGTGCCGTCTTCCTCGAGCGGGCGCAGCAGCGCGAGCAGTCCGCCGACGTCGTCGGGGCCGGCCTCGCGCAGCGCTTCCAGGGTTTCCTCGACGAGCATCGTGCCCACGCCGTCGTGCTGGAAGAGCTCGAGCAGCACGCTGCCGTCGAGCCCGTACGGAATGATGTGCGCGCGTGCGACGCCCCCCTCGCAGGCGCGCAGCGCGTGGCGCAGCGTGAAGGCGGTGTCTTCGGGCAGCGTGCCGGCCGCGAGCAGCGCCTTGGTTTCGGCTTCGGAGACTTCGCGGCGCAGGCTGCCGTCGGCATCGAAGACGCCGCCGGTTTCGGCCAGCACGATCAGCTTGTCGGCGTCGAGCGCGATCGCGGTGCTGGCGGCGACGTCTTCCATGCTCAGGTTGAACGCCTCGCCGGTGGGCGAATAGCCCAGCGGCGACAGCAGCACCATCGCGCCGCTGTTGAGCGCGAAACGGATCGTCTGCACGTCGATCTTGCGCACCAGCCCGGTCTGCTGGTAGTCGACGCCGTCGACGATGCCGACCGGCCGCGCCGTGACCAGGTTGCCCGAAACCACCCGCACCGCGGAGTGCGCCATCGGCGTGTTCGGCAGCCCCTGCGAGAACGCGGCTTCGAGGTCGAGGCGGATTTCGCCCGACGCTTCCTTGGCGCACTCGAGCGCCACCGGGTCGGTGATGCGCAGCCCTTCGGCGTAGTGCGCCTGCACGCCGCGCAGCCTCAGCTGCTCGTTGACCTGCGGCCGCGAGCCGTGCACCAGCACGATGCGCATGCCCATCGCGTGCAGCAGGCTGAGGTCTTGCACCAGCGCATTGAGCGAGCCCGCCTGGATCAGCTCGCCGGGCACCGCGACCACGAAAGTCTTGCCGCGGAACGCGTGGATGTAGGGCGCGACCCGGCGCAGCCAGGCGACGAATTGCGCCTGCTCCGGCGAGGCGCCGGGCGTCGTGCCGGCGGCGGCGGCGGGGTCGCCGGGGTTGCCGGCGGCGCTGGGCTCGGCGGCAGCGGAGGCCTGGGCGGCAGGCTGTGCGGGGGCATTCATCGCGTCATTATAATTTCGGCCCATGTCTTCCCGGCAGCGCACCGTGCAGCGGCCCGCGGCGCCGCTGCGGGCGCTGCCTGCGCTGCGCTTTCCCGAGTCGCTGCCGGTCTCGGCGCGCCGCGACGAGATCGCCGAGGCGATCCGGCGCCATCCGGTGGTCATCGTCTGCGGCGAGACCGGATCGGGCAAGACGACCCAGCTTCCCAAGATCTGCGCGATGGCCGGCGGCGGCCGTGCCGGGCTGATCGGCCACACGCAGCCGCGGCGGCTGGCGGCGACCTCGGTGGCCCGGCGCATCGCCGAAGAACTCGGCTCGCCTCCCGGCGTGCACGTGGGCCACAAGATCCGCTTCGACGAGACGCTGTCGCCCGGCGCCACGATCAAGCTGATGACCGACGGGATCCTGCTGGCCGAGACGATGTCGGATCCGCTACTCGCGCAGTACGACACGCTGATCGTCGACGAGGCGCACGAGCGCAGCCTGAACATCGACTTCCTGCTCGGCTACCTGAAGCAGCTGATCGAAGGGCCGCGGCGCGACGACCTGAAACTGGTCATCACCTCGGCGACGATCGACGCCGAGCGCTTCGCCCGGCATTTCGGGCGGCGCACCGGGCCTGCGGGCGAGCGCATCGAGCCGGCGCCGGTGATCGAAGTCTCGGGGCGGCTCTATCCGGTGGAGATCCGCTACCAGGGCTTCGACGACCGCCACCGCGACGACGAGGACGAATCGGACCTGCCGTCGCGGATCGACGAGGCGATCGAGACGCTGTGGCGCGAGGCGCCCGGCGACGTGCTGGTGTTCCTGCCCGGCGAGCGCGAGATCCGCGACGTCGCCGAGCACCTGCGCCGGCTGCACGCGCGCGAGAGCGCGGCGCGCAGCGGCTCGCCCTGGGCGCGCGGGCCGATCGAGCTGCTGCCGCTGTATTCGCGCCTGTCGGCGGCCGAGCAGCAGCGCGTGTTCGCCGGCTCGCGCGGGCGACGCATCGTGCTGGCCACCAACGTCGCCGAGACTTCGCTCACCGTTCCCGGCATTCGCTACGTGGTCGACCCGGGGCTGGCGCGCGTCAAGCGCTACCGCTATCGCGGCAAGGTGGAGCAGCTGCAGGTCGAGCCGATCTCGCAGGCCGCCGCCAACCAGCGCGCCGGGCGCTGCGGACGCGTCGCCGACGGCGTGTGCATCCGGCTCTACGACGAGGCCGATCTTGCGAAGCGGCCGCGCTTCACCGACCCCGAGATCCTGCGCTCGTCGCTGGCGGCGGTGATCCTGCGGATGAAGGCGCTGCGGCTGGCCGACGTCGAGCAGTTCCCGTTCCTCGATCCCCCGCCGCGCAAGGCGATCGCCGACGGCTACGCGCTGCTGCAGGAACTGGGCGCGGTGGACGAGGCGCACGAGCTCACTGCGATCGGGCGGCAGCTCTCGCAGCTTCCGGTGGACCCGCGCATCGGCCGCATGCTGCTCGCGGCGCGCGAGCTCGGTTGCCTGCGCGAAGTGGCGGTGATCGCCGCCGCGCTGTCGTCGCAGGATCCGCGCGAGCGGCCGCTCGAGGCGCAGCAGGCGGCCGACCAGGCGCACCGGCGCTTCGCCGACGAGAAGTCCGACTTCCTCTCGTACGTGAAGCTGTGGGACTACTGGGTGCAGGCGCAGGCGGAGAAGGAATCGAACCGCAGGCTCGCGCAGCGGCTCGGGCGCGAGTTCCTGTCGACGCGCCGGCTGCGCGAGTGGGCCGACGTGCACGCGCAGCTCGTCGAGGCGACGCGCACGCTGAAGTGGCGCGCCAACACGAGCCCGGCCGGTTTCGAGGCGATTCACCAGGCGCTGCTCGCCGGCCTGCTGGGCAACCTCGGCTTCAAGGCCCCCGACGACCTGCAGTACTCCGGCACCCACCAGACGAAGTTCGCGATCCACCCCGGATCGGCGCTGGCGAAGAAGCAGCCGCGCTGGGTGATGGCCGCCGAAATGATCGAGACCGCACGCCTGTACGCGCGCACCGTGGCGCGCATCGAGCCGGCCTGGATCGAACGCGCCGGCGCGCACCTGATCCGGCGCAGCTGGTCCGACGCCGCATGGTCGAAGAGCGCCGGCCAGGCGGTGGCCAGCGAGCGCGGCGTGCTCTACGGACTGACGATCTACGCGCAGCGGCGCGTGAACTACGGGCCGATCGATCCGCGCCTGTCGCGCGAGCTGATGATCCGCGAGGCGCTGGTCGGCGGCGACTGGGACAGCCGCCTGCGCTTCTTCGAGCACAACCGGCGGCTCGTGGCCGAGATCGAGGCGCTCGAGCAACGCATCCGGCGCCCCGAGCTGCTCGTCGACGAGCGCGACCTGTACGACTGGTACGACGCGCGCATTCCGCAGCACGTGCATTCGGCCCGGGCGCTCGAGCGCTGGTGGCGCGAGGCCTCGCGTGCCGACCCCGACCTGCTGCTGCTGTCGCGCGACGCGTTGCTCAGGAAAGGCGCCGATGCGGTGGGTGCCGAGTCGTTCCCGCGGCGCCTCGTGATGCGCGGACTGGAGTTCGACCTCGAATACCGCTTCGACCCCGGCGCCAGCGACGACGGCGTCACGATGTCGGTGCCGCTGGCGGTGCTGAACCAGGTCGACGCACTGCGCTGCGAGTGGCTGGTGCCCGGCATGCTGAAGGAGAAGGTGCAGGCGCTGGCGAAGTCGTTGCCGCAGCGGCTGCGTCGGCATCTGGTGCCGCTGTCCGCGTGGGCCGAAGGCTTCGTCGAGCGCTGGCGTGGGCGCGAAGGCAGCCGTTCGCTGGTCGAGGCGCTGGTGGAAGACCTGCGCGAGGACAAGGGCCTGAGCGCGTCGCCCGCCGATTTCCGTCCCGAGACGCTCGCGCCGCACCTGTCGATGAATTTCCGGCTGGTCGACGCGCACGGCGCCGTGCTCGCGAGCTCGCGCCAGCTCGCGGCGCTGCGTGCCGAGCACGGCCCGCGCGCGCAGGGCGCATTCCAGGCGGCGTTCGCGGCGCTGGCGGCGAAGGCGGCGAAGGCGGTGGGCGCAGCCGATGGCGCCGCGGCCGCCACCGCGCCCGCCGCGGCGCCCGACACCGCGCCCGACACCGCGACTGTGGCCGCAATGGCAACCTCGGCTGCGGGCCAACGCCACACCGACTGGTCGTTCGGCGCGCTGCCCGAGCTGATGGAGCTCGAGCAATGCGTGGGCGGGCGCGAGCAGACCGTGATCGGCTATCCGGCGCTGGTCGACGTCGGCGAGGCGGTGGAACTGCGGTTGTTCGACGATCCGGCACAGGCGGCGGCGACGCATCGCGCCGGGCTGCGGCGGCTGTTCGCGATCGCCCTGCGCGAACCGCTGAAATACTTCGAGAAGCACATCCCCGAGTTCCAGCGGATGTCGCTGCTCTACGCGGGCTTCGGCGGCGCCGAGGACCTGCGGCGCGAACTGGTCGAGGCCTCGATCGAACGCGCCTGCATGGCCGATTCGCTGCCTGCCGACGCAGAGGCTTTCGCCGCACGCGTGGCGCAGGCCCGCTCGCGGCTGAACCTGGTGGGGCAGGAGCTGGCGCGCACGGTCGCGGAGATCCTGTCGGCGCATGCGGCGGCGCTGCGCAGGCTGGGCGCGGCGAAGCCGCCCGCCACGGTCGTCGCCGACATCGACGCGCAATTGCGTGCGCTGATGCCGAAGCGCTTCGTCACCGCGACGCCGCCGGCGCAACTGCGCCACCTGCCGCGCTACCTGAAGGCGATCGAACTCAGGCTCGAGAAGCTGCGCAACGATCCGGCGCGCGACGCGCAGAAGGCGGCCGAGCTGGCGCCGCTGCTGCAGGCCTGGCGGCGCCTGTCGGCGCAGCGACGCGGCCAGTCCGACGCCCGGCTGGAGGAACTGCGCTGGCTTCTCGAGGAGTTGCGCGTCTCGCTGTTCGCGCAGGAACTGCGCACGCCGATGCCGGTCTCGGTCAAGCGCCTGCAGAGGGCACTGCAGGCGCTGCACGGTTAGCAGGACCGGTGAGCAGGCAGCTTCATCCGGCCATCACCAGGACCGGCTGCGGTCGCGCCCCGCCGAGGAGCCGGTGCGCCGCCGTGTCCGCGGTCTCGAACAGGTCGGCGAATTCCGGAGCGGCCAGCTGGATCAGGCTCAGGAGCTTCGGCGTGATGCCCACCTGCTGGCGGCCGACTTCGCCGGCCAGCCTGAGCAGCGTCTCGAGAGTGCGCGCGGTGAAACCGCCGCTTTCGGGAGCAGCACCGGCGCGCGCCAGTACGGCCTGCACGATCGCGGCGCGCACCGCGAAGCCGTCGCGCCGCGCCAGCGCCAGCAGGTTGCGCAACGACTGCAGCGCCCAGCGCATGTCCGCCAGGCACACCAGCAACTGGTCGGCATCCTGGTCGACCACACGGCCGCCGCATTCGCGCGCCCGGCGCGCGTAATCGAGCATGGCCTCGCGCGCTGGCGCTGCGCGGGCGTCGAGGCCTTCGAATCGAAGCAGAACGAGCAGGTTGACCATGTCCGGCGGTGCCTGCTCCGGAAGGCGCGCGAACCGCTCGCGCACGGCGAACTCGTCCGGAACAGGCGCGGCAGTTCGAGGGTAGCGGTGGCGCACCGGCGATGTGGTGGCGGTGCGACGGGCGGCCGGATGCGGCCGACCGCGCGCCGGCTGCCCGGCGTTGCCGGCCTGCCCGGTATCATTGCGCGATGCAAAGGGTACTCACCGCGTTCGGGCGCGCCGTCGTCAGCCAGCTGCATCCGAAGATGCTCGCGTTGCTCGTCGTGCCGTTCGTGCTCGCGATCGTGTTCTGGGTGCTGACGGCCTGGCTGGTCTGGACGCCACTCACCGGCTGGCTGCAGGGATGGATGTTCGACGGCGGCTTCATGGCGCGCGTCGCCGGCTGGGCAGCCGCTTATGGCCTGGAAGGGCTGCGCGACTGGATTCCGGCGCTGGTTGCGCTGCTCGTCGTGGTGCCGGTCATGTTCGCGACCGCAGTCGTGCTGATCGCGGTTTTCGCGATGCCGGTCGTCGTGCGCCACCTGGGCGGCGGGGCCTATAGCGAGGTCGAGCGGCTCGGCTCGATGTCGGTCGTGGCGAGCGTCTGGAACGCGTTGTCGTCGTCACTGCTGTTCGTCGCGGCCTATCTCGTCTCGATGCCGCTGTGGCTGATCCCGCCACTGGCGCTGGTCGTTCCGTGGCTGTGCTGGAGCTGGCTCACCGCCCGGGTGATGCGCTTCGACAGCCTGGTCGAACATGCGAGCGCCGCCGAGCGGCGCGACGCGATCGCCGCGCGCCGCGGCGAGTATTTCCTGCTCGCGCTGCTGGTCACCGCGCTGAACTACGTGCCGCCGCTGTTCCTCGTCACGCCGGTGCTCTCGGCACTGGCGTTCTGCCACTACTCGCTGGCGCTGCTGCGCGAACGGCGCGCGGCGCTGCCGGTGGCGGCCTGGGCATGAACTTCGGCCTGATCGTCGTCGGCGACGAAATCCTGTCGGGCAAGCGCCAGGACAGGCATTTCGCGCGCGTGGTCGAGATGCTCGGCGGACGCGGGCTGCGGCTCTCGTGGGCCAGGTTCCTCGGCGACGACCGCGAGCAACTCGCGACCGAACTGACCCGCAGTTTTGCCAGTGGCGATGCGGTGTTCTGCTGTGGCGGCATCGGCGCGACGCCCGACGACCACACGCGCCAGGCGGCCGCGGCGGCGCTCGGCGTCGGGCTCGCGCTGCATCCCGAGGCAGCCCGGCTGATTGCCGAGCGCACCGCGGAAATGGCCCGCGAGGGCCGAGGCAGCGCCGACATGTCGCTGCCCGAGAACCGGCAGCGGCTGCGCATGGGCGAGTTCCCGGTCGGCGCCGAGATCGTGCCCAATCCGTTCAACCGGATTCCGGGCTTCGCGATCCGCAACCACTTCTTCGTTCCGGGCTTTCCGGTGATGGCCTGGCCGATGATCGAAGCTGTGCTCGACAGCCGCTTCGCGCACCTGTTCCATCGCGAACAGCGGGCCGAGCGCTCGTTCCTCGTCTACGGGCTGGCCGAGTCGACCGCGACGCCGCTGATGGAGCAGGTCGAGCGCAGTTTCCCGGGCGTGCGGGTGTTCAGCCTGCCGTCGATGGGCGAGGACGGCGTGCGCCGCCACATCGAGCTCGGCGTGAGAGGGCCGGTTTCGATGGTCGACGAGGCCTGCGCGCGGCTCGAGGCGGGCGCACGCGAGCTGGGTGGCGAGCTTCGCTGACCCGCAGTGTCCGCAGGGGGATGGAGATGAGCGCACCGGCCGTGCCGGCCCTTCGCAATGTCTCGCTCGACGATCGCTACGACGCGACCGACGGACTCGTATACCTCACCGGCACGCAGGCGCTGGTGCGCCTGCCGCTGATGCAGCGCCGGCGCGACGCGGCTGCGGGACTGAACACTGCGGGCTACATCTCCGGCTACCGCGGATCGCCGGTGGGCGGCTACGACCAGGCGCTCTGGAAGGCGAAGCGGCAGCTCGACGCGCACCAGGTCCGCTTCGTGCCGGGGCTCAACGAAGACCTCGCCGCCACCGCGATCTGGGGCACCCAGCAGCTGAACGCGTTTCCCGGCGCGAAGTACGACGGCGTGTTCGGCATCTGGTACGGCAAGGGCCCGGGCGTCGACCGCAGCGGGGACGCGCTGCGTCACGCCAACCAGGCCGGCAGCTCGAAGCACGGCGGCGTGCTCGCGGTGGCCGGCGACGATCACGGCGCGAAGTCCTCGACGATGGCCGCGCAGACCGATTTCATTTTCCAGGCGGTCGGCATGCCGGTGCTCGCGCCGGCCACGGTGCAGGACTATCTCGACCTCGGCCTGCACGGCTTCGCGATGTCGCGCTTCTCGGGCCTTTGGGTCGGGCTGAAAGCGGTCACCGACACGATCGAGGCGGCCGGCGTCGCCGACGTCTCGCCGCAGCGCCTGCGCATCGAGTTGCCCGCCGACTTCGCGATGCCCGCGGGCGGATTGAACCTGCGCTGGCCCGAGGGCTCGTTCCTGCAGCTCGAAGAGCGGCTCGCGCGCTGGAAGCTGCCGGCGGCGCTCGCGTATGCGCGCGTCAACCGGCTCGACCATCACGCGTTCGGACGCCGCGACGGCGAACCGGCGCGGCTGGGCATCGTGAGCACCGGCAAGAGCTGGCTCGACGTGATGCAGGCGCTGGCCGATCTCGGCATCGACGAGGCTGCGGCGCGCGCCGCGGGCATCAAGGTGTGGCGCGTGACGATGCCGTGGCCGCTCGAACCCGGGGGCTTGCGCGATTTCGCGGCCGGCTGCGAGGAACTGCTGGTGGTCGAGGAGAAGCGCTCGCTGATCGAGTCGCAGCTGAAGGAGGCGCTCTATCCGCTCGCCGAGCGCCCGCGCGTGGTCGGCAAGTTCGACGAGTGCGGAGCGCCGCTGGTGCCCGACTACGGCGAGGTGTCGCCCGCGTTTTGTGCGCGGCTGATCGCCGCGCGGCTGAAGCGCCGGGCCGGGCAGCCGCACGCTGCGCGCGGCGCGCTGCCCGACGGTCTCGCGGCGCGCATCGACGCGCAGCTCGCGCGGCTCGACGCGAAGGAGCGCGGCGCCACGAAGTCGTTCGCGACGATCGAGCGCATTCCGTACTTCTGCTCCGGCTGCCCGCACAACACCTCCACCCGCGTGCCCGAGGGCTCGCGCGCGCTGGCCGGCATCGGCTGCCACACGATGGCGATGTGGATGGACCGCTCCACGGCCACTTTCACGCACATGGGCGGCGAAGGCATGACCTGGGTCGGCCAGGCGCCGTTCAGCGAAACGAAGCACGTCTTCCAGAACCTGGGCGACGGCACCTGGTTTCACTCGGGGTCGCTCGCGATCCGCCACGCGGTCGCGACGAAGACGCCGATCACCTACAAGATCCTGTTCAACGACGCCGTGGCGATGACCGGCGGCCAGAAACACGACGGCCAGCTCACGCCGCGCATGATCGCGCAGCAGGTGCGCGCCGAGGGCGTCGGCAAGGTGGTGGTAGTCACCGACGAGCCCGACAAGTATCCGGCGGGCTATTTCGACGCCGGCGTGGCGGTGCATCACCGCAGCCGGCTCGACGAAGTGCAGCGCGAACTGCGCGAATATCCCGACGTCTCGGTGCTGATCTACGACCAGACCTGCGCGGCCGAGAAGCGGCGCCGGCGCAAGCGCGGCGAGTTCCCCGACCCGCCGCGGCGCGTGTTCATCAACGAGGCGGTCTGCGAGGGCTGCGGCGATTGTGGCGTGAAGTCGAACTGCGTGTCGGTCGAGCCCGTCGAGACCGAGTTCGGCCGCAAGCGCGCGATCAACCAGTCTTCGTGCAACAAGGACTTCTCCTGCGTGGACGGATTCTGCCCGAGCTTCGTCACGGTGCACGGCGGGCGGCTGCGACGCGCGCCGGCCGGCGTGCGCGCCGCGTCGGCCGCGGCAGGAGCGTCGGCGGTGCCCGGGCCTGCCGCCGCAACCGCCGGATCGGCCGACGTGGCGGCGGGGCTGCCGCCGCCCGTGATGCCGCCGATCCACGGCAGCTACGGACTGCTGGTGACCGGAATCGGCGGCACCGGCGTGGTCACCATCGGCCAGCTGCTCGGTATGGCCGCGCACCTCGATGGAAAAGGCGTCACGGTGCTCGACGTCACCGGCCTGGCGCAGAAGAACGGCGCGGTGATGAGCTTCGTGCGCCTGGCCGAGCCGGGGCAGGCGCTGTATGCGCCGCGCATCGGCACCGCGGCGGCCGACGCGGTGCTGGGCTGCGACGTGGTCGTCACCGCCGGCCGGGAGGCGCTGTCGCGCATGGGCCAGGCACGCACTCGCGTGGTGGCCAACGTGGCGCGCGTGCCCACCGCCGAATTCACCCGCAATCCCGACTGGCAGTTCCCGCTCGGCGCGATGGAGGCGGCGATCGTCGATGCGGTCGGCGAGGGCAGCGCGTGGTTCGTCGACGGCACGCGGCTCGCCACCGCGCTGTTCGGCGACGCGATCGCGGCGAATCCGTTCATGCTCGGCTATGCCTGGCAGCGCGGCCTGGTGCCGCTGTCGGCAGCGGCGATCGAGCGCGCGATCGAGCTGAACGAGGTGGCGGTCGAGCAGAACAAGGCGGCTTTCGCCTGGGGCCGGGTCGCGGCGGTCGACCCCGCGCGGCTCGAGGCGGCGATCGAGCCCGCCGGGGCGCCGCCGGTGTCGCGGCGCCTGTCGGCCTCGCTCGACGAGATCGTCGCGCGGCGCGTCGACGAACTCGTCGAGTACCAGGACGAACGCTACGCGCGGCGCTACGCCGAGACCGTCGAGCGCGTGAAGGCGGCCGAGCGCGCGCTGGTCGGCGAGGGCAGGCTCGCGCTCACCGAGGCGGTGGCGCGCAACCTGTTCAGGCTGATGGCGTACAAGGACGAATACGAGGTCGCCCGGCTGTACACGAGCGGCGCATTCCGCGAGAGGCTGAACGAGCGCTTCGAGGGCGACTTCCGGCTCGGCGTGCACCTGGCGCCGCCGCTGTTCGCGCGCCGCAATGCCAGGGGCGAGCTGGTCAAGCGCGAGTACGGGCAGTGGGTCTTCAAGGCGTTCGCGCTGCTCGCGCGCCTGCGCCGGCTGCGCGGCACCGCGTTCGATCCGTTCGGGCGCACCGCCGAGCGCCGCATGGAGCGCCGGCTGGTGGCCGATTACGAAGCCGACATCGCACGACTGCTCGACGCGCTCGATGCGCAAAGGCTGCCGCTGGCGACGCAGATCGCCTCGGTGCCCGAGGAGATACGCGGCTTCGGCCACGTGAAGGAGCGCAGCGTGAAGGCGGCGCTGGCGCGTCGCCGGCAACTGCTCGACGAGTATTTCGCGACGCGCGAGACGGCCGCGGCGCACTGAAGCAGCCGACCGTGAGCACCGCGAAGCTCTCGCTCGACCTCGCGCTGGTGCTGCCGGACATCCCGGACGAACGCGACGCCTGCGTCGGGCGCCTGATCGCGCTGCTCGAGGGCAGGGGAATCGACCAGGCGCACGTGGTACGCGAGGACGGCAAGGCGAGGTTGTGCCTGCACTACGACCCCGGGCGCGTGGGCATGGCCGAAGTGCGACGGCTGGCGAGCGCGGCCGGCGCATCGATCGCGAAGCGCTATGCGCATGCGAGCCTGCGCATCGACGGCATGGATTGCCCGGCCTGCGCCGACGTGATCGAGCACGCGCTCGGGCGCATCGACGGCGTGCTTGAGGCCAGGGTGAGCTACGCGGCCGAGCGGCTGCGCCTGGAATACGACAACGAGAAGACCTCGCGCCGCCTCGTGGAGCGCCGGCTCGAGGCCCTGGGCTACCGGATCGTGGCCGCGGAAGAGCACGGTTGGTGGCACGAGTACCGGGAACTCGTGTTCAGCCTCGCCGCGGGCGCGTCGCTGCTGGCCGGCTGGCTCGGATCGCGCGCCGGTTGGCCGGCCGCCGCCTCCTCGTGGCTCTACTGGGCGGCCTACGCGTTCGGCGGCTTCTTCACGCTGCGCGATGCTCTGCAAAGCCTGCGCTCGAAGCGCTTCGACATCGACACCCTGATGCTGGTCGCAGCGGCCGGCGCTGCGATGCTGGGGCACTGGGCAGAGGGTGCGCTGCTGCTGTTCCTCTTCAGCCTCGGACACGCGCTCGAGCACATCGCGATGGACCGGGCGCGCCAGGCGATCGAGGCGCTGGGAGAGCTCGCGCCCAGGACCGCGCTCGTGCGTCGCGACGGCGCGGACATCGAGCTTCCGGTCGCGAACCTGCTGCGCGGCGACCGGATCATCGTCAAGGCGGGCGAGCGGATCGCCGCCGACGGCACGGTGCTCGAAGGCAGCTCGACGGTGGACCAGTCGCCGGTGACCGGCGAATCGATGCCGGTGGACAAGGACCCCGGCGACCCGGTCTTCGCGGGGACGGTCAACGGCGAGCGTGTCCTGCTGGTCGAAGTGACCAGGCTCGCCAGCGAAAGCGCGCTCGCGCGCATGGTCCGGCTCGTCTCCGAGGCGCAGACGCAGAAGTCACCGACCGAACGGTTTACGGACCGCTTCGCGCGCGTGTTCGTGCCGGTGGTGCTCGGCGGTGCGGTGCTGCTCGTGGCCGTGCCGCTGCTGCTCGGCCATCCGTTCACGGATGCCTTCTACCGGGCGATGGCGGTGCTGGTTGCGGCCTCGCCGTGCGCGCTTGCGATCGGTACGCCCGCGGCGGTTCTCTCGGCGGTGGCACGGGCGGCGCAGGCCGGAATCCTGATCAAGGGCGGCGCGCACCTCGAGACCCTGGGCCAGCTGAACGCAATGGCCTTCGACAAGACAGGCACGATCACCGAGGGACGGCCGCGCCTCACCGATCTCGTGAGCTTCGGCCCGCCCGAGAACGATCTGCTCCTGATGGCGGCGGCGGTGGAGAGCCGAAGCGACCATCCCCTCGCGCGGGCGATCGTCGCGGCAGCGCGTGAACGGGGGCTGCAGTGGAGCGAGCCGGCCGCCGTGGAATCGGTCACCGGCAAGGGCATTCGCGCGACGCTCGACGGTCGGCAGGTCGAGATCGGCAACCTCAAGCTGTTCGCGCACGAAACCGTGAACGAGGCCGTGACCGACGCTGTGGAGCGGCTCGAGTCGAGCGGCCGCACGACGATGCTGGTGCGCACCGACGGCCGCTTCGCCGGGATCGTCGGCCTGATGGACACACCGCGCGCTGGCGTGGCTGCGGTGCTGGCGCAACTGCGCGCGCTGGGCATTGCCAGGACGGTGATGCTGACCGGAGACAACGAGCGCGTCGCGCGTGCCGTCGCACGGGAGGTCGGGCTCGCCGAGGTGCGTGCCGGCCTGCTGCCCGAGGACAAGGTCGAGGCGATCGCGAGCCTCATCGTCGAGCACGGGCTGGTGGCAATGGTGGGCGACGGCGTCAACGACGCGCCCGCGCTGGCCCGGGCGAGCGTCGGTGTCGCGATGGGCGGTGCGGGCAGCGACGTTGCGCTGGAGACGGCCGACGTCGCGCTGATGGGCGACGATCCGGGCAAGCTGCCCTTCGCGATCGCGCTCGGCCACGCGGCGCGCCGGGCGATTCGCCAGAACCTGTTCATCGCGCTGGGCGCGGTGGTCCTGCTGATCCCGGCAACGCTGCTGGGCTGGGCGGGCATCGGCCTCGCGGTGCTGGTTCACGAAGGCTCGACCGTCGTGGTCGTGCTCAATGCGCTGCGGCTGCTGGCGTTTCGGGCGGATGCGGGAACGATCGCGGCGTGAACGCAGCCCGGCACCGGCTGCCGTGGCGCGGGCGTGACGGGCAAGAAAAAGGTTCATCGCGTTTTCCCGGGAAACGCGGCCTTGATTTTCAGGAAGAAGTATGAGGTGTCTCTGAAGCCGTAGGCCATGCGCTTGATGACTTTGATGCGGTTGTTCATGCCCTCGAGCACACTGGTGCTCATCGGGTAGAGGGCGCTGGCGAGGATGCCGCGGACGTACAGGCGCAGGTTCCTGGCGAAGGCCAGCAGAGCGGGGATGCCGCTCTCGCGCGCTTGGCGACGCCAGGTCTTCCAGCGTCGCAGCCCTTCTCGGACCGAAGGGGCGTACCAGATCTCCTTGAGCGCGGTCTTGAGCAGGTACACGGTGGCCAGAGGCTGATTGGCCTGGAGCAATTCCTGCAGGCGCACGTCGTCGCCGGCGGGCAGGTTCTCCCGGTTTCGCAGCAGCAGCCAGCGGGCGCGTTTGATCACGCGGCGAGCCGGCCGATCATGGCGAAGGGTGTTGGCCTGATCGACCCGCACGCGATCGATGACGCTGCGCCCGTACAGCGCAACGACGTGGAAGAGGTCATAGACGACCTCCGCCCTGGGGCAACGAGCGCGTACCTCCAGATCGTAGGCGGTGTTCATGTCCATGGCCACCGCCTCGATGTCGCCGCAACGCTCGCCCAGCTGATCGAAGAACGCCCGCACGCTCGCTCGGCTGCGACCTTCGCCCACCCAGAGCACACGCTGGGTATCGGCGTCGATCACCACCGTTGCGTAGCGGTGTCCCCGGTGCAGTGCGAACTCGTCCATGATGAGCCGGCGCACGCCGCGCGCGTCGAACCCGCCGTGCTCGGCCTGCAATCGGGCGTGGTCGATCGTCTTGACCGTGTGCCAGTCCAGGCCTGTCAGCTCGGCGACGTGGCGGATCGGCAGCAGCTGCGTCAGCGCTTCGACCCATGCGCGCAGCCGTCGGGTCAGTCGCGCCCCAGCCTCCAGCCAGTCGCATCGCTCCGTGTGGCGTCCGCCGCACTGCAAGCACAGCATCCGGCGCAACGGAACCTCCAGCCAGACGCGTCGGTCCAGCAGATCGCGCTCTCGTACTCGGCGTGCCCGGCGCTCGTGCACCAGCACGCACTCCAGACCGCAGCGCCCGCACAACGGCTCGCGACCCGGGTCGGCTGCCAGCCGGATCAGCAGGCTTCCGTCAGCCTGGTCCGTGCACTCATCAATCAGGAATCCTTCCCAGAACCGCGACGACGCAATAGCATCCATGGTGACGGCATAGATCGGGTGGAATGGGTTCGTTTGGCAACCCCCAATCTACCCCTTCAACTGCCGTCAACCGTTTCTACCCCCGGATTCCGCGAAGAACCAAGAAAAAACCCGGCCTTTCGGCCGGGTTCCGGGTGCGCGACGGCGGAAGGAGGAGGGAGACCGCCGCGAGCCCGCAGCAGGCTCGGGCGGCGCTCAGGCAGCCTTGCGCGCGCGGCCGGCCGTGGTCGACTTGGTGGCGGCGGCAATGTTCGCCTCGGCCACTTCGACCGCCTGCTTGGTCGCCTTGCTGACCTGATCGAACGCGGTGTTCGCGGCCGAGACGGCCTGCTTCACCAGCGCGGCCATGCCTTCGGTGCCGGCCGGCGCATTCTTGGCCATCGCGTCGATCGCGGCGAACAGCTGGCGGTTGCCTTCGGCGACCTGCTTCTCGAACAGCTTCGCGAGCTCGGTGCCGGTCTCGTTGGCGATCTCGTACACGTGCTTGTAGTACGCGGTGACCTTGTCGGTCGCAGGCTGCACCGAACCGGTGGCCATCTCGGCGAGCTGCCTCGCGTCTTTCGCTTCGGTCATCGACTTCAGCGCGTCGGTCGACTCGTCGATCGAGGCCCTGGCGGCCTGGACGTTCAGCGCGGTGAGCTTCTCGAAGCCTTCGATCGAGGTGAGCGTGGCGCTCTGGAGGACTTCCAGCGCGGTTTTCTGGATCTCGAGGAACTGCTCGGGGGTGGTGACCATTTCGATTCTCCGTAACCGTGAATGTGGCGGGACAGGACACGCGTTACGCAATGGATTGTGCAACGCAACATCCGCGATTCTAGGGAATTGCTGCACGAAGTCAAGAATTTTTTGGTGCGACGCAACAAAAAAACCCCGCATGCCTCGGCTTTCGCGCCAAGCCATTGATTACAAAATGAAAAATGTAATCTCCCGCTGCCGGCAAGCTGACGGACAGTGCAAGCAGCGCTCGCTTATCATTGGCTGCGGCGCTCGAGCCGGGGAGATCCAGGATGACCAGTGATGATGCACCGCGTCACGACCGCGCCACGCCGCGGCCCCGTCCGCTCGCGCGCGACGAATTCCGCCACTTCCTGCCGATCACGACCCGCTGGATGGACAACGACGTCTACGGTCACGTGAACAACGTCGTCTACTACGCGTACTTCGACACCGTGGTCAATCGCTACCTGATCGAGCGCGGCGTGCTCGACATCCATCGCGGCCCGGTGATCGGCCTGGTGGTCGAGACCGGCTGCCACTATTTCGCGCCGCTGGCGTTTCCGGAAACGGTGCACGCCGGACTGCGTGTCGCGCGGCTGGGCACGAGCAGCGTGCGCTACGAAGTGGCGCTGTTCGGCGGCGAGGCGCAGGCGGCGGCCGCACAAGGCCATTTCGTCCACGTCTACGTCGATCGCCAGTCGCGCCGGCCGACCGCATTGCCGGCATCGCTGCGCGCCGCGCTGCGCGAGCTGATCGCCTGAGAACGCGTGCCGCTGTCCACGACGTGACGGTGAAGTGTTCACGCCTGTCGCAAAAAAACTACCGGCCATCGAGAATCCGTGTGAGAGATCACACGCAAGCTCTTGTGGCAGCATGGTTTTTCGTTACCATCGGGTGCAGCCTGCCACCAATTTCCGCTCGCCGGAGGGAAAGCGACGATGTCTCGCCCCGGGTTCTTCGCGTTTGCTCGCTTTGGCGCGTCGCTGATTGTCTGCGCCGCGATGACCGTCCTGTGCTGGCCGCTGGCCGATGCCACGGCGCGCGAGGCGTCGCCGCCGGCCAAGCGCGCGGCCGCCGCCGCCAAGGGCAAAGCCGGAGTCGCGGCGAGCGCGAGCGAGCGACGTGCGCGTGGCGCGAAGGCGCCGGTCGTCGTCCATCGCAAGCGCGTCGCGCGTTCCGGTCACGCACGCGCGTCCAGGGGCTTGCAGGCGAAGCGCGGCGCGGTCGCCGCGCACGCGCGCCACGCCGATGCGCCGCGAACGTCGCTCGGTCACGCAATCGGCCTGCACGCGGTCGATGATCCGCTGTCGCTGAAGTCGGCCGTCGCGCTGGTGGTCGACCAGGACACCGGCGAGGTGCTCTTCGACAAGAACTCTATGGCGGTGCTGCCGATCGCGTCGATCAGCAAGCTGATGACCGCGATGGTCGTGCTCGACGGGCAACTGCCGCTCTCCGAGATGCTGGCGATCTCGGAGGCCGACGTCGACACCGAACGCAACACCCGCTCCAGGCTGGGCACCGGCACGCGGCTGTCACGCGGCGAGCTGCTGCAGCTGGCGCTGATGTCCTCGGAGAACCGCGCCGCGCACGCGCTCGGGCGCCACTACCCGGGCGGCATGCCCGCCTTCGTCGAGCAGATGAACCGCAAGGCGCGCGAAATCGGCATGGCCAGCACCAGCTTCGTCGAACCCACCGGCCTGTCGAGCAACAACGTGTCGAATGCGCGCGACCTCGCCACGCTGGTGCGCGCCGCCTCGAAGTATCCGCTGATCCGCGAGTACTCGACCTCCAGCGGCCTGACCGTCGACACAGGCTACCGGACGGTGAGCTACCGCAACACCAACCGACTGGTCGGCAACCCCGACTGGGACATCGAACTGCAGAAGACCGGCTACATTTCGGAAGCGGGCAATTGCGTGGTGATGCAGACGCGCATCGACAACCGGCCGGTGGTGATCGTGCTGCTCGACGCGCAGGCGCGCATGGCGCGCGTGGGCGATGCGCAGCGCATCCGCCAGTGGCTTGAGCACGGCCCGCGCACCGGAATCGGCATCGGCGCGGACGCGCACAAGGTCAGCGCGCAGCAACGCGCGGTTCAGCCCTCGCGCGACTCGTAGCCCAGCGCCGCCGAGATCTCGGCGGCGGTCTTGCAGAGCTGGTCGATCCACTCGTCCTGGATGAAGTCGGCGGGTGCCGAGATCGACAGGCCGGCGACCACCTTGCCGCTGTCGTCGCGGATCGCGGCGGCGATGCAGCGCACCCCGAGCTCGAGCTCCTCGTTGTCGCGCGCGTAGCCGCGCGCGCGCACCAGCGCCAGTTCGCGTTCGAGCCGCGTCGGGTCGGTGATGCTGTTCTTCGTGTGGCCGGCCAGGCCGGTGCGCGTCGCGTAGCCGCGCACGTTGCGCGGGTCGTCGACCGCGAGGAACAGCTTGCCCACCGAGGTGAGGTGAAGCGGCGCACGCCCGCCCACCGCGCGCACCACCTGCATGCCCGATCGCTCGGAGACCGCGCGCTCGATGTAGACGATCTCGTCGCCCTGGCGGATCGACAGGTTCACCGGCTGCCCGGTGGCACGGTGCAGTTCGCGCATCGGACCGACCGCCGCATCGCGTACGTTCAGCCGCGTCTTCACCAGGTTGCCCAGTTCGAGCAGCCGGATGCCCAGCTGATAGGCCCCGGGCTCGGCGCGATCGACGAAGCGCGCGGTCACCAGGTCGTTCAGGATGCGATGCGCGGTGGACGGGTGCAGGCCGGTGCGGCCGGAGAGCTCCTTCAGGCTCACCGGATCGGGCTGCTCGGCCAGCGCGTCGAGCAGCGACACCATTCTCTCGATCACCTGGATCGCGGTGCGGCCGTCTTCGTTCTTCGAGAGTCGGGGGCGTGGCATCGGCAGTGAATCGCGCGGCGGGCGCGATACGGCAGTGGTGTGGGATCTTATACCACCCTATGAAAACTGCCGCCAGTCTCTGCGGTCGCGATCGTGCCGTGGGTCTGCAGCGCGCCGGGGTTCGTTTGGAGGTGGCACAGCCCGGGCCACGCGTGGCCTGATTCGTCCCGCGTGACGACGCGAATGCCGTACACGATACCCACGTCGTGGCATTGCCGGCGTGCCGCGGCTACACTCGGGCCGTTTCTCCGTCGCCCTGCAGAGTCGCCCGGCTTGTTTCCGATTCTTCCGAACCCGCTCCCGAAGGCCACCTCGTCGCGATGATCAGGCGTTCGGTGGCGATCGCGTTGTGGCGCACACTGGCGCTGGCCAACGTGGCACTGGCGCTGCTCGGTGCGGTCCTGCCGGTGCTGCCGACAGTGCCGTTCCTGCTGGTGGCTGCCTGGGCCGGCAGCAAGGGCTGGCCGCAACTCGAGACCTGGCTGCTCGAGCATCCGAAGCACGGTCCCGCGATCCGGCGCTGGCGCGACCACGGCGCGGTGCCGCGGCGTGCGAAGTGGGTCGCGTCGGCCATGATGCTGGCCAGTACGGCGATTCTCGCGTTCTCGGCGGTGCCGCTGTGGACGAAGATCGCGGTGCCTGCTTTCATGGCGACGGTCGCCGCCTGGCTGTGGATGCGCCCGGAGGTCTGAGAAGCGGCGGGCCTGCAGCATCCGGCGCAGGATCGCCCGCAGCGCGAGCGCGCTATCCGAGCAGCGTGTGCACGAAGCCCAGCGGATGGTGCGCGCGGGCGATCGAGACCATCATTCCGAAGCAGGCGAGCGCGGCGACGAACCACGCCACGCGGCTGCGCTGCGAGCGCGCGAGCCGCAGCGCCATGACGCCGAGCACCACGTAGGCCACGAGCAGCGCCAGCTTGGCCGCGAGCCACGGCACGACGAACGGATTCAGGTGCAGCATCGCCAGCAGCACCAGCGCGGCGGCGAGCAGCCCGGTGTCGATCAGGTAGCTCGCGCGGCGAACCGGGGTCAGGCCGGGCCAGCGTGCGCCGGCGATCGTGGCGAGGCCGCGCACCGCGAACAGGCTGCCGCTGAGCGTGACCAGCAGGATGTGGGCGAAGCGCGCCTGCGGGTAGAAGTCGATGAGGGACATGGATCGGGATCGGCCTGCGCCGGTCCTGCCGCAGCCGGCGGCGCGCCGCGAGCGCGGCGCGTACGCAGTGCGTTTTCAGCGCACCCGGAAGTCGATGACGATTTCCCCCGGATTGCGGCTCACGTAGCTGATCTCCACCGCCTCGCCGAAATGCCCGACGATCTGGTTGAGCAGCGGCAGCGGATCGTGGTCGTTCATGAAGCGCATCGTCTCGCCGGGATGCAGCGCCGACAGCGCGCCGAAGATCGCGGCGTGGCGGAAGCGCTTGGCGACGCCGCGCGCGTCGAAGCCGTAGGTGTCCTGCCCGAGGATGGGCAGCGCGTTTTCGTGCATGGGAGTGGCTCCAGGGGTGGGTGTGGCAGGGTCGTGCAAAGATGAACGTAGGATACCGCTTTATCGGCGGCCAGGCCCGGCGAGGGCGCGCGCGCATTGCCCCACCAGCGCGGGCCCGCGATAGACCAGCCCGGTGTAGAGCTGCACCAGCGTCGCGCCGGCCGCGACCTTGGCGCGCGCATCGTCGCCACTGAGGATGCCGCCGACACCGATGATCGGGTAGTCGCGCGGCAGCGTGCGGCGCAACTCGCGGATCACCCGATTCGAAGGTTCGAGTACCGGAGCGCCCGAGAGCCCGCCGGCCTCGTCGGCATGCGGCAGGCCCGCCACCGCTTCGCGCGACACCGTGGTGTTGGTGGCGATCACCGCGTCGATTCCGTGCCGCGCGAGCAGTGCGGCGATCGCCGCGACCTGATCGTCGTCGAGATCGGGCGCGATCTTCAGCGCGAGCGGCACGCGCCTGCCATGCAGCGCGGCCAGTTCGGCGCGGCGTGCCTGCAGCGCGGCGAGCAGTTCGTCGAGCGCGTCGCCGCCCTGCAGCTGGCGCAGGTTCTTCGTGTTCGGCGACGAGATGTTCACCGTCACGTAGCTCGCGTGCCCGTAGACCCGCTCGAGGCAGGCGAGGTAGTCGTCGACCGCGCGTTCGATCGGCGTGGTCGCGTTCTTGCCGATGTTCAGCCCGAGCACGCCGCGCCACTTCGCGCGGCGCACGTTCGCCACGAAGGCGTCGACGCCGTCGTTGTTGAAGCCCATCCGGTTGATCAGCGCCTCGCGCTGCGGCAGCCGGAACATCCGCGGCTTCGGATTTCCCGGCTGCGGCTTCGGCGTGACCGTGCCCACTTCGATGAAGCCGAAGCCCATCGCGGCCAGCGCATCGACGTGCGCGCCGTTCTTGTCGAGCCCCGCCGCCAGGCCGACGCGATTGCGAAAGCGCAGCCCCATCACTTCGACCGGGTCGTCGACCGGGCATCCTGCAACCAGCTGCAGCGCGCCGAGGCGGGCGGCGCGATCGATCGCCCCGAGCGTCAGCTCGTGTGCGTCCTCGGGGTCGAGCGCGAACAGGAAGGGGCGGGCGAGTGCATACGGATTCATCGGGCGCCGCCGGTTCCGGCATCCGCGCACCGCGTCCATTGGCCATCGACCAGGCACTCGATCGGCCGGAAGTTCGCCTTGTACGACATCTTGGGGCTCTCGGCGATCCAGTAGCCGAGGTAGAGGTTTGCCAGCCCGAGCTGGCGGCACTGCTCGATCTGCCAGAGGATGTTGTAGGTGCCGTAGCTCGCTCCCGGCGGGCGCGGATCGAAGAAGGTGTAGACCGAGGACAGGCCGTCTTCGAGGATGTCGATGATCGACACCATTCGCAGCGTGCCGTCGGCTTCGCGGAATTCGACCAGGCGCGTGTTCACCTTGCTTTGCAGCAGGAACTGCGCGTACTGCTCGCGGCTGTCGTGGTCCATGCCACCGCCGGCATGCCGGCAGGCCTGGTAGTGCAGGTACAGCTCGTAGTGCTCCGGCGAGAACCCGAGCCGGGCCACCAGCGTGCGCAGCCCGCGGTGCATTCTCCAGGCACGCCGCTGGCTGCGTGACGGCTCGAACGTGGTCACCGGCACGCGCACCGGCACGCAGGCCCGGCAGCCGTCGCAATGCGGGCGGTACGTGAAGATGCCGCTGCGCCGGAACCCGGCCTTGACCAGTTCGCTGTAGATGTCGGCGTTGATCAGGTGATTCGGCGTGGCGACCTGGGAGCGTGCCTGGCGCCCGGGCAGGTAGCTGCAGGGGTAGGGCGCGGTCGCGTAGAACTGGAGTGCCGCGAACGGCAGTGCCTCGAGTTGCGTCATGCGTCCGGTAGCTCGATGCTCAACGCCTGCCAGTCGGGTGCGGGTTGCCGCACGAGTTCGGCGACCTGCTGCAGGAACGATGCGCGGGGAATCACGCGCGCTCCGAGCGAGGCCAGGTGGCGGGTGTCCTGCTGGCAGTCTATCATGCGGAAACCGTTGGAGCGCAGCAGCCGCACCAGCGCAGCCAGCGCCAGTTTCGACGCGTCGGGCACGCGCGTGAACATCGATTCGCCGAAGAACATCCGCCCGATCGACACGCCGTAGAGTCCGCCGACCAGGCGCTCGTCGTTCCACACTTCCACCGAATGCGCGGCGCCGGCCAGGTGCAACTCGGCATAGGCCGCGACGATGTCCGGCGTGATCCAGGTGCCGCGCCGGCCTTCGCGCGGCAGCGCGCATTCGTGCATCGTGCGCTCGAAGCAGGCATCGAGGCTCAGCCGCCAGTGCCCGTCGCGACGCGCGCGCCGCATCGTCTGGCGCAGCGAGCGACTCGCCTTGAACTCGTCGAGATACAGCACCATGCGCGGATCGGGCGACCACCACAACACCGGCTCGCCCTGCGTGTACCACGGGAAGATCCCGTGGCGGTATGCCTCGAGCAGCCGCGCGCCCGACAGGTCGGCGCCCGCGGCGAGCAGTCCGTTGGGTTCGCGCAGGGCCTGCGCCGGGTCGGGCAGCGGATCACGCCAACCGACCCAGGCGAGTGCGCGTCGCGGTGGTGCGGCCATGGGTTCGGGTTCGTCGGCAGTGTGAACCGGGCCCGGGCGCGTTCCTCAGGCCTTGCCGGGCGGGCGCTGGCGGAACGCGCCGACGTGCATCGAGAAGGCGCCGCGCGCACGATCGGCGAAATACCAGCGCAGGGTCTGTTCGACCGTGCGGAACGCGATCGCGTCCCAGGGAATCGCGGTTTCGGCGAACAGCTTCGCTTCGAGGCTCTCCGGGCCGGGATCGAGCGACGGCTCGAGCATCTCGGCGAGATAGAAGACGTGCACCTGATTGACGTGCGGCACGTCGATCATCGAGAACGGCTCGCCCAGCGCGATGCGTGCACCGGCCTCCTCGACGGTTTCGCGCTGCGCGCCTTCGCCGGTGGTCTCGCCGTTCTCCATGAAGCCCGCGGGCAGCGTCCAGAAACCGTAGCGCGGCTCGATCGCCCGCCGGCACAGCAGCACCTGGCCCTGCCACACCGGGACGGTGCCCAGCACCAACCTGGGGTTCTGGTAGTGGATCGTCCCGCAGTGCGCACAGCCGTAGCGCGGCCGGTTGTCGCCGGGCGGGACGCTCAACTGGACTTCATGGCCGCAGACCGAGCAGAACTTCATGGGATGGGGCAGGGGGTTCGCGCGAGTGTAGCAGCGGGTCGGCCGGGATCGAGGCGCGTCGACGGCGGCGCGCCGCGCCGACTTGCGCGAAAGCGTCGCACACTGGTATATTGACGAGTTCCAGACAGACGCGGGGTGGAGCAGTCTGGCAGCTCGTCGGGCTCATAACCCGAAGGTCGCAGGTTCAAATCCTGCCCCCGCAACCAGATCAGAAAACCCGCCAGTGGCGATGCCGCTGGCGGGTTTTTCTTTCCTGCGCCGCAATGCGTCCGGGCTTCGTGTATGATTTCGCGGTCGCCGATGCAGACGGGAAGATGGCGGGGCCGTCAGCAGCAGGCCTCCGGCAGCGGGCCCTCGGGGCCGTTGCACCGGACGAGAGCCCTGCACCCGCGGCCCGACGTGCCGGTTCGGCACTGTCCGGCCTCACTCCGTCGATGCCGAAGCTGCCGCGTTTGCGCGCTCCGGCTCGACCCGTTCGATGCATGAGGTCAATGCCTGCGGGCGTGGCAGATCGCCCGTTCGAGTCTTTTCGATCCTTTTCGCACGAGCCGTGCCGATGAGCGCCAGCCAGCGCCGATACGTATCGTTCCGATGAACACGCAGGAAGCCAAGATCGTGATCGAGGCCGCGCTGCTGTGCGCGCCCCGGCCGATGAACGTCGCCGAATTGCGCCGCCTCTTCGACGAGGAGATCGCCGCCGATACGGTGCGCGCGCTGCTCGACGAACTGCGTGACGACTGGCAGGGGCGGGGCGTGCAGCTGGCCGCGCTCGCCACCGGCTGGCGCTTCCAGAGCACGCCGCAGATGGCACCGTACCTCGAGCGGCTCCATCCGGAGAAGCCGCCCCGTTATTCGCGGGCGCTGATGGAGACGCTGGCGATCATCGCGTACCGTCAGCCGGTGACTCGCGGCGACATCGAGGAGATCCGCGGCGTGACCGTCTCGTCCCAGCTGGTCAAGACGCTCGAGGAGCGCGGCTGGATCGAGGTGATCGGCCACAAGGAGGTGCTCGGCCGGCCCGAACTGCTCGGCACCACGCGCCAGTTCCTCGACGATCTCGGGTTGCGCTCGCTCGGCGAACTGCCTCCCTTGCTCGAGCCCGGGCAGACACCCGGCGCAGTCGAGGCGATCGCGCAGCGCGTCATCGAGTTCGCTGGCGAAGACGGGCAGGACGCGCTGCTGCAGCCCGACGATGCGCCGGCGGGGCAGCCGGTCTCGGTGGATGCGCTGGTCGACGCGGCAACCGATGCCGATGCGGGGTCCGGGCCCGACACCGATTCCGGGCCCGACACCGATTCCGGGTCCGACGCCGACCCCGACCCCGACGCCGAGCCCGATGCCAAGGTCATCCCCATTCCCCTGCAACGCACCCCGTGAGGGCACTCTCTTGAACAGCGAACATCCGAGCGAAGGCGCGCACGACGCCGCAGTGGCCGACCCGGTGCGGCCGACACGGCACGGCGCAGCCGAACAGGCTGGAGCGCCGTCGTCGAACGCCGACGAAGCGGCTGCAGCGGGCGGCGAGCCCGCGAACGCGGCAGCCGGCGCCGAGCGCGGGCCACGCGCGCCGCGCAACATGTTCAATCGGCGCCGGGGCGGGCGTTCCGGGTCGCGACGCGGCCGCGGCGCCCCGCGCGACGGCGAACCCGCCGACGCGCAGGCAGATTCCGGGGCGCGCGCCGGCACCGACGCGCCGGAACCGGGCGGCGATGCCGCGGCCAGCCCGCCGCAGGCCGAGCCCGATCCGCTGCCGGTCTATGCCAGCGGCGCCGTGATCGGGCTCGATGCCGCCGATCCGCGCAAGCGCGCGGCGCGACGGATGCCGGCCGAAGACCAGCCGAAACTGCACAAGGTGCTTGCCGACGCCGGCCTGGGCTCGCGGCGCGATATGGAAGAACTGATCCTCGCCGGGCGGGTATCGGTCAACGGCCAGCCGGCGCACATCGGCCAGCGCATCGGTCCGACCGACCAGGTGCGCGTCAACGGGCGCACGATCAACCGCCGCGCGGTGCCGGCGGCGCCGCGGGTGCTGCTCTATCACAAGCCGTCGGGCGAGATCTGCACGCGCGACGACCCCGGCCAGCGGGTCACGGTGTTCGAGCGGCTGCCCAGGCTGAAAGGCGCGCGCTGGGTCGCGGTGGGGCGGCTCGATTTCAATACCGAAGGCCTGCTGGTGTTCACCACTTCGGGCGACCTCGCCAACAAGCTGATGCATCCGCGATACGGCTGGGAGCGCGAGTACGCGGTCCGGGTGCTGGGGCGCATCGAGGACGACGCACGCGAGGCCCTGCTCGGCGGCGTGCCGCTCGAGGACGGGCCGGCGAAGTTCGCCGTGCTCGAAGACCTCGGTGGCGACGGCGCCAACGCCTGGTACCGCGCGGTCATTGCGGAAGGACGCAATCGCGAGGTGCGCCGGATGTTCGAGGCGGTGGGCCTGACCGTCAGCCGGCTGGTGCGCCTGCGATTCGGCCCGCTGGCCCTGCCGCGCGGCCTGGCTCGCGGTCGCTGGGCCGAATTGGGCGACGCGGAGGTGCAGGCACTGATGCAGGCGATCCGGCGCGCCGGATCCGCCCCGCAGGCGGCCGGCACGCCGAGGCGAACCGGGAGTGCCGATGCGCAGGGCGCCCGCGAAGAGCCGCCCGTGGCGATCGACCCGCAGGAGGCGCCGCGAAGCGAAGCGGTACGCGAACGGCAGGCCGGCGACGACGACTATCGGGACGACGGGTACGAGGACGAGGAAGATCCGGCCGATTCGATCGGCAACCGGGCGCTTCCCGAGGAGAGCACACCACGCTACGACCCGATGGACGACGACGAATGGCAGCCGCGCTCGGCCAATGCGCACCTCGAGGGCATCACCCGCGCGGTGCGCAAGGGCGAGGGAGCGCAGCCGGCCGGCGGCAAGCGCAGCGGCTTCGGCAAGGCGCGCGGCCGTTCGGCGCGGACGGTGGGCTTCACCGGTCCGATGGACACCGGCAGGTCGGGCGGCATCGCCGGCGGGCCCGGGATGTTCGGCCGCGGTGGCCAGCCGGACGGGCGCGGCCGGCAGGGCAAGCGCGCGCAGGGACAGGGCCCGTCGCAAGGACAGGGGCGACGCGGTCCGCAGGGTGGCGGCCAGGGGCAGGGACCGTCGCGCGGCGGCGCGCGAGGCAGACCCGGCGGCGGCCGGCGCGGCGGGCGCTCGGGCGGTGGGCAGCGCGGCGAAGGCTGACCCGGGACGTCACGCTGCCGAGACTGCATGCGTGCCCGGGTGGCCTTTTCGGGCTATAATGCGCAATTAACAAAATCGCCGCTTCGGCAGTTGCGAGACAGCGATCCGGACGACGTCATCCGGGGGCGCAGGCGCATCGGGCACGGGCGGCGTGCTCGAAGAAATGGGCTCGAAAGGCCCATTTTTTTTTCCGGTCGCGCCGGCATCGGGTCGGCGTCGGGCGGGCAAGCGTCGGCAGTGGCCGGCAGGGGGTTCGCGAGTGTCCGCACAGATGACGTCGACGCAGGCGATCATCGAGCGCACCCTGGCCGGCATGGGTTACGAGCTCGTCGACGTCGAGTACGCGCAGAACGGATTGCTGCGCGTCTACATCGACGCGCCGTCGGGCATCTCGCTGGACGACTGCGAGAAGGTCAGCCGCCAGTTGTCGCGCGTGCTGGAGGTCGAGGGCATCGACTACGCGCGGCTGGAAGTGTCGTCGCCGGGGCTCGACCGGCCGTTGAAGAAGCCGGCCGACTTCGAGCGCTTCGCCGGCGTCGAGGTCAGCGTGAGGCTGCGCCGGGCGCTCGAAGGAAGGCGCAACTTCGAAGGCGTGCTCACGCTGGAGGACGAAGGGCGCTATGGCCTCGAGTTGATCGAGCCCGAGGCTGCGCGCCCGGCAGGGGCGAAGGGCAGCAAGGCAGGTTCGAAGCCTGGCGCGAAGCGCGCGCCGGGCAAGGCAGCAAAGGCGCAGCAGGCGCAGCAGGCCGCGGAAGCGGCCGGCGCGGCAGCGCCGATGCGCAAGCTCGTGTTTGCGCTCGACGAGATCGAGCGGGCTCGGCTGGTGCCGAAGCTGAAGTTCCAGGAGAGGCGGAAATGAGCCGGGAAGTGTTGTTGCTGGTCGATGCGCTGGCGCGCGAGAAGAACGTCGCGCGCGAGGTGGTGTTCGGCGCGCTCGAGAGTGCGCTGGCCTCCGCCACGAAGAAGCGCTTCAGGGAAGAAGTCGACGTGCGGGTGTCGGTCGATCGCATGACCGGCGAGTCCGAGTCGTTCCGCCGCTGGCAGGTGGTGCCCGACGGCGAACTCGAAGACCACGACATCCAGATCATCCTGTCGGAGGCGCAGAAGCACATTCCCGACATCCAGGTCGGCGACTTCATCGAGGAAGAACTCGAACCGGTCGACCTCGGGCGCATCGGCGCGCAGGCGGCCAAGCAGGTCATCCTGCAGAAAATCCGCGACGCCGAGCGCGAGCAGATCATCAACGACTTCCTCGCGCGGGGCGAGTCGGTCCTGTCGGGCACGATCAAGCGGATGGACCGCGAAGGCGCGATCGTCGAGTCGGGCAAGGTCGAGGCACGGCTGCCGCGTGACCAGATGATCCCGAAGGAGAACCTGCGGGTGGGCGACCGCATCCGCGCCTACGTCGCGAAGATCAATCGCGAGGGCCGCGGCCCCCAGCTGTTCCTGTCGCGCACCGCACCCGACTTCATTCGCCACCTGTTCGCCAACGAGGTGCCCGAGATCGAGCAGGGGCTGCTCGAGATCAAGGCGGCCGCGCGCGACCCGGGCGTGCGCGCCAAGATCGCAGTGCACTCGAACGACCGGCGGGTCGATCCGATCGGCACCTGCGTGGGCGTGCGCGGCTCGCGCGTGCAGGCGGTCACCGGCGAGCTGGCCGGCGAGCGCGTCGACATCGTGCTGTGGTCCGAGGATCCGGCGCAGTTCGTGATCGGCGCGCTGGCGCCGGCGAACGTCTCGTCGATCGTGGTCGACGAGGACAAGCGCAGCATGGACGTGGTGGTCGACGAGGACAACCTGGCGCTGGCGATCGGCACCGGCGGGCGCAACGTGCGGCTGGCCTCCGAACTCACCGGCTGGCAGATCAACATCATGAGCGCCGAGGAGTCGCAGGCCAAGAGCGAGGGCGAGCGCAGTGCGGTGCGCGAGCTGTTCATGGCGCAGCTCGACGTCGACGAGGAGATCGCCGACATCCTGATCGACGAGGGTTTCACCACCGTCGAGGAGGTGGCCTACGTGCCGATCAACGAGATGCTCGAGATCCAGTCGTTCGACGAAGACACGGT